>FWPV01007959.1_pt1 | contig 18878 bp, 14 predicted proteins | sample 2228371 | NCBI WGS metagenome assembly FWPV01 (sample SAMEA103939776, study PRJEB20133) | metagenome
ACGTTGCGGGTAGCAAAATGTATCACTGACAGGATAGCTGAAATACAAAGCTTAACGATCATTACTGGGTTTTTACCAATTGTTCGGGAGTTGGGGCATTTGGGTGGAGTTCATATGATTTTGTTGGGGGGGATCTACTTGCCAGAATATGATTTGGTGGTCGGCCCGCCAACTATAGAACAACTTAAGGGATTACATGCAGAAAAAATGTTTTTGGGTACAGATGGATTAACCCTGCAAAAGGGGTTGACCACTGCAAATTTATTGGAAGCAGAAGTTGCTCGTGCGATGGTACGAGCTGCCGATAAAGTTATTGTTGTGACTGATTCAAGCAAAATTGGCATGATTGGTTTAGCAACCATTATGCCAATTGATCAAATCCATACTCTGATTACTGATACAGATGCCCCTTCTGATTTTGTCACCATGTTACGAGATCAAGGGGTTGAGGTTATCTTAGCATGAAGGAGCGATCTCCCGGTGCAAACGAATCGTCAAAGTAAACAATTTTCTACTAGCGTGCAGAAAATCGCAATAAAGATATTGAGTCAAGATATTGAGACTTTTAGGGATCTCGAAAAAAAATTAAACGATGATTTTATTCAAGTCGCAAGAGAAATTTGTGACTGTAAGGGAATCATTTGGATTACAGCAGTAGGAACTTCGGCTGCGGTAGCGATGAGGTTTGCTCATATTTTAACCTGTAGTGGACAAAGGGCAATGTTTCTGTCCCCTTCTGATGGATTGCATGGTCATACCAGTATTTTCCGAGAGGCAGATTTGCTCATCGCAATTTCGCGGGGAGGAGAAAGCCACGAAGTAAATCAAATGATCGAAATTGCCAAAAAGTTGGATATTAAAACGATTGTGTTTGTTAGTAATCCCGATTCGCGGATGGCAAAGCTGGGTGATTTAGCTTTGATTATCCCTTGTAAACAAGAATATGAATTGATGGGATACTTAGCCACGACCAGCACCATTGCGTATAGTGCAATGTGTGATGCGCTTTGCGCTGTGGTTGCAATCGATAAGGGGTTCTCTCCCGAAAAGTTTGCCCATATTCATCCTGGGGGAGCTGTTGGAAAAAAACTTAATTCTTAAGATTTGAGGTTGTTATCATGGAAACAAAAGCCATTCGACTCATCGAAGAAATCACTGCAAAAATGGAAGAGCAAGGGATTACCCGCCAGGAATTGTTAGACTGCTATCGTCAAATGATAGAGATTCGACAACTAGAAGACCATATCGCTGATTTGTTGGGCAAGGGTGTCCTAAGAGGTGCATCACACTTATACGCTGGACAGGAAGCGGTGGCGGTAGGAGCAATTGCTGCCTTAAGGGAAGATGATTTGATTACCAGTACTCATCGAGGACACGGTCATGCTCATGCACATGGAGATAAGGTTGCCAAAACAGCCGAAGAGAAGCAGGAACACTATAACAAAATGATGGCTGAGGTCTTAGGGCGTTGGACAGGCTACTGTAAAGGCAAAGGGGGTTCCATGCACATTGCCGATGTTGCACACGGAAATTTAGGTGCAACCGGGATCGTGGGAGGCAATCTTCCGGTTGCAGTAGGAGCTGCCTTAGCTCAAAAATTATTGGGAAGCGATCGGGTAGTGCTATGTTTTTTTGGAGATGGCGCCTCGAACACAGGTAATTTTCATGAAGCGTTGAATATGGCGAGTATATGGAATCTACCTTTGATTTTTCTAGTTGAGAACAATTTATATGCTATGTCCGTTCTGTGGAAAAAGGCAAGCAAATTGAGTGACATTGCAGATAGAGCAAGCGCTTATGGCATTCCCGGAGAAATTGTTGATGGGATGGATGTGTTAGCGGTCAGGGGCGAAGGTCCTACGCTCATTGAGGCAAAAACATATCGCTATTATGGACATAGTCATTCTGATCCGCGAGTCTATCGTACCAGAGAAGAAGAAAAATATTGGCGAATGCGGGACCCGATTTCCACATTGCGATCAAACTTAATTGAAATTGGCCTTATCAGACCTGATGAGATCCAGGCAATAGAAGAAAAAGCTCGTATCAAACTACTTAATGCAATTAAGTTTAGTGAAAGTTCTCCTGAACCTCCGCCTGAGGAAGTAGATACCGATGTTTATGCGCCGTCAAAAACTACTGATCAGGATTATCGCCAAGATGCCCTATTTAGAGAGAAAATTCGAACGGATCCCTCGATTCGAAAGATATCCTATGCTGCCGCTATTCAAGAAGCCCTGCGAGAAGAAATGGAACGAGATCAAAGAGTATTCATCCTTGGTGAAGATGTCGGTGTTTATGGGGGTGCTTATGGAGCCACGCGGGGCTTAATTGATCAATTTGGAGAATGGCGGGTGATTGACACGCCGATCTCAGAGGCCACTATCGGCGGTGCAGCAGTTGGTGCAGCAATGGCCGGAATGCGACCGGTTGCTGAGATTATGTATGTTGATTTCACCCCCTTGGCGATGGATCAAATTGCAAATCAAGGAGCAAAAAATCGCTATATGTTTGGGGGAAAAACGTTCGTTCCAATGGTGATTCGGACTGAAGGAGGTGCAGGCCGAGCGATAGCGGCACATCACTCCCAGAGTTTGGAGTCTCTTTGGACACATTTTCCAGGAATTTATGTTGTTATGCCTGCTACTCCTTATGATGTCAAAGGACTCTTAAAAGCAGCAATCCGTGATGATAATCCGGTGATGTTTATTGAGCATAAAATGCTCTATAAAGAAAAAGGGCCTGTACCCGAAAAAGAGTATGTGATTCCTATGGGGGTAGCTGATGTAAAAAGGAAAGGGCATGATCTAACTCTTGTAACCTATTCTCGAATGGTATTGAGATCTCTTGAGGCTGCAGAGATTCTGGCTAGAGAAGGGATTGAAGTGGAAGTCATCGATTTGCGTTGCCTGAAACCATTGGATATTGAGACGGTCGTTCAATCCGTGAAGAAGACAGGCCGGTTCGTCGGGGTAACAGAATCCTATGAAAACACAAGTTTTATAAATGAGGTTATGGCTCAAGTCAATGAGTTAGCGTTTGATTGGTTGGATGCACCGATGATCCGAGTCGCAGCGAGAAATGTACCTATACCAAGAGCTGAGATCCTCGAGGATCAAGCTATACCAAATGTTGAACGAATCTGTCAAGCATGCAGGAAGGTTTTGGATTAATGGCGATAGAAGTTTACATTCCAAAATTTGGTCAAACAGTAGAAGAAGTTACCATCGTCGAATGGTTGGTGGAAGAAGGCGCAATGGTTGAAAAGGGAGATGAAGTCTTACGTGTCGAGACAGATAAGGCAATCTTTAGTGTTGAAGCACCCGGAAACGGGAATCTACACCGTGGTCCTTATCAATCAGGGGATGTATTGCCAGTATTATCCATTGTGGCAGTTATTGGGGATAAGGATGATCAGTTTCCTATCCCTCAGAGCGACAGTCGTTTAAGGGAAGAAAGGTTTGATAAGAATGAGGCAGAGGTACCAATCGAAGTTAGGGATACTATCCCTGAGTTGAATGATGGTCAGCAAAGGATTTTTATTTCTCCTAGAGCACGGCGGCTAGCTCGACAAAAGCATGTCTCGCTTGATTCGGTTATTCCCACAGGGGGTGGAGGTATACGGATCGTTGAACGCGACATACTAGCAGCGTTGAAGCGATCTGCCAAACTGACTCCGCTTGCTAGAAAGATCGCTGAGTCCGAGGGTATAGAGGTTGATGAAATTACGGGTGGAAAGAAATGGATTACAAAAGAAGATGTTACGCGGAGGCGAGAAAAATTATCCGATGATGCAATTTCTACTCAAAAAGAAAGTGATCACTGCGATTATGACATCATTCCCATCCAAGGAATTCGGAAGGTGATTTTCGAACACATGGCAGCGAGCGTCCATACTACTGCACGCGTAACCCTTACGACCGAATTGGATGCTGTTGAATTGGTTTTATTGAAGGCAAGGTTGCAGGACCGAGTCTCCGAAAAATGGGGTTTTTCACCCACTTATTTGGATCTAATCGGTAAGATTGTGATCGCCGCTCTAAAGAAATATCCTTACATGAATACCCGACTTGAGCAAGATAATCTTGAGGTATATCGTACTGTTAATTTGGGGATCGCTGTTGATACAGAAAGAGGATTAATTGTGCCAGTTGTGCACAATGCTGAAAAGCTGTCTTTGAGGCAATTTGGGCAAAAGGTACGAGAACTAGCCGCTGCAGCAAGGGCGGGGAATATTTCGCCTGACTTATTACGGGGGGGAACTTTTACGATATCTAATTTGGGAGCGTTTGAGATTGATGCTTTTACGCCAGTGATTAACACGCCCGAGATAGCTATCCTTGGGATTGGACGGATAGTTGAGCGGGTGGTTCCCTATCACAATCAAATTGTCATTCATCCAACGATGACCTTGTCGTTGGTTTTTGATCATCGAGTCGTTGATGGGGCGCCGGCGGCTCGATTTCTCCAAGAAGTAAAGCACTCTCTAGAAGACCCAACCATTTGGTTAATTGAAAATCTTGGTGAAGACAATCTATGAAAATAGTTATTGGTTTTGCAGCTTAAGGTGGGCGACGATTCCTTCGGGATGTCCATTGATGAATTCTTGATAAGATGTCCCTTTTCGTTTCCAAACAGCAAACACCAAGGCGTCACATAAAGCAGCACTGACCAAGGAACTTCCGACTCCCATCAGCCCATCGTAAGGATCAATTTCATCTGAAGGCGGAATTTGTAAAACGACAGTGCTAAGTTTCCCGAGAGAAGATTCAGGACATGCGGTTATAGCGATGATGGGAGTGCCTCGTGGATGGACGATTTTTGCCAGTTGGGTGGTTTCGGCAGTTTCTCCAGATTTGGACAAAATCACTAAAACATCTGAAGCGCGCAACGCACCAGAGCTACCATGTAAGCTATCGCCGGCATGGAGAAAAAGCGATGCGCATCCTACATTGCATAAGAGATGGGCAAGGCGGCGAGCGATCATCCCCGTTGTTCCAACTCCGCTAGTGATAACATGCCCTTGACAGTTGACCAAAAGATTAACCGCTTGAGTAAATGAATCACTTAATAACTCAGCAAGAGCAAATATTGCTTTGCCTTCTTTCTCTAATATGTGCCGAGCAATTAATTGAAGATCTTCATCATCCTTCAACTTGACACCATTCAAGTGTAAAATTTCCGATGACCTGTAAAATATCCATGACCGAGTCTATTTCGACATATTCATCGGTACTATGGATTGCTCCACCCGTTGGGCCGAATAAGACACTTGGACTATTGGCATACAAAACCGGTAAACGTAAATCGGAACCTCCTCCGCCAACAATTTGAGGGAAAATCCCCAGCGTCTCATGGACAACGTTTTTGAGAGAACGAACCAGTTCGTGATCTGGATCGGTCAAGCCCGATTCATACCTTAACCCAAACCATTCTACTTTTGGCGGATGAAGTCGTAACCATTCATCTTGACGGGCAACCTCTTGGATGTAAGCTGTAAATTGCCGGCAGATTTCGTCGATATCTTCACCGGGTAGACATTCAATACTCCCTTCCATAATGCACTGTGCCGGTAAGGTGGAAGGCCAGTTTCCAGCTTGAATCTTGCAAATAGCAGCCGGAATTTTGGTCGGATCTAGGTCATACAACGGTGAATCTGCTTGAGAAGCTCGCCAAAGAGCGTATTGCTTAACAGCTTGAAAAAGGAACGCCGCTTTGTCAATGGCATTGGGGAGCGAATATTGATATTCAATTCCTCCTTCTACACCAGGGACAATGATGCGGAAAAAATGAGCTCCACGAGAAGAGATAACAAGGTATTGTGGGCTGGTCGGTTCTAAAAAGATTGTCGCGTCGCTACGATACCCTCGAGTAATACAGGCCAAGGTCCCATTACCGCCGTTTTCCTCGTCTACCACGAATTGGAGTTGCAAATCCCCTTTTAGCTTAATTTGGGACTCTTTCAGCACTTTGGCGAGCACCATCATGATAGCTAAGCCTGCTTTCATGTCAACCGAGCCGCGACCATATATGCGCTTATCTTCAACTACACCACTGAACGGATTGGTATGTTTCCAAACAGCGGTAGGATCTGCGGGAACAACATCCATATGTCCGTTTAGCGTAAGGGAGTGTCCTCCTCCCATGCCCTTGAGTATGACCACCATATTGTTTCGACCACGATAGTCATAGTCGACTTGGACATAGGCAGGGTGCTGCCGTAAGTCTTCAATGCTAGGTTCCCAGATGTCAATTGAATAGTCATCTTTCCTGAAAAAAGCTTCGATGTATTCTTGTACTCCACTTTCATCATTAACTGATTGAATTTTTACTAAATCTGAAATTAATTCAGTTATCAACCCTCGTTGTTCGAGAAGTTTTGTTTGAAGGAATGCAAAAGTAGAACGATATGGTGTCATCATGTAACGAAGATTTCTCAAAAGGTGTGGGTGACTTTTTTCAGGCTGCGGGGGTGGTCGGGATCGTTACCCCGGGCAATGGTTAAGCATAATGCCATCAATTGTCCCGGCACAACTGCCACAATAGGGGATAACCATTCGGGTAATAAACTGGGAATGGGTAAGAACCTTGGATTCTCTTTTGAGAGTGTTTCATTGTTGCTGATGATGATTGTTTCAGCGCCTAATAGCTTGACTTCTTGTATCAGGTTTTCCATCACGGTAAAGGTTTGTCCTTCAGGAGCAACGGCTATCAAGGGGAAGCCTTCTTCGACAAGGGCAATCGGACCATGTTTGAAATCGGCTGCGGAATAGGGATCAGCACTGACATACGATAGTTCTTTTATTTTTAGGGCGATCTCATGCGTCGTACAATGAGTGAACCCACGTCCCACAATCAGAATACGATTATGGTCTTTAATTTCCTCTGCTATAGTTTTGATTTTTTCATGCTCTCTCAGTGTTTCACGGACATATTCCGGGATGGGGGACAAATCTTCAATAAGTTGGTGATCATTTCTCCACATGGCAGTAAGAGAAGCAATAGCAAGTAATTGGGTGGTGTGTGTTTTGCTGGCTGCCACAGCTTTCTCTTCACCGCAGTTGAGAGGCACGATCACATCTGCATATTGCACCAATGGCGAATCAATTCGATTGACAATTGCTAAGGTAGGGCAGGATTGCTTTTTTGCCTCCTCCAACACCGCAAGTACATCTGGCGACTCCCCGGATTGTGAGATTCCGATGACCAATCCCTGACGCATAATTGGTGGTTGTTTATATAAGGTATATAAAGAAGGGATTGCCAGACCGACGGGTATATTCAAAAATGCACTAATCAGATATTTAGCGTATATGGCAGCGTTATCCGATGTACCGCGGGCAGCAATTAGAACATACTTGGGGTCAACCTTACGAATAAAAGTCGTGATGGCTTTGATGTGGCTGAGGTTTTTTTCGAGAAAGTTAGCGAGTACATTCGGTTGTTCATAGATTTCTTTTTCAAATTGACTAGTCATAGATTCACCCTGTTTATGATGGAACGTTTAGATTATCTTCAAGACATCCTCGAAGACCTGCATGACTTTTTCGGCTTCCGACTGTGTGATGATCAAGGGGGGTTTAATCTTAATAATGTTGCCGAGACCCATGTATTTTGATTCTCCGAAAATTACCCCACGTTTTAGAGCCTCAGCAATGAATTTTTCGGCTTCCTTACGCGCCGGTTCTTTGGTGACACGATCCTTAACCAATTCAACCCCGATCATTAATCCAATAGCTCGGATATCTCCCATCATTTCATAAGATTGCTGTAGCTCTTTAAGACTTTTTGCAAAGAAGTCTCCTACTTTTCGTACGTTCCCAAAAAGATTTTGTTCTTCGATTACTTCGATGGTTGCTAAAGCAGCGGTCATTGAAATAGGAAAGTGGGCGAAGGTGTAAGAATGATCACCGGGAGAATATCCTTTTAGGTTATGGTCATAAATGACACCAAAAAGCGGGAATCCTCCGCCTACTCCTTTTCCAAAGACCAGGATATCCGGCGTTACGTTGTAGTAATCTGCAGCAAACCAAGTCCCCAATCGTCCAAATCCGGTTTGAATCTCATCGAAGATTAGGAGCATATTTAGCTCATCGCAGAGTTTGCGAATCGCTTTGAAATATTCAGGGGGAAAGCAAATCATTCCACCGTTTCCTTGAAAAGGTTCCATCATTAGCGCAACAGGTGGTTCGGATGCGCCTCGGAGTATGATGTCTTTGGCAAAATCAACACAGGCAAGGTTACAGGATGGGTACTCTAACTTTAGGGGGCATCGATAACAATAAGCCTGAGGAATTCGAAGCACAGGTGGCGAGAACGATGTAAAACGATTGTTGGGATGTGGCCAGCTAAAATTAATCATCGCTAAGGATCGTCCGTGATAAGCATCCATAAGCGTTACAAACGTATTGCCGTCGCGGTTGCGAAGTGCAAGCTTAACCGCTCCTTCATTGGCGTCTGAACCAGATAAGGCATAAGTGACTTTCTTAAGATTACCCGGTGCTAATTCGGCAAGTTTTTTTGACAATAACAATTTCGGTATCGTGCCAAAACTGGTACGAATATGGGTATATTTCTTGATTTGCTCTGTTACTGCTGAGATAATTTTGGGATGTGAATAACCTACACTCAGGCTCCATGCTTGGGATGTGCAGTCGATGTATGCATTTCCATCCATATCAAATAGGGTTGATCCCTCTCCGTGCGAAACAATCATTGGGATAGCAGATCCAACACCCCCTCCCCCTAACGCTTGCCAACCCGCCTCTAACGTTTCTTTTGAGATTTTTTCATACATGGATGGTTTCTCCTGTTTTATGAAAGATGATGTGATGTTTTTGGAACGTATCCTCTAATTGGTTGTGTAACATGCGGAATGCTTGATAGCCGCACTCGTAGGCTGCACGTTGACTTTCGTCAGGTTTGACGGTTTCTTGTACAGAAACCCAACTTTCAAGTAACTCATGGTAGTCTTGAAAAGCATGAATGGCTAGCCCTGCCACATAGGCGGCACCAATCGTTCCTTCTGCGTTCGGCGCAAAATCCTGCGCAATGCCAGTGATGTCAGTCACGATTTGTCTCCATAAACGACTTTTGGCGCCTCCTCCTGTAGCAACAAAACGGCGGAAAGAATATCCATCAGGATAGGTGCTTTCTAAGCCCAAACGGATTGCATACCCCCACGATTCCAAGATGGCGCGATATAGATGTGCCTTTTGGTGATTTGCGCGCAGCCCAAAGTAGACTCCCGATGCATAAGGATTATCGATGGGACTTCGTTGTCCGTAGAGGTAGGGGAGGAAGGTTAATCCCTCGCAGCCGGCTGGAACTTTTTGAGCAAGAGTGTCCAGGCGAGCATAGGCGCTCAAGCCTCCCTCCTCTTCGTGTTTTAACCGTTCAATCTCACCAAATTGATCGCAAAACCATCGAACTGCTTCACCGATCGATAGACAATATGCCGGATAATCATACAAATAACCTTCTTGAACTTTTCCGCCTCGTTCTGCAATCGGAAAGGGCTGAAAAGCTGCATTAAGAGCATCATCTTTCATCACTGGTAAAACCCCTGCTGACCCATAATAAACGAGAGATTCATCGGTTTTTGTGACACCAGCGCTCAGCATAGAACCAAACAAGTCTGGCATCCCGGCGATAACCGGGATGCCTTCTGGTAAACCAGTGACGATAGAGGCTTCTTTAGTAACTTTTCCGACAACGGTAGCGGGTGGATAGACGTCAGGAAGGATATCCATGGGGATATCCAGTGCTTTACAGACACTCTCTCGCCACGACGCTGTTGGTGCTTCAAAGATTGCCCCATATAATCCGGCTGTGATGGTATCGGTCACATAAGCTCCGCATAGTTTATAGATAAGGTAATGAGGGGCATCAAAGAACATTCGCATTTGTTTGGCTTTGATGGGTTCATGGCGCAGAAACCAAACCAACTTTGGAGTCAATTCCTCGCAGGATAACTTAAGATTAAACCTTTGGTTAACTTCATTTACTTCTGCATAAGCACGGCTATCTGAATATAAAATTGCCCCTGATAGAGGAGTGCCATTCTCATCGGTAGGCCCGAGAGCAGGATAAAGACCGCAAATCCCTATCGCAAGAATATTTTTACCTGTTTGCGGGGATCGCTCAATTAATTGGCGAATAGCGGCAACTGACCCTTGCCACCAATTGCGTTCCATGTCGTGCTCAACCCAACCGGGTTTAGGATACTGTGTGTCATAGGGTGCGAAGGAGTGACAAAGAACTTTTCCACTTAAGGAAACTAAGGAGGCTTTTACGCCCTGTGTTCCAACATCTACTCCGAGTAACAATTGATCCCCCCGCACCTTAGATCATCCCCACTTTCCATAAAGCCATTGCGATGAAGGAGAAGATTAATCCACCAACAAAAAAGGCAATCACGATTTTATCAAGCCAAGAGAGGTTTATATCGCGCAGGGGTGTCACTTTGCCAGATCCGAACCCCCGCACTTGAGTGGCAATCGTAACTTGTTCTACGATCATTGCGGTACGACGCATTAGAGGGTTGGCTAGGGGTAAAGACCGCTTAAATACCTTAATCAAGTTTAATGTGCGCAGGTGCCAGCCGCGCAACTTTTGAGCGTCTTGGATTTGGTTGATGATCGAAGCCATATAAGGAATAAATTTATATGTGATTTGGACAACAAAAACGATGGAGGGGGGCACTTTGAGCGCATACAAAGTATTGGCAATATCGCTGATTGGTGTTGTATAAAGAAATACGATTGCCCATGTGACAACAGTTGCAAAACGGGCAACTCGTCCGGCTAACCAGTAAAGACTTCCATAAGTTAGTCCCAAGCGATCAAGTCCTAAAAAGGGAACATTTACGGTGAAAATCCCTGTCGCTGCCCATTCGGGATCGAGGACTTTAAAATACTCTGGACGAGCTTGTGCTATTGTGCTGCGTACGGTAGGAAACCATGTCAAAGCTAAAGCGAAAATTATGAAGAGGAACAGTTTGGCGGGTACCTTGGCAATATAAGCTAGAACGAAGCCAACAATGAGCAGGGGAAGTAAGTAGCGAATATCTAGCCAAAGCCCAGAGAGAATCACAATGACTAAAAAGACCACCATTTTCGTAAAGGGGTGCAGCGTTGTGTGCAGGAAACTTGTTCCTTTTCGATAAGCAAATACGGTATCCATCACTATGCTCCAGTTTGTTGGTTCTTAATACTGTAATCAACAATTGCTACCATTTCGTCAACTGTCAAGACATCTTTTGGACAACTAAATTCTTTTGACAGCGCTTGACCAAGACGAGTGATTTGTGGGGGAAGGATATCAGCTTCTAAGAGTTTTTCATGATTGGCGAAGACTTCTCTGGGATTTCCATCCATTATCAAATTACCTTTTGACATGACCATAACTCGGTCGCAGTGGTTTCCTACGGTTTTCATATTATGGGTGATGATCACAATGGTTTTGCCCATTTCGTCCCGTAATTTCCTCAGACTTTGCATCATTTTGACTTCGCCTTGTTCATCTAATCCTGTGGTAGGTTCATCAATCAACACTACATCGGGTTTTAGTGGCAAGATGCAACTGATTGAGAGATAGGTCTTAAGATCTTCATCCAAGCCAAAGATGTATCGATCTTTATGGTCTTGGAGGTCAAATACCTTCATCGCTTCTTCGGTTAATTGCTTGACTTCCTCTTCTGGTAAATCTACCATTCGAGGCGCAAAGGCGATCTCATCCCAGATTGTTTCAGCAAATAATTGATCATCTGGGTTTTGGAAAACGTAATTAATCATGCGAATGATCTTATCAAGGCGCATTTTCCTAATGTCTTGCCCTTTGACTTTGAGAGTTGAATCTTTGTTTGTAGGTTTGAGTAGTCCAACCAGGTGCCGTGCCAAAGTTGTCTTACCAGAGCCGTTTTGTCCGATGATTCCCACAATTTGTCTTTCGGGTATCTCAAAGGAAACACCCTTGAGAGCATGCACCTGAGGGTTATAGAAATGATGGATATTTTCAACTTCAACAATTGGCGGTCCGAAGTGATTGACTTGCTGGGTGCGGAAACTTGGGGGACGTAAGAGCTGTTTTATTCCTAGCTCACGAAGCTTTTCGGATAATATCTTTTCTGCTTCATCCAAAGTGATCGGAATCCGATCAAAGGAAAGCCCCTTGTTCCTTAACTGGATAAATAATTCAGTAACCTGGGGACGTCCAACTCCAATTTGATTGATAAGCTCATCTTGTAGTACCGTTGCTGGGTCTCCGTCCAATAACACTTTACCTTGGTCAATGGCTATCACTCGGTCAACAACTTCAGCTACTGCTTCGATATCCGCGCCCGACTCGGTGGTAATACTGGTTGTTCCGCTGCGTCGAGTAACTTGTTTTAAGATATTCATGACCCTCTGCTTGCCTAAAGGGTCAAGCATCGATACCGGTTCATCAAATGCCATGATTTTGGGTTGCATGGCAAGGATACCTGCAATGGCTAAGCATTGCTGCTCACCACCTGAGATGTCATTGGGATTACGTTCAACCAACCCTTCCAACTCGGCTGCTTTAATCGCTTCGGCAACTCTTCTAAAGATTTCGTCACGTGGTAAACCTAAATTGGCCGGTCCGAAAGCCACATCATCGCCAACAGTGAGTGAGAAAATCTGAATTTCAGGATTTTGTAAGACAATGCCGACATGGCGTGCTAATTGATTGACGTCATATTGGCGGGTGTTCAGACCGTCTACGATGATGTCGCCTTCCTGGTAACCGAGATCGACCTTGGGAACTAATCCATTAAGCGACTTTACGAAAGTGCTTTTTCCCGCTCCAGCCCGGCCGATAACTCCCACAACACTAGCTTCATCCACCTCAAAGGATAAATTCGAGAGCGCTTTCTCTCCTTCAGCTTGGTGGAGGTATCGAAACGAGAAATCCTTTGCTTCGATTGACTTCATAGTGATTCCTTTAATGTTTTGTCAATAAATTATTGGATAGCGAGAGAAGCATACTGGTTGCCCCTCTCGCTAATCGTAGTTTCAGAAAGAAGTTGCTATATTATTCTAGGCTTTGGTTTGTCCTCTTCCAGACGTCATCGCACGGCGGGCGGCTTCGCCAGCGAGCAGACCCACTGGAACAAAGACGATTCCGCTCAGCCACCAATATGGGATACCAAAGAAGGTACCTGCGCCAGGAATGACCCAGTCGTTCAACACCGCAAGGATCGCAGCCTCACGTGTGTTCATGATCCAATAGGTCATCATCCACCAGATTTGATGTACTGGTTCTCCGAGAATCCAGGCGATGAAGAATTGCCGCCAGAAGGGTTTGTCTCCTCGATCGTGGACAAATCGGAAATAAACCCAACCAAAGTAAGCCCAAATTGAGGCATCAATTAGGGTGTAGGGCAGAAGTGACAAGGCGCCCGCTGAGACGCCACCAACCCATACAGGGTTAATCAAGACGCGGGCAATGATTTGTCCGACAAAGAGACCAAAGAAGGAGACAATACCACCGAATAGGGAAGCTGAGGCGGCGATGATCATGGCTTGCAGGTCAATTCCACCTAAATCTCCTAAGCCAGCAGCAGCAAATAGCGCACCGACAATACCGATGGCTACAAGGGAATAGGGGGAGAAAACTGCAACTTTTATCCCTTCGATGTATCTGCCTGCCATAGCAAGCCAGTCGGGGCGGCGTGCAAATTTGTACATCCAATAGGCGCCAAAGGGCAAGCAAAATACAAAGGCAAAAATATACAGCAAGACGATCCTTTGCGGTGACTCAGAGACACCCATGCCAGTGCCTAAGGGGTTCATGATGATGAATGCGAGGATAAAGATTACCAAACCCGCGATCATCAGGATCAGACCAATCCGTTCGTTGTAGAAACCTTTGCTCTCGTTCATCTTTCTCTTCCTTTCTATGTCAAAAAGATAATTCTGGAACATTGCTTAAATTGATAGTTTTTGATTTTGAAATCTGTCAATAAGCACTCTCCTTTCTGGATATACATAAAAATTTAACGTTCTATCTACAAACACCTAAGCAAGGTGGTAGAACCTAAAACTTGAGACGCGATACCATCAATTGAATAAAGTCATCGGTGATTTGCACTTTGTTTAGTATTGAATAACGCCGGCCAAAATTTGCTTGGTACCAATTAAGTGTCGAGAGCGTCTTGATAAATTCTGCTTCAGTCAATCCAATGTCGGCGGGTTGCCATAGAATCCCTGTTCGCTGGTATGCCTCTTCGAGAAATTCTGGCTGATTGTTCTGGAGGTTTGCCATTACCCAACTGCCGAGAGCAACCAGCTCTCCGTGCAAGAAGGTTTTACGAGTTTGATACTCGGCGTTATAAGCAAATGTGTGGTCTGAAGCCTCTTGGGGGCGGCTGTTTCCAAAACGGCGACATAGAATGCTAATTTCTTCAAAAGCTTTCATAACCGTCTGAATACCGACTGGCGTTACCTCACGAATTTGCTCGGCATTCTCTACTACTTTTTGTATCCAATTTTCCATTTGGGTAGCGATATCGATATCGTAACTTTCGCCGTTTTGCTCATGCGCAAACCGCCAATCCCAGAGGGCAACATGGGCACACAGAATATCACCAACACCTGAACGATTCAGCCGAGGTGGAGCGGATTGAATTAACCGATAATCGATCCATACATCTCTGGGCACGATATAACCTATATAGGTGACATGTCCTCCCGCTCGAGCAGCGATGCTTTTTGTCACCGAAGCGTCCACCGAAGTGATCGAGACGAAAAGATCTACCGGTAGATGTCGTTTCCAGGCGATGAATTTGGCGGCGTCTTGAGCCACGCCTCCACCCAGTCCGACAATCAGGGCGGCTTGGGGTAAAGCGGCTTCAAGGGCTTCGAGTTGATACCAATCCAAATCTTTGATAAAAGAGACAGCGATTGGTGGATTGGTAAAGCGATCTTTAACTTTATCCCACAATTCTTCCATCGTAATGAGGATGTAATCCTCTTCTGGTGGGTGATAAGTTTCCAATAAGTCATTGCCATAGTGTAAGGTTGGAATTTTGAAGCCGAGTTGGTCGATTTGTGTATTTGGAAGCTCCGTAATTTGAAAGGCGGGCTGCTTAGAAGTTTGCCATACTTCGTCCAAAATACCTCGCGCCTGATTGAAATTCTTGACCAAAAGGTTTGCCATCAAGGCTTGAAGAGCTTTTTGGCGGTCGTTCTCCACAATGGCTTCAGCGGCAAGCATTTCATAGGTGCAGTTTTGGGCTGTCAGAGTTTGAATGAAATGCGGAAGCTTGGCTGGTCTAGCAGAAACGATTTGACCGTTTTCAATTCTTACGGGTAACTCTACAATGGCTTCGGGTGGTAAGAAGGGTAAATTCTTATGATTGTCGATCGAGAGCACGAGTTCGGCGGTCTGTTTTTCAGCAAGAGCCAACAATGTTGGAGCGACAATTTTGTCATACCATACTGCCCCTCTTTGATTGAGCATTTCGGTTGGTTGCCCTGGCTTCCATTGGCGATAAGCTGCAAGCATTTGATCGGACAGAGCCATCAGTTGATGGGCGCGGATCGTCCTGCCTTCGGTTTCGGCTAGGATGCGATCGGGGTGAAAATAGTACTTGAGATAGGGTCCTGGAATGGCACCGATTGCCCGAACCAGTTCAGGATCAACCCCTAGTTTGGGGATTTCTTCTAATCGATCGAGTACTTCAGTAATCCTTTCGTTGCCGGCTTTATCTATTACCGAAACGATCCAGCTAAAATGATGCATACCTGAAATGGAGAAATTTAGATCGCTGCTGGGTTCGCCAAGGAGTTTTGAGATTAATTCCATCAGAGAAATTGGCGAGTCACATGTCCCAATCACCTGGAGATTCGTATAGCGGCGGAGTGCGTACTGAATCACGCTGCTAGGATTGGTTAAGTTGAGCACTGTTACCTGGGGACAGACCTTTTGCATGATGTTGGCGACTTCGAGTACTTTAGGGATACCCCGCATAGAATTACTGAACCCACCTGGCCCAACTGTCTCCTCGCCTGGAATTCCAAAGCGTCTCGGAAAGGTTTCATCATACGCACGGCCCTCTAATCCACCGACGCGGATTTGGTTTAGGCAGTATTCAGCTCCTTCAAGTGCCTTTTCGATTTCAGGTGTGGAGGTAATCTGGATATCTAAGTTCGGATATTTTGAAATAACCGCTTCGGATACTTTGTGGACTAAACCTAGCCTCTCGATATCTCTGCCGTGTATGACGAAATCATAGCTAGCAGTAGCCCCTCTTTTACCCATTGCTTCAAAAAGAACAGGGGTGGCTAAAGCACTTCCACCTAGGATGCAGACTTTGATTCGACTCATCGTTTACCCTCGAAAAAATTGCGGACCTGATCACAAACGATCTCAACCTCTTCCTCTGTCATTTCAGGGAATAGGGGTAGATTCAATAATTTGGTGGCGTAATCCGCCGCGACTGGTATCTCCTCAGGACGATAATTCAAGTAACGGTAACAAGGTTGAAGCGGGACAGGAGTATGATAGATTTTTTGGGTTTCGATTCCCTTTAAGGCAAGATACTCGGCTAATTCATCTCTTTCTTGACAGCGTATCGTATAAAGATAATAAACATGATATGCCCAATCTGCTTCCTTGGGTAGGTCAATCGGTAAGTCCTGAAGGAGATGGTTATACAAGGCTGCAATCCGACGTCGTTTTTCAATCCATCCATCTAGGTGGCGAAGCTTCACGCGTAAAATTGCAGCTTGCACAGGATCCAAGCGTTGTTGATAGCCAATTTCGAGATGGGTATGTTTGACCTCTTGCCCCATGTAACGAAGTACCCGCAAACGATGATTGATTTGATCGTCGTTGGTGACAACTGCCCCAGCATCACCATAAGCTCCTAATACCTTGGATGGATAAAAACTGAACGCCGCAGCGTCAGCAAGCCCACCTGTGCGTCGTCCTTTGTAAGTAGCACCGTGGGCATGGGAAGCATCTTCAAGGACTTTTAGATTGTATTTTTTTGCTATCTCGATGATGGGATCCATGTCCACGGTATGTCCGTAGATATGAACAGGAATGATGACTTTGGTTTTTGAAGTGATTTTCTTCTCGATTTGTTTTACATCTATGTTGGAATAGGTGGGTTCAATGTCCACAAACACTGGTGTGGCGCCGCAATAGTTGACTGCAAATGCAGTTGCTACATAGGTGTTTGCTTGGGTAATCACTTCGTCGCCAGCGCCGACACCCATCGCTAACAGAGCAAGGTGAAGGGCTTCAGTGCCATTACTAATACCAATCGCATGTTTTACTCCACAATATGTGGCAAATTCTTGTTCAAATTGTTCCAATACGGGTCCAAGGGTGTATTTTCCGCTCGGAAGCACGCTGTCGATTGCCGCTGCAACCTCCCAGCGGATTTGTTGATATTGGCGGGTTAGGTCTTCAGCAGGAATGCGGATGATAGGTTTGTGCATGGTTGATTCCTTGAATTTGTAGTTTTAGCGTCGATAGCGTTTTACATGAAATTCAATATAGTCACTTCGATGGTAGTCACGGGAGAAGATAATCGGTTCGCCTTCTTCGGTGTAGTTAACTTGTTCCAATAAGACCCACGGTAGATGAGGATCAAAAATATCTATTTTTGGAATATGACCTTCAGACAATACCACCCGTAGGGTGGCTATGGAGTAATCTAACTTAATTCCCCATCTCTCATCTAAAAGTGCAAATAACGAACCTTCAAACTCTTTTGGGTTGAGCAAGCCTGGAATTTTTTTATTGGGAATGTAGTCAATGGCATAGATGACCGGGATCTCCTCAGCGTAACGAATCCGCTCGATAGCGATGATGGGTTCGCCTAAAGGGACATCGAGGTTTGTTGAAAGAACATTGTCCGCAGGGATGATTTCTGAGCTGAGGAGATGGGTTTTGACTTGGATACCATGGTTAGCAAGCATTTCAGTTACACTGAGTAGTTCGTTGATATCGAATTTAAGGTCTTTGGGGGTAGAGGCTAGATAACGACCGATCCCGTGTTTGGTGATCAAGATTCGCTCTTGTTCAAGAAGTTGCAATCCTTCCCGCAGCGTGGAACGGCTTACGTTGAGCAAGATCATGAGTTCTTGCTCTGAAGGTATTTTGTCACCGATGGAATAGTTTTCTCTTTCTAGGAAATCAAGGATAGCTTTACGGACTTGATAGCGAAGTGGTTCGCTATGTCGAAAGATGAAATTTTCAGATGATTTTTTAGTTTCGATGGATGAGATTTTAGACATTAGTCATCGGTCATCAGACATCTGTTGTTAAGATATATTATACTCATTACAAACTGATTACGCAAGAGATTCTGGCAAGAATTTGCACAAATTCTCAAAAGGAATTTATTTTGAAATTGCTCAGGGGGCGTCCATTTCACCAATAAGCACGCAGAGGCTTGGAAAATAACGTATCGCCGAATCACCGTATCTAGGCGGCATCGGTGTTCTTTGTGGTGCGAATACTCTGATGGGCGGGGCAGTTACTTGATTTTTTGGGAATAATCGTACTTGTTCTATCTTTCTACAAGACAGAACACAATCAATTTTTTCGGACCGTGCACCCCGATGGTCAAGGTCATTTCAATGTCGGCTGTCCGAGAGGGTCCACTGACTAAGACTGTGACAGGAGCATGGGTCTTTTCCTGTCGCTTCAGCGCTTGCGGAAGGCGAGGAAGAATATCTGCACTATGCAATATGGCTAGGTGGATTTCAGGAAGTAAAGAGGCTGTCAATGGACGTTCTAAATCACCGGGAAGGACTAAGGTTCCGCTTTCGGCTATGGCACAGTCAACGCCGGTGATGCCGGCTCTCAAATCGGGATCCGATTCAATAGTTACCTGAATA
>FWPV01007965.1_pt1 | contig 18866 bp, 15 predicted proteins | sample 2228371 | NCBI WGS metagenome assembly FWPV01 (sample SAMEA103939776, study PRJEB20133) | metagenome
GATCCAGACCCCTTTCAACACCTCGCCCACCTTGCCGGGCGTCATCGCCAGCGGAAACCCGGACAGGAACAGCCGCAGGCTTTCCCGCCAGGGGATTTGCGCGCCGATTTGCCCGAGATAGTAATGCCACTTGACAAAACGCAGAGAATAATTGAACATGGTAAAACCAAGCGCCAGCGGAAAGATCCGCCAGTCGAAGCTGATCAGCAGACGCCGCATCTCGCGAATATCTCCCGCCAGCGCCAGCCCGGCCAGCACGAAAAATCCCAGCAGAAAGCCGGGGATCATTTTTCGCAGCAGGCTTTTCGCGGCAGGTTGAGCGGGAGGAGCAGAATGAGCCATCCGTCAGATTATACCTGATTGACGGGCCTGGCCTGGAAGAAAGAACCTCCCGCTCCAAAGGGCTGGGTATTTTTACAGGCAACGCAGCATGGTATAATGAATTTTTGAAAAGGCACCCTGAAGTGGAGAAAGAACCTTTTCGAAACTCAATCCCCAGATTTGAAAAAAGGAGGAGATTTCCGTGAAACGCTATCTTTATACTCTACTGGCGATCTTCATCGCCCTGGCATTCGTATTGAGCGCCTGCCAGCCTAAGGCCGCTGAAACCCCCGGATATCCCGCGCCATCCGAAGGACAGCCCCCAGCGGGTTATCCTGTCGGAGGGGTCATCCAGGTAGCGACGGACGCCACCTTCCCGCCGTTCGAAATCGTGGATGAAGCCACCAAAGAGCTGGCGGGCTTCGATGTTGAACTCATGACCGCCGTTGCGGAGAATCAGGGCCTGACTATCGAGTGGGTAAATACTCCATTCGATTCGGTCATCGCCGGCGTGAGCACCTGTCAGTATGATATGGCCATCGCCGCAATCACAATCACGGATGAGCGCAAGGAGCAGATGCTGTTCAGCGATGCCTACATCAACGCCGGCCAGATCGTCGTCGTCGGGATTGATAACACCGATATCAACGGCGCCGCCGATCTGGAAGGAAAAACAGTTGCTGCCCAGTTAGGTACAACCGGCGAAATCGAAGCCCAGAAAATTCCCAATGTTACCTATAAACCGTACGATACGTATGATCTGGCCTTTTTGGATCTGGTCAACGGGCAGATCGATGCGGTGATCGCCGATTACCCCACCGCTCTCGGCTTCATTGGCAAGAACGAGGGCAAATTGAAAACCGTCGGCGAGGTCTTCACCGATGAATCCTACGGTATAGCCGTCTGCAAGAACAAACCGGATCTGCTGGAAAAAATCAACGCCGGGTTGAAAGCAGTGAAGGATGCAGGCAAGATCCGCGAACTTGAGACAAAGTGGCTAGCCAGCCAGTAGAAACACGGAACGTCACCATCGCCTGCGAGGTTAAAAACCTCGCAGGCAGGTTAATAGGAGGCCTATGACCGCAAACTCCCTTTCAACCCCGCCATATGAAGCGGCTGCGTCTCAGCCCTCCACACGCAAACGTGAATTCGACAATTGGTGGATACTGGTCGGCGTGGTCGTCGGCCTGATCATCCTTTTAACCATCGTGACGCCGGATCCTTACCAGCGCCTGCTTCGATTTGTGAGCGACGGCGTCTGGCGAACGATCTACCTGACTGTCTCGTCATTTGTACTGGTTCTGATTTTTGGGCTGATCGTCGGACTTGCCCGCCTGTCAAAAATAAAAATTATCCGCGGGATCGCTACGGTTTATGTGGAAATCATTCGCGGAATACCGATGATGGTGCAGATCATTTACTGGTATTTCGCCGCCCCAGCGATCATCAAGCAGGTCGGGACCGCTCTAAACATCGCCGCAATGGCAAATTACAAAGCGAACGGCATCGTGATGGCCATATTTGGGCTCACCTTTGGCTATTCCGCCTACATGTCCGAGGTCTACCGCGCCGGCATCCAGAGCATCTCCAAGGGACAGATGGAAGCCGCGCGCAGCCTGGGGATGACCTACTTCCAGGCGATGCGTTATGTGATCATCCCTCAGGCGGTGCGGGTGATTCTCCCGCCGGTCGGCAACGAATTCATCACTCTGCTGAAGGATACCGCCCTGGTGTCTGCGGTGTCCATTGCGGAATTGACCCGGCGAGGACGTGAATTTGCCGCTTCTAACTTCAACCCTATCGAGACCTACACGATGGTCGCCTTGCTCTACCTGACCATGACCCTGCTGGCGACCCGCCTTGTCGCCTGGCTTGAAAAAGTGACCAAAATCGAGAGGTGACCCATGGCGCCGATCATTCAAATTCGGGATATCTGGAAGAGTTTCGGGCATGTTCAGGCGTTAAAAGGCGTCAGCCTGGAGGTCAATAAAGGCGAGGTCGTGGTCATCGTCGGCCCTTCCGGTTCGGGCAAGTCCACCCTGCTGCGCTGCATCAACCGGCTGGAGGAATTCGAACGCGGCAGTATCGTGGTTGACGGGATCCCCCTCGACAGCGCCGAGAACATCAACGCTGTCCGCACCGAAGTCGGCATGGTTTTTCAGCAGTTCAACCTCTTCCCTCACCTGACCGTGCTGAATAACATCATGCTGGCCCAATTAATTGTGCGGAAACGGGGTAAAGAGGAGGCCGCCAGGGTCGCCATGGACCTGCTTCACAAGGTCGGCATCCCCGAAAAAGCGAACAATTACCCCGGGCAGCTTTCCGGCGGGCAGCAGCAGCGGGTAGCCATCGCCCGCGCCCTGGCGATGAATCCAAAAATCATGCTTTTTGACGAGCCGACCAGCGCGCTCGACCCGGAGATGATCCAGGAAGTTCTGGACGTGATGCTCGCCCTGGCGCGTGAAGGGATGACTATGGTGGTCGTCTCGCACGAGATGGGCTTCGCTCGCGCGGCGGCTCACCGCGCGATTCTGATGGACGCCGGGCAGATCATCGAAGAAGCCCCTCCGGCGGTCCTGTTTACCAATCCGTCCCACGAGCGCACCAAGCAATTCCTGAGCAAAGTCTTGCACTGACACGAATCATCAAGCCGCCGAAATGATATGGGCCGGTTTGCATGCAATGCATGTATAATTTAATTCAAGTTTGCGAATATCTATTGCTGGGGTGCGTCGCTTCATTTCAGGTTTCAACCCCTCCCGGGGTAAATCACCGGATCCATCAGAGAACATTTAAGGAATAGTCATGCGGAAGCATCTCGGGCGGGCAGTCGCACTGCTGATCATCCTGTCGTTCGTCCTGATTGTGAATGCGTCTCAGGCGCAGACGATCCAGGCGACCACCCTGACTCTGATCAGTCCCTCGGCATGCCCACCGAACGGATGCGCCGCTGGTCAGCGGATCAACCTTCGCGCAACCTTCCAGCTGGGCGCTTACCTGCCTGCGCAAACTCCCAACGTGGGGATTTGCCTGTACACGCCAATCAACTGGGCTGCCGAGATGCAGCCCCTGAACGCGGCTGGAATTCTCAGCGGCGCCCAGTATCAGGCCAGGACGGACCACTGTGCTTTCGCCGATGCTCCCCCTGCCGGCTACACCCTGCTCGCAGGCGCGTCCGCATCCCTCACCACCATCCAGGTGGCCGATGCGCTGGATTTCGCCCTGCGGATCGGTGCCAGCGCCTCAACCGGCGGGTTGGTGCTCGTCCGAGTCCTGGAAAATGACGGCAGCGCCTGGACGCAGACCGATACAGGCTTAGTGGCGGTCCAGGTCGTGCCCACTGCGAACACCGTGTACGTAGCGAATGACGCGGCTGCGTGCAGCATCAACTCGCCCTGCTATGTCAACAGCGGAGACGACCTGCCCGACGGAATTGGCACCGGGCTGAAAGACGCGATTGACTCCCACTCCGCCGCCCAACCGGCCACGATCTACGTTCTAGGGGACTATTTGATCAAGAGCAACGCAATTCTGCTCGACCGGCCGCACAACCTTCTCGGATTGAACGACGCCAAAATCACCTATTCCGGCCTGGTATGCACCCAGCCCATGATTAAGGTCACCGCCGGCGCGGCGGTCCGCAGCCTGACGATTAATGACGGGACCTGCTCTACAATTGACCGCGATTTAATCCAGGTCAACAGCCCCGGCGATGTATGGATTGAAGCCAGCGACCTGATCGGCGGGAAGGATGCCGTGCGTATGCTCGATAACAGCGGCAGCCTGACCCTGCAATTCAATTCGATTCAGAACAACTCGGGGTACGCGTTCTTCCGCGAGCCTGGTCCTGGAACCGGCAGTCTTAACGCGGTCGCCAACAATTTCTACAATAACCGTGAAGGCGCCCAAGTCAACTGCGCAGGAAAGGGCGAAGCCGACCATAATTTCTGGGGATTTGGCGTCAGCCCGTTGACAGCAGCTGAGCAGTGCATCGTCTCAGATGGGAAACAGCTTGGCGCTCCGGGCGTCCCGCGCAGCGGCGCCGCCGGGATCGACGCCCGGCGTGTGACCGTTGGAACCAGCCTGAATTACACCTTTAACAACAAGATCGGCTATCAGCGGTCCAGCGACGGCGCTGATTTCGATCTGTACATTATAAATCACGGTTTTGGCTCGCCAGAAAACGTTCCTTTCACCGGCGGGCAGCCCGACAGCCTGATCCCCTGTTCCAACTACTGGGATATTTTTCTGGCTAAGGGCGCTGTCCCCTCACAGGCTCTCACGCTCGCCTTCCGGTACGATCTGACCTCCGGCTGTACGGCGACGATTGAATCGAGCCAGTATTGTGGTAGCGGCAACATGGCCGTCTATCCCCTCTGGTGGTACGACCCCGCCAGCCACGCCACCCTTGGCTGGGATACAACCGGCCAGGATCCGCAAGGCAGCGGGGCCGGCGGCGCTGCCGGGCAGGAGACGACCTGCGACACCGCTCAGAAAGAAATCCGAGTTGTGATTGACGGCACCGGACGCCCTGCGATGGGGAATGATCTGGGATTCACCCCATTTGTGGTTGGGCTCTCTCCAGTCTCATCCACGGTCGTCCTCACCCGTTTTGTCGGCATCTCAGGGGACGCGAGCGCGACGATCGAATGGACTACCTCGAGCGAATCGAACACCCGCAGTTTCTACGTTCTGCGCAGCCTGATCAGTGACGGCGGTTTTATCCGAGTCAGCAGCGAGATTGCCAGCCTGGGCACTTCGCTGACCGGAGCCAATTATACTTTCACCGATACTGGCCTGACGAACGGCACGACCTATTACTACCGCCTGGAAATCGTATCTGCCAGCGGGGAATCCTCTTTCACGGGTCCGATCAGCGTGGTCGCCGGCCTGCCAACCTTGACCCCGACAGCTACGCAGACCCATACGCCAACCCTCACGGCCACGGGCCCGACCCCGACCGCCACAGCCACCGGCCCCACTTCCACCACCACCCCGACGCGGACGATCACCCCAACCCGCACGATCACCAATACCCGCATCCCGACCAGGACGCGCACCCCTATCCGTTATTCCACCTATTTCTATTACCGCTCGCCGACGCCGATCCCGACCCGAACCTCTTTCCCCACCCGAACCCTGACCCCAATGCCTACATTCAGCCCTCTGGCTGAAACCGTGACGAAATCGGTAACCGCTGGCAGCACCGTCTTTGGTCCAGAAGGCGGGTATCCCGCCGGAACGGAAACCGCCGCCGCACCGGGGACGGCTTACCCTGGCGCTGCGACCGCCAGTCTGGCAAAAACTCTCGAAGCTGCGACCACAACCCCCGCCGTCCCGGGCGGTGAAAGAGGGATCACCCGGCTGACCGGCTTCAGCCGTACATATTGGCCATATATCCTGGCTGCCTTCGGCCTGGAAATCATCCTCCTAGCCGTTATTGGGTTCGTCCTGTACCGGAAAGGTCTGCTGAAATTCCCTCTGCTGCCTAAGAAAAAATAGTCTTTTTTGACTTTTCTTTTCATTTATGCTATTCTATGATCTTGATGACCCCGGAGGGCCGCCTGCCGTCGCGGGCTTTTTTGGGCTGAAACGAGGTGGGGCAAACACACCATCGCAGGAGTTCGTATGCAGCGCGAGCGCGTCTCAGAAAATGTATACTGGTTCCAGAGTGAAGTCTATGCGCAGGTGACGGCCGGGGCAGTCACCGGGCCGCAGTGGGCAGTCGTGATCGACACTCTCGCAGTGCCCGAAGAAACCCTCGCGATGCGCGGGTTTATCGAGGAACAGCTGGGCGTACCCGTCCGGTATGTAATCAACACCCATAACCACGCCGACCACACCTGGGGGAATTGTTTCTTTCCCGGCGCAACTGTGATCGGGCACAAACTCTGCCGCGAGTTCATGGAAACCCGCGGGCAGGCCTCGCTGGAATCTGCCCGGCGGATGAACCCTTCCTTCCGGCAGGTGAAGCTGATCCTCCCACACCTCACATTTAATGAAGGCACACTCTCCCTAAAGGTCGGCAAAAAGAACCTGGTGCTGACGCCGGCCCCCGGTCACAGCCCGGACGGCATCTCGGTTCTCGTGGAAGAAGACCGCGTCCTCTTCGCTGGCGATGCCTTTCTCCCGCTCCCTTATATGATTGACGGCGACCCGGATGTATTGAGCGCCACATTGAAATCCTTCAGCAAAATGGGGCTGGAGAATATCATCCAGGGTCACGGCGATATCATCCTGCGCGGCGAAATCGACGAAGCGATCAACAACAACCTGGCTTACATTAACGCGGTGCGGAAGGCCGTGAAGGCTGCGTCGCGGAGGAGAAATCCGATCGACGCGCTGGTTACGATTGACATCGAGAGCTGCGGTAAAAGCCGCGTGCTGCTCGGCGGCCTGGCAGACGAGCTGCACAAGCGAAATGTCCGCTACCTTTACAAATTAATTACAGCGGAAGAAGAAAACCAGCCTCCGGCTTAAGGAGCCGCGCACTGCCTCCAACCCTGCCAGCGGGTTCTGGACGGGCCCGCAGCCGGTTCCCGGCAAGAATACGAGAAGGTTCAGACGTGGTTCTGCTGCTGCGAAGGGTGCGTTTGATTCCTCTGCCGGGCAGCTTCCTCGCGTTTTCGCTTGAGGAATGCCCGCAGGCCCACCACTCTTTCCGTGCCGTTTCTCAGCCGCTCCAGGTTCGGCCGAAGCGCCAGAGTGACCAAAATTAATGCTCCAAAACCGTAAGCAGCATCTATCCACGGTCCCATCCCCAGGACCGCCCGCACGGTGAACACCAGAATTGAAAAGACCGCGACGCTCATCGTGGTGACGGAAGCGTATCCGACCAGCAGATAAATCAGGCCAGCCAGAGGAAAGATGATCAGGCCGGCTGCGGGCCACAGGGCAATTGCCCCGCCGAAAGCGGGCGCACCGCCAGCCCCGCCGCGCATGCGAATTCCGCCTTTCGAACGTTTTTCAATCAGAAAGACCGAGTAGTTGTGGCCCATGACCGCCAGCAGGGCAGCCGCTACCCGCACCCAGGCATGTTCAGGGACCAACCAGCCGCAGATCCAGCCGGTCGCGACGCCCTTCAAGGTGTCGCCTGCTGCGGTCAGCAGCCCGGCGACAAATCCCGCCGCGCGCATGGCATTCGTCCCTCCGGTGCGGCCGCTCTCGACGGTGCGCACATCCTTGCCGGTGAACATCCAGACAAAAACCAATCCAAAGGGGATCGAACCGATCATATAAGAGAGGAGAAATGTTAACCCGATTTCCTCCATATTGCTCCTCGTACCCTTTCTGCCGCTTAACCTAACCCCTGGATTCCGTATCGGTTACGGTTCACCTTCCCAGACCAAGGGGATTTCCTTGAACTCATTCGTACCGAAAAAAGCCTTTATTTCCCAGCCGTTCGGGACAGGGAACCATATGAGCTGAACGATTCCGGGATTGGTGTTCTCCTCCATATCTACCGCCGAGGGGCGGTCAGGTCCCCTCGGGTGAGAATGGAAGACGCCCAGAAATTCCAGATTATGCTCGTCCATCCATCGCAAGCATTTCAGCAATTCAAGCGGCTCCATGGAATATCGCACCGGGCTGTGGAGATGGTTGGTCACCGGCAGAACAGCCTCAACCGCGCACTCCCGCCCGGCAAGGATGCCGCAGGCTTCTTCCGGAAGGGCTTTGAGCACGTGGGCCAGCATTTCCGCCCGTTGATTCCTGGTTAACCGCAAATACTCCAATTTTAAGACCTGAAAAGCAGTGCCAGACTCCAGATCAACACAGACATCACCGCCGGCTCCTGCCAGACGCGCCGCTGGCTGCGGCCTTCTTCGATGTTCGTAGCCAGACTGGTCAGGCCGAGGGCCATCCCGACCAGGATTAGACCGAAAGGCAGCGGCGTGAGGGGCAGATAATGAAGCCCGATCACCGCCTGCCCGACGACCGCCGAAATCCCAAACGCCCAGGGCGTGTGCCACCGTCCGCCGATGCGCAGGTAGAGCGAGCGGATTGACACCAGAAATACAGTCGGGATCAACGCCAGCAAGAGCATATATAGGCGCATTTCAGCCGCCCGCACAGAGATGGCCAGAACCAGATACAGGGCAAAGGCCACCGCAGTCAATCCTACCGCGGCCGGCGCATGGCGGATATCATTGACGTCAACCACAATATATTCAGCTACCAACACCAGTAAAAACAGCAGCCCGCCAAGAGCGAATACCACCCACCACTCTGGGCTGATTTCCAGCGTGGAGAGCGGCACCCCAATCGCCCAGGCGGTCAGCGCAGGCAGAAGCCAATGCGGCAGGCGAGATTTCCCCTCACCATGAGGATGGCTCTGGATCAGCCAGTCCGTTCCGGCGGCCGCCAGGACCGCTACCAGAACCGAAACAACGGTGTTGAAATTGAGCTGCAGTTCGAAGAGAAAACCCGGCAGCTGCAGACGGATCGCTTGTGCAGGGATACTGACGAACGGCGCCGCAGCATATGCGATCATTACCGTCGCGGTTACGATGCTCAACCGGTCAGCATCCGGGAGGTGGCGGTGGATCTCCATACGACGATTTTACCCCTCCATGCAGGTTGCTGCAAAGGGGAGCATAGAAGCTCATCTGCAGCGGATGGTGAAAATCTGCCGGGTGCGTCTGTGGTAAAATTAATTCTCTTATGACTCAATCTCAAACCATTCAGAACGCGCCGCCAAAATTGATCCAGGCCTTTACCGCCGGCTTCAACACCGTGGCAAGCCACGCCTACTTGCTGCTGCTGCCGATCGGGATCGACCTGCTGCTCTGGTTTGGTCCGCGCCTGCGCCTGCAAAATCTGCTTGCGCCGGTCGTCAATGAAACCACCCGCGCCCTGGTGGAAATGAACTCTGGCACCATGGCTGACCGGCTGGAAACTGTCCGGCAAATCTGGGAGGAAATCCTCATCCATTTCAACCTGGTCAGCTTTATTCGGACCTTTCCCATCGGGGTCCCCAGCCTTCTAGCCTCACAATCGCCGCTCGAAACCCCTCTTGGATCGGCGCCGGTCATCGAAATCCGGTCCCTTGTTGCCGCCCTCGGTTTGCTTGCCTTGATCCTTGCCGCTGGATTCGTTCTAGGCTGCCTGTATTTCAATCTGCTGGCACGCTCCACCGCCGAAGGGAGCGTCCCTTTCACCCTTCAGGGCTTTGCCCATCAGATCGTCCTTACTCTCCTGTTGACGGCCGGCGTCATCCTGCTGTTGGCGGTGCTCAGCCTGCCAGGCTTGCTTCTGCTCTCAGTTTTCGCGGTGATCAGCCCCAACCTGGCGGATATCGCCGTCATTGTCGTCGTTTTCATCCTTCTCTGGCTTCTCGTCCCGCTTGTATTTACCCCGCACGGCATCTATTCCGGTCAGCGCAACCTGCTCGCGGCCGTCGCCACCAGCGTCCGCCTGGTGCGCTTCTTCCTGCCAGGCACCGGCGTCTTCCTCATGTTCGCGATCCTCATTTCGCAGGGATTGGACATCCTCTGGCGGGTGCCGCCAGCAAATTCCTGGCTGACCCTGGTTGGAATCTTCGGCCATGCTTTTATCTACACCGGCCTGCTTGCCGCCAGTTTTTATTATTTCCGCGGCGGCATGCGCTGGATGATCCACAACATCGCCAGGCAGGTTCAACGCGATTTAAGCAGTTGAATGGTTTTCGGTCCCTCGCCTAAATCGCGGGGCTGACGCTGCAATTGTTCAGGAGGTTTCATTGGTACAGGCTAACATTTCATCTTATGCAGCGAAAGATATTCAGGTGCTGGAAGGGCTGGAAGCCGTCCGCCGCCGACCAGGCATGTACGTGGGCGGCACGGATCTCAAAGCGCTCCACCATCTGGTTTACGAAGTCGTCGATAACTCGATTGATGAAGCCCTGGCCGGCGCCTGCGACCGGATTACGATTACCATCCACCCGGACAGTTCGGTCACGGTTGCGGATAATGGACGCGGCATCCCGGTCGATATCCACCCGGAGAAACAGAAGTCTGCCCTGGAAGTGGTCATGACGATCCTGCATGCGGGCGGCAAATTCAGCCATACCAGCTACAAAGTTTCCGGCGGCCTGCACGGAGTGGGCGTTTCCGCAGTTAACGCGCTCTCAGAATGGTGTGAAGTCCGGGTCTGCCGCGAGGGCAAAGAATACTTCCAGCGCTACATTCGCGGCGTGCCCCAGGAAGCGGTCAAGGCGATCGGGAAGTGCGACCCCAAAGTGACCGGCACAACGACCACTTTCAAGTTCGACCGCGAAATTTTCAAAGGGGACGTGGATTATAAATTCGAGGCGCTTGCCCAGCGCCTGCGCGAAATGGCATTCGTCACCCGCAGGGTTCAAATCCGCCTGGTGGATGAACGCGCCAACAAAGAAATGACCTTCTACTTCGAAGGGGGGATCATCTCCTTTGTGCGCTACCTCAACCGCAACCGCGACGTGCTCCACCCGGTCTTTTACGCAGGGAAGGAGGTCGACAACATCGGCATTGAGGTTGCCGTCCAGTACACTGACGCCTACGCCGAGTCGGTCTATTCCTTCGCCAACACCATCAACACCGTTGACGGCGGCACGCATATGACCGGTCTGCGCTCAGCGATCACCCGGGTGATCAACGACTACGCCCGCCGCACGAATTTGCTCAAGGACGCCGACCCGAACTTCTCCGGCGACGACACCCGTGAAGGCATGACCGCCATCGTCAGCATCAAGCACCCCGACCCGCAATTCGAAAGCCAGACCAAAGTCAAGCTGATGAACCCCGAAGTGCAAACCTACGTCCAGCAGGTGGTCGGCGAGTCGTTCTACAGCTTCCTGGAAGAAAACCCCTCGGCGGCCAAGGCGATCGTCCAGAAATGCCTGACTTCCGCCCGCGCCCGCGACGCCGCCCGCAAAGCCCGCGACCTGGTCATCCGCAAATCGGCGCTGGAAAGCCTGACCCTGCCCGGCAAGCTGGCCGATTGCTCGGAGCGCGATCCAAACAAAACCGAGCTTTACATTGTCGAGGGTGACAGCGCTGGCGGCTCAGCCAAACAGGGACGCGACCGGCACTTCCAGGCTATCCTGCCGCTGCGCGGCAAAATCCTCAACACGGAGCGCGCCCGGCTGGATAAAATCCTCTCCAACAACGAAGTCAAGGCGCTGATTTCGGCCCTCGGCACCGGCATCGGCGAGACCTTCGACCTGGGCGGGCTGCGCTACGGGCGGGTGATCATCATGACCGACGCCGATGTGGACGGCAGTCACATCCGCACCCTGCTGCTGACCTTCTTCTTCCGCTATATGCAGCCACTGATCGAAAACGGGCACCTCTTCATCGCCCAGCCGCCGCTCTACCGCATCGCCCACCGCAACACGGTCCAATTTGCCTACACCGAAGCCGAAAAGGACAAAATTCTCAAGTCCTTGGGCAGCGCGGCGGAAAAAGCCAGCATCCAGCGCTACAAGGGACTGGGTGAGATGAATCCCGAGCAGCTCTGGGAGACGACCATGGACCCGGCCAAACGCACGCTGCTTTCGGTGACCATCGAGGACGCGGCGGTCGCCGACCGGACGTTCGACATGCTGATGGGCGAGGCCGTCCCGCCGCGCACGCGCTTCATCACCACCCACGCCCGCAACGTTCGGAATCTAGATATTTAAATCCTGATCACCGGGCCAGTCTGACACGACCGTTCGGTACGATCGAAGGAATCAATTATTGTTAAGGGTATTCCCGCGCGGCTGCCCCGGCGAGTGCGCCCGCTGACCGGCTGATCTCTTCTCCATGACAGCGCTGCTGGTGAGGCGATTCTGACAGCAGCAGCCGCTCCGTTCGATCTTCGTTCATGCCTGGAAAACATAAATTGCCTAAGTAGATCAGTAATGGAATATAATTTATTCAGTCAATCATCATCATTTTATCCGGACAGGAAGGGAGCGCGCCATGCCAACAGCCATTCTGTATCGGGCGGAAGATCTCACCCGTTATATCTTCCGCTTTTTCACCAAGCTCGGCGTCCCCGAGGATCACGCCCGAATCGCGGCTGACATCCTCGTCGCCGCCGACCTGCGCGGGATCAGCTCGCACGGTATTATTCGGCTGCACTCCTACTACGGCAGCCGCATCCTCAAAGGCCTTCTCGACCCGAAGACCCCCTTCGAAATCATCCGCGAAACCCACAGCAGCCTGCTGCTGGACGGCGCCAACGGGCTGGGCATGGTCGTCGGGCACTACGGCATGACCCGCGCCATCCAGAAAGCCCGCACCTCTGGAGTGGCTTTCGTCACCGTGCGCAACAGCAACCATTTCGGCATCGCCGGCTACTACGCCATGATGGCCCTGCAGCACGACATGATCGGCATCTGTTTCACCAACGCCCAGCCGCTGGTTGCGCCGACCTACGGGCGGACCCGGATGATCGGCACCAACCCGATCGCCGTGGCGGCCCCGGCTGACAAGGAGCGCCCCTACGTACTCGACATGGCCACCAGCATCGTCCCGATCGGAAAAATCACCGTGTACGACAAAGCCGGCGAGAGCATCCCCGAAGGCTGGGGGATCGACAGGGATGGAAACGTGACGACTGACCCGAAGGCCGTTTTGCAAGGCGGGGCGCTGCTTCCGCTGGGAGGCACGGATATCATGCGCGGCTACAAGGGCTACGGTCTCAGCCTGCTGGTCGATATCTTTTCCGGCGTGCTATCGGGCGCAGCTTTCGGCGAGGACGTCGGCGGGGTGATGAAAAAGGACGCGCCCGCCAACGTCGGTCATTTCTTCGCCGCGGTGCGCATCGACGCCTTCCGCGACCCGCGGGAATTCAAAGCCGACCTGGACCGCCTGATTCAGATGATGAAGGAAGCGCCCAAAGCGGCCGGACACGACCGCATTTACATTCACGGCGAAAAAGAATTCGAGCTTACCGACAAGCATCTCCGCGAAGGAGTGCCGCTGCTTAGCGAGGTGGTTAAGGGGCTGCGCGAAGCCGGAGAGGAAGTCGGCGTCCCCTTCGATCTGGAGCAGCTTGGAGAGGTTGAGAGCGGGGAAGAATAACCTATTTCTGAAGAAAAATCGCCGCCTCCTCCCCTTCTAACGGAATGTAGCTCTCTCCTTGGCCGACCTCCAGCTCGCCGCGTTTGTTGGAAAGCAGCAGCTGCCACTTCGCTCGGCGGACGCTGCCGCCGGTGGCGAAGCGCACCGGCCTGCGGCCAAAGTTGAGCGCCACCATCACGGTCTGCTCGCTAGTCTGTCGCAGATAAGCCAGCAGACGCTGCGGTTCGAAGGTCAGCGGCTGGAACATGCCCTGCCGCAGCACTGGATACTCCCATCGCAGCCGGAGCAGCCGCCGGTAAAAGTGATAAAGCGAATTCGGATCGGCCTGCTGGGCGGCAACGTTGCGCCGGGGATAATCCGGATGGACCGGAATCCAGGGTTTGGCCGCGCTGAAACCGGCGTTGGGGCTGGCATCCCACTGCATGGGCGAGCGGCAGCCGTCTCTGCCGCGAAAGAACGGCCAGTAACGCCGCCCGACCGGATCCTTGATCTCGCTGCGGGGAACGTGAATATCCCGCATGCCGATTTCCTCGCCGTAATAAATAAAAGGCGTGCCCCGCAGGGTGAGCAGCAGCGCAGCCGCCACTTTCAACCGCTCGTCATCCTCTCCGCGCCCGTAGCGGCTGGCAGTCCTGCGGACGTCGTGGTTGCCCAGCACGTAGGTTGGCCACGATTCCTGATGCAGCGCCTCCTCCCAGCGCTGGATCGCGGCGAGGAACCGAGCCGGCCGCCAGGGGCTTTCCAGAAAGCTGAAATCAAAGGCGGCGTGAAGCAGCCCGGGCGCGCAGTAACTGGCAGCCTTCCGCGGGGTGTGCATAAACGTCTCGCCGACAGCGCAGCGCTCGGAATACGAATCCAGCAGCCCGCGGATTTCACGCAACAGCGGCAGGATCTCCGGCCGGTCGCAGTCGTAGAGATGGCGCTGGCGGTCAAAGCCGCGCAGCCCGAACGCAGGCGGGTTGTCCCGGAATTGATCGTCCTTGAAATAGACGTTGAACACATCCAGCCGGAAGCCGTCCACGCCGCGCTCCAGCCAGAATTTGAAAACCTCCATCATCGCGCTGCGGACAGCCGGGTTGCGCCAGTTTAAATCCGGCTGTTGCGGGTAGAACATGTGGTAGTAGTACTCGCCGCTGGGCGGATCGTACTGCCAGGCGCTGCCGCCAAAAACCGACTGCCAATTGTTCGGCGGCCTGCGGCCCCCCTTTCCCTCCCTCCAAATGTACCAGTCGCGGCGGGGATGATCCCTGCCGCTGCGCGACTCCAGGAACCAGGGATGCCGGTCGGAAGTGTGGTTGAGCACCAGGTCGAGGACGATCCGGATTCCGCGGGAATGAGCTTCCTTCACCAGCCGGTCGAAATCCGTCAGCGTGCCGTGCTTGGGGTCGATGTCGCAGTACTCGCTGACATCGTAGCCAAAATCGACATCTGGCGAAGGGTAGATCGGGGAAAGCCAGACGGCATCCACCCCAAGCTCGCTCAGGTAATCCAGTCTGGCGGTGATCCCGTTGAGATCTCCTATGCCGTCGCCGTTGCTGTCTGCGAATGAGCGCGGGTAGATTTGATAGATGACTCCCTCGCGCCACCAAAGGGATTGCTCCGTCATGATTTGCCCCTTCAAACTTGGATCTGTTTCACTAATAGTATATATGAGAACGAACAAAATACCCTGTTAACCCAAAGTTAAAATGTCACCTAAACCACCAAAGTTAGAATGTCCCCTTTCAGGGAGCAGCTTTGGTAGGGGTTCGAGTAGATATGGGTGAACGCCATGGATGGTCGGGTGCGGGCTTATGGGCCTTGGATGCATTGAGCAACTCGAAATCAACCGATTTGGCAGCGACAACTTTGGCTTGATCTGCCTGTTGAGAGCAAAGTACAAAGGCGAGAGGCTGGTTTTTGTAGAGGACGGTGATTTCACCTTTGGAATTTTCCAGGACGGTCACCTTGGCATTACGCATGGCATAGGTTGGACGGTCGACCTGGATTTGGTAGACAGAACGATGATACTGGAAAGTCAGGTTTTTTGACAGGATCCGCTCGGCTTTGCGGCACAAAATTCGATCCAACTGATCGGCATCCCCGAGGGGACGATGGACATCCACTGGACTGCGGGGCGGGATGGCAAAACGCCGGTTGTAATCATCGATAAACGCGGGTAACCATTCATTGGCCTCCTCGGGGGTAGAGATGCCCTGTAACCTCAACTCCTTGGTCAAGCGATCCTGCAGGGTCTGGTTGGCTCGCTCCACGCGGCCCTTGGCTTGGGGTGTATTGGCGCAAATAATTTGGATCTCCAACTCTTGCATTGCCCGGCCAAATTCGGTCAGGCCGTCTCCAGGGCTTACTTTGGTGTTGTTGAGGTGAAAGATGCCGTGTTTGTCGCTGTAAAAGGCTCCTGGCTTGCCGTAGCGCTCGAAATAGCTTCTGGCGGCTTCACAGTAGCCAAAGAAGGTTTCATGAGGCACAAAACGCATTTCTACCAGTTTCCCGGTGGCATCATCCACAAAGACCAACAGGGTGCAGCGCGGGCTTCGGCCCTCGAACCAATCATAATCTGAGCCATCGATCTGGATCAACTCGCCAAAACCGGCTCTTCGTTCCCGCATTTGGAATACCCGCAATTTCCGCTTCCTCCGTGGTTTCCACAACCCTTCGCTGATCATCAGCTTCCGTACGCTTTCGTCTGAAATCCGCAATCCATGCACTTCCGTGAGCTTCTCGGTTGCCAGGGTTGGCCCAAAGTCCCGATATCGCTCCAGGATCAAGTCCAAGGCTTGTTGTTTCACTTCCTCGCTCAGCCGATTGTGGCTCGGTTTCCCTCGACTTTGGTTGATCAATCCTTCGGGCCCTTTGAGCTTGAACCTCCGCCACATTCGCTTGACGTGTCGTTCGCTCACGCCTAACAGCTCTCCAGCCTGTTTTTGGGTGATCCTTTTTTCTTCCAGTTGGGTCATGATTTGTAGACGATAAAGTTCTTTCTCGCTCATGGTGTGTAGTTTGTCCACTTCTCCGTCCCTTTCTTAGAGGGACATTTTAACTTTGGTAAAAGGGGACATTTCTACTTTGGTTTAACAAACACGCTTCGAATTGAGCAGCTAATCCGCCTTCGTGATAGACTCAAGTGTTATGCCATTGCTGCTCCTGGCGATTTTCTCGTTGACCGCTCAACCCTCCGATTTTCTCACTTTCCAGGGGGATCAAGCGGTTATTTCTCTCACAAATCCCAGACCGGGCGAAGTCCTCAAAGGGATCATCCAGATTCTGGGAACCGTTCAGGCGGAGCAGTTCGGCCGCTACGAGGTGTCCTTCGCCTACGCCGGAGACCCGACCGGAACCTGGTTCCTGATTGCTGAGGGCAGCCAGCCGGTACAGGACGGGCTGATCGCCAGTTGGGACACATCACAAATCACCGACGGCGACTACCGTCTGCGGGTGCTGGTTACCCTTGCCGGCGGCAGCACGCGGGAATGGATCATTCCAGACCTTCGCGTGCGGAATTACACCCCGATAGAGCCGACCGAAACGAGGCCGGCGGACAATACGGCTGCCCCCCAGGTCAGCGCGTTAATGTCGGAGCCAACCATACCAGCATCCACTGACACCCCGGCTGCGCCTTTAACCAACTCGGGCAGTCTGACAGAGAAAGAGTTTCTGCGCACATTGGGATGCGGAGCAAGCGCGTCCTTATTGTTATTCCTGATTTTTGGTTTATATCTGGCCCTTGCCAGCCGGGCCAGGCGCAGATAAACCTGGTCAATTAGTTACAAAGTTATGACACCCTTATTCGTCTCGCGAAAACGAAAAGAGCTTGAAACCGCAGCGGTGAAAACTGTCCTGGTGGTCGGTCTTGGCAATCCCGGGCGCGAGTACCGCGGCAGCCGCCACAATGTCGGATTCATGCTGGTCGACCAGCTCGCGGAGGACCTTTCGGTGAAGATGACCCAGGTTCAGCACCGCGCTGTAATTGGCTCCGGCCACTTTGAAGGGACCAGAATTATTCTTGCCAAGCCGCAGACGTATATGAATCTATCCGGGGGATCGGTTGCGAGCCTGACCCGTTTCTTTAAAATCCCCTTCGACAGGTTGATCGTCGCCCACGACGACATCGATCTGCCGTTCGGCATGCTCCGACTGCGGCCGGGGGGCGGGTCGGCCGGGCATAAAGGCATTCAGTCGATCATCGAGCAGCTCGGTACGCAGCAGTTCGCCCGGCTGCGGATCGGAGTGGGGCGCCCGCCGGGGCAGAAACAGGGAGCGTCCTATGTCCTCCAGGATTTTTCGGAGACCGAACGGGAAGAGCTGGCGGTGATTCTCAAAGAGGCTGCAGAGGCGGTGAAGGTGTTTGCCCTGAGCGGGATCGACCAGGCGATGAACCAGTTCAACGGTCCGGTTTTTGAGGACTGAAATATGCTCGAGCGGATTCGCGCGCTGCCCGCCTACCAGAACATCCTCGGCGCCTTGAGATCAGGGCGGTGGCTGCCTGCCCTTGGATTAATGCGCCCGGTAAGGCTGCCGCTGCTGGCGGCGCTGCATATCGATCTGAATATCCCCATTCTGCTGGTCACCGACCGCACCGACCGGGCGCTGACCGTGCTTGACGAGCTTGGATCTTGGCTGAAGCAGTCAAACGCCCTGTACTTCCCGGAGCCGAATCCGCTGTTTTACGAACAGGCCGCCTGGGGCACGGTGACCCGGCGCGACCGGCTGCAGGGGATGACCCGTCTGGCTTCCTATCACATCCCTGGCGCGCCCAGGCCGGAACAGGCTCCGGTGCTGGTCGCGCCTGTCCGGGCGTTGATGACCCGCACGCTGCCGAGGCGCGATTTTCTAAAAAACAGCAGGATCATCAGGGTCAATCAACAGATTTCACTGGAAACGTTAAGGCGGTCGTGGTACGCGGTCGGATACGAGCCGGCGGATACAGTTCTGGCGCCCGGGCAATTCTCCCATCGCGGCGGCATCCTGGATGTCTGGCCGCCGGCGGAACTCCTGCCGGTGCGCCTGGAATTCTTCGGAGACGAGGTGGATACCCTGCGCCAGTTTGACCCGGCCACCCAGCGAACGGTGAGGAAACTGGACAGCCTTTTGATCACCCCGGCCAGCGAGGTCCTGCGCGGGTACGCCGAAGCGGTGGGGCTGCCGCTGGAAACCCTAGATGAGTTCTCTCTGCCCATGGTCCACCCCGCCCAGGCCAGCATTCTGGATTACCTGCCTAAGCAGTCGCTGGTGCTGTTGGATGATCACGACCTGCTTCAGTCCGTCGCTGCCGAAATCGAAGAGCAGTCTGTAAAACTGCGGAATGACAGCATCGCCGAGGGGACCCTCGCGCCCGATTTCCCCGTCCCCTACCTCACCTGGTCTGAGCTGCTCGACGCTCTGAGCGGATTGGCCTGGCTTGAGCTGGGATATTCCGGAGCCGAAACACCCTCACCGCTGGCGGGCTGTTTCGGCCCGGGACAGCGGTACGGCGGGCGGTTGAAGCCGTTCCTGGACGCTGTTTCCGACCTTTGCCGC
>FWPV01007972.1_pt1 | contig 18857 bp, 19 predicted proteins | sample 2228371 | NCBI WGS metagenome assembly FWPV01 (sample SAMEA103939776, study PRJEB20133) | metagenome
TCGGCCCGCAGGGCCAGGCACAGGCCGGAGCCGGCGCCGCTAAGCAGCCCGACCACGCCGGTACCGGCCACCCCGGTGCGGACCGTCAGGCCCATGGCCTTGAGCTCGGCGGCGACGGCCCTGGCGGTCCTGTGTTCCTGAAAGGAGAGCTCCGGGCTCTGGTGAAGCCTCCTCCGCCAGGCCGACAGATATCGTTCCAGTCCGCTGTCATTGGCTGAGGCCGCCATCACTCCTCCCCGAAAATATAGACTTGGTTCTTGCCCGACCTCTTGGCATGATAGAGGGCTTTGTCCGCGGTATCGATCAACTTGGCCTTGTCCTTGGCGTCGTCGGGATAGACGGCCAGCCCGATGCTGACGGTGATCCGGCCCTGGGGCATCACCTCCTGGTTGGGGAACCTAGCGGCGGCCACCTTCTGGCAGAGGCGGTGGGCGATGATGGTCGCCCCCTTCTTCTTGGTGTTGGGCAGGATGGCGGCGAACTCCTCACCGCCGTATCGGGCCACCACATCCACCCGGCGCATGGCGCGGCGTATCAGTTTGGCGACATCGGCCAACAGCACATCGCCGGCGATGTGTCCATTGCTGTCGTTGTAGCGCTTGAAGTCGTCCAGGTCGATCAGCAGCAGAGCCAGCGGCTGGCTATAGCGCTGGCTCCGCTCTAATTCCTCCTCCAGCCGATCCTGGAGATAGCGGTGGTTGTAGAGCCCGGTGAGCCCGTCGGTAATGGCCGAGAGCAGCGTCTTCTCGAAGACGTCCAGCTCGATGATCTTGGGGTTATCGATCTTGACATGCAGGTTGGTGAAGTAGTCCATCAGGGCCACCCTCACCCCCACGTTGCGTCCCAGCTGCTGGGCCATCTGCTGTTTGTGCTTGAGGATCCTCTCCCAGTGCTGGCGGGCCTGGGCCTCGCTGAAGTGGAGATGGGTCAGGGTGTAGATCAGATCGCTGTAGAGGCTGTGGGCCTTCTCCTTGAGCAATTGCTCCACCTGGGCCATGATCTCCGAGTTCTCGCCGTAGTCCTTGCCCAAAATGGCGATCATCTCTTTGGTGAAGGATGTCTTGCGGTTCTTCATCTTACTATATAAAAATAGATGAGGTCCTTCTATCTTCGGGGCCTGGGGTCGGCCGGCGGCGCCCTCAGCTGGCCGTCCCCCCGCTGCAGCCGGCCGACGGCGCCAGCGGCGACATGGCCCGGAGTTTGGCCACCGACTCCTTCAGCACCTCGACCACTTGGTCCACCTCCTCCTCGGTGTTGTAGCGCCCCAGGCTGAAGCGCACCGACCCCTGGGCCTCCTCGGTGGGCACCCCCATGGCCGCCAGCACGTGCGAGGGCTCCAAGGAGCCCGAGGTGCAGGCCGAGCCCGAGGAGCAGGCGATGCCCTTCAGGTCCAACATCAGCAGCACCGATTCGCCTTCGATATAGCGGAAGCAGACCGAAAGCGTGCCGGGCAGAGACCTCTCTGGATGTCCGTTGCGCCGGACATCGGCTATCGCTGACTGGATGCCCTGCCACAGCCGATCCCGCAGCTGCGACAGGCGGCGGCATTCCTCCTCCCGCTCCCTCATGGCCAGCTCCGCGGCCGCCCCCAGCCCCACGATGCCGGCCACGTTCTCGGTGCCGGCGCGGCGTCCCCGCTCGTGCCCACCGCCGTGGATTAGCGAGTGAAGCCGGGTGCCCTTTCGGATATAGAGGGCGCCCACGCCCTTGGGCCCATAGATCTTATGGGCGGAGAGCGACAGCAGGTCGACCCCCAGGGCTCTGACATCGCAATCGAGTTTGCCGAAGGTCTGGACGGCGTCGGTATGGAACAGCGCCCCCCTCTCCCGGCAGAGGGCCACCATCTCGGATATCGGTTGAACCGTGCCCACCTCATTGTTGGCGTGCATCACCGACACCAGGGCTGTTTTATCGGACAGACAGGAACGCAGCTGTTCCAAGTTCACCAGACCCTGACCGTCCACCTCCAGATAGGTGGCCTGGGCCCCGTGGTGTTTCTCCAAGTACTCCACGGTGTGCAGCACGGCGTGGTGCTCGATACGGCTGGTGACCAGGTGTGGCCGCTGCCGGCCCAGGGCAAAATAAGCCCCTTTGATGGCCTGGTTGTCGGCCTCGGTGCCCGAGCCGGTGAAGACCACTTCCGAGGGATCGCAGTTCAAGGCCTGGGCCACCTTGGCCCGGGCCGCCTCGACCGCCTGCCGGGCCTGCCGGCCGGTGGCGTGGATGCTGGAGGCATTGCCGTAATGGTCTCTGAGGTACGGCAGCATGGCCTCCAGCACTTCGGAACGCAGCGGTGTGGTGGCGTTGTTATCGAAATAGATCCGATCCATAGTTGACGTTATAAGATTACCGGGCCTGTGGACCCCTGAGCCCGAGCGAGGTGGCCCGCAGCCTCTTCTTCCTCTCCAACCTTCTCTTCCTGGCCAGTTTGAATTTCAATCTTTTCCTCTTCTGTTTGCTCTTGCTCCGCGACATATCTCTGTCTCCTTGTTTAATTTATTGCTGATGGTCGTCTCCTCGATTTCCTCCTCCTCGCCGGGATAGCCTCCTGGCTCCGGGGCTGCGGCCTGAGGCCGAAGCGGCTCTATTTTACAGACATCCTCTTCGGCCCGGACCTCGGTTTTATCTGGAAGCCCACGATGGCCTGTGAATTCCGGCCGGTGAACTTATCCTCGGCATTGACCCTGAGGACATACCTCCCCGGCGGCAGGTTCTCCGAGAGCAGGTGTATCTTCTGGCAGCCCCGATAGGTGGTTCCGGGCTGAGTGGACTCGATGGGGTCGGTGTTTATCAGACATTCCTTGGAGAAGCCCTGGTCATCGGTGGAGAAAATCTGGTGCTGCAGGGACAGGTAATGGCAGCTGTCCCGCGACAGGCTAAGGTTGTATATCTCGTAGTAGACAAAGAAGGGCTGGTATTTCTCCACCGTCTCCCCGGGCATGGCCACAATACGGCGGTAGTCGCCCTTGCGGAACTGGGCCGAGACATAGGTGGTGTCGGAGAGTACCGCCAGCTCCACGTCGCTGGACTCCTGGACCCCGCGGCGATAAGCCAGCAGCTCGGCCGAGGCCTGAGCCCGGTAGCAGACTCTCTCCCTTACGTCCAGTAGCTGGAGATCCGCCCGATAGAAGCCCGGCTTCAGATCATAGTTGCTCTGGCCGAAGGCCAAGGGCAGAGGCAAATCCTGCGAAGGTTTGACCAAACGATAGCCCAGCGTCTCGGCTATGGCCCTGCCCTCCGGTCCCTCGATATCTACGATCAAGATATACTCCTGGTCCTTCAGGGCGGCGGTGGGCAGCCACCAATAGATCTCCCAGCGCATCAGATCCGGCTTAAAAGAACGGAAGCGGGCCGACCTCAGTCCCAGCGTGTCCTGACGACAGTCCGCGGCGCGGAAAAATGTTTTCTGTCTTTCCGGCTGTGGTTCAAAAAAGGCGATGGGGTGGAGCGCATCGCTTAGACCCGACCACACCATCCGATAGTAATCGCCCTGGCGGATGAAATCGAACTGCCTTCCTAAATTTTTATACTCCCAGATCTCCCAGGGCTGCTCGATGAGGATCTTGGAGTGCCGCATGTCCACGGCATGGGGCTGGGCCTGGTAGCACAGACGGACCTCGGGCTGCCCGTATCTCACCCAGACGGCGCTGCGCTCGTCCCGGTAAAAATTCTCGCCGCCGAACAGTTCCTGGGCCTGGCCCAGGCGCCTTCTATGCTCGGCCTCGGCCTGTCCCGATGGATCCGCCTGCTCCCAGTACCGCCGGTAGCAGCTGTCCCGGGACGCCCGCTCCGGCCGGGAGCGGTAGGCCTCCATCACCGAATCCGGGGCCACCCAACTTAAGCCGAAGTAACGCCCTCGTTCCTCAGGGCTCCATCTCTCCCAGACCCCGACAGTGGCGCAGCCGGCCAGGACAAGGGCCGGCGTAGCCGCTGCGGCCGATAGGCATGGCAGACTGATGATTTTATTCGTAGAGGTTGAACCTTCTGATCAGGGTTCTGGCCTTGCCCGAGTTCATGTCCCTGAATTCGGCTAGCAGCAGGTAGTCGCCCGGCTTCAGATCGGAAAGAGGCAGGGCGGTGCCGCGGCACAGCGTGTTTCCCTTATGCTCCAGGATCTCAGGATCGGAACGTAGCGCCCTGCGGCTGTCCTTGGAGATGATATAGTAGGTGGCTGAGACCCGGCAGAATCCTTCTGGGTTCTGTCCCAGGTTGTATAGTTCATAGTAAAAGAACAGTGTCTTCCCCTGTCTGAACGAGCGGCCGGGCTGGGGAACGATGCGGTATCCCTTCCTGGTGAACTTGGTCGAGTCCGTACTTCGGCCTATCTCCAGCGCCAGCATCAGGTCGCTGGCCGGCTCCTGGCCCCGGTGGTAGTCCAGCACCCAGAACGGTATCTTGTAGATCCCGGTCTTACCCGAGTTGAAGTCGAAGAGGCTGATGGAGGCTGTGTACTGGCCCGGCTCCAGCCGGAAGCGGCAGAGGTCGATAGCCTGGGCCTCGGCCAGGGCCTTACGGTCGTCCACCCGCTGCGGAGTCAGCACCTGGCAATCCCGGACCACCTGGCGAAGATCTTCGTCGTCGATGACGAGGCGCCTTTCCACCAACCCACAGCCGGCGCTGTCATATCCGATCGCGGCCAGGGGCAGGCCGTAGGACAGCCAGACCTCGGCCCCTAGGCTGTCGGCCAACCGGTCCAGGCTGATGGTGAAATTCAGCGGCTGCCCGTAATCGTGTTTATAGTCGCTGGCCGGAAGCGCCTCCAACTCGTAATGCGGCACCTCGGCCGCCGCCAGCGGGGCGACCGCGGGGACTGTCTTGTCCTTCCACTCGTTGGCCACAGCCAACGAACCCACCATCCGGTATTGAATTCCGTCGGAGACGAATTTGAACTGCCTGGCCAACCGGCTGTAGGTCCACAGCTCCCAGCCCCGGGTCAGCGGCAGGTCCATCGTCAGGCCGCCCTCATCGTCCGTGACCGATTCCATTCCCACCCCCTGCGGACCGCTTCCTAAAGGGTGTGCCTCCCGCTCGTCCGGCTCCCCGTACTTGACATAGATCCTGCCCCGATCGTCCCAGCGGCCGCGGTGCGCCGAAAAATTCTGGTCGGCAAACTCAACCCTTCTATGATGCTCCTCGTAGCGCTCGTTGCGGTCAGTGGTCGGAGTGGGGTCCTGCTTCTTCCAGTACTTGTGCCAGAATTCCTCCCGGGCCGAGGAATCGGTCAAGGCCAGGTACTTCTTGACCTCATCGTCCGAGGCCAGCGCCGCCAGCTCGAAGTATCGCCCCTGCTCGTGGCGCGGCAGCTTCTGGTAATTCAGGGTGGCGCAGCCGGACGCGGTCAGGGCCAGCATGGCAAAGAAACGCATCGACCCCAAGCCGCCAGCCCTGATAAGCCTATCGCCCTTGGGCTCGCAGTGCATCGACCAATACCGCCATAGCCTCGCCCGCCTTGGCCCTGATCGACAGATCGGCCCAATTCGACAGAGGTGTCGGCTCCGGGTTTATCTCGACCAGAAAGGCGCCGCCCTGTTTGGCGGCCAGGGGCAGCGAGGCCGCCGGCTGCACCAGGCCCGAAGTGCCGACGGCCAAGAAGATTTCAGCCCGGGCCGACTCCCTCCAGGCCGTCTCCAGTGCCTCGGCCGGCAGGGCCTCGCCGAACCAGACCACATCCGGACGCATCAGGCCTCCGCAGCTGCAGCGGGGAGGGCTCTTGGTCTCGGAGCATCCCGGACCGGACTGGCCGCAGTCGAAACATTTCTCCCGGAAAATATTACCATGTATCTCCACCATCCTCCGGCTTCCGGCCCTTTGGTGCAATCCGTCAACGTTCTGGGTTATTAACAGGAATTCCGGGAAAATATCCTCCAGGACGACTATGGCTCGATGGCCGGAACTGGGCTCGGCCCTTTTGGCCTGTTCCCGCCGCCATTGGTACCACTCCCAGACCAAACCAGGATTCTTCCTGAAGGCCTGGGGGGTGGCCAGGGTCTGGGGATCGTGATTTCTCCACCAACCGCCGGGCCCGCGGAAGGTGGCCAGCCCGCTCTCGGCCGAGATGCCGGCTCCGGTCAATACCACACACCTTCGGGCCCGGGCCGCTGCCTTCGGCCATATAGCCGGCGCTGCCTCAACCATTATCCTCTCTGAAGTACTTCAGCCATCCATCGACGGCGGCAGGCTCAGGCTTCTCGCTGGATACCTCCTTCCTAGAAAGCGTCCTCTCGGCTTTAGTGGCGAACTCGCCCGATCCCATGGCCGAGGCCCCCTGCCGCCGGGCGAAGCCGGCCACCTGACGGTCGGAACTGACCACGGTCAGGCTTCCCCGGTCCTGGCTGTGGGAGAGGATCCGGTAGATCTCCTCGTCGGCGCTGGAGCCTTTTTTCGAAAAGACCAATTTTATCCCCTGCTGGTTCTCGCCCCTAGAGAGCCGGCCTTCCTGACGGCTGTCGAAGACCACGGTGATATCGCAGCCGGCCGCCCTCTTGAAGCCAGCCAATAGTTCGATCAATTTCTCCCGGCCCTTCTCTTTATCAATGAGCATCGGCCGCCTCACCGCCTCCCAGGCAAAAGCCAGGTTGTAGCCGTCGATCAGAAAACGTCGGGGCATAGGGCGAGAACACAGGGCCGGGCGTCCGGAGCTCAAAGAGGCTGGCTCCCCCGGCCCTTACCCAGTTATTTATTCCTGTTGGCTGCCGGCCGCCCTCAGCAGCGTGGCCAGGTTGTTGTTCTTCTGCAGCAGGGCCAGGGCCCGCTGTACCTGGGGGTCGCTCTGGAGGTTGAACCGGTACATGGCCTTGTCCCCGTGCCGGTTGGAGAGGATCTCGCGTTTGATGGCTCGTTTGATATAGTCCAGGTTCTCCTCGAACTCCCGGTCGCTGAGGGTGGTCGAGTCCTTGTTGGCCAGGGCCTTGAAATCGGCCAGCATCGCCTGGTCCACCGTGAAACTCTCCGGCAGGTCCTTGCGGGCCGAGGTGACCTTGACGGCGAACTTGAAGAAAAGGGCCCGGCGCTCCAGATCGGTCTGCACCTTGTTCAGCCGCGGCACTTCGACCTTGAGGTCCGGGGCGATGCCCCCCCCGCCGTAGACAGTGCGTTTGAGTCCGCCCAAAGTGCTGTAGGTCTCTTTGGCGGCCGTGGAGTCCTCGGCCAGGCTGTCAATTTCGCCCGACTGCCAGGCCGAGTTGTCCCGGTGGATGCAGCGGCCCGACGGAGTGTAGTACTTGGCCGTGGTCAGTTTGATGGCGATGGAGTCCCCCAGCGGCCAGACCGTCTGCACCGACCCCTTGCCGAAGCTGGTCTGGCCCAGAATCAGAGCCCGGTCCCAGTCCTGCAACGCCCCGGCCACGATCTCCGAGGCCGAGGCCGAGCCCTGGTTGATGAGCACCACCATCGGCCCCTTGTCCGGGCCGAATAGGGGATCCACCGGCACTTTGTAGTCCCGGTCCGTGTTCTCGGCCAGCCGCCCCTTGGTGAAGACCACCAGAGATCCCCTGGGCAGGAAATAGCTGGAGACCTCCACCGCCTCCTGAAGCAGGCCGCCGGGGTTGTTGCGCAGGTCCAGTATCAGCCGCTTCATGCCCTGGGCCTCCAGCTCCTTGATGGCCTTGCCCAGGTCCGGGCCGGATTTCTCGGAGAAATTGGTCAGCCAGATATATCCGGTCTTGGCGTCCAGCATACCGTGGTAGGTGATGCTGGGTATCTCGATCAAGGCCCGGGTGATGGTGAAGTCCATGGGCTCGGCCACTCCCTCGCGCTCAATGGTGATGGACACCTGGGTGCCGGGCTCGCCCCGCAGTTTGGCGACCGCATCCTCGGTGGTCAGGCCCTTGGTGCTCTTGCCCTCGATTCTGATGATGCGGTCCCCGGCCAGAATCGAGGGCAAGAGCGCCGGCGTCCCCACCATGGGGGCGATCACGGTCAGCACCTCGTCGCGGATGCCTATCTGGATGCCGATGCCGCCGAAGGACCCCTTGGTGCTGGCCTTGAGCTCCCGCATGGCCTGGGGCTCCAGAAACTGGGAGTGGGGGTCTACGGTGCCCACCATGCCCTTGATGGCCCCGAAGATCAATTTCTGGGGATCGGGGGCGGTCACATAGAAACGCATCACCCGGTTGAAGGCCTCGTTGAAGATGAAGAGCTGCCGGGTGACCGAATCGGCTATCCGGCTCTGGGCATAGAGTCCGACGGTGCCGCCTATCGCCAGCGACAGGACGACCGCCGCCGCGATGATAAGCACCAGCTTGCGCTTGGTTATCATGATGGTCCCTTTCTCCATAACGGACTTTCCAAAAACTTTACTAGGAAACCATGAACTCAGGAAATAATTTCAGTCCGGTAAAATGTCTTTTGAGGAAATGCCATTCCATCTGCCCTCACGGATTCCTGGCTTCCTCTCTCCGATTCCGCTAAGGCTTTTTTATTTGGATGCCATGAACCCAGGAGTTATTTTATGCGTCTGCTTGCCACTGCCTTCAAGCCGGATTTCCTCCTCCGCTGCCGCCGGTCTTGAATTTCATGCTTCCTGGCTTCCTAAGAGGGTTGCCGGATCTTAGCTTTGCGCTCACCAGCTGGCGTACCGCGGCCTGGACCACATCCGGCAGCTGCGATCCATCCAATACCTTCACCCTCCAGGGCTCATCCCTGGCCAGATCCAGATAGCCCCGCCGCACCCGTTGGTGGAACTGCCGCCTCTGGCGCTCCATTCGGTCCAGGGTCCGCCGCCGGCCGGCCGCCCGCCTCAATCCCTGCTCTACCGGCAGGTCCAGGACTATGGTCAGGTCGGGACATATCCCCTGGGCGGCGATGCGGTTGAGATGGTCGATGGTCCTCCGCTCCTGGCCCCGGCCGTATCCCTGATAGGCCACCGAGGAATCCACGAACCGGTCGCAGAGCACGATCGCTTTTTGCCCCAGGGCCGGAGCGATCACCTCGGCCACATGTTGGGCCCGGGCCGCCTCCAGCAGCAGCAGCTCGGTGAGGGGAGACATGCGCTGGTGGCGGACATCCAAGAGCAGCCGCCTTATCCTCTCAGCGATGAAGGGACCGCCCGGCTCGCGGGTGACCACCACCCGGCGGCCCCGGGATCTCAGCCATCGGGCCAGTCTCCTTATCTGGGTGGTCTTGCCGCAGCCCTCGATCCCCTCGAAGGATATGAAGATCCCCCGCCCTTTTTTGATTTCGGCTCTCTGCTTTTTGATTTACTTCTTCCGCCCGTATTTCCTGATGAACTCCTCCACGTTGCGCCGCGCCTGGTCGTCCGGCACCTGGACCATGGGCGACTTCATGAAGTAGCTGGACGGCTCCAGCAGCGATCCGGAGAGCCTGTGGTCCAAGGCCAGCTTGGCGCAGCGCACCGCGTCGATGACCACCCCGGCCGAGTTCGGCGAGTCCCACACCTCCAACTTCAATTCCAGGTTGAGGGGCACGTCGCCGAAGGTCTGGCCCTCCATCCGGATGTGGCAGAACTTGCGGTCCAAGAGCCAGGGCACATAGTCCGACGGCCCTACATGGATATCGTCGGCCGGCATCTTATAGTCCAGCATGGAGGTGACGGCGTTGGTCTTGGAGATCTTCTTGGACTCCAGCCGCTCCCGCTCCAGCATGTTGAGGAAGTCGGTGTTGCCGCCGAAGTTCAACTGATAGGTCTTGAGCAATTTCACCCCGCGGTCCATGAACAGCCGGGTCAGCACCCGGTGGGTGATGGTGGCCCCCACCTGAGACTTGATGTCGTCGCCGATGCAGGGCACCCCGGCCTGACGGAAGCGGTTGGACCAGTACTGCTCCCGGGCAATGAACACCGGAATGCAGTTGACGAAGGCACATCTGGCCTCCAGGATCTGCTCCACATACCACTTTGTGGCCATCTCCGAGCCCACCGGCAGGTAGCTGACCACCACATCGGTCTTGGTATCCTTGAGCAATTTGACGATATCCACGGTGGAGCCCGGCGCCTTCTTGATGATCTGGGACAGGTACTTGCCCAGCCCGTCGTGGGTCATGCCCCGCTGCACGATGATGCCGGTCTTGGGCACCTGGCAGAACTTATAGGTATTGTTGGGCTTGGTGTAGATGGCGGCCGACAGATCTTTGCCCACCTTGTTGATGTCGATATCGATGGCCGCCGAGAACTCGATGTCCGAGATGCGATAGCCGCCCAGGTTGACGTGCATCAGCCCCGGGATCTTATCGCTGTCCTTGGCATTCCGGTAGTAGTAGACGCCCTGGACGAAGGAGGAGGCGCAGTTGCCCACCCCGATGATGGCCACCCGTACTTTCTCCGAGTTGCTGGCCGGGACGGCCGGCCGGTTTTCGCTTGTAGCCTTTCTGGTCTTTCCCATGTCCTTCCTTTCGTGTAGGAATTATCTGATTATTGTCTTCATCTGTTTTTCTGCGGCTCAAGGACTGCTTCTCTGCGGCCTCGGCTAGGCTGAAGTTTTCTTGCTGGCACCGGACGTCAGCCTCCTGACATGCAGCATGCGCTGGACCGCGGTGAAGTTGGTGAGCACCGCCAGCAGCCACAGGACTATCTCGAAGATCCAATGACGCTGAAAGATGCCGGTGAGTATGGTGCCGACGATGATGACCACCAGCCGCTCGGCCCTCTCCATCACCCCCACCCGGCACTCCAGCCCCAGCCCCTCGGCCCGGGCCCGGGCATAGCTCACCATCAGGGAGCCGGCTAGGGCCAGGTCGGTCAGGATCACCAGCCGCCACATCTCACTGCCGGCGTAGTAATAGGACAGGCCGATGAACATGGCCAGCTCCGAATAGCGGTCCAAGAAGGAGTCGTAGAACTTGCCGAAGGTGGTGGTGCGGTTGGAGCGCTGGGCCAGGGTGCCGTCCAGGGCGTCGCACAGGCCCGAGGCCAGGGCCGACAGTCCGCCACAGAAGAAATGGCCAGCCCCAAACAGAAACCCGGATCCCAGGCCGAAGACGAATCCGGCCGTGGTCAGCCAGTTGGGCCCTATCCCCAATGAAACGAAAAAGCCGATGGCCGGCTCGAAGATGGAGACGAATCCCTTTTTGACCCTGTCGGGCAGCATGGTCCGATGACTATGAAACGTTCGTTAATCTGCTTGGTGCCGTTGTTGTCTGGAGGCCTCGAAGACAATCGCATGAAGTGCGTCTTTGTCATTCCGTTGCAGGCGGGAATGACCAGGGCGTCGCTAGCTGACCACTACAGCATATCCTTCAACTTGGAGAATCGGCCGAAGCTGGAGGACTTGAGGGCGAAGCGGTAGTCTTTGAGGGCGTTCTGCACGATGCCGTCCAATTGCTTGCCCAGCACCATGCGGAAGGAGTCGACGAAGATATCCATCCACTCGGCGAAGGCCTTGCCCAATTCCTCGGCCGTGGCCAGCACCTTCTCCTGCTCGGCGATGGTCTCGCCCACGGTGAAGTCCTTGAGGAAGGGATAGTGGATTGTGGCCGATTCCTTGGACGAGGCCAGGGTCTTGGTGACCACGGTGGGGCCGGCGGCGTTGCGCATCTCGGCCACCACCCTGTTGAGGGAGTTGACGAACAGAGCGATCTGGGCCGGGGTGGCCTGCTCCACCATCACCGGCAGTTTATCGTAGCCGTCCACCAGCACCGCCCCCGGGGCGGTGGCCACTGCTTTGAGGGCGGCCTTGAGGGTGTCCAGTTGGATGTTCTCCACCTTCCAGGTGAAGTAGCCGGCCGAGGGCAGGCCCTCCTTGATGCGGATGTAGGAGATGTCCACGCCCCGCTTGATCTCGATGAAGCCGTCGAACTTGACCGAGGCCAATTTCTCGAACAATTTCTCGGGGTCGACGCTGGTCAGATCTAAATTCTTGAACTTGGGCTCCACCGAGAAGGTGGCCATGATCATGTCGATCAGCTCGTCCGGCGTCTCGTAGATGGAGACGGTGCCGGTGGTCGACTTCTTGGCCCGCTCGATGACGTCGGAGATGGGCACCTGTTTGCGCTCGGTGCGGGTGAAGCGCCCGGCGTTCACCGGCTCCCCCTTCTTCAGGTAGAGGAAGTCCACCAGGTCCGGGTAGATGATCTCGATGTAGCCCGAGATCTTGCTGGCCCGCTCCTTTTTGTTGTCGGCCAGGATGTTGTCCAGGTGGACGAACTCCAATTTGGCGTTCTGGAGGTTTGACCGGCCCTTTGGGAATCGCATGGTCTGTCTATTTTATGATGGTGAGCTTGATGGTTGCCTTTTCGTTGCCCGCGGCGGCCAGCCGGGCGAAGTAAACCCCGGGCGCGGCACGCCGGCCGCTTTGGTCCCTGCCGTCCCAGGCTTCGGGATTCGCCAACAACCCGATCCGCCGCCCGGCGACGTCGTAAATGGACGCTGTCCTGCTGCCGCCTGCGCCTCCCCGCAGTTCAAATCGGAACCCACTTCTTGATGGGTTGGGATAGGCGTTTATTGATAAAGGAATCCTTTTCACCGGCTGTTCCGGCCCGCCGGCCACGCCGGTGGGGATGGTGGTGCGGGTGACGTAGATGTCGCCGTCGTTCTGGTAGCAAACCCAAACCGTGCTGTCGTTCTCGGCAACAATGTCTGGGTTTTTACAATACAAAAAAGAACTGTCTGATATTTGATAAGGTGGATTTGACCACAAGCTGTCTACCAAGTAACTTAAAAATATCTTTCCGTCATCACCCCATACAAAAATCGACCTATGTCTGTCATCTGAAGCGCTAGATCTCATTGATACTGAATCAGATATTACCTGGCATGTATCATATAGAAATTCAGAAATATAAAAAGATGTGCAATATATCGGCCATTGCAGATATGGTTCAGCCATTGTATAAAAAGCGTATATTTTTCCATTGCTCCTTGCCGTTAATGAAATAGGTAAATAAACTGAAGAATAGCCACCCACAACAAAGGCTTGGCCCCATTCACCGCTATCATCTACCCAGTGATAAATACAATTCGATTGTATAAAATATGCGGAATTATAATCATAAAACGATGATATATAGATAAATGGGAGATTATCGTTTCTTATGCAAACGCCCCTTGGGGAATGGTCTTCCGTAATCCCTATTCCGTCAAAACCCGTAACAACCGTCTGTATATTTGAGAGATTTCCATCATAACATCGCAATAAAACACTATTCAATGTCAAAGAGCATAATGATGCCCATGTGAAATACACCCTACCCGTATCATCCGCGATCATGAAGAAAGGCGCATCCTGGAAAGGATACGGCATGCTGGTGGTTATCGAATGCATGCTGTCATTTACAATCGATATGCCTGTTATCGAATCCCCCTGACAATACGCCGCTTTGATCAACCCGCTGCTATCCCCGCCAATCCATATTCGATCGTTAAATATATCGTGCTGGAAATATATTTCTGATCGATGCTGTCGGCATTCATTCTGAATGTATCCAACCACGACCCGTTGTCGAATCGTCGGCAATACACGTCATAATTGTCCGGTACGTTCGAAAGCCATGTGGTCAAAACACGTCCAGAATTATCGATCTCTATCTTAGGCAACGAATCACTTGAAATATTATCGGTCAGCCGCCATGTTTGGGCGTCAGTTGTATTTAACAATGCTGTCAAAGAACCGATTATCAGCATCGCCAGGAAGAGAGCCCGCTTCATGATGCACCTCCCTTCCAACTAGCAGTTTACAATTAACAGATAACAACAGGTGCAAACGGAATACCTGTTTTATCTATGCAAAAGACGGGTTAGTACATCCTTCAACTTGTTAGGCAGGGAGCCGTCCCCTCGACTAGCTCGGGACAAGGCTCAGGATGACATTCGAGAATAATCAGAGAAATCAGCGTTTATCTGCGTCCGTAAAAATGGGCTATATCCCCTTCGTCAGCAACGCAGGCGGAAATCGCTCAGGGCGGTGCTTCAATAGTCAGGCATGTAGTCACATTCAGGATAATGTCCCAAAGGTAACATCCGCGGAATCAGTTGAAATCAGCGTCATCCGCGTTCCCCGGATCACATCCCCCCGAACTTCTCCTTCAGCGTGGCGAAGCGCCAGAACTCCTCCAGATCGGCCACTGAGGGCACCCTGATGCCGTCGGGCGTAAAGGCCACCAGGCCCTGTTTCTCCATCTTGGACAGATGCTCCTCGGCCTTGGCCGGATTGACCCCCACCTGCTTGGCCAGGGCGTCGTGGTTGAAGCTGCCCTTGATCATCACCCCGGAGCCGTCCGGTGTTCCCTTCTCCCGGGCCATGGCCAATATGGAGGCCGCCAGCCGGCAGACATCGTCCTTCTGCAGCAGGATCTTCACCTGTTCGTTGGTCTCCCGCAGACGCTTCACCAGGCTGGTGATCAGGTACTCAATCATCGGGTTCTGGGCCAGCTGCTGCTTGAAGGCCGCCCGGTCCAGAATGAGCAGGGAGACCTCGCCCACCGCCGTGGCTGTGGCCGAGCGCGGGGCATCGTCCACAATGGCCATCTCCCCTAAAAACGAGCCCTCGCCCAGGGTGGCCAGCACCTTCTTCACCCCGCCCGAGGCACTGGAGATCTCCACCTTGCCGGAGCGGATGAGGTACATCTCCTGGCCCTGGTCGCCCTCTTTGAACAGGATCTCACCGTCGGCCAGTTTCTTTTCGAAAGGGGCTCCGGCTTCTGCCATAATTTGCTCCTCGTCTGCGGTTTCTTGGCTTTGGATAAAAGAAAACCTTCGGCCCAAAAATATTGGACTTTGGGCCGTTTTATTTCTTAACAATTTATATTATCATAAGTTATGGATAAAGTCAACTGATTTCTCCGAACTAATTTCGGCCTTTGATATCATCGGAGCCAAAACACGCCTTTATGATTCCTCCAAGTTACCCTAGAATATTTCGCCGGACGGCCCTAGAGACCCCGGGAGGAGAACAACGATCTCAATCTGTGCCGGACGCAGGGGTTCTTATCCCACAAAGCCTGCAGCAGTTCCTCTGCTTTTCTTCTATAGTTCTCGGATATGGCATATTCGTTCAGGCCGTCGTATATCTTCACCCTCAATGAACAGTGGTCTAAAAGACTGGGCCAAGTATTGTTATCTTCCCATTCGATTTTCTCGAAGACCTCCCGGGCCTGTCCTAAGAGTCCCTGGGCCGCCAGGTTTCCGGCCTTGCCCCGCAATAGGGAAATGGTGTCGACCTCTCCGGCGATTTCGACTTTTCCCGAAAGCAGACGGTCGAAGATCTCCAGGGCCTGCCGGTGCTCGGCTCTGCCGGCCGCGGCCCAGGCGCGCCAATATTCCAGACGTCTCCCCACTATTGGGTCGTCTCTGTCTGTCAAGATCTCCTGGGCTCGATCCCACAACGGGCCGACCTCCTCATGCCGCCCCATCAGCACAAAGGCTCTGATCTTTTTAATAATGATGTTGAGGCAAAACACATAATCCTGGGCCCTCTGGGCGCACTCCTCGGCTCCAACCAAATGGTTCTGCGCCGTCTGAGGATCCTTTAGAAGAAGGTGGATTTCGGCCAATATCTCATGTCCCAGGCCGCAGGTGAGGACATCCTCGATCTCTCTGCCCAAATGACAACAGAGCTCGGCCAACTCGCTGAATCGATCCAACTCCCCCAAGTGGATGCAGACCTTGGCCAGGTTTCCCGCGGCCGTGGCGCTGCCCAATTGGTAGCCGATCTTCTGGAAATGGAACATCGCCTCCTCGAAACAGCGCCGGGCTTCCTGGTATTTTCTCTGTTGTTCATAACAGACACCGAGGTCGTTGACCAGGCATCCGGTCTTCTCATGATCGCCATGGGAGCGAAAGATTCTCTCGGCGCGGGTCAACAGTCCCTCGGCCTTAGAGAATTGGCTTATATAGGAATAGATCAAATCCTGGTCCTGCCATAAACCGGCCAACTCCAGGGAATCCATCTCCGTTCTCTCCGCCATCTGGTAATACTTCAACGCCTGTCGGCAATCCGAGAGCTCGCACTGTATATTGGCCTGCCAAGTATAGGCCCGGCCCATCTCTCTTCCTTCGCCTTCCGCCTCGGCGCTTTTGGCCCACTGCTGGCTGTAGTCCCAGGCCTGTTTAAGGTCTCCCATATCCATCGAGTATCGGGTAAGCCCCTGTAAAAAAACCGCCCCAGCTGGCGGTCCGACAGATGTCGGCTGAGGACTTCTATGGCGGCCAGACTGTTCTCCTCGATCTATCTTAAGCCCAATAAATTGGCGCATTCGGTGCGGCCCTGGTATATTCGAACCAGGGCCTTGGACCAATATTCCTCGCCAGGCTACGTCCTCCTATTATGATTTCGGGGAAAGGTCGGCATACCGCTTAAACAACTTTTCCGGAGTGGAATCGATGGACTCCATAGGCGAGTTATGGTTGGAATTTCGAACGAAAAAAGTAAATTCGCCGAACCCCGTTTGTTGGCTTTTGGGTGATATTATAACCGTTCGACCGAAAGGTTTATTCACCAGTTCAAACCCACCGACATCGTTATCCCCAAATTGCGGATGTCGCCGTATTCGTCCCGGTTGACTATGGACATGGCGCTCCGGTAGAAGCGGATATCCAGCCACAGGTGGTTCACCAGGTTCGCCCCGGCCCCCAGAAACACCCCCATGTCCACCGGGTAGATCTCGGACATCAAAGTGTTCTCCCCGTCCACCGTGAAACGCTGGTCGACCTTCACGGCCAGCTCGCCGCCGCCCAGAAGGAACGGCCGCAGAAAACTGTCCTCGTCCCCGGCCAGGTGGACCTTGATCATGCCCGGCAGCCGGACGTAGTCCATGCGCAGCGCATAGCTGGTGGCCGAGTCGTCGAAGCGCAGGTGGTGGCGGGAGTAGTACAGTTCGAACTGCAGGTTCACCTGGTCGACAGGCCGGATCAAATAGTTCACTCCGGCCGCCAGGGCCGGCCGGGTCTGCGGCGCTATGCCCTCGGCCGAGATGAAGGCGTAGTTGACTCCGGCCCTGACGCCCGGCCCGGCCCTGGAAGCCCCTGATATAGCCACCAGGGCCAGGCTGAAGAGCCATGCGCCTCTGGTTCGCATAAGCGCCGAGGTGCTCTACTTGGGCTGGGCGAAGGAGATGTCCGGCGCCTTCTTCTCCTCCTCGGCTACCTGGTACATCTCCCGGTCGGTGTAACCCAGCATCCCGGCCACCAGTATGTCGGGTATCTGCTTAATGCGGGTGTTGAACACGGCCACCGAGTCGTTGTAGAACTCGCGGCGGTCGGCGATCTGGCTCTCCAGGCCGCTCACCCGCGACTGCAGGTGGACGAAGTTCTGGTCGGCCTTGAGCTGGGGGTAGTTCTCGGCCACGGCGAACAGGCTCTTGAGGGCCCCGGCCAGCATGCCGTCGGCCTGGGCCATCTGGGCCGGGCCCTTGGCCTCCAGAAAACGGGTGCGGGCCGCGGTCACCCTCTCCAGCGTCTCCCGCTCATACTGCATATAGCCCTCACAGATCTTGACCAGCTTGGGGATCTCGTCGTAGCGCTGCTTCTCCAGCACCTCGATGTTGGCCCAGGCCTTGTCGATGTTTACCCGGATCTGGATCAACTGGTTATAGATGCCCACGAAGTAGAGCACCAGTCCCACCAGCACCAGGACGATGAAGGCCAGCAGGGCAATGCCTAACATTCTCTTCCTCCTTGTTTAATATTATCCGTATATCTCCTGCCTATAGTCTGGCCACCAGTAAACAGACGGATCCGACGGTCAGGGCCGCTCCGAAGATCAGCAGCAGCCAGGCGGCCACCGCCTTGCTATTCACCAGGTCCTTCTCGCTCTTATCAGAAACAATCATTATACGATGCAGCGGATCGCGGGCGATGACCAGGTCCTCGCTCTCGTCCCGGGGATTGTCCAGCTCCTGGCGCAGGATATCCTGCTCGACCCTCTCCCGGGCCGCCTCCCACTCGTCAGCATCGATCCTGCCGTCGCCGTCGCGGTCGAACTTCATCAGACGCTCCCGATCGGCCTTGAGTTGGCGCAGCCTGTCGGCGATCTTGAACTGCCTGTCCTCCAGGGTGTTCCTCCACCGGGTGACGGTGCCCATGACGTAGACATGATCTCCAGGCACGATGTACCACTCGGTGTAGCGCATCCGCTGCCCCCAGTTACCCGCCCTCAAGCCGAAGCCCGACGACAGACGATCGTTGAACTCGGTGCCGGTGTAGGTATAGTCCTTTTCCAGATGGATCTCGGCCTCCACCGGATCCACCAGAATCCTCCCGGTGCCGTCGTCTACATAGAAGAAGTTGGTGGAGGCCCCCTGCCCCACCACCACCCACTGGTCGCTTTTACCCCGCCGCTCCCGGCGTTCGATCAGATAACGATAATACACGCACTGAGTGGCGGTAATGGGGCTCTTGAGAAGCACCTTGGGCTGGGCCTGGCCCGATACCTCCACCAGGCCCATGGCCAGCGAGCGGACCTTGGAGGTGGGGATGTTCTCGATCAAACGTTTCTCGCGCCACACGGCAAAGCCGTAGGTGAACAGGGCCAGCCCTCCGCCCAGGCCGATGACGATGAATATCCAATCTACAGGAGAGTTGAAGCCGCGCCGCCACAGACTCGATTCCAGGAAGGCCCTGATCAGGAAGTAGAGCCCGCCCCCGGCCGCGGCAGCGATGGTCGAAGCCGCCCTGCGGTTGTTCTGATAGAAGAGTGTCAGGCGCTTGAGGGGATGCATCCTAATTTTCGAGTTGCTAAGTGGCGAGTTCCGTGTTCCTAATTTCAACCAACTTCGCCACTCGCAACTTCGCAACCCGCAACTCGGTTATTCAGTGGCTCTCCGACAGTTCCAGCAGCACGCCCTTGGTGGACTTGGGGTGGACGAAGGCGATCTTGTGCCCGCCGGCCCCGGCCCGGGGCGCCTTGTCGATCAATTGGTAGCCCTTGGCCGCAAGTTCCTCCAGGGCCTTGGCCACGTCGTCCACCTTG
>FWPV01007969.1_pt1 | contig 18856 bp, 19 predicted proteins | sample 2228371 | NCBI WGS metagenome assembly FWPV01 (sample SAMEA103939776, study PRJEB20133) | metagenome
GTCATTCGTCATGCGTAATGCGTCATGCGTCATGCGTCATTGGCCCGTTGGCCATCTTCTTCGGGGCAGCCCTTCTTGCCACTCTACCTGACATCATCTATCGGTGGCGGGTCTTTGGCGGCCCCTTTGCCACCGAGACCACCGAACTGCCGTTGATGGGCGTGCAACATATCGGCCCGGTGGCCTGGCAAATGTTGCGCGACGCATTGGTGGCCGGAGAATGGGGCTATCTCTTCCCGTTGGCGCTCTATGGCGGGTATCGGCTGGCCCGCGACCGACGCCGAGAAGCGGCCGTGCTGGGACTGGCCTTTGCGGCCGTGCTGCTGGTAAACCTGACCTACCGCTCGCTGCGCCTGCGGGACCTGATCTCGCTTTTCCCCCTGGTGGACCTGGCAGTCGGCTATGGGGTGGTCGTCCTGGTCCGCCAGGGGCGGGCCATGGTCCGCGGCCGCATGGGGCGTCTGGGCGCGTCCCTGTTGCCGATTAGCCTCATCGCCTGGGCCATCGTGAGCCTGGCCCTGGCCCGCTGGGCGATGATTGACAACCTGTGGAAGCGAGGTTGGGCCTCGTTCGGCTATATGCGGGCCGAACAGCGCGCCGCATTCGACCGCCTGGCGGAGCTGACCCCACCGCAGGCCGTCATCGGCGCCTCGCTCAACGCCGGGGCAATCATGATGTACACCGGCCGCGAGGCCATCCGCCCCTACGACAGTTGGACCGACGAGGAGTGGAACCTCTTTTTGCGCACCATGCAGGCCAGAGGGCGACCGGTATACCTGTTGGACGACGGCGGCCTGATGGCCGAGTTCATCAAGAAGGAACAGGCCCGCCGCTCCCTGACCCCGATCGAAGAGCTACAGGTGCCGCTGTTTTACACCCGAGACCGAGAGACCGGCTGGCTCTACCGCCTGGAGTGGGAAAAATGAGCAAGATGAAAAAATTTTCGAGGTCTGAAGCAGGCGCATTGGTAGCCCTGGCCGGGCTGACCTTGATCTTTTTCTACAAGATCACCCTCACCAACCGGGTGCTGGCCGGCCTGGACCTGTTCGCCTATTTCTACCCGTACCGCGACTTTGCCAGCGCGGCCCTGCGGGCCGGGCATCTTCCGTTGTGGAACCCCTACCTGTTCATGGGCGCGCCGCTCCTGGCCAACTCGCAAGTTGCCGTGCTTTATCCCCTCCACTGGCCGCTGATCTGGCTGGCCGCGCCCAAGCAGGTTGCCTGGAGCATCGCCATCCACATCTGGTTGGCCGGCGCCGGCAGCTACCTTTTGGCCCACAAGGTGCTCAAGCTCCGGGCGGTAGCTGCCTTTGCCGCAGCAGCCATCTTTGCCCTGGGCGGCTTTCTCGGCGCACAGGTAGAGCACGTCAACCAATTGAACGCCTCGGCCTGGCTACCGTGGCTACTCCTCTGCCTGGAAGGAACCATGCGTCTGGGAAAAGGGCGCTGGCCGGCCCTGCTGGGTGGCGGGGCGATAGTGGGCCTGACGTTCCTGGCCGGGCACACCCAGGCCGCATACATTGTGCTGTTTGGATCGGCAATCTATGCCCTGGTCCGCAAGATGCACTGGCGATCTGCCCTCTGGGGATTGGCTGCGTTGGCGGCAATGTGCGGTATGGGCCTGGCGCTGGCAGCCGGGCAGTTGCTGCCCACGCTAGAACTATCACGCCTATCGGTGCGCAGCGGCGGCCTGCCTTACAACGAAGCGGCCTCCTTCTCTCTCAAGCCGGGGCTGATCTTCAAAGCCTTCCTCCCGCCCCTGTTGTGGGATCCGCCGTTCAGCGAGTATGTGGCCTACATCGGGCTGATCGGGCTGGCATTGGCGGCGGTCGGAACCTGGTCTGCACTCGGTCGCAGGCGGGCGGACGGCGCTGGGGAGCCAAATGCCCTCTTGCCCCACAGCCGGGCCATGCTGGTCCTGGCGTTGGTCGGCCTTTTCCTGGCCTTTGGCGCCTACAACCCGGTTTACTACCTGCTCTACAAATTGGTGCCGGGCTTTGCCCTGTTTCGTGTTCCGGCCCGTTGGCTGCTGCTGTATAGCTTTGGCGCAGCGATGCTGGCCGGCATCGGGCTGGAGGTGGTTGCCAGGCAAAAGGGCCTCTTTCCCAGGCTATCCCCTTTTTGGAGAGAGGGGGGGGCAGTGCTGATCCTCACCTTGCTGCTGATCGGCGAGCTGTTCATAGCCGGCCGCAGGCTGGCCTACAATAACCCCACCGCCCCGGCAGCTTTTGACTCACTGCGCACCGCGCCGGCCCACCTGCTGGCCCATCAAACCCATGACGATGGGCTGTTCCGCTTTCTCAGCATGTCAGACATCCGCTACGATCCGGGCGATCTGGGCGACCTGCAGGCCATGTACCGCACCGCCTTGACGGAACAAGCAATCTATGACCTGATCGTGGCGACCAAGATGAAAGAGGTGCTGGCCTACAACCTGCCGTTGTACTATCGTCTGTTCAGCGTGGACGGCTACGATGGCGGGCTGCTGCCCATCAAGCGGTATGTCACCCTGGAGCGGCTGTTCCTGAATGAGGAGGAGATCTGGCCCGATGGCCGGCTGCGCCAGCAGCTCCGGCAAGTGCCCCCGGCCCGGCTGCTATCGTTGCTCAACGTCCGGTATATCATCACCGACAAAACTCAGGATGTGTGGGTGGATGATCTCTTTTACGACCTGGAGCACACCGTGCCCCTTGGTCAGGTTACCCTGACCGACCTGCCGGACTTGGAAACCACCCACCTGGGCATCGTCTCCTACCTTACCGGAACAGCAGACCTGCCCGATGGGACGGCGGTGGCCCGCGTAGTGGTCACCGGCACCGAAGGGGTAGTGGTCACCGCCACCCTCCGCGCCGGAGAACACACCGCTGAAGGGCTATACCAGGACAGGGCAGTAGCCCATCGCCTGGCGCGGGTGGGCCACATCTGGCGTGACAATGAGCGGGGCAACGACTATATTGCCGTGCTCGACCTGGGGCAGACGTTACGCCCTGCGGCCATTGCCGTCCATTCGCTCCTGCCCGGCGAGAGGGTCCATCTGCGCGGCATGACGCTCATTGACAGGCAAAGCGGCACCAGCCGCACCCTGTCAGTAGACCCGGCATACCGCCTGGTCCACTCGGGAGATGTCAAGATTTACGAGAACCTGGACGTGCTGCCCCGCGCCTTTGTCGTCCACCAGGCCAGGGTGGAACCCGACGACGAGGAAGCGCTGCGCCTTCTGCGCGATCCGGCTTTTGACCCCGCCCGGCAGGTGATCCTGGCCGAAGGCACCGGCCTATCGGCTGCCGAGGGACAGGCTACTGTTCAGCCCATTGTCTACAAGCCGGAACAGATCATCCTCGACGTCTCCCTCACCACGCCTGGCTACCTGGTGCTCACCGACACCGATTACCCCGGCTGGGTGGCAGAGGTAGACGGCCGGCCGGTTCCCATTCTACAGGCCAACCTCTATTTCCGGGCCATAGAGCTGGCAGCCGGGCAACATCGGGTCACGTTCCACTACCGGCCGGCCGGTGTGCGCCTGGGCCTGGGGGTGAGCCTGGCCTCGTGGCTGGCCTGGGGGTTGGGCTTCGTAGTCACACCGATCCGTTTTGGACGTAAACGGGCAAGTAGTGTATAATTGCATCAGGCTCAGTAGATGGAACTTGAGGCTCAACCGCCCCGAGAAGGGGGATCGGCCCAGAATTCCCATCTGCTGAGGTTGGAAATCTGTTACGAGCAAGTCACAAGGAGGGTGCCGCATGAACATATTCAATCGGGTGGTCATGGTCCTGTTGCTACTGGCCGCCATCCTCGTTGTCGCTGTGGTGGCCATCGCGCCTGAGCCAACCCTTTATCTGCTCGCGGCGCTGTTTCAGCAGGCGCACGAGCTCACCGTTCAGTACTCCCAACCCGGTGGCGGCTGGGCCCTGTTCGCCGCCGGCCGGGTGATCGTCGGCGGGGTCATCGCCCTGCTGTGCCTGATCCTGCTCTGGCTGGAACTGCGCCGCCCACGGCGCAAGACCATCCGCGTCGAAAAGATGGCCGGGGGCGAAGCCCACATTACGACCGAATCAATCGCCCAACGGTTGGCCTACAACATTGACCGACTGCCCGACGTGGTCAAGGTATCACCCCACATCATCGGCCGGGCGCGGCAGGTGGACATCCTACTCGACCTGGAGACATCGCCCGAGATTGATGTGCCGATGAAGACCGAGGAGGTGCTTCAGGTAACCCGCGAGGTAGTCAGCGACCGGATGGGGCTAAAGCTGGGCAAGGTGCAGGTCAAGATCAAACACGCGCCCTTTCCCAAGGAATAAAAAAAAGGCCGCGGCGGTCCCGTCAGCCTTCGAGGTCTCAAGCTGGTGAAAAACAGGGCTACTTTCGCGCTCCCTTGATGATCGCCTCGCCTTCCAGAATTTCTAACGTGCTGATCTCCATCTCTAGCTGCAGCTCGTCCATCGTCTCGTTGATGCTCTGGGAGATGGTTTGCAACACCTTGTCTGGAATGGGCAAAGCGCCGGTCGAGAACTTTTCGATCTCGACCACAATCTTCCCATCACGGACGCGGGCCAGGGCGATGATATAAAACCTGGCTTCGATGGGCAGCACGTTAACCAGCCGTCCGGTCCCATAAATTTTGCCCTGCGTGAACCAGACCTGTGGGTCGGCTACCGGCGATTCATCATATTTGGCCAGCTCCGTTGCCACCAGGGAAGTCACCTCTGTATCGGTCACGCGCAGGATGAACTGTTGGCCGGGGGGACCCCCAAGGCTCTGCTGAATGCGAGATTCCAGTTGGGCAGCCGCATCGGTGGACACAGCGATAGGCCGGGGGGGGGTCGGCATCTCGCCCGAAAGCAGGTTACAGGGGCCACAGGCTATACCACACAGGATCACAACAGCGACGACCAGATGAGTCCACCCACTGCGTTCGCGCATAGCAGCTTGACCTCCCTAAAAGACACTAGAATCAACGGGCGTGTTTCATATCCTGCGCGGATCGTCTCGGACAGAATGAAATGCGCCCAAATCTATTATAGCACAACACCGAACCAGAGGCGAATCGCAGACAATGGATGGCACACAACAGATCCAGCCCACAGAACAGACGCGGCCACCGACGACGATCCTGGTCGAAAGCCTGCTGTTCGTAGCCAATGAACCGGTTCACCTTGAACGCCTGGCTGCAGTCCTCGAAGTGGATAGTGAGCAGGTAGAGACGGCGTTGGGTGAGCTGGCTACCATCTACGCCGGTCGGGGGATCCGCATACAGCGCAAAGGGCAGCGGGTCCAGATGGTGACGGCCCCGGAAAGTGCCGATTATGTGCGGCGCTTTCTAGGGCTGGACCTCAGCGGCAAACTGACGCCCGCCGCCCTGGAGACCCTGGCCATTGTGGCCTATCGCCAACCGGTCACCCGGGCCCAGATCGAGAGCATTCGGGGGGTCAATTCCGATAGCGTCCTGCGCACCCTCATCAACCGAGGGCTGATCGAAGAACAGGGTCGGCTGGAACAGGCCGGCCGGCCTATCGTCTATGGCACGACCTTTGAGTTTTTGCAGCAATTCGGGCTGATCAGCCTGGATCAGCTGCCTCCTCTGGAGGATTGGACCGCCGGATAGACCGGTCTGGCTATCTGTTGTGGGAGCTGAGGCCATCGGCTATGAGAAACCTCCTGAAGGCTATCCGCCACCTTGCCGGCTGGCAGAAGCTCATCGTCGGCCTGATGGTGGCCATCATTGCCCTGACCTGGCTGGCAGTGTGTCTGATCCTGGTCAGCTATTTGTTGCCCTGAGTCAGAAGGTGGGGAGAAACAGCGGTGTCGGCACCAATTCTCGACGGGTCTCAAGGGGTTTCAGGGCGTATCTTTCGTTCGGCCCAGCGCCGCGCCTTCGTCCAGGATGTGCTGGCCGAGCTATCCGGCCGGTCGAGCAACCTGCTCTCCTTTGAACAGGTCCGCGAGCAACTGAAACTGACCGTGCCGGTCCAGGAAGCCAGCATCCAGGAAATCCCCCTGGACAAGATCGTCGGCAGTGTGGGACGTTACCGCGACTTTAACCGGGCCTTCCTGCCCCGCGCCCAGATCGACCCCGGCCGCTGGATCCGGATCGAGCAGCTGCAGGGCAAAGTAGACCTGCCCCCCATTGACGTGTTCAAGGTCGGCGATGTGTACTTTGTACGGGATGGAAACCACCGTGTTTCGGTGGCCCGCGCCCGCAAATACAAAACCATCCGGGCGCGCGTCGTCGAGGTCCCCGTCCGCGTGCCGCTAGAGGCCCACACCTCACCCGACGATCTGATTCTAAAGGCCGAATACGCCGAGTTTTTGGACAAGACCTCCCTCGATCGCTGCTATTTGGAGCGGCCGATCGAGCTGACGCGGCCGGGGGGGTATCAGAGTCTGCTGCAACACATAGAGGTCCATCAGTTTTACACCGGCCTGCGCTCGCGCCGCTACCCGAGCCTGGAAGAAGCGGCAGCAGACTGGTACCAAGAAGTATATCTGCCGGTCGTCAACCGGATCCGCGATTCAAACATCCTGGACCACTTTCCCGGCCGCACCGAGGCCGACCTGTACCTGTGGATCGCCGAAAACCGGGCGGCCTTGCAGATGCGTTACGGCCAACGCGAAAAGGCCGGAGAAGCGGTAGAAGATTTTGCCCAGGAGCATCGCAAGCCCCTGCTTGTTCGCTGGTTTCGGCGCGTGATCCACCGCCTGTTTGCCCATCGTTCGCCCCGTTAGGATCCAGGCCGTCAGCCGAACTCCATTTGTGCCCCTGTGCCAGCTCATGAAAAAAGGCGGCCGACCGGTGGCCGCCTTTTTCAGGGTTGATCCCTCAAACCGGCTATCCCTGGTTGGGATGTAGTCGGGGTTGTGGGCCCCGCCGGCGCACCACACCTTCCTGCACCGGCTTGATGCCATTGTAGACCTTGACTCCACCCACCGTGCGAAGAATAGTTTCCGCTGGTCGGTGCACCCACTCTTGTAACTCAACAGGTGACAGAGGCTCATTGCCGTTGGCCAAAAACACCCGAAAGATAGCGGTCGTGAGCGGTGTCAGCTCGTTGGTATAATCGGGCTTGAGGCTACAGCAGGTGCGCAGCGAATGCCACAAACCATCCACCTGGGTCACCTCGGCCGTGTCAGCGTCAATCCAGTCCACCAACCCAGCCTTCTGGTAATCCTTGTACCGGCCCTGACATTCAGGGCAAAGGTGACTCAGCAAGTGGACCCGAAAGTTTCGCCCTTCCTCTTCCCACCAGCCAAAATCTATATGAAATTTGGTATCTACAGTTGGTTTAACCCACTTGCCCATGCAGCCATACTCCTATTCCTGCTTTTGGACCAACGCTTCATCGAACGTCCAGTATCCGCCCCCCATGGAGATGAAACAGGGCTCAGTCGAAAGCAAGGCAAAGATCGGGCCAGGTGGGGTCCGCCTCAAAATGTTCACTGCGGTATAGATCGTCTTGGCGTGAACCGTGCCTTGTGGGCTAAGCTTGATCAGCTCGGGCATAATGTGCACCAGGATCCGAAACAGGCTATCCCCGCGAGCAGCCACCTCAAAGCGGATCTCGTCAATCGCCTCAGGCTCGACTTCGCCAATGGAGATCTGCTCGTCATACTCACAGGCAATGGGCACCTTGCGAATCTGGAACACCAGTTTGCCATCTTGAACGGCAGCGACCTTGCCCCACACCGGCTTGAGCCGCCGCGCTTCAAAGTCCACGGTAATGACCCTGGGATCGCGGGTGCGTTCCAACTTTAAGAGAGCTCCTACCGGCAGCTTGTAGCGCGCGTACCATTCCCCCAGGCCAAAGACAAAAGAGTGTTCGTGGACAACCCAGCCCTGCATCCGATCTCCGCTCTGACCATCTACCAATACAATGGGCGTATGGTGCGTAGTAGCCGTCGGGAACAGCCCTCGGGTGCGGACCGTCAACGGCAAGGTTCCAGCCCGCCAATGCGGATAGGTCAGCGTCAGGCCGGTTTTGTAGAGGGGACGGCTGGGCCCGAATACCTCCTCCCCACTTCCTTCGTCGTCAATTTCGCGCTCGATCAACAACAGCTCTTCGCTAATAGAGCGCCGGTCGAACGGCTCCGCCACAAAACGGAGGCAGGCCGGCAGCTCCACGACGGGGATGGGCGTCAAGCGGCGAAGATACCACACATCCCGACCGCTGTCGCCGACATTGTCGAACCGTGGATCGGCCTCCAGGGCCAGAGTAAGCGACAAAAGCTGGACCTCCTGCGGCACCTCAGCGGGCAGATCCAGCTCCGGCAAAAAGTCGGCAGTGGGGAGGGGCATCCCCTTGACATCAATCAGCGCCTCGGCAATGTTCAGGTGGCCCTCTGTGATAGGGGTGAGCAGGTCTTTTAGAAACCAGGTATCGCCGACGCGGACAAACTCCTCACGATCTGCCAGGGCCTGCACAAGCTTCGGTTCGACCAGGGGACCATATGCCTCACAGAGCTCGGCGGCGGTCCGCAGGCCCTCAGCCAGCACCCGTCCTTCCTCGCCCTCTGGCCGATTCAGTCTGTGCTCGCCATGCAGCTCAGAAGCGAACTCGCGGACCTCCTCCTGCCCCTCAAACTGCACCTGGATCACGGTGAAATCACCATAATCGGGGTTGTGCCCAGGCCGGGTGCCCACAACCGTTGCCGGAGCATAATCGAACATTGGGAAGATTATCTTCTGCCCAACCTCGTAGCGATCACGGGGTTGATAAGCAGGCCCTATGCTCAACCTGGCCTGCACAAGGCGCTCCTCTTGCTGACAGTGAGCCTCGATCAGCGCCTGGGTTAAGGTCTGAGTAGAGACCGGCCTGGCAGCTTCCAGGATGAGATCATAGACTTTGCTTATGTCCGCCCCGGTCAGGGCAAAGTGCTCTCGCCAATAGGTTTCTGTTTGTGTTCTCCGTCGGATCACCAGGCTCTCCTTCCGAAAGCCAATGTTGAGGTTCTATGTAGCCTGCCTGCAAACAAACGATATTATACCAGGTTTCTGCGGCCTTGACAACTGTTCAGGTTCAGAATGCAACACACCAATTTCGCAGGCGAGATAGCGCCAAAAAGCAAACAAGCCCCCCTTGCTTTGCCGGGTCAGATGTGGTAGAATAGCAAGAGCCAAGCACCGTGCAGAAACCAGGAATAAGAACTGTGGAAAATCAAAAGAATGTCCCAGAAAATGAAAACACGCCGGTGACAATCCGCCCGGCGCTTCCAGCAGATGCGGCGCAGGTGGCCGGGTTGTGCGATCAGCTCGGCTATCCGGCATCGGTTGGGGAGGTGCAGGAGCGCCTGAACCGCCTCCGGCAAGATCGGCAGCATATGGTCTACGTCGCCGAGCTGGCCTCCGGGCAGGTGGTGGGCTGGGTCCACGTCTACCTCTGCCCACTGCTGATCGCCGACCTGGGAGCCGAGATCGGGGGGTTGGTGGTGGATGAGAACTGGCGCAGCATCGGCATTGGCCTCCGCCTGTTGCAGCAGGCAGAGCAATGGGCGCAACAACAAGGTTGTTGGGCCGTGCACGTTCGCTCCAACGTCACCCGCGAGCGGGCCCATCGTTTCTATGAACGCCTCGGCTACCAGACCATCAAAACACAGCGCGTGTTTCGTCGGATTTGTGCAAATAACCGCCCAGGAGGAGATGAAACAAGATGATCCAGTCCACACGCCCCCAGGTGGTGATCGTCGGAGCAGGGTTTGGTGGCCTGACGGCTGCGCGCGCCCTGGCCGGATCGCCGGCCGAGGTAGTGCTCGTGGACCGCAACAACTATCACACCTTCCTGCCTCTGCTCTATCAGGTGGCCGCCGCTGAACTGGAAGCGGAAGAGATCGGCTACCCGGTGCGGAGCATCCTGCGTCGGTTGCCGGGTGTCCGTTTTGTGATGGCCGAAGTGCAAGGCCTGGACCTGGCCAGGCGCGTGATCAAAACCAACGGCCCTGCACTGACCTACGACTATCTCCTCCTGGCCCCTGGCAGCGTGCCCAACTTTTTCGGGGTGGAAGGCGCAGAACAACATGCTTTTCCACTCTACTCCCTAGAACAGGCGATTGCCCTGCGCAGCCACATCCTGCGCTGCTTTGAACAGGCGGTGCAAGAGCCGGATGAGATGGCCCGGCGACGGGCGCTGACCTTTGTCATCATCGGTGGTGGGGCCACCGGCGTCGAGTTTGCCGGCGCCCTGGCAGAGCTGATCCACGGTCCGCTGATCAGAGACTACCCGGCGTTGGATGCCAAGCAGATACAGGTGGTGCTCCTGGAAGCGATGAGCAGCCTGCTACCCGCCCTTCCCGACAAACTGCGGGAATACACCCACAACCGGCTGCGCCGCATGGGGGTCGAGGTGCGACTCCAGGCGACGGTAGCGCGCATCACCTCTCAGGCCGTGGTCCTGCAAGATGGTTCGACCATCGCCACCAACACGGTGGTCTGGACGGCCGGGGTACGGGGCAATCCACAGGTGTCATCCTGGGGGCTGCCCACAGCGCGCGGCGGGCGGGTGCCGGTGCTGCCCACCCTACAGGTGGCAGGCCATCCCGAGGTCTATGTGATAGGCGACCTGGCCTACCTGGAGGAAGAGGGGCATCCGGTGCCCATGGTTGCTCCCGCTGCCCTCCAGCAGGGCAAGAGAGCGGCCCAAAACGTGATGCGGCAGATGGCCGGCGAGGAGCCTCTGCCCTTTCACTATCGGGATTTGGGGACCATGGTAACCATCGGCCGGAATGCAGCCGTGGCCCGGCTGGGAAGCCGTCAGGTGACAGGGTTCTTTGCCTGGGTGGCCTGGCTGATGGTGCACCTGGTGCGCCTGATCGGCTTCCGCAACCGCCTTTTCGTGCTCCTCAACTGGGCCTGGGATTATTTTTTCTTTGAACGTGCTTCGCGCCTGATCCTGCCCAGGGCATAAAGGGTGCTGAGGCCGACGCGAGGGCAACGCACTTGAGCAGGCAGCCGGATGATACCCCAAATGAGCCGGGCCAGGATTTGCATTCGATGGTGTTTTATGGCAAAGTATACGGGTATCACTTGAATCTATAGGCAAAACAGTTTAACAGGAGGGGAAAATGGGACAACTGCTTCTGGGACTGGCTCAGCTGATCATTGCCGTGGTATTGGGCGCAGTCGCGGCCTACCTGGCATTTTACCTGTTCCAGTGGTTCACCCGCGGTCTGGACGAGTGGGAGGAGCTGCGCAAGGGCAATCCGGCGGTCGGCATTGTGCTAGGAGCGATCCTGGCCTCGGTCGCCCTCGTGCTGCGCCCGGCACTGGCGGTCAACACGACCACGTGGGATGTCGGCGGCGACCTCTTTTTTCGAGTCCTGCTGGCCGAAGCGTTGCAGTTGGCAGTGGGGCTGGTCCTGGCAGTGATCACCCTGGCCCTGGCCCTCTACCTCTTTGCCGCGCTGACGCGGGGCATTGACGAGGTGGAAGAGCTAAAAAAGGGCAACCTGGCCATCGCCGGACTATTGGCCGGGGTAGTGATCGGTATGGGGCTGATGGTCAACCAGGCCATAGGGCAGGTCATGGCCCTCATCTCTTCGTTGTTGTTCTAGCACGCTGCCGAAAAAGCCCCGAACCCCGTTGTAGGGGCTTTTCAGCCCCCTTTTCCCAGGGAGCAAAGAATGACCAAAGAACCCAAGCTGGTCTGTGTCCGCACGTGCCAGGGCTACGACCTGGCGCAGATCTACAAAAGCAAATTGCAGGCCGTCGGGATCCCGGTGCTGCTCAAGTATGAGGCAGCCGGCCTGGTGTTTGGCTTGACCGTAGACGGCCTGGGGCAGGTACGAGTGATGGTGCCGGCAGAGTATGCCGCCGAGGCAACAGACCTGCTCCGCGACATGGAAGAGCCAGGCGAGGGCGAGGAAGAGGAAGGAACCACGCCCCAGGAGCCCTTCCTCGCCACAGAGCCTGACGATAATCCGCCGCCGGATGGGGAGATGACACCCCCTCCGTCCCCAAACGAAAGTGGATAAAACAGGCGCAACCACCACCTGAAGGTCTGGTAGGCGCCCTCTTCTGTGCCCCCCTCAGACTTGTAGATATGAATCGGCGTAGAGGAGCCGGTTGTTGAGCACCTGCACCGTCTTGAACAGAGCCACCTGGGCCGGGTCCGACTGTTCGACGGCGGTGATGTCCAGCTCAACTTCAGCTTTGGTGACGTCGAACAGGCGCAGCAGCAGACGGTCATACGGCGTGGAGGGGTCGCGCTCGCGGATCACCCGCAACGCCTCCATCAAGTCTGGGTCCAGGACGTTGGCTACCAGGGCATCAACCCCCGCTGCCAGGATCATGGCCAGGTAAGCCTGGGTAATGTACGGTTTGGCAGCGTCGGCCACGCCATCGGCGATGTCATCCAGGTGGATCAGGGTGTTGGGGGTCGGATCGGCCGCCACCTTGAGCAGCCGAAGCGTCTCGACCGTGGCCGGCACCAGCGGTTGGTCACAGGTCAGGGCAGTCACCAGTGGGTCCACATATACCCGCTCTAGCGCCAGGCCGGCCTCCTGCACCTGAGGCAATAGCTTTTCCGTCACCAATGCCAGCCGCTCGGCGGTAGGCGTTGGCAGCCCACCAGGACAAGCAGAAATAGCCAGCTCCGTCCCGTAGCGCCTGGTCAGGTCGAGATAGGGGGCCAGATCGCCAACGCCCGGCAGGGTGGCATCAATCAGCACTTGGTCCCTGGCCACCCGAAGGCCGGCTTCCAACGCTGCCGGATCGTCGCTGCGCAACACCAGCGGCAGAGACACCTCTTCGTGAATCGTCTGCACCAACCACTCCAGGTCGGAAGCAGCGTTCTTGCGCTGAGGCCCCATGTCCACCAGCAGCCACGTGGCTCCAGCATCTACTTGGCGGCGGGCCAGGTTTCTAACTAATGGCATGTAGCGCTGTTTCACCGCCGCAGCCAGCGGTGCACGCGCCAACCGAATCTGATTGCCAATCAAAAGCATCGCGATCCTCCACTCAGGTTTTATGGTTCAGAAAGGCGCAAACCCCATTGCCATCTGAAACTGATCCAACAGGAAGGTGTACTCACCCTCCAACAGGCGCAGGTGAGCCTGCTCCATCTCGGCCAGGTCCCGGAACATGCGCTGGCCATTGGGGTCATCGGTCTGGGCGGCAGCATGGATGTAAAAATCAACGGCATCTTTTTCGATCAGGTAGGCCACCCGCAAGGCCGACAGGTCAGAGGTGTAGGCCACAACGTTTTGTTCCACCCGGTCGCGGGAAAAGATAGGAGCGCCGGTTAGCGGTTCCAGGCTCACCCCTCGATATTCGGCCCACTCGCCACTCTGTTCAAGCATCGCCTTGGTGTTGCGCAACAGCTCCAGGTGCATGATCTCGTCTTGGGCTAATCGCTCAAACATGCGCCGGGCTTTGGGGTCATCGGTCCGTTCGGCAAACTTTTGGTAAAAGTTGTGGCCATCAATTTCGGTCTGGATGGCCATCTGTAGAGCAGTCAGTGTCGCGTCCAATTGAGACATCCTTTTCCTCCCCAGATGAAAAAAGTTCGGAGGCCCTGCCCCACACTGCGGAGACCTCCGAACTGCTGACCGGCATCCAGGCCTGGTTACGAGACAATGCCCGCTTCCAGGCGCAAGCCCTCCCGGTCGAGCAGGACAAGCTGCCGGCGGCTGGACCTCACCAGGCCTCGCCGTCGAAAGTCCTGCAACGTCTTGCTGATCGTCTCCCGCCAGGTGCCCAGCATGTCTGCCAGATCCTGGTGCGTGGCGTGCACCACCCCCTTCGGATCGTCCCCCCCTAGCTCCAACAGAAGCGCCGCCAGCCGCGAAGCGATGGTGCTATAGGCCATCTGCTCCAGCCGGTCTTCTGCCGCCAACACCCGCTGGCCGATAGCTTGCATCAAGCCGAAACCAAAGAGGGCGTTCGTAGATGAAATCTCCAGGGCCTGCTGGCGGGGCATCGCCCAGATGGTGCACGGTTCAAGGGCCACGGCGCAACTATTCGGCCCCTCACCACCAAGGAGCGATTCCTCGCCGAACATTGTCCCCGGACCGAGCGTAGCGATGACAAAACGGCGGCCATCGCGTGTGGTGCGATAGAGCTGCACCCGCCCACTGACTACCAGGAACAGGAATTGGGTTAGCTCCTCGGCTTCACAGACCGTCTCGCCCGCCTGAAAAGAACGAACCTGCAACGATTCACTTACCGCTTCGTTCTGTTGGGCCAGACGGCCAAAAATCCTGGTTACACTTCGTTCATTCGCATTCATCATCAATTCTCCCCCTGGATGCTTTCTGCAACCACGTGGGAGGCTCCTGGATCACCTTGCCTCATGCCTGGCCTGACACCTGTAGCTTTTTCTCCAACTTGGCGTACTCACCCTCCAGAAACTGGGCGTGAAATGCCTCTTCATCGCGCAGCCTGGCAAAAAACGCCTTCAGTTCTTCATCCTCGGCCAGGTCCACAGCCAACTGATATTTGGCCCGGGCTGCATGCTCCTCCATTGACATGATCTTGATAAAGCTCAACCAATCCATTTTTTCCTCCTTGTGATAGTTTTTTTTACTTTTTCCTCCGGTGGTCTGCCTTTAGCCCGACAGCCCTTGAACCGGAACCAGCCTTATTATACCTCATTTCCGTTAGAGCGCCATTAAGCCCCCCCCCGTTGGAGTTAAAATCCCGTTAGAGTTCTGTAGCCTCACTTACATCCCATTGCGTCTCTGGAGCCAAAGGTACCTTCATGATCTCGGCCAACACCGCCGTGGCATAGCAGCCACGCGGCAGCCAAAAGCGCAGCATCACCCCCTCATCGTACCACAATTCCGGCTCATGGATTGGAAAGCGCAGCGCCCGCCGCGCCCCCTTGGCCTGGATACCGTGGCCCACGCGGAAAGCGTCCAGCGTCAGTCCCTCACTCTGCAAGACCATTTTTTCCAGCTCACCCTGCCGCCCACCAGCCTGCATCATTTTGAAACCAAAGAGCGGTCCGGTCGGGCTGATCTCAAAGCGTTCGGCGCGGGGCTGCTCTGCCGCCTCATCCTCCACCCGGAAGATAGAGGTGCCGGGATGCTTCATCGCCAGGTCACCGACAAAGACCCGATCCAACGTGGACAGGCGGGCGTCGAGCACCCGGTTGAACAACGCCGATTGATAGGCTGACAGCAAGAACACCTTGAGCGGTTTGGGCACAGCCGCATATGCCTGCTGGAAATCACCGCCGGTGTGGAGCAGCACCTGCAACGCCCGGCGCTCATCGGCCATGCTGCGTGGGAACAGGTGCAGCGCCTCGCGCCACTCCCCGGCATCAAATCGCGCCCTTGCCTCCTGAACTACCTTGCTCTCATTGGGGTGTGGCCGGCCCAGAAAAGCCCGTACAAACCCGGCTGCATCGTTCCGCACCACCACCTTGCCCAGGTCAGACGAATCGCCCCGCAAGCCAAAACGCTGGGGCCCATAGCGGTTGGGCACGCCGCGTCGAATGAGCAGGTCCAGGATCGCCCGGCAAGTTGGCAACGCCGCACGGTCCACCTGCCTGATGCGAATGGTGAACCGGTTGCCACGCAGGTGCCCGATCTTGAGCTTGTTGCGGTGGCGCTCAGCCCACAAGATCTGAATACCCGGCAGGTCAAGGGCAGTGACCGCATCGGGCGGTACACCCTCCACTGAAAGCACCTGGCAGGTGATAGCCTGGGCATCTTTGAGCCCAGCATGGCCGATGCGGCCCGGCGACACCCCCAACGCCTGGGCAACGGCAGCGATTGCTTCAAAGGTCGAAAGGCCAACCTTGCGGATTTCAAAAAAGGTGTGTTCCCCCTCTCCAATCGGAGGGTAGAGGGGCAACTCTTCCACCACAAAATCTTCGACCCGCTCTTTGATCGTCCCGCCGATGCCCGGCAGGCATTCTGTCAGATATCGTTCGCCCTGGGCCATAGATCAGTTCCTGGCCAAGAAACCGCTAAAGCCCCCTTCTTCCTGATCGCGTTGGGTCTGGATGATATAGTTCAAAATCAGTTGCTCGCGGCGCATGATGGCCCGCTCCGCCCGAAGCAGGTGGGCTACGGTGGCCTGTCCTAGCAAATACTGCTTCTGCGGCATAGGCAATTGCAAGGCGATGGCCACCAGCAGCGCCAGGGTCTGCGGGTCGGATGGCACCTCCTCAACCTCGATGCGGTGGCCCTGAGCCTGAGCCAGCAAGACAATATACTGCCGGAAAAGGGCGCGCAGGGGGTTGACCAGGCGTTGCGTCCTCTCGCGGTCGTCGTCAGCCAGCGGCCACAGTTCCACACGGCCCATCAGGTACGGCTGTTCATCTCGCACGGCAAGCAGGCGAAACCGTTCGCTGCCGATAGTGACAATGTTCATCCGCCCCTCTGCCAGGTAGCTCACGCCGGCGATCACAGCCGTGGTTCCGACGTCGTAGAACCGTTCCTGGTCAGGTCGGATCAGAACCACGCCAAAAGGTTGCTGTTCTAGCAGACATTCATTGATCATCACTTTATACCGCTCTTCAAAGATGTGCAGGGGCAAGATCATGCCCGGAAACAGCACCGTATCGAGCGGAAAGAGCGGCAAATCGTTCCAGATACTCACCTCAATCTCCAATCCAGGGTTTCCCCACACTGTACCAAATCTGAACAAACCCTCTGCATGGGAATACGCCCCACACGCCCCCAATGTTCATTCCACCATTCAGTTCCACCCTAGCCCCAACGCACACCGCCACCTACCGCAGCGCCAGAGAACGCGGCCCGGCGGGGAGTTGGATCGTCTCCACAATGGCGGCTGTGGGCAGGTGAACGACCGAAATGGTCTGCGATCCATAATTGGCAACGTACAGCCGTTGACCATCGGCACTAATGGTCATGGCCGCCGGTTTTGCGCCCACAGCCAGCAGGGTCGGCAATTCTGCTCCGATGGGATCAAAGATGTAGAGCGTGCCCAACTCTTCATTCAGAGCGTATACCTCTCGCCTGGTAGGCGAAGCGGCCAGCACCGTGATAGGAAATGGAACCTCTTTGTCAAAGATAATGCCTAGATCGGTACGGATGGTAATGAGCAGGCTATGGGCAGGAGCTAAATAGTAGCCCTGAAGGGCAGCGGTATTCCCCCACCCCATAGTCGAGGTATAAACTCTTCCTACCTCGATATTTTTCAACACCATTGTATCAACAGGATAGAATTCAAACCAGGTGTACAGATAACGCCCGTCGCCTGACAAGACCCCCGTCTTGCGAAAATGGCGTTTGCCGACCGGAATGTCGTACACCCCCAACCGCTTCTGTATGGTGTCGTTAAACTTCCACCGCGAACGATTGGCGGCCCATAGCACATAGATGTCCGTCCCCTCCGGCTGCCACAGGAGCTGATCTTCCAGGTTTACGCTGGTCAATAGCTGATAGGCCAATCGGTCGCCGGTTCGGGCATCCAGGGTCAGCAGGTGAACCAGGCTCAACATGCCAGAGGCATAACGGTCGGAGACGCTGGTGATCACCAGGTGCTGTCCATCGGTGCTCAGGTCCAGGCTCTCAATGGTCTCATCCACCGCCATCCGTGCCAACACCTGGCCGCTCTGGCTGTCAAGGATATACCCCTGATCGCCGGCAACGGCATAGAGCAGATTCAGGCTGGGATGCAAGAGCAGATAGCGCACCGCTGCCTGTAGCGGGGAAGGCAAGCCAATGGTCTGTACGATTAACAGGCTGGCCGTGTCAATCACCGCAATTTGAGCGTTGTCCAAGCCCACAAATAGCCGCTCACCGGCATAGGGAGAAAGGGATACGGTGATGGCTGTCTCCTTGCCCGCCGGCACGTCCACTTCAGGCTCATAGGTCAGCTTGTAGTCCAATCGTTGGACGCGGACCTGATAGGATGGGTGGGGCGACAAGTTGTGAAAACGGGCCACTCCGTTTTCATCTGTAACGACGGCGGGCAGGGCCCGCTCACCGCGCGCCTGAGCCCACACCCTTGCCCCGGCCAGAGGTTCTCCCGTTTCGCTATCCACCACGCGGACGAGCAAGATGGTCGGCGAGGGCGTTGTCACATACAACAGGATCAGAGCAAACAGCAGCAGCCCGGCTGCAACCAGAAGCAAGGCCCACGGTTTTCGCTGCCGATCTTTTTTCCAATCCGTGACACGATTGGCTATCACATCCCCCTCTTGAGTTGATTCACAAGTCCACCGAAAAGCATTATACACCAGTAGTTTAAAAAAGGGAAGCCCCCCTATCCTCCTAACCCGGACAAGCCGGAATCAAACAGAATTGCTCACTCTCAAGGCGCTATCTACAGTAAACCGATCAGCGACGGCTAGCTTGTTACCCGACCACAACTTTTGCACCAGGAACCGTGCTGTGGTATACTTGTCCAAACATACCGCCGGCGAGCAAAAGCGCGAGACAGATCAATGTTCATCCGTGTTGGAGCAGGCGAATGCGCCATCATTCTGTTACTGATGCTGATTGTGATCATCGGTGCTGCCCTGACCATTCGGTTGCGGCGGCAGTAGGCAGAGGACTTGAAGTCAGTGACTGACCATCAGTCAGTAACCCTTTTCCAAATTTGGCGAATTTGAAAAGGTGTGGTATAATAGCTTTGTGGTGGAGTCAATGGGGCTCCAAAGGGTAAGAAGGGATCTCAAGTGGGGGGTCTCAAGGCCATCAAAGAGCGACCGGGGATTTCAGGGGCAGGTCTCATTGCTGCCCGGGAAGAGATTGGGCTCTTTATGAAGCAGACCGATCGCCTTCAGGCGTTCGATGGCCTTTTGCTGCCCGGGTCGGCCATGTCGGACTACCTGGGCAGTTTTTGTTTCTGACCATGAGCAACAAAGAACAGCCAGATGGGGCTAGACGAAAAACAAACGTGATGCAACCGAATTTGACATTTCTCCACCAGGTAACCGCGCTCAGCGGC
>FWPV01007973.1_pt1 | contig 18854 bp, 18 predicted proteins | sample 2228371 | NCBI WGS metagenome assembly FWPV01 (sample SAMEA103939776, study PRJEB20133) | metagenome
CGGCAACTCGCCTTCTGAGACCATTCCGGCGCGCAACCCTACCGCCTGATTCTCCAGGCTAAAGCTGGCAGCCTCCAAATCAACGATATCGTCAACGAGGATCAGGGCATTATCCGGCACGAAATCGAGCAAGGAACCGGGGCGGGGGTATAGATAGGGCAAATAATACTCGATGCCGGCAAAATGCTGACCTTCCCCCAGTCTTTCTATATCCTCGGTCATGCGTTGCCGTGTCGCATGGGTGCAGCGGCTCAGATCAAGCGCCCGCAGAGAGGGCAACGCAGCCTTGCCCCATTCTGGCAAAGCCTCGCTGGCTGGTGCAAGATGAGCTTCGGCAAGATGCTCCTGCGAACGTTGTGTCATGGGATCGAAAACGCGAATACTATCGAGCTCATCGCCGAAAAAATCCAGCCTCAGAGGATGAGTCAAGTTGGGAGGAAAAATATCGATCAGACTACCGCGATGGCTAAAAGTACCCGGCTCCTCGACCACACCGACCGGCAAATACCCCGATCGCACACAATGCTCGATCAGTTGATATGGAGGCAACACATCACCCACGCGAAGCGTGCGTAGAGCACGTCGAAAAGCCAATGGCGGGACGCTTTTAACCATCAAAGCCCAAACCGGAGCCGTGATGATAGTCCCTTTCCCTGCATCTGGAGCAGGAATAACCCGCAACATCTCCAGCATCGTCAAGACATTGATGCGCGCGTGGACGGATTCGCGATCCCAAGGCGTGCGGTCGTAGAAGATGCTATCTGGAGACTGAAAATACAATATATCTTGAGGCGCAAGAGACCAGGCGCGAATTTGTTCTGCCAAATCGCGCGCATTCTCGGGCTTGTCGGTTACCACAATCACGGGACCAGGCCAGTCAGCCTGCAAGGAGGCGATCAGGCAGGGACGCGCTGCCTCCAATAGCCCCAAAGACAGTGCGGGCATATGGCGTTCCGCCGTTTGGGAATAGCGGACATCGCGCACCTGTTGTAAGAATAACTGGTAGCGCGAGTTGTTGCGTATGAGGGTCAGTAATCATTCCAGTTTCAAGTAGATAACCCTCTCAACTCAAAGAGCGCACAACACTTTGGATCAAATGGGACTTTTAGTCCTTTGCCCCGCCGTTATAGGCGTTCATGGTAGCGCGGATGCCTTTTTCCAGAAAAGAGATCACAACCTGCTCTGCGAGATTGAGCGAGGCTCTAATGATCGGCTCCTGCTCTGGCCCAAAATCATTCAAGACATAGTCAATAGGATCGCCACCATGCGTCGGGCGGCCGATCCCTATACGTAACCGCGCAAAGTCACGCGTTCCCAATTGCGCGATGATCGAATCAATGCCCTTATGTCCACCGCTTGATCCGTTCGGGCGCACACGAAGCTTGCCCAAAGGGAGATCCAAGTCATCATATATCACCAGGATACGCTCGGCAGGCACTTTGTACCATTTGCTCACGGCAGCGACTGCTTGGCCACTCTCGTTCATAAAAGTCAAGGGCTTGACCAGGATTACACGAGTCCGGCCAATCTGCCCATCGGCCAAATCGGCCTTGAAACGCTTTTTACGTTGGAATTTCAGCTTATGCGCTTGGGCCAAATGGTCCACACATTGGAAGCCGACATTATGGCGATTACGACGATATTTTTCACCAGGATTTCCCAATCCGATAACAAGATACGGGCTTTCATCTGATGCGGGCTTGTGGCGTATCCAATCGCGAATTCGTTGCAACGTTTCAGTCATAAAGATCTCTAGCCGACGAATCTAGGGGCTAATCTCAGAGACCAGCCCCTCTAAAAACACCGATATCCAATTGCTCAGCCGTTCGCGCTATAGGAGGCGACGCAACCCAAATACAATTCCTAATAAGATAAACACTGCTCCTGTAGCAGCGGCTCCGAAGCAAAAGGCTTGCGCCCAACCTTTCGGATCCAAGGGCAAAACCTCACGCTGCACGGGTCGGCTCAGCGTGGGCGTCATAGTGGGCACAGCGAGAGGCGCCGTAGGCGTGACGATTCGCAGGGTTGCTGTGGCTCTAGGAGTAGTCACCGCCGTCGGCACGATGGCGGTGGTTGCCAACAATATGGGCGTAACCGTCACGGTTCGAGTAGGCGTTGGCCGCGCGTTAGCAATGGTGATCTGACGTACATAGAACTCTTCATAATTGCCATCCCGCTTGACGGCTTGTAATCTGAGAGTATAGACACCATCCGGTAAACGGGTGGTATCCCATACTTCAAGCTGCCCGTTGATGACGGGTCTATCGTGCACAGAGCCAATGATGGCCCACTGAGCCGGATTCGGGCCTACGCCAAACTCAACTTTGTAAAACTGAAAGTTGGGAACGGACGCAGAGCCGATAATCGGTACCAAGCCACGCACCTCCGCATTGATCTCAGGCGAGGTAATCTGCACCTGATTTTGCTGCGCGAGAGGTTCAGCCTTGACTACACCCGATCCAAGCCACAAGATCACAATGACCCAAAGCCACCCGAACGCCTGTTTGCGCATACCCACTCCTCGAGCGTTTCATGAATACCGAGTTTACCACAAAATTTGTGCGGCGGCAAAGGCAAGTGGGCTGAGGCGGTGCGCTCCCTGGCGTTTTTGACATCCCAACCGTCCTATGTTAGCATCCAATACTGTGCGCCTGGCCCAGCAGGCGAAAGTCTTATTGCAGGAGGACTCATGGTGGATTGGTTGGCAGGTGACGTGATCGCCAACGGCATCAGGATTCACTATTATCGGACGGGCAGTGATAAACCTCCGGTGATCCTTTCGCACGGCTTTAGCGACAACGGTTTGTGCTGGACGCGCGTCGCGCGTGACCTGGCCCGCGACTATGAGGTTATTCTATACGATCATCGCGGCCACGGCCTCTCGGAAGCCCCTGAGGACGGCTACTCTTCGGAAGATCGCGCGGCAGACCTCGCTGGTTTGATCGCGGCATTAAAGCTTCACAAGCCGCGCGCGCTGGGTCACTCGATGGGCGCCGCTACGGTAGCCACGGCCGCCGCGCTCTATCCCGACCTTTTGCGCTGCGCTGCGCTCGAGGATCCGCCCTGGCGCGCCGAGCCGCACCCGCCCACCGAGGAGGAACGCCAGGTTATGATGGAGCAACGACGCGCCGAAATCCTCGAACGCAAGTCCAAAACCGTTGAGGAGTTGATGGCGATCACTCGCGCCCGGCAGCCGCATTGGGCCGAGGAGGAGCTGCGACCCCACGCCGAGTCCAAACTGCAGATGAGCCTCAACAATATCAAATCCTTCGCCCTGCCCCGAACGCCGTGGCAGGAGATCGTGCGCAAGATCACCTGCCCGATCCTGCTGATCACCGCCGATCCCGAAAAGGGCGGCATTGTCACGCCGGAGATTGCCCAGGAGGCAGCGCGCTTGTGGCGCAAAGGCAAGGTTGTGCGTATTTCAGATTCCGGGCACAGCATTCATCGCGATCAATATGGCGCTTATATGGAAGCTGTGCGCGCCTTTTTCGCCGAGGTCTAGCCTCGGCAAGACTTATTCGAGGGGTTCGCATGGAAAACACTTCACTATGTGCCGGGTCAGGGGCCTCCATGGCTTCCCAAGAGTGTGCGCGGGCCAGAGGCAGGATCATCTTTGACCCGCAATGGTGTCGCACGTGCAGGGTGTGCGAGGTGGCTTGCTCGATCAGCAAAGAAGGAGAGGCCAGGCCGGCCGTGGCGCGCATCGCGATTTTCTTTAACGAATTTGTGAACGCAAATCCCATCTCGGCCAGGCTGTGCGAACAGTGCGACGATGCGCCCTGTATCGAGGCCTGTCGCGTGGAGGCCATGACGCGCCACCCACGCACAGGGGCTGTGATGGTCATCGAGGACAAGTGCATCGGCTGTATGCGATGCGGCAAAGCCTGCCCGTGGAACATCCCCCAGCGCCATCCCGATCGCAAATTAGCGCTCAAGTGCGACTTGTGCAGCGATCGCGAGGGAGGGCCTATCTGTGTGCAGGTGTGTCCCCTTTCTGGCAAAGCGCTGAGGTACGAGCCTGATTATTATCTGGGAGAGCAAGCCCATGTCTGAGTTCAAAGGTGGATATACGGGACGCTTTCTACGCGTCAACCTTTCGCAGGGCAGCGTGACGGTCGAAGATACACCCGATGTCGCGCGCTGGCTGGGGCCACGCGGATGGAACGCGCTCATCGGCTGGAACGAAGTAAAGCCTGGCGTGGAGCCTTTTGACGCGGAGAATCGCCTCGTCTTTTCGGTGGGGCCGTTGGTGGGCACACACGCCCCGACCTCAGGCCGCATGGCCGTGTCGAGCCTGATGCCCAGGGGATACCCTACCCCCATGTGGACGACGGCCACCATGGGCGGCTACTTTGGGGCCGAGCTCAAGTATGCGGGGTACGACGGCATCGTGGTGCAGGGGTGCGCGACGGCACCGTGCTATCTGTTGATCGAAGACGACAAGGTCTCCCTCGAGGACGCGCGCGAGCTATGGGGCCAGGGCACGCAGGCTACGCAGCAGATGTTGAAATCCAAACACAGCGCGCAGCACCAGATCCTGGCAATCGGGCCGGCGGGCGAGCATCGCGTGCGCTTTGCCAGCATCATCCACCGTCGCAACAACGCCGTGGGCAACGGCGGCCTGGGCGGGGTGATGGGATCCAAAAACCTGAAGGCGATCGCCGTGCGCGGCACGCGCGGGGTGCGCATCGCCGATCCGGCGGGCTTTCTCCAAGCAGTGGATTATGTCTGGAACATTGCCAAAGGGGGCATTGGACGGGTTGGCCAGCCCGATGCGGGCTATCCTACCGTGGCGTGCACCCATGCCTGTTCGGTTAAATGTGGCGCTCGTATGGTTCCGGTGACAGATGGCAACGGCAGCGTGGTGGCCCTGAACATGGCCAAATGCGTGGATAATAGTTGGGCCGGCGGTTCACATCCGGAATATCGAGGCGTTTCGGTGCGCGGAGAACAGCTTTTTGTTCCCAAGCCACGGGGGATGGGCGAGCCCGGCAAAGCGCTTTCGCTATTGGCGAACGACATGGGCATCACCACTTGGGCTTATGATTCGTGGTGTCGCTACTATGCCGCGCTGCGCGAGTTGGGCATCACGGAAGTGTGCGGGGAATATGTGGATTTCGAGAACCCCGAATGGTGGCGCAACTGGATTTTGCGCGTATCGTACCGCCAGGGTCTAGGGGACGACTATGCGGAGGGCTTGGCACGCTTTTACGAGAAGCATCCCGTCGGGCCCAAGTACTTGGCCGATTTCATCGAGGACGCGGGCAGCCGCGGGCACGGTTGGCACCGCGAGGGGCGCGCCATGGAGCCACACCCCAGCCCGTTCTGGGAGTATTCGGCGCTCTTGTACGCCGTGTCCACGCGCGACGTCACGCCCAGCACGCATGACTTTTTCTTCCTCAACAGTTTGTACGGCTATCCCAAAGCGCCCAAGGATGCCTCCGAGGTGGCCGAGCCGCTTCAGAGGCTGGCGGAAAAGCTCTACGGCTCACGGGAGGCCGTCCTTCCGGGCGACAAGGGCGTGGAATATGTCACTTTTCGCCATCAGCACCGCGCGATCATCAAGGACTCGATGGCCGTCTGCGATTGGGTCTTTCCGCTAATGCGCCGCAACTATGCCAGCCGCGAAGAGATGCTGGCCGATACAGGCGATATCTACGGCGATATGGAGGCGGAGGCGATCCTGTATCGCGCTTGCACGGGGATTGATCTGAGCATCGGCGAGATGGAAAGCCCCATCGCGGAGCGCATTGTCAACCTGGAGAGATGCATCGAGATCAGGAATCATGGGCGCTGCCGCGAGGACGATGAAGCGGTGATCCCGCACTATCAGTGGCCCGAAAAGACCGACGGGACGCATCTCAGCGCGGACGCGAGCGAGTTCCGCGCGTTGCTGGATCGTTTTTACGACTTGCGCGGTTGGGACAGGCGAACGGGCTGGCCCACACCCGATAAGCTCAAGGCGCTTGGTTTGGAGGAGGTCATCAGCAGCCTCGCCGCCATAAAAAGTTAAAGAAAGGGGCCGCGACATGTGCAACTATGTGCTCTCGCCTCGCATCCGGCGCCTGCGTGAGCAGGCCTTGGCCGACCATCCCGACTCGCGCAAATACCAGGGCTATCGGGGATTGCTCTTTTGCGAAGGCTATGTCGCGGCGCATGGGCAGCCATTGGTTGTGCGACGAGCGCGTGGCCTGGCCAACGTGATCGAGCAAATGCCTGTGGAGATCATGCCGGACGAGCTTCTGGTGGGCCATCACTACCTGGGCGACGAAACCCTTGACTTCCCCGAATTCCGTCCCTGGTCGGAGGCGCTGGAAGCGCGGCTGGAGCGCACCATGCTTTCCGAGGCGCAACGCGCGCGCTACAAAGAGCTGGCCGCCCAAGTGCAGCGCGATAGGGAGGCCCCGGTCGCCGTGGAGCCTCTGCCCGAAAATATCCTCGACGAGCAGCGGCGGCGTATCATCGAGATCTGGGGCACATTTCTAAACCACAGCATCCGCGGCTATGACAAAGTGCTGAAACTCGGTTTTGAGGGGTTGCGCGCCGAGATTGACGCCAAACTGGACGCCCTACCCCTTTCCGATCCGCAAGCTGCGCGCAAACGCGCCTTCTGGCAAGCCGTGCGGGCGATCGCCAAAGCCGGAACGCGCTTGGGAATGCGCTACGCCCAAGCGGCCCAGCGCGAGCTGGCGACCTGCGATGACCCCACGCGCTGCGACGAGTTGGAGGCGATCCGCGATGTGTGTTTGCAGGTGCCGGCCCGCCCGGCGCGTACCTTTCGAGAGGCGGTACAAGCGCTTTGGTTTGCGCACATCATCACCTGCTGGGAGGATGGGATCAACGCCAACGGCATCGGTCGTATAGACCAGCTCCTCTATCCCTATTATGCCGCCGACCTGGCAGCGGGGCGCATCACGCCCGATGAGGCAATGGAGCTATTGGCCGCATTTTGGATCAAGCTCTACCGTTTATACGACGTGCAGCAGATGATGATAGGCGGGCAACTGCCCGACGGCAGCGATGCGACCAACGAGCTCAGCTATATGGTGCTGGAGGTCACGCGCGCGCTCGATTTTGTGCGTTGTCTCTCTGTGCGTCTGCACAAGAATAGCCCCCGCCCGCTGGTGGCCAAGGCGGTGGAACTGATCGCGCGGGGCGGCGGCATTCCCTTTTTCTTTAACGATGATACGCTGGTGCCGGCGTTGATCGCCAACGGTATCGCCCCGGAAGATGCGCGCAGTTATGCCGCCATCGGCTGCGTCGAGATCACCATCCCTGGTAAGGCCATGCCTCACGCATGCTCGCACTGGATCAACCTGGCCAAGTGCCTCGAACTGGCGCTCAACGACGGGGTTGACCCACAGGATGGCGTACAGGTCGGCCCGCGAACGGGCAAGCTGGCGGAGATGCGCAGCATAGATGACGTGTGGCGGGCCTACACCCGGCAAGTCGAGTTCTTTACCGCGCACAACGTCTATGGCTCCAATCGCGCCGAGCTGGAACACGAAGCTAATTTTCCATTGCCCTATCTGTCTCTTTTAACGGACGATTGCGTCGCCAAAGGCGCGGACATCACATGGGGTGGGGCACACTATAATTATCATTCGAGCGCTGCCGTGGGCATCCCCAACGTGGCCGATTCCCTGGAAGCGCTGGAGCGGTTGCTTTTCAATGAAAAACTCGTCTCGGCGCAAGAGCTGGCGGCGGCGATGGCGGCCAACTTTCAGGGATACGAAGAGCTGCGGCAAGCCCTGTTGCATCGTGCGCCCAAATACGGCAACGACGCGCCCAGCGTGGACGCCTGGGCGGCGCGCGTGGCGCGGCACTATTGTGAGCTGATGGGCACCTTTCGCACCGTGCGCGGTGGGCCGTTCCTGGTGCACCTGTTCTCCTATACTCTCATGTTGCGCATGGGGGCCGCCACAGGGGCCACGCCTGACGGCCGCTTAGCGGGCACGCCGCTGGCGTATAGCGTCTCGGCCGTGCAGGGGCGCGACCAGCGCGGGCTGACGGCCATGCTCATGTCGTTGAGCCGTTTGCCCCACAATCTGGCTGCGGCAAGCAGTTCCGCGATTATCGAGGCCGACCCGGTGTTGCTGGAGGGGGATAGCCGCGAGAAATTCGTGGACCTTATCCAGGCGGCTATCCGCCAAGGGGTGGGCCAGATGCAGTGGAATGTGGTCAATGCCGAGACGTTGCGCAAGGCCCAAGCCAACCCGGAGGCGTATCGCAGCCTGTGCGTGCGCGTGTCGGGCTTTAGTCAACAGTTCATCTTGTTGGATAAAGAGATGCAGGAGCACATCATCGCGCGTACCAAGCATCGTTCATAGCTCATCGCACCATGCTGTACGTGAGGGACCGTCGTGTAGCGTGGCGGCTCAAAGCTGAATCTTGATTGTGGTTGAGCCTATAGTCCAACTGCTCGCAGCATGACAATCATAAGTTTGACAAAGATAAAGCATAGGGGTATACTAGCGCTTTGCTAGGCCGGGGACTTAACCGGTCAGGCTGAAAGTTCCCGGAGGTGGATCAAGGTGTATGCAATCGTAGAAACCGGCGGCAAGCAATATAAGGTACAACCCGGCGAGACGATCGACGTAGAGTTCATCGAGGCGAACGTAGGCGACACGGTCGAGCTAGATAAGGTGCTATTGGTCGCCGATGAACAAGGTACACGCATCGGCAAGCCCATGCTTGAAGATGCCAAAGTCTTGGCCACCGTCGTGCATCACGGGCTGGCGCGCAAGGCTCTCACCTTCCGTTATCGTCCCAAGAAGCGCTACGAGCGCAAGGTTGGTCACCGCCAGGTTTATACCCGTTTGCACGTTAGTGAGATCAAGGCTTAGCAAGTTGGAGAGGAGGATAACACATGGCGCACAAAAAAGGTGGCGGATCGAGCGCCAACAACCGTGATAGCCATTCCAAACGTCTGGGCGTTAAGAGATTTGATGGTGAAGCTGTGCGCGCCGGAACGATCATCCTGCGCCAGCGCGGCATGCGCGTTGCGCCGGGCCAGAATGTAGGCTTTGGCAAAGATTATACCCTGTACGCCGAGATCGACGGCTACGTGAAGTTCGAACAAGAGTCCAAGAATAAAAAGCGCGTCTCGGTGTATCCAGAAAGGGTTCAGTTACAATGAAACAAAAGATCCATCCCAAGTATTACCCTGAGGCCAAGGTGATCTGCGCTTGCGGCAACACCTGGACGACAGGCTCAACCAAGGAAATCATCAGGACGGATATTTGCAGTAAATGCCATCCGTTCTTCACGGGCCAACAACAGCGCATCATCGACACGGGCGGACACGTCGAGCGCTTTACCAAACGCGTGGAACGTGCGCGCGTGCTAGGCGATGAGGCCAAGAAGCGCGCCGTTGCGCGCGCCGAGCGCGCCAAAGCGCGCGCCCTGGTCGAGATCGTGGACGAAGAGGAATCGGTAGAGCCCATCCAGGGCGTCGCCGAGACGGGCAGCGAAAAGAAATGATCCTTCAGCCGTAGCGGTTGCTATCACAGGCAGAGTGGAAACACTCTGCCTTTTCGTTCATGGGGTGGAGAGCAGATGACCTATTCTCAACATCGTAATGGCGGATGGATTGAGGTGATTTGTGGCTGCATGTTCAGCGGCAAGACGGAAGAGCTGATTCGCCGCGTAAGACGCGCCCAAATCGCCCGCCAGAAAGTGCAGATCTTCCAACATAGCCTCGACACCCGTTATGGGGAAAATCGTCTCGCTTCGCATTCGGGCGCCCAGATCAAAGCTCAAAGCGTGCAACAAGCTTCGGAAATCATGTCTTTGGTGGAAGCGGATACCCAGGTCGTCGCGATTGACGAAGTGCAGTTCTTCGGCTGGGGCATCGCGGACGTTTGCAATATGCTCGCCGACCGCGGCGTGCGCGTGATTGTGGCCGGCTTGGACATGGACTTTCGCGGCGAGCCTTTTGGCCCGATGCCTCTCTTGATGGCCCAAGCAGAGCTGGTGGACAAGCTCCAAGCGATCTGCATGGTCTGTTCTTCGCCCGCGAGCCGCACGCAACGCTTGGTGAACGGCAAGCCCGCCTTTTATGAAGATCCGATCATCATGGTCGGGGCGAGCGAATCTTATGAGGCGCGTTGCCGCATGTGCCATGAGGTGCCCAGAAGGGAAAAGACATGAAAAAGTTCAACTATGGCGGACAGGCCGTGCTCGAAGGCGTCATGATGCGCGGAGAGCGCGCTTGGGCCGTGTGCGTGCGCAATCCGGCCGGCAATATCGTGTCCCATCTTCAGCCGCTCACCGACGCAGTTTATCGCAGCCGCGTGCTGAAGTGGCCTTTCTTGCGCGGCTTGACCATGCTCTGGGACTCGCTGGGCCTGGGCATGCGCGCGCTGACCTGGTCGGCGGATGTCGCGCTGAGCGAAGAGGGCGAGTCGGTCAGCTTTTCCGGCCCGCTGGCTTGGGGCACCATCGCGGTTTCGCTGGCTTTGGGGATAGGGCTCTTTGTGCTGTTGCCCACGTTCGCGGTGGGATTGTTGGATCGGGCGATCCACTCGTCTCTGCTCAGCAACTTGGCAGAGGGGCTCGTTCGCCTGGGGCTGTTTGTGGCGTATATATGGGGCATCGGATTCATACCCGATATAGGCCGCGTGTTCGCCTACCACGGCGCCGAGCATAAAACGATCAACGCCTATGAGCACGGCGCGGCCCTGGAACCTCAAGCGGTCGCGCGCTATCCGCGAGAGCACACGCGCTGCGGCACGGGGTTCCTGTTGATCGTGCTGGTGATCTTTGTTATCATTGCCACGCTCATGGGGCGCCCGCCAATCGTCCTGCGCGTTCTTTCGCGCATCGCGCTCATCCCCATTGTGGCGGGCATAGCCTACGAATTCATAAAGCTGACCGCCAAATACTATGAGCAGAGCGTCCTGGTGCGGATATTGGCGGCGCCGAACCTCGTCCTCCAGCGCCTAACCACGCGCGAGCCGGACGAACGGATGCTAGAGGTCAGTATTCAGGCCCTCAAACACGTGCTGCGGGCCGAGGGATTGCTACCCGAACCTTTGCCGGAAGCTGAAAGCGCAAAGGAGCAGGAAACTCCCGCTCCTTCTGGCAAAGACCTGTCTGCGGCTACATCATGAACGCCGGCCGGTCTATTTAAGCGTCTCGGCCACCATCGCGCGCTCTTCTAGAAGCTCCGCGCCAGTCTGGGCGATTCGTTCGCGGTCAAAGGGGCTGAGAGCGATCCCCTCGACGATGTTGTAGCTTCCATCTTTGATCGTCACCGGATAGCTAAAAACCACATCGCGCGCTGCGCCATAGGCCCCTTTACTGAGGATCGCCATGCTGACCCAATCTCCTGTCGAGGTGCCGCGATACCAATCTTGGACGTGATTGATGATCGCGTTGGCGGCGCTGGCCGCGCTCGATTGGCCTCTCGCTTCAATGATCGCCGCGCCGCGCTTTTGCACGGCGGGGATGAAGGTCTCCTTGATCCAGGCGTCGTCGCGGATGACCTCCGGCGCGGGCCGGCCGGCGATCTGGGCGTGAAAAGCATCAGGATATTGGGTGCTGGAATGGTTGCCCCAGATCGTCATGCGCCGCACATCTGACACCGAGACCCCCGCTTTGCGTGCGAGCATGCTCACCGCGCGGTTGTGATCGAGCCGCGTCATGGCCGTGAAGCGTTCGGGCGGGATGTCAGGCGCGTTGCGCATGGCCACCAAGCAGTTGGTGTTGGCGGGGTTGCCCACGACGACGACGCGCACATCCGCCGCGGCGACTCGGTTGAGCGCTTGGCCCTGGCCCACAAAGATGGCGGCGTTCAGCGCAAGCAGATCTTTGCGCTCCATGCCTTTGCCGCGCGGCCGCGCGCCCACCAGCAGTGCCCAGTTGGCATCCTTGAAGGCGACCTCGGCATTATCCGAGAGGGTCATGCCGGCCAGTAGCGGGAAGGCGCAATCCTCCAACTCCATCGCCACGCCTTCGAGGGCCTTCATGGCAGGGGTGATTTCCAGCATTTGCAGTTGCACGGGCTGATCGGGGCCGAAAAGATCGCCATTGGCGATGCGAAAGACCAACGCATAGCCGACGTTGCCGGCTGCGCCTGTCACTGCGACGCGGATCGGGGGTTTCATGCTGTATTCCTCTTGTATGAGAATGGGCTTTCAAACGGGCGTAGGATAGTGCCGCTAGGGGAGATTGTCAAAATCGTTACATCAATCCGCCCGTTATCGTTGCCTTCGCACTCGAGATGTATCTCCCGCCCAACCTTTACATCGTGGGCACGGTCAACGTGGACGAGACCACGCACGTTTTCAGCCCTAAGGTGCTAGATCGCGCTTTTACCCTGGAATTGACCGAGGTGGATTTCTCCGGCTATCCGCCCGTTGTGGCTGGAGTTGTCGGTCTGCACGAGGACGAGTACAAGATCATCCTGAGAGACTTTGCTCGCAACGGCGATTTTGCTCGCATTGACAAGACGGTCATCGCCCAATACGTCGGCGAACATCCCGAGATGCGTGAACGTCTGCAGACACTCAACGAGCTATTGCAGCACCACGACCTGCACTTTGGTTACCGCGTCTTTGACGAGATCGTCTCGTTTCTGGCTGCAGCGGAGAAAAATCAGCTCTATAGCGACCTGGGCGGCCAGGAAGCCGCAATGGACGCCGCCGTATTGATGAAAGTGCTGCCCAAGTTTTACGGGTCGCGCGGCAAGCTTTAAGGAGCGCTCAGGGGTGTGCTGGCCTGGTGTTTGAGCCCAGAAAGTCCAAACTTCTCCGCGATCGACAACGCTTTGCAGTGCAAGGAATCGACTAGCGACATGCTTGTGGCGCTAGACAGCCTCAACTATCAGTATCAACAAATGGCGCAGCGCGTGTGCCGCATGTTGCGCGCTCTCTACGACACGGGCTTTGCGGCGTTCGCCTAAAAACACTCGCCCTCTCACACGGATTGAGAGGGCGAATGTCGTTGACCGGCAGATGCTATGGCTTGATCACCGTCCCATCCAGCCGCCGAATCTCCGGCCAGGCGCCGTTGTATTCGTGCGCGGGGAAGGGATACTTGGCCGCCAGCTCCTCGTTGATGTCGATCCCCAGACCGGGCTTTTCGTTGCACCACAGGCAGCCATCGCGCACCTCTGGGCAGCCGGGGAACTCCTCGCGCGTCCTTTCGGGGAAGAGCGAAAGCTCCTGGATGCCAAAATTGGGTACCGCCAGGTCCAGGTGCATGTTGGCGGCGTGGCCCACCGGAGAAACGTCGCCCGGGCCATGCCAGGCCGTGCGCACGCCCATGAACTCGCAAAAGGCCGCCAGCTTGCGCGCCATGCTCAGCCCGCCGATATCCGAGATGTGCACGCGGATAAAGTCAATCAGCCGATCCTTGATCAGGGGCACGTACTCGGCCTGGTTGACGAACAGCTCGCCCATGGCGATGGGCGTGGCGCATTGCGTGCGCACCATGCGGAAATACTCGTTATCCTCGGGAGCAAAGAGATCCTCGAGGAAGAAGAGCCGATACGGCTCGACGGCCTTGGCCAGCCACACGCCCTGGATGGGCGGAATGCGCTCGTGCACGTCGTGCAATAGCTCGACGTCATCGCCCAGCTTGAGACGCAGATATTCCAGCAACTTGGGCACCGTGCGCACATACGGCGTGGGTTCCCACGTGCGCTTTTGCGCCGGGTCCAGCGCTTTGATCACCTCGCCCCCGCGACTGCCGTAAGTGCTCATCCCTGGGATGCCCACCTGCACGCGCAGATAGCGAAAACCCTGCTCCAGATAGTAACGGCAGCGCTCCTCGACCTCTTCGAAGCTGTGCCCTGACGGATGCACGTACACCGGCACCGCCTCGCGACACTTGCCGCCCAGGAGCTGGTAAACCGGCATGTTGGCGCGCTTGCCCTTGATGTCCCACAGGGCCTCGTCAATGCCGCTCAGCGCGTTGTTCAGCACTGGCCCGCTGCGCCAGTAGGAGCTGACGTAAGCCGCCTGGTAGATGTCCTCGATGCGATCCACGTCGCGCCCGATGACGAACGGCTTGAGATAGTCCTCAATGGCCGAGGCGACGGCCAGGGGCCGCTGGGTGAATGTCGCGCAGCCCAGGCCGTACAGGCCCGGCTCGCTGGTGATCACCTTGACCACCACCAGGCGGATATTGTCCGGGGCGGTCAGGATGACTTTGACGTCTTTGATTGTGATCGGTGCCACAGGAACCTCCTCAAAATAGCTTTGCACATGCGCGGTGACCGTGCATGACTTGGCCAATATATCACGCCTTGCATTGGGGCGCAAGCTCAATTTGGGCGCGCGGCGCACGCCCCCTATAATGACGGCAGACAGATGAAAGCGAGGTCGCCTTTTGAAATTCGCACAGGCCTATGACACAGTGCTCTTGATCTCGCGCGACGGCAAGCGCTATCTGGTGCGCTTGCTGCCGGGCGATCGTTTCCATACGCACAAAGGCTCGATCGCGCACGACGATTTGATCGGCCAGCCGCTGGGCCGCGAAATTCGCTCGCATACCGGCCAGCCCTTCATGGTGCTCAAGCCGTCGCTACACGATATGCTCATGAATCTGAAGCGCGCCTCGCAGATCATCTACCCCAAAGAGATCGGCCAAATCCTGCTCAAGTTGGACGTGGGTCACGGCAAACAGATCATCGAGGCCGGGACGGGCAGTGGGGCGTTGACGATCGCCCTGGCCCACGGCGTGGCCCCGGACGGCATGGTTTACTCCTACGAAGCGCGCGCCGACATGCTGAACCTGGCGCGTCGCAACCTGGAGACCGTCGGCCTGCTCGACCGCGTGCAGCTCATCCACAAAGACATCGCCGAAGGATTCGATCAGCGCGACGTGGACGCGCTCTTCCTGGACGTGCGCGAACCCTGGCTATATCTGGCGCAGGTGTGCGAGGCGCTGGCGGACGGAGGCTTTTTCGGCACCCTGGTGCCGACCACGAACCAGGTGTCGGACGTGCTGGCGGCGATGACTCGCTACCCCTTCACGTCTATCGAAGTATTAGAGATCCTTCTGCGCGCTTACAAGCCCGTGCCTCAGCGTCTGCGCCCGCAAGACATCATGGTGGGCCACACGGGATACCTCATCTTTGCGCGCAAGGTCGCCCTCCTGGAGCAGGGCAGCGCGGTCGCTTATGCCGCGGAAAGCATGAATGAAAGCGAAGGGGGGCTCACGCTCGAAAGCGCGAATCGAGCTCAATCATCCGACGCAAGCCCTCCGACAGATCAACCCGAGGCGTGAATTGGAGCTTCTCGCGCGCCAATGAGATATCCGCCACCATGCGCGAGACGCCGACTCCCTCATCCGCGTTATACAGCCGCTGCACTTGTTGGCCGGTCACGCGCTCGATCGTGTCGACCAAGGCATTGATGCTCAATTCCACGCCGCTTCCGATGTTGAGGATCGTCCCCGCGATGTTTTCGGCCTGTCCCGCGCGAACCAGCGCCTCCACCACGTCGCCGATATAGACGAAATCGCGCGTTTGGCGTCCACTGCCAAAGATGACGACGGATCCGCCGCTCTGCGCCTGCTTCAAAAAGCGCGGGACGACCGGCGCATGTGAAGGCGGAAGGGGTTGCCCCGGCCCATAGGCATTGAAAATGCGTAGGATCACCGTCTCGATGCCCCATAGCCGGCCGATGACCTGCACATAGCGCTCGGAGGCCATCTTGCTCACAGCATAGGGGGTGGAAGGGGCCAGGATTGCGTCCTCGCGCACAGGTTGATGCGCCTGTTCGCCGTACACGGCTCCCGATGAGGCAAACACCAGCCGTTTGATCTGCGCGTCGCGCGCCGCGGTGAGCAGACTCACCGTGCCGCCCACGTTCACGGCATTGTATTCCACAGGATAGAGGATGGATTCGGGCACGCTAACCCGCGCCGCGAGATGATACACGCAATCCACCCCGCTCAGCAAAGACCATAGTTTGGGCACATCGCGCGTGTCGCCCACGCTCAAGGCGATGCCGGGATCCAGGCGCGTCCGATCGCCGGCGCTGAGATCGTCGAGGACGCGCACATGGTGTCCCTCGGTAGCAAGCCTATTGGCCAACGCCGATCCCAAAAAACCTGCGCCGCCGGTAATCAGTACTTTCATAGGTCTCCTGTTAACATGGGTTTCTCCCTCTAGCGCGTGCATTATAAGGTTGGCGCGTTGGCTGTCAATCCAAGCTTGGAGCACGGCCCATGGCCAACAGGTTGAGGAGGGGGAAAACCCGACGCGCGCGAATACGCACTTTTCATTTCGTGATATCTGTGGTACAATTTGTCGTAGTAATGGGTAGATTTAGCGTGCCGCGTTACGCATCGGATTTGTGTAGGCGGTGATGCGTGGAGGATATATTGCGTGAGACCATCTTGGCCTAGAAATGCCTTTGTGTATCTTTTGATTTTGGTCGCTAGCATTGCTCTTTTTTATAGTTTTTTATCGCCTAGCGAGAACGTAACCGAGATTTCGCTTAGCGAAGTGGCGCAGCTCGTCAAAGACGGCAAAGTGGAGCGCCTTACCGTAACCAATGATAGTCAGCTCAGGCTCGTCGTGCGCGAAGGCTCTCGCGTGCAAACCTATACGTCGCGCAAGGAACCGAACGTTGGGGTGGGCGAAGCGCTGATCAGTATGGGTGTCAAACCCGAACAGATTGGCTCAATTGGCAAACTTATGGCGATGCGGCCCAGCCTGTGGGAAAATTGGGGCATCGTTCTGGTGCAGATTGTGCCTTTGTTGTTGATCGGCCTGTTTCTAGTGTTCATGTTGCGACAGGCCCAAAGCGGTAACAATCAGGCGCTTTCCTTCGGTAAGAGTAGGGCCCGCATGTTCACGGGCGATAGGCCCACCAGCACTTTTGACGACGTCGCCGGTGCCGACGAGGCCAAGCAGGAACTACAAGAAGTGGTCGAGTTCCTCAAAGACCCTGCGCGCTTCACCGCCTTGGGAGCGCGCATCCCCAAAGGTGTGTTGTTGGTCGGGCCTCCCGGGACGGGCAAAACGTTGATGGCGCGCGCCGTAGCGGGTGAGGCGGGCGTGCCCTTTTTCAGCATCAGCGGCTCCGAGTTTGTGGAGATGTTCGTGGGCGTGGGTGCCAGCCGTGTGCGCGATTTGTTCGATCAAGCGAAACGCAATAGCCCTTGCATCGTTTTCGTGGACGAGATTGATGCCGTCGGACGTCAGCGCGGCGCGGGGCTGGGCGGCAGCCACGACGAACGTGAACAGACCTTGAACCAGATCCTGGTAGAGATGGACGGCTTTGATACCGACACCAAGGTGATCGTCATCGCCGCCACCAACCGTCCGGACATTTTGGACCCGGCCCTGTTGCGTCCGGGGCGTTTCGACCGGCGGGTTGTGCTAGACCGTCCGGACCGTAAAGGGCGTGAGGAAATCCTCAAAGTGCACGTGCGCGGCAAGCCGCTGGCGCAAGACGTGGACCTTGCGACGCTCGCTAAACAAACGCCGGGCTTCACGGGCGCCGATATCGAAAACCTGGTCAATGAGGCAGCCATCCTGGCGGCGCGTCGCAATAAACGCGCCGTAAGCATGGATGAAATGCAAGAGGCGGTCGAGCGCGTGATCGCCGGGCCGGAGCGGCGTAGCCGTCTTATCAGCGAAAAGGAAAAACGCATCATCGCTTATCATGAGGCCGGGCACGCGCTGGTGCAGCTCAAATTGAAAAATTGTGACCCGGTGCACAAGGTTTCCATTGTCGCGCGTGGCATGGCGGGGGGCTATACCTTGACCTTGCCTGAAGATGATCGCACGCTGTATTCCAAGAGCAAATTCGAGGACGAATTGGCCGGCTTGCTGGGTGGCCGCGTGGCGGAGGATCTGGCTTTTGGCGATGTCACTACGGGAGCCAGCAGCGATCTGCGCCGCGCAACACAGATCGCGCGCGCCATGGTCACGGAATACGCCATGTCGGAGAACCTCTTCGTGGTCGATGACGCCGCCACTGCCCTGCGCGACTACGCCAGCCAGGGCTACGACCTGGTCATCGCTCACGGCTCGCAGTATGGCTCCTCGCTGCAGGACATCGCCCCCGACTTCCCCGACACCGCCTTCGCCTGGGGCACCACCGTCAACACCTTCGCCGATGAGGGCATCACCAACGTCTACGCCTACGAAGCCCGCTCTGAGCAGGGCGCTTTCGTGCAGGGCGTGATGGCGGCCATGCTCACCAAGAGCAAGGTGATCGGCATCATCGGCCCCATCGAGACCGGTGATGCTAAGCTCTATGTGGATGGCTTCAAGGCGGGCGTGCTCTGGCAGGACCCGGAGATCGAGGTGCTGGTCAACTACATTCAGTCCTTCAGCGACCTGGCGCTGGCCGCGGCTGCGGCTGATGCCATGCTCGCCGAAAAGGCAGACATCCTGACCGGCACGGCGCAGATGGTGCCCGGTGCGGTCAACAAGGCCAAGGAAGCGGGCGCGCTGTGGTTCGGCACGCAGGCCAACCAGACTTCGCTGGCCCCGGAAATCGTGGTGTCTAGCCAGGTCTACGACTGGACGGTCGCGCTCAACCCGATCATCGAGGATGTGCTGGCGGGCGAGATCGAGGGCGAAGCCTACTCGCTGACGCTGGAGAACGGCGGGTTGCGCATTGAGTTCAACGAGGACTTCGAACTCGACGAGGAAGTCAAGGCCGCTGGCGAAGAAGTGATCCAGGCCATCATTGACGGCAAGATCAGCTTCGAGATTGACGAAGAAGGCGTGCTGACCGTCGTCGAGGCCGAGGAAAAAGCTGGCTAGTCTGTCTATGTTTCGTCAAGGTACGCCGCTCCTACGGGGGCGGCGTCCGCCCCCCTTGGTATGGCTGTTCAGGAGCGGACAGGCATTGAGAGTATCTGGAACAGGAGGCCGT
>FWPV01007974.1_pt1 | contig 18854 bp, 14 predicted proteins | sample 2228371 | NCBI WGS metagenome assembly FWPV01 (sample SAMEA103939776, study PRJEB20133) | metagenome
CAGGCGCGCGCCCTGGGCCGCGCGCTGGGCGAGCTGGTGGATTACGCACTGTTGCTGCGCAGCGGGGAGCTTTACGAGGTGAGCCACGCCTTGATTCACACCTACGCCCGCCAGCGCCTGCCGGTGGAGGACGCCCTGGTGGAGCGCCTGGCGCAGCATTACACGCAACTGGCGCAGGAGCAAAGCGCCCTGGGTCTGCCGGGCTACGCCGTGCTGGATGCAGCCCGCCCGCACCTGCTGCGCATTTTGGCGGCTTGCCAGGAGCGCGGCTTGCAGCGAGCCGCGCTCGGGCTGGCTGGGGCGGTGGATGATTACCTGGACCTCACCGGGCGTTGGAGCGAGCGCCAGCTGGTGACCCAGGCGGGGCTGAAGGCGGCGCAAGCCATGGATGAGAAATGGTACGAAGGAGCTTTCTGCACATCTTTAGGAAACACTTACCGCAACCTGGGCGATGTCCAGAAAGCCATCAATTATTACCAGCAGGCGCTGGCGATTGATCGCGAAATCGGCGACCGGCGCGGCGAAGGGGCAGACCTGGGCAACCTGGGTCTCGCCTACGCCGACCTGGGCGATGCCCGCCGGGCGATCGAGTATTACCAGCAGGCGCTGGCGATTGATCGCCAGATCGGCGACCGGCGCGGCGAAGGGGCGCACCTGGGCAACCTGGGTCTCGCCTACTCCGACCTGGGCGATGCCCGCCAGGCGATCGAGTATTACCAGCAGGCGCTGGCGATCGCGCAGGAGATCGGCGACCGGCGCGGCGAAGGCAACCATCTGGCAAATCTGGGGGTTGCCTACGAGCGGTTGGGCGATCTGGCGCAGGCGCGGGCGCTCTGGCAGCAAGCCCTGGCGATCTTCCGGCAGATCGGAGACCCCAACGCCAGCCGGGTGCAGGCTTGGCTGGAGGAATTGGGGCAGGGGTAGGAGGGATTCCAGCCTACCTCCCCCTGCCCCCTCCTGAAGGAAGGGGTAAAAGAAGACGCCTCCGCCGGGGCGTCTCTACGTATGAATCCCGCCCGGTGCAAAAACCCTCTCCCGCTGGCGGGAGCAAGACGGCGGGATCGAATCCCGCCCTACCGGAGGGGGGCATATCCGCAGCCGAGAGCAGAATCCCGCCCCAGGCAAAAACCCTCTCCCGCTGGCGGGAGAGGGCAGGGTGAGGGCTGACTGGCGGGAGAGCGAGCGATATTTGTATCGCCAGGGTGAGGGCTGGGCAAGACGGCGGGATCGAATCCCGCCCTACCGGCGGAGAAACGTCCTTAGCCGCACACCTCCTTCAGCGCCGCGGCGAAGATCTCCAATCCGTCCTGAATCTGCGCCGGGCTCACCACCAGCGGCGGGATGAAGCGGATGGTGTTGTCCCACGGTCCGCAGGTGAGCAGCAGCAGCCTGCGCTCCAGGCAGGCGTGCACCACCGCCTTGGCGGCGGGCTTATCCGGCTTGCCCTGGGCGTCGCGGAACTCCACCCCCACCATCAGCCCCAAGCCGCGCACATCGCCCATGGCGGGGTACTGCTCCTGTAAATGGCGCAACCCGGCGATGAGCTGCTCGCCGCGCTGCTGCGCGTTCTCCACCATCTTCTCCTCACGCATGGCGCGGATGGTCGCCACCCCCGCCGCGGCGGAGATGACGTTGCCGCCGAAGGTGCCGCCGTGGGTGCCCGGCTCCCACTTCCTCATCAACTCCATGCGGCTGAAGACGCCGGAGATGGGCAAGCCCGACGCCAGCCCCTTGGCGACGGTGACGATGTCGGGGCGCAGGTCGAAGTGCTCATAGGCGAACCAGCGCCCGGTGCGCCCAAAGCCAGACTGCACCTCGTCGGCGATGAGCAGGATGCCGTGGCGGTCGCAAATCTGGCGCACGCCCTTCAGGAAACTGGCGGGCGGGACGACGTAACCCCCCTCGCCCAGCACCGGCTCGATCAGCATCGCCGCCGTCTCCTGGGGGGCGGTCTGGGTGGCGAGCAGGTACTCCAGCTCCTCCAGGCACCACCGGCTGGTCTGCTCCGCCTCCCAGCCGTAGCGGAAGGCGTAGGGGTAGGGCGCCACGAACACCCCCGCCATCAGGGGCTGGTAGCCCACGCGGTAGATGGTCTTGGAGGTGGTGAGCGACATGGTGCCGACCGTGCGCCCGTGGAAGCTGCCCTGGAAGACGATGATGTTGGGGCGCCCGGTGGCGTGCCGCGCCAGCTTGAGCGCCCCCTCGATGGCTTCGGCGCCCGAGTTGCTGAAGAAGAAGCCATCCAGGCTGGGGTGGACGATGGCGCGCAGCTCGTTGATCAGGCGCAGCAGCGGCTCGTGGTAGATGATGTTGACCTGGGCGTGAATCAGCTTGCCCGCCTGCTCGCGAATCGCCTCGACCACGCGCGGGTGGCAGTGACCGGTGTTGGTGACGCCGATGCCGCAGGTGAAATCCAGGTAGGGCGCGCCGTCCTGGTCGTAGACGTAGCAGCCCTCGGCGCGCGAGGCGATGATGGGCGTGTAACGCGTCCAGATCGGGGAGACAAAGGGGAGTGCGTCCAGCAGTTCTGCCATAGAAACCTCTTCTCGTTGGTTAATGTCGCTGCCAACCGACGTTCCTGGTCGGCGTGGCAGCCCGTTGGCTATTTACCAGATTGCTTCACCCGGCAAAGACCGCCGGTCGGCAAAGACCGCCGGTCGGCAAAGACCGCCGCTCGGCAAAGACCGCCGGTCGGCAAAGACCGCCGGGTTCGCAATGACATGGCTTGTCAGTCACTCCGCCAGCCACTCGATGCCCACGTTCGCCAGGCTGGCGCGGGTGGGGACGCCGTCGGGCGTCCAGCCGAGCAGGTGGTAGTACAAATCCAGCGCCGCCTCGAATTCCTGCGGGTCAATCGCCACGCCGGCGGTGGGTCCTTCGCCCTGGAGGGGGGTGAAGAACTTGGCGGGCAGGCGGTCGTCCTTGCGGCTGAAGCCCTCGCGGGCGTTGAACCAGCGCAGCATGTTCAGGCGCCGCTCGCCCACCTTCATCAGCTCGTACAGGCTGACCTGCCAGCCGGTGACCGCGCGCACCAGCTCCACCATCTCGCTCGGACCGTAGAGCGTCCACGCCGGACCCCAGACGAACTGGCACAGCTCCAGGGTGTCCAGGATGCTGTAGAAGATATGCGTATAGGCGGCGAAGCGCACCTTCTCCGCCCCCAGCGAGCCGTAGGGCGGCGGCTCTTTCAGGTCCAGCTCCGCCAGACGGGTCAGGTAGAGGGGGGCGGCGCCTTCCTCGTACATCGGGTCGTGCTCGCTGGACTGGTGGTCGGCGCCGAAGGGGTTGACGGCGTAGATCACCGCCAGCGATTTCTTCGCCTGGGGCATGTGGGCGGGCGCTTCCTGGTTCTTGACCGTAATCAGGCACGCCTCGGCGCCGTTGCCCCACAGCGCCGCCGCCCGCGCCGAGCCTTGCGAGAGCGCCTTTCCCAAAGGACCCTGGTTTTTGACAATTTGCTCCAGGGCTGCCAGCATGGCGGCGGCGTCGCCGAAGCGCAGCTCCAGCCCGCCGGTCTCCTTCAAGCCGATGACGCCCTTCTCGAAGCACTCCATGGCGAAGGCAATGGTCGCCCCGCAGGAGATGGTGTCCACCCCATACATGTTGCAGATCTGGTTCGCCTGGGAGATGGCAGCCAGGTCGTTGATGCCGCAGTAGGAGCCGAAGGTGCTGATGGTCTCGTATTCCGGACCGCCGTAGAGGGGGTCTGCCTGGTATGCGCCTGCGCTGATTTCCACCACCCGCTTGCAGCGCACGGCGCAGGCGTAGCAGGTATCCCGCTCTTTGAGGATGGTCTCGGTCATGCGCTCGCCGCTGATGTCTTCGGCGTGGACGAACTGCCCCTGGTTGTAGTTGTAGGTGGGCAGGGTGCCCATCATGTTCTGGGGCATGACCACGCTGGCGGTGCCGTGCTGGTACAAGCCGTCCACGTCGGGGTTTTCGGGCAGCATCTTCGGACCGGCTTTGCTGAGGGCAGCCAATGCCTTGGGGTCCGCCACAGACAAGCCCCCTTTACCTTTGACCACGATGGCTTTGAGCTGCTTGCTCGCCATCACCAAGCCCATGCCGGTGCGCCCGTTGTTGCGGTTTGCCATGGAGACCAGGCTGGAGAAGAGCACCCCGTTCTCCGCCGCCGGACCGTACTGCAGCACTTCGGCTTTTGGCTCAGCCACCTCCTGACGCAGCAGGGCGTCCACCTCGCCGGTGGTTTTGCCCACCAGGTGGCTGGCGTCGTGCAGGCTCGCCTCGCCGTTGAGGATCGAGAGATAGACCGGTTTGGCGGAGCGCCCCTTGACCACGATGCCGTCGAAACCGGCGAACTTCAGCTCGGCGGGGAAGAAGCCTCCGGATTGCGAGTCGCCGATGGCGCCGCTGATCGGGGAGCGGGCGTTGACGTTCACCCGGCTCTGCCCGGAGATGGGCGCGCCGGTGGTGACGCTGGTCATGATGGTCAGCACCGCTTCGGGCGCCAGGGCGTCTGTGCCGGGGGGCATGTCGCGCAGGATGTAGTACATGCCCATGGCGCTCCCGCCCATGTACTTGCGGTAAAACGCCTCCGGCGGCTGCTCGATTTCCAGTTTGCCCTGGTTCAAGTCCACATGTAAGATTTTTCCGTTATAACCGTATGGCATGATGACCTCCTTATCAACCAGCCTTTGTCAGGCATGGCGTCTAAAAATTGGCGGCGATCAGGCTTCGTCCAGCGGTTTGCTCCAGGCAAAGGGGTTGCGCATGTCAACCGGTTTGCCGTTGATATCCATCAGCGGTTTGGGCGGATCTTGCTTCTGGGTCAGCAATGATACGACAAAGAAGACCACCACCGAGAGGAAGAACGCCGGGGTGGAGGCGATATAGATCGAATCCCAAACCGCGTCGTCCATCACCTCGCCCTCGTAGGCGACAGGCAGGACGTAGGAGTTATAGTAATAGACCGCCAGGATGATCCAGGAGATCACCCCGCTGAAGAACGACGCCATCGCCCCGGTGTGATTGCCCTTCTTCCAGTACATCCCAATCAGGTAGGGCGCCGCCATGCCCACCAGGATGGAGGTGTTCGCCAGCACCGCCAGCTTGTAGATGGTGGAGGCGTACAGGGCGATCAGCAGGCTGAAGACGCCGCTGATCAAGAGGCTGATGCGGGTGAGCATGAGCTGGGTGCGATCGGAGATATCGGGCTTGAAGACCTTGACGATGTTCTCGGTGAACATGGTAGCTCCGGCGAGCATGGAGCTATCGGAGGTGCTCATCAGGGCAGAGGCGAGGGCGCCGATGAAGATCGCCGCCAGCAGCGGCGGCAGGAACTTCATCGCCATCGAGACCAGGACGAACTCGGTCTGAGCGCCTTCCAGGTCGGGTCCCAGGGCGCTGTACGCCACCACGCCGATGAGCGGCGAGAGCACGCCGAAGCCCAGGTAGAGGGCGGCGGCGACAAAGGTAGAGCGCACCGCCGTGCGCTCATCTCTGGCGGCGTTGGTGCGCTGCAGGTAGTCCTGGGCGGGGATGGCGCCCAAGCCCAATGCCAGCCAGGCGGCGATGTAGTAGTACCAGCCGTGCATGCCAAAGTAGCCGTAGTAGCCGTCCTCGGCGGTAGGCCAGATGGCGAAGGTGTTGCTGGTGTACTGCGCCCCAGCCATCTCGAACATGGATTGGATGCCGCCGACGCCGATGATGATGGCGACGGTGATGATGACCAAGCCCCCGGCGGTGAGGAACATCTGTATGAAGTCCAGGGCAGTGTCCGCCCACAGACCGCCCAGCATGGTGTAAAAGACCACAATGGTGGCGACCAGAATCATGCCGGTCTGCAATGGCCAGCCCAGCAGCGCCTGCAGGATGGCGCCGCCGGCGACGATCTGCGCCGCGGTCCAGCCGAAGTAGGTGATGATCTGGGTCACCGTGCCGATGACCGACATCGCCGTCCCGTAGCGGTTCTGGAAGAAGTCCATGATGGTGACATACTGGGCGCGGCGGGAGAGGCGCACCACCAGAATCCCCGCCAGGATCAGGCACAGGGTGGCGCCGAAGGGGTCGAAGACCACGCCCTGAAAGCCGTAGGAATAGGCTTCGGAGCTGGAGCCCATCAGGGTTTCGGCGGCAAACCAGGTCGCCATGATGGAGGGCGCCGCCATCCACAGCGGCAAACGCCTGCCCGCCAGGACGTAGTCCACGTTGGTCTCCACCCGACGGGACGCCCAGAAGCCGATGATCAGGCGCACAATCAGGACGACCACAATGGCGGCGATGATCAGTTTTGCGTATTCATATTGGAATTCCATCGCATTACTCCTCGGTGCAAAATCATGTGTGTCTTAGCCTGCTTTTGGGAGATTATCCCTCCCGAATCTTGTAGGGGAAGCCATATTCCGCCATCTTGTTCATGAAGGGCAAGGGGTCGAACGCCTCCGGACCCATGACCCCCACGCCCTTCCAGACCCCATGTTCGAGCAGGTCCCAGCCGATGACCGGGTTGAAGGCGGTCTGCGCCACCACTGCCTGGCAGCCCCAGATGCGCATGCACTCCTCGTTGTCCGCCACCTGGTAGATGTACACCTGGCGCGGCTTGCCGTCTTTGACGCCCTTCACCTGAGTGCCGGCGCAGGTCTTACCGAACATGCGGTCGCCGAGGTGAGCCGGGTCGGGCAGGCAGGCGGCGACCACGTCGCGCGGCGCCACCATCACGTCTTTGACCCGGATGGGCTCCTTGTTGTCCAGCCCGAGCATGTGCAGGGTCTTGAGCACGTTGATGAACTGGGTGCCCAGCCCGTACTTGAAGGTCACCCGTTTGCACTTGATCCAGCGCGGCACCAGCAACACCTCCTCGTGCTCCACGTTGACCACCTCCTGCACGCCGATGCCCTCGGGGAACTCGAACATCTCCGGCTCGGAGAAGGGCTCGGTGGTGTACCAGCCGCGGTCCTTTTCCCAGATCACGGGCGGGTTGAGGCACTCCTCGATGGTGGTCCAGATGGAGAAGTTGGGGGCGAACTCGTAGCCGCGCACCTCCAGGTTGGCGCCGTCGCGCACGTTGATCTCGTCAATCTCGTCGAAGAGGTAATCCTGGGCGAAGCGGGCGAAGACATCCGCCATGCCCGGCTCCACCCCCAGACCGAGCAACGCCAGCAGCCCTTTTTTCTCCCACAGGTGCGCCCGCTCGAACTGGTAATCGCCGAGCTTCACCCCGCACTTGTTGTAGGGGTCTTCGGGGTGCGGCTCGGAGAGGGTCATCGCCATATCCATGTAGGTGCAGCCATAGTTGTAGGCGGCTTCGAAGATGGGGACGTTGAAGGACGGGTCGCAGGCGTTCATGATCAGGTCCACCCGGTATTTGCGGGCTAAACCCTCCACCAGCTCCTGCTTTCCGGCGTCCACCCATTCGATTGGAAAGCGCGCCGCGTCCCCCAGCTTCGCCTGGACTTCTTTGCAGCGCTCCAGGTTGTAATCCGAAAGGACAATTTGTTCGACGAAGGGGCGGTCTTTGGCAATCATGGTGATCGCCTCGCCCACGCCGCCCACGCCCACAAGCAAGACTTTCATAGCAGACCTCCTGATGTGTTGAAAATCGGTCAAATCGTTCTCATCGCCTTGAACACATCCTCCACTGCCTGCAGAATCTCAGTCATATGGGCGGGGGTGTGGGCAGATGAGATGAACGATGGATGGTAGCTTGCCATCACGCCATATACTCCCAGACCGGTTTAACCACAAAGTAGACCAGCATGAGCGGAAACAGGCGGATGATGCCGTCCAGCGCATGACCGGTGGACATGAAGACCATGATTGGGAGAACTGTGATGACCAGGTAGATGATGACGAGGTTCTTTCGGTGCAGCCTCCAGATGAACAGGGCAAGTACAGCCGCTGACAGGCTAAAAACGGTATCCATCCATAGAATATAGGATTGGGTTGCTAATGCTCCCATCAATGAGTTATATGCCATATATAAATTTCCTGCAGCCGCCAGGAGCATCAAGTACGATAAGCTTTTCCATGATTTTATGAATTGCTCCTCCGTCATCCTGGGTTGAACTGCCGGCTCAGCGGCTCGACCGGATTTTTGCCGGTTGGCTGATTTGATTTTCTCCTTTCGCAGCGCGTTTCTTGTCGCCAACAGCAACAAGAAGACAAATCCGAAAATGAGTATGACCGTGCTGATATCCCGCATTCAGATTTCCCGATAACTCAACGATGCCAGGCGTCCAAACTCACTCATCTTTGGACGCCTGGTCTCCGAGCGACTGTTAGCTGCCTGACCTGCGATGACTCACGCCTGCTATCCCAATCGATCTACATGGGCATTGATCTAGGTGGTTTCCTTCTCTGCTTCGGTGATGCTCCGGAAGGCGTCCCGAATGGGCAAGAAGCCCAGGTTGAGTTTCAGGCTGGGATCCACAGGCTCGCCATAGTAGTCCACAAGTTGTTTTGGAGGAGAAGCCTTCTGGCTCACCAGTGAGACGACGATCATCAGGATTAAGGAGGCAAAAACCGCGACGAAAGAGCCGATATAGACCGCGTCCCAGAGTGCACACCACCAGGCGTCACTGTATAGACCCAAATCCGGCGTGTATTCGCAAACAGCAGCGGTTGACTGCCCGCCCAGCCCGGTCGTGAAGAAAAAGATCGCCGCGAGTATCCAAACCACGAATCCACCCAAAAATGCGGATACTGCGCCCCATGAGTTTGCCTTTTTCCAATACATGCCGAATGAAAACGGGATAAACAAGCCAACCAGCAGCAGTGACCAGGCAAGGATGGAAAGCTCATAGATGGTCTGCGCCCATAATCCAATCGCCAGGGCAATGGCAGCGTTGACGATCACCATGATGCGCGTCGCCCATAGGGCGCTTTTTCCGTCGAGCTTCTTTCCGGCAATCAACGGGATCAGGTTCTCCGTCACAGCCGAAGCGCCGGCTAAGAGCGAGCTATCCGAGGTGCTCATCAGCGCCGAGGACAATGCCGCAATAAAGATTGCCGTAAAAATCGGCGCCAGATGGGTCATCGCTGCCGAGATCAGCAGGTAGCTGGTATCCTCCATCCCCGGATTGAGGGTATAGACCATGATCCCAATCAGGGGGGACATGATCCCGAAGAAAAGATACAGGACGCCAGCGAAGTAAGAGCCATAGACTGAAGTTGCCTGGTTGCGGGCTGCCATCGAGCGCTGCATCAGGTCCTGGGTGGCAACCGACCCCAGACCGATCGCCATCCAGGCTGCCAGCCAATACATCCACCCTGTTGCACCGGTGTAACCCAGGTATCCCTCTCCGACGATCGGTAACAGCGTGAACGGTTCTGAAACATAGGTGGAGCCACCGCCTTCGATCAAGCCAGACCAGCCACCCACGGCGTTGAGCATCACCAGGAACACCAGGGTGATGCCACCCGCGGTCAAGAACATCTGGAAAAAGTCCAGCGTGGTATCCGCCCACATCCCACCCAATGTGGTATATGCCGCCACAATGGTGATGATGATAATCATGCCCCAGGCGGGATCGATGCCAAACAACGCCTGAACGATCGCCCCGCCAGCCACAACCTGGGCTGCGGTCCACGAGAAGTAAGTCAGCACCTGAGCGATGACCGATAGGACGATCATGGTTTTGTTGTAACGGCGCTCAAAGAAATCAACAATGGTCAGGTATTTCGCCCGGCGCATCAGGCGCACGAAAAAAGCGCCGGAGATGAACAGGCACATTGCCGCGCCGAAGGGGTCGAAGACCACCCCTTGAAAACCGTAATCGTAAGCGGTTTCGGAAGCGCCCATCAAGGTTTCGGCTGCGAACCAGGTCGCCATGATGGAGGCTGCCGCCATATGGATTGGCAGTCGCCGTCCGGCAACCACATAATCTACATCGTCTTCTACCCTGCGCGACGCCCAGATGCCAACCGCCAGGCGGACCAAGAAGAAGATGATAATGAACAGGACGACAAGCCATGCTGCGTGGTAACCTTCGAGTATCATGGATCCTCCAGCGATCAGAGCGTTTTGGCTATCTCAGCAAGCGTGTCCGCCAGGCGATCCAAAACAGCGTCAATCTGTTCGTAGGTGATCACCAGGGGCGGTTCGATGCGGATGGTGTGGGCGCTGGTGAGGGTGCCCGCCACCAGCACGCCGCGCTTGAACAATCCGGCTGCCACTTTGTAGCCGACCTCGGGGTTATGGAAGTGCTGCCCGATGAGCAAGCCCTTGCCGGTGATGCGGTCGTAAATCTGCGGGTATTGCTCCGCCAGTGCCTGCAGCCTGGGCATGATGTATTCGCCTTTGGCAGCCGCCTGCTCCCACAGGCGGTCGCGCAGGGTGACGTGGATGGCGGCGATGGCGGCGCTGCACGCCAGGGCGCCCCCGCCGGTGGTGGTGGTGTGGATGAAGGGGTTGGGGTACATCATCGGCTGCCAGATCTCCTCGGTGGAGCAGAAGGCGCTGATGGGCATCACCCCGCCGCCGAGCGACTTGGCGACCGCCAGGATATCGGGGACGACGTTCCAGTGATCCAGCCCCCAGAGCTTGCCGGTGCGCCCCATGCCGGTCTGCACCTCGTCGGCGATGAGCAGCACGCCGTAGTGTCTGGTCAGCTCGCGCACCCGAGGCCAGAAATCGTCCGGCGGGACGATGCCGCCAGCTTCGCCCTGGATCGGCTCAAAAAGCACCGCCGCCAGGTCAATGCCCACCTTGTGGCAGATTTCGAGCTGCTGCTCCACGGCGTCGGCGTCGCCGAAGGGGACATGGTACACCGGTCCGCCGTAGAGCATGCCCGGGGGCTGGCGGTAGTCGGCTTTGCCCATCATGCTCAGCGAGCCCATGGTCTTGCCGTGGAAGGCTTTGACCGCCACGATGAAGCCGGGTTTCTGGGTGTAGAGCTTTGCCAGTTTGATGGCGCCCTCCACCGCCTCGGTGCCGCTGGCGCAGAAGAACGAGTACTTGATATCGCCGGGGGTGATCTCCGCCAGCAGGCGCGCCAGCACACCCCGCAGCGGGTCGATCAGCTCCTGGCTGGGCATGGGCGTGCGCCCAAGCTGCGCCCGCACCGCCGCCACCACCTCAGGGTGCGCCCAGCCCAGATCGAGCAAGCCGTAACCGCCCAGGCAGTCGATGTATTCCCGCCCCAGCACGTCGCAGAAAATTGCGCCGTGACCGGTCCACTCGGTCGCCGCCCAGTCGCCGGCTTCGGTCACCGATTTGCGGTATTCCAGCCAGCCGCGGTTGAAATGCTCGGCAAAGTTGTATTTGGATTCTTCGATAATCTCTTTCCCCTCTTGTTCGCTCACCGCCGGCTTTTGGATGATATCCAGCCAGCGCTGCGAATATGCAATTGCTTGATCATAAGACATCACGCATCCTCCTGAAAAATAAATCGAAAGGGGCGAAAAAAGTTTCACCCTGGCTTAGAAGAGAGGGGCGGATAATTGTGGGTGAAAGCTCCTTTCCAGCCCGGGCTGAGATTCAACCGGGGCGCAAGCGATGAAGCGGTTAATCTTCTTCTGGGTCGCAAACCGAAGGGGGGATGCGCCACTGATAGACATCCTTGAGCTTGAGGGGGACGATGGAGGTGGTGGTTTTACGCACCCCGGGTAAAGCGCCGATGACCTGGGTGGCAAAGGCGTACACTTCGGCGTTGTCTCGGGCGACGACCTGCACCGAGATGTCGGTCTCGCCGATGGAGCAGGCGACATAGGAGACCAGCTCGTGCTGCGCCAGGGCGGCGGCGACATCCATGATGGAGCCTGGCTCCACCTCGACAAAGACATCGGCGATGACATTGAAGCCGAATGGCTGAGGGTGGGGCACGGCGCTGATGGAGATCATCTTTTCTTTGAGCATGCGCTCGATGCGGTAGCGCACCACCCGCTGGGATACTCCCCCAATCCGCCGGGCGATTTCGGCGGCGGGCATTCGCCCGTCTTCCAGCAGCAAATCTACGATCTGCAAATCAATTTTGTCGATTTTCGACATTTTATCAGGGTAAATATGCCGGATAAGACAATTGCGCCGTCAATAATGTAGCAAATATTGAGTCAAAAGTCAACAGGGAATTTTTCGGCTTTTGGGGATGTCGTTGCCAGGCGCGCTTCTCCCCATGTCGTTGCCAGGCGCGCTTCTCCCCATGTCGTTGCCAGGCGCGCTTTCCCCCCGTGTCGTTGCCAGGCGCGCTTTCCCCCCGTGTCGTTGCCAGGCGCGCTTTCCCCCCGTGTCGTTGCGAGGAGCGCTTTCCCCCCCGTGTCGTTGCGAGGAGCGCTTTCCCCCCCATGTCGTTGCGAGGAGCGCAGCGACGAAGCAACCTTGAGCAAGCCGCACAGGCTGCTTCGCCAAAGACCGGCTCGCAGCGACATGCCCCTGCACTATATCATTGCGAGATTCGGCATTACCGCTGAAACGTAGAGGGCGCAGCATGCTGCGCCCTCTACGTCGGGGGACGCGGTGGACGTCGCCTGTGTAGCACCCCGCCTGATTATTTCGGCTGTTGCTGGGTGATGCAGTGGATATTGCCGCCGCCGAGCAGTATCTCGCGCGCCGGCACGCCCACCACCCGCCGCTCCGGCAGCAGGCGTTGCAGAGTCTCCAGCGCCTGGGCATCGCGCCTGTCGCCAAAAGTGGGGACGATGGCGCCGCCGTTGCAGAAGTAGAAATTGATGTACGACGCCGCCATGCGGTCGCCCGCCTGGCGGGGCAGGGTGCCTTCCACCGCGTCCACGCCTTCGGCTTCGTCGGGGGCGATCAGCACCGGGTCGGGCTGGTGAATCTTGTGCACTTCGAGGCGCCGCCCGCGGGCATCGGTGACAGACATCAGGTACTCGTGCGCCTCGGCGGAGCGCTCGTATTGCGGGTCAGAGCGGTCGTCGGTCCAGGTCAGAGCAACCACGCCGGGGCGCAGGAAGCAGACCAGGTTGTCCACGTGCCCGCTGGTCTCGTCGTTATACACCCCGCGCGGGATCCAGAGCACCTTCTCCACATTCAGGTATTCCTTGAGGTAATTTTCGATCTCCTCCTGGGAGAGATCGGGGTTGCGCCCCGGGCTGAGCAGACACTCGGCAGTGGTCAGACAGGTGCCCTGCCCATCGGCGTGAATCGAGCCGCCCTCCAGCACCAGCGGCGCTTTGTAGCGCGGCAGACGCTCGATTTCGATCACCTTTTGCGCCACCGCCTGGTCCAGGTCCCAGGGGAAGTACAGTCCGTTATACAGCCCACCCCAGGCGTTGAAGTCCCAGTCCACGCCGCGCACGCCGCCCCTGCCATCCACCACAAAGGTCGGACCGCAGTCGCGCATCCAGGCGTCGTTGTTGGAGAGCTCCACCACGCGCACCTGGGGCGGGAGCATCTGGCGGGCGTTGGCGTACTGGTCGGCGTTGACGCCCATGGTCACCGGCTCGAACTGGGCGATGGCGCTGGCGACGGCGGCGTAGGCTTTTTGCGCCGGCTTGCCGCCCAGACGCCAGTTATCCGGGCGCTGAGGCCAGAGCATCCAGGTGCCGGCGTGCGGCTCGAACTCGCCCGGCATGTGGAAACCGTCCTGACGCGGGGTTGAATCGAGGGTGATTGACATCTTCCGCCTCCTTCTATTTGCGCTTGACCCACCAGAGCAGGACTTCGCCGACGACGATGGTCACCAGCACGCCGATCAAAATCGGGACGGCATACGCCCAATCCACCGGCTCGCCGGGCACCCAGACGAAGAACAAAATCGCCTGCAAGATGAACAGCTCACATACGATCGCCAACAGCCACGCGATCCGCTTTCCGCCGGGGACCTGATAAGGGCGCTTGATCTGCGCATCCACGCGGCGCAGTTTGACGAAAGCCGGGAACATCGCCAGATAAGGGAGCAGGAAGACGATCGAGCTAAAGGCGAACAGGGTCCAGAACAGGTCTTCGTTGGAGCCAGCCATGAAACCGTAGATGACCAGCACCAGGGTGGAGACGATGCCGGTGATCAGATATGCGCCCACCGGCGTCTTGTTCTGCGGGTGCAGGCGGCTGAACACCGCCGGCAACTCGCCCTCTTCGGCAGCTTCGGCAGCGGTGCGGTTGGCGCCCATGGTCCAGGTGACCATATTCGCCAGGAAGGTGTAGAGCGCCCCGATGCCCAGCAGCGTCACCAGCGCGCCGCCCAGCCCGCTCTCGCCCAGGATGGCTTTCAAGGTGTCCACGATGCCCGAAACCAGCCCCAACTGATCCAGCGGGAGCGCCATCAGGATGCCCACCGTGGCGAACAGGTAGAAGAAGGCGATCAGCACCCCAGAGCTGACAATCGCCTTGGGCACATCCCGCCCGGGGTCGTGCATCTCCTCGGCGGCGCCGGACATCAGCTCGAAGCCCATGAACGAATAGACGATAACCGGCAGGAACATCAGCCCGGCGTCCCAGGTGGGCAGGATGGCGGGCAGCGAGAGGTCGTTTGCCACGCCGTTGCGGGCGGCGTAGACGAAACCGCCCACGCCCAGGACGAGCATGATGAGCACCTTCAAGATGGCGCCCACGTTGGGCACCCATTTGCCCGTCTCCAGGGTGATGATGCCGATCCAGACCGTGATCCAGGTCATCAGCACGCCGATGGCGATTTGCAACCAGAGCGACATATCCGGGAAAAACATCTGGGCGAAAATTCCGGCGAAGAGGATGTAGACCGAGGGCATCCACAGCGCCACGTTGATCCAGTAGTACCAGGTGGAGCGCGCCGCCCAGGTCTCGCCAAAGGCGCGCTTGATCCAGACATACAAGCCGCCCTGCTCCGGGTAAGTGGAGCCAAGCTCAGCCGTGATCAAGCCGTAGGGGATGAAGAACAGGAGCAGGGTGATGATCCACCAGGAGATGGTTGAAGGACCGATAGCGGCGGAGGGCGCCAGGGTGTCGATGACGATAATGGCGCAGACGGTGAAAAGGGTCATATCCAGACTGCGCAGCACTTTTTTGTAAGCGATTTTTTGCGTTTGGACAGCCATAAGAGACTCCAGTCTAAGGAAAGGGGGTTTACGCGCTGAGGTTGAGGTCGTTGAGGAAGGCTTCGATTTGCCCCTGATGGTACGCCATCAGTTGCGGCGAGGGGCGGGGCAGGCGGGGATAGACGAAGTACACCAGCAGCCCTTTCTCGGTGTGCAGGCGGTTCTCCGCCTGGTCGAAGATGATCGAGCGCGGGTGATCCAGCACCTCATCGGTGGCTTCCACGCCGCGCGAGGCGGGCAGGCAATGCATGAATTTAGCGTGAGAAGGGGCTTTGTTGAAGAGGTCGAGGTTTACCTGATAGGTGGGCATGAAGGCGGCGCGCCGCTCGGGGATTTCGTCCTCCTGCCCCACCCACCACCACAGGTCGGTGTAGATGAAATCTGCCTGGCGTACCGCGGCGACGGGGTCTTCGGTGATGGTGAGCGACCCGCCCGATTCGGCGCAGTTCTCTTGCGCCCAGCGCAGCCATTCGGCGGGCGGCTGGTACCTGCGCGGCGCGGCGTGGGTGAAATGCATCCCCAGGCGGGTGCAGATGAGCATCAGCGAGGAGAGCACATTGGTGGCGTCGCCGATGAAGGTCACGTTCAGGTCTTCCAGGCGCTTGCCGACGGGCATATGCTCGATCATGGTCAGCACATCGCAGACCACCTGGGTGGGGTGGTTGTAGTCGGTCAAGCCGTTGATGACCGGCACCCGGGCGTGTTGCGCCAGCTCGAGGATGGTGCTGTGCTTGAGGGTGCGGGCTTCGATCACGTCGCACATGCGCGAGAGCACCTGCGCTGTGTCGTAGATCGATTCGCGCACCCCGAGGTGGATTTCGCCGGGTTTGAGGTACAGGGCGTGCCCGCCCAGCTCGGTCATAGCGACCTCGAAGGAGACGCGGGTGCGGGTGGAAGGCTCCTCGAAGAGCATCGCCAGCGATGCGCCCGCCAGCAGAGGCGGGGTGCAGCCCTGCTTATCGGCGGCTTTGATGCGCCGGGTCAGCTCGATGATGTCGAGCAACTCTTGTTTGCTGAAATCCTGGGTGTCGATAAAATGTTTAAGGGGCATGGGTCAACTCCTGAAAAGGGGGTAATTTGAGCGCGGGGTGCGCCGCGCTTAAGCTTCGGGGGGGAGGATGTCCAGGTCTTCGGGGCGCGGCATCCACTCGTCAATGTTGCGCAGGATGCGCGGCACCAGCGTGTAACGGGTGACCGTCACCCCGGGCAGGCTGGGCAGGGTGTGGCGGAGGAACTGGCGCAGTTGGTCGTTGTCCTTGAAGCGCGCCTCGATGGAGATATCGTGGGTGCCCTGCCCGTAAGCCACGTAAGTCACTTCGGGCATGCGCATCAATGCCTGAATCGCGGCATCCTCCTGGGCGGGGTCCACTTCGAGGAAGATATCGGCGGCGGTGAGGTAGCCAAAAGCCGCCGGGTCGAGGATGGCGGTCAGGCGCACCACCCCCTGCTCGACCAGGCGGTCGATGCGTTTGCGGATGGTGCGCTCGTTGGCGCCGGTATCGCGGGCGATCTCTGAGGCGGAGACCCGCGCGTTCTGGTGCAGCGCCTGGATGATCTGGTAGTCGAGCAAATCGAATTTACGGGGGCGATTGGGCATAGGCGGTTGTTCCGATTAGGAATAATATAATTCCGATTTAGAACCATTTTAGAGCGAATCGGAATACAGGTCAACGGATGAATTTCATTGACCGGGGGTGACATTCATCGTGATTTGGGGCTGATTGCCCTTCGCCCAACCGGAACAAGCGGCGTTCTCTCAAGGGCGGTCCAAAAAGTAATTTGGGCAGCCCTTTGCGATACGGCGAAAGTGTGATTCAATTAGGGGGATGGATGAGCGCAAATCGGTTCACAGCACGTTATGTCGGGGAGGTTAAAATGCCGGTTACCGAATGGTCCCTCAACCTCTTTAATGACCGACTGGAAATCGCTGATTTTCTGCTGAAAAGTGAATTGCCATGGTTGATCGTAATTGGATAATCCAAAAGTCCGCCGGGTGTTGATCGAGTTCGGCAGCAAAAAGAAGAATATGCGCTTCGAAGCCCTGATGCGAGCGCGCCACCTGGACCCAGGCATTCGACCTGATTTGTTTCAATTCGATTAACCGGCGACCTGTCTCGAGGCGGGCAGGAATCCTCAGCTAATGAATGATCATGGGCAGGTAGATCGCCCCGGATGGCGGCGGCGCGCCGGTGGGCTCCTGCGGGATGTTGTAGTGCACGATCTCGCTCACCACGCGGATATCCGGGCTGGTGTGACTTGCATAGCCGGGGGCGCTGGCGGTGACGCGGTACAGCCCCGGCGGGACGAAGAAGGCGTGGTAGCCGTCGCCGGCGGTGAGCTGCGGGTTGAGCTGGTTCTCGTAAAAGGCGGCTTGCCAAAAAGCAACGTGGATGCCGATCCAGCCAGGGCAGGCAGCGCGATTAACCAGGGAAAAAGCGCCATGCCATCCTGCTCGGCGATCATTTGCGGCTGGGCGATATTCCTGGCGTTGATGAACAGGAAACTGACAAATTGCGTGGTAAAGATTGCGTTCACCGCAAAGGCAACTTTTTTCTTGGCGAGCAGATCTTCTTGTGTGAGGATGAGCTTTGCTTCTGCCATGATTAATAGTGTGGGAAAATGAGACGAAACTCGATTTCCTTTGTGATTCTCATAACTGCACCTCTAAAAAGTATATCATCTGGAGTTACATCCAAGTCAAGGAGTTGTTTTTAGATCTCATGCGGATATCTTGGTAGAATCCTAAGAATGCGGCTAACCCATTTCCCCGCGATGATGAATGGTAGGGATTTGGGCAGCTATGCAATTCGCCGAAAGTAGTTTTGCAAATCAGGTTGTTACCTGCGGCGAATTGCTTAAGTGATTGGCTGTATAAATCGAATTTTGATATCGAGATTCTTTCAGCCAATCACGTAGAAAGGAAATAACTCATGTCAGATTCTCAACCTGAAGGATATCTGGCACTCCCGCCCGCTGGGCAAGGTCCGGGCGTGCTGGTGCTGCATGCCTGGTGGGGCTTGAGCAGCGCCATCAAGGATTTTTGCGACCGGCTGGCGGGGGAGGGGTTCGTGGCGTACGCGCCGGACCTCTACCACGGCAAGCTGGCGACCACCATTGCAGAGGCGGAAACCCTGAGAGACCAGCTCGATCTTGATGAAGCACGCGCTCACGCCGATGTGGCAGAGGCGCTGGAATACCTCTCCGTGCGCGCCCAATCCCCGGGTGGCGGGCTGAACGTGGTGGGGTTCTCGCTGGGCGCCTGGTTTGCCATCCAGATTTCCATCAGTAACCCGGCGCGCGTGCGGGCGGTGGCGCTGTTCTACGGCAGCGGCGGCGGGGATTTCAGCCAGGCGCGGGCTGCCTACCTGGGGCATTTCGCCGGGGACGACCCCTACGAGCCGCCCGAGGCGGTGGACTGGCTGGAGGGGGAGATCAAGTCCGCCAGTCTGCCGGTTATGTTTCACCGCTACCCGGGCGTGGGGCACTGGTTCTGCGAGCCAGACCGACCCGAGGCGTACAACGAAGCTGCTGCCCAGCTTGCCTGGAAACGGACGGTGGCTTTTCTAAAAGGAAGCGCTTTCCCTCGCCTAGTGGATTGTCCAAGATGAACTTGAAGAATGGCGAAATTCTTGCAATTCTGGTAAACAACACCCATCACCAGAGAAGCAAGCGCCATGTACCGAAAACATATCATTGAACTGACCAAAGCAGAACGACAGCACCTTGAAAACTAACCTCCTGTGGAGAAACCTCGGCTCGAGCTTTAACGCATGCTCACGTCTTGCTCAAGTTGGATAGCAGCGCCGCTGGTCCGAACTGGAAATACAAGCAAATCAGCGTTTTTTTTACCGCTGGCATACCCTTTCTGCGCCGCTTCCGCCTGCGGACCACAAGGCAAAGAGGAGAGATCGTAGTCCAACCAC
>FWPV01007323.1_pt1 | contig 18851 bp, 15 predicted proteins | sample 2228371 | NCBI WGS metagenome assembly FWPV01 (sample SAMEA103939776, study PRJEB20133) | metagenome
GGAAAACAGAGTATGATTTTTGTTGGAGTGATCGTGGGGGTTCTCTTTTGGGTCGCCCACATTGCCGAGGCTCAGCAGGTCTCCGCGGGGGATAGAACGGGAAGCTTTCTCTTCGCGATGGGTCTAGGGATCCAGAGCGATACGCCCGATGGCACGGCTACTTCCATTGGAATCACTGGGGACTATTACCTCACCCATGGGTTATCGTTCGGCCCCCTCCTCCAGATGGGATTTACCGATCATCTCTTCCAGCTTGGCCTCACCGCGCAGGCGAAATATACTCTCGACCTCATGGAAGCGCCTAAATTCAAACCCCATGTCGAAGCGAGTCTTGGGATTATCTACGCTGATCTGGAGCGCAAGGGCAGAAGGGATGAGGATGATGTGAGCTTCTTGATTCCCCTTGGCGCGGGGGCAGAGTACCGATTGAACCAGGCGATATCGCTGGATACGACCCTCCTCTTCAACATGACGAATCTTGATGTCAGGGACGAAGGTTTCTTTCTCAGCTGGTGGATCGGACTCAAGTTTCGATTCTAACCCGGAGAACCACTCGTCAGCTAAAAGAGGAAGGGCGCGGCAGGCATTCGCATAGGTCCCCCAACGGGATTTGAACCCGTGTTGTCCCGACTCAAGCTCGGGATGCCCTTGGCCCCAAGGACACCGCAACTCAAATCGAAAAATTTTCTTAGGAAGGCATGGCGTCCCCAACGGGATTTGAACCCGTGTTGCCGGCGTGAAAGGCCGGTGTCCTTGGCCTGGCTAGACGATGGGGACTGGTGGGCCGTACTGGACTCGAACCAGCGACTCTCTGCTTAAAAGGCAGATACTCTACCGTCTGAGTTAACGGCCCTCTCATCTGACAGAGTAAGAGATAAGGCATTGAATTGTCAAGTAAGCCCTGGGGCCAAAGCAAGCGAATCGATCTCTCTTGGTCCGAATTTAAATCTACCTTCTTACTTTTCCTGCCCCTCCCTCAAAAGGATTCTTAATCACAATCGTTTCGTTTCTCTCCTCCCCTACCGAAACCATAATGACTTTCGTCCCAATCAGCTCCTCGATTCTTCTCAGGTACCGTCGGGCGTTGCGAGGGAGGTCCACCATCCTTCTCGTCCCCCGGATCTCCGTCTTCCAACCCTCGAGCTCTTCGTAGATTGGCTCCGCAGATTTAAGCATTTCAAGGTTGGAGGGAAGATCGTGATAGATCTTTCCACCTATCCGATATCCCCTGCAGATTTTTATCTTATCGAAATCGTTTAACACATCTAGTTTGGTGATGCTCACCCCTTCGATCCCATTGACGCGGATCGCATGTCCCACTATCACGGCATCAAACCAACCACACCTGCGTGGCCTTCCTGTGGTCGCTCCGTACTCTCCTCCCTTCTCGCGAATCGTCTCACCGATCTGGTCTTTCAACTCCGTGGGAAAAGGCCCTTCCCCCACACGCGTCGTATACGCTTTTGCCACTCCAATGACCGAGTGGATCATCGTCGGACCAATCCCAGAGCCGGCGCATGCGTTCCCAGCCACCGTATTGGAAGCCGTCACATAGGGATAGGTCCCGTGATCGAGATCGAGGAGGGTCCCTTGGGCACCCTCAAAAAGAACATGTTTCCCTTTTTTGATTGCCTGTTGCAAAAAGAGGGAGGTATTCCCTACGTATTTCTCGAGTTCCTTCTTATATCCGTTGTATTCAGTGAAAATTTCTAAAAAATCGAAGGGCTCTTCTCCGAGGATTCTCTCGAGATACGCGTTCTTCTGCGCGAGATTCTCTTCAAGTTTTTTGCGAAATACTCTCTCGTCCAACAGGTCGATCACCCGGATACCGCAGCGGGCTACCTTATCCTCGTAGGCAGGTCCAATTCCTCTTCCTGTCGTCCCGATTTTGAATCCCTTTTCTCTCGCCACATCAATCTTCCGATGGTAAGGGAAGATGAGATGGGCTTCTTCGCTGATCATCAATTGAGAGTCATTCTTAAGGTATCCTCTCTCCTTCAGCTCCCGGATCTCTTGAATGAGCACGGCCGGGTCGAGCACCACACCGTTCCCAATAATGCAACGCTTGCCTTTGTAGAGAATGCCGGAAGGAATGAGATGAAAGACAAATTTCTCTCCCCTCAGAACGATCGTATGGCCCGCATTATTTCCGCCCTGGAATCGCACGACCGCATCTGCGTAACGGGTGAGCAGGTCGACGATCTTTCCCTTCCCTTCATCTCCCCATTGGGTTCCAACAATTACCACACTGGCCATAGACGCTCCATTCTCCGATCAACCCATCAAAGGACAATTTGGCGAACCGAAATGATGTTGGGGAGTCTTAAGATCTCACCTAACATGCCCGGAGGGAGGGGCGCATCGAGGTGGAGGAGCGAAATCGCAACTCCACCCATCCGGTCGCGTCCAAATTGCATCGTGGCAATATTGATATTCCGACTTCCCAAGGCCGTCCCGATGTTTCCAATGACTCCCGGTTTGTCATAATTGTGGATGAGGAGGATATGTCCTTCTGGGATCGCTTCGATAAAGAAGTCATTGAGCCTGACGATCCTCAACTCTTTTCTCCCGAAAAGGGTTCCTGCAATCATGTTCTGTTCCATCCTGGAACGGACAGTAATTGCGATGAGGTTGGCAAAGTCTTCGTGAGTGGCACTGCTCGACTCCGTGATCTTCATCCCTCTCTCTTTCGCCATCACCGGCGCATTCACGTAGTTCACAGTTTCGCCCACGAAAGGGGTCAAAAGACCCTTCAGGATTGAAACGCTCACCGGTTTTGTTCCGTAATTGATCAATTCCCCGTGGTACTCGATCAGGACCTCTTCGATTGGATAGTCAGAAATCTGGCCCAAAAAGCTCCCCAATTTCTCTCCGAGCCGAAGATACGGCCTCAGGTACGGCAAAATATCGGGGCTCACCATTGGGATATTCACGGCATTGCGGGCCTCTCCACGAAAGAGGTAATCCACCACCTGCTGAGCAATGGCGATGGCTACATTCTCTTGCGCCTCTCCCGTCGAGGCTCCCAAATGGGGGGTGCAAATCACTTCTTCCAATTCGAGGAGGGGATTTCCAACAGCCGGTTCCTTCTCAAAAACATCCAAAGCCGCACCAGCCACCCTGCCCTCTTTGATAGCCTCGTAGAGATCTTTCTCGTTAATGATTCCTCCTCGCGCGCAATTGATCAAGATGACCCCCTTTTTCATCTTCATCATTGCGGTCTTATCGATTAGGTTCCGCGTTTCTTCAGTCAGGGGGGTGTGAACGGAAATGAAATCCGAACGGGACAAAAGTTCGTCGAAGGAAACGAGTTCCACCCCCTTCTTCTCGGCTGCCTCGGGAAGGAGGTACGGATCGTAGCCGATCACCTTCATCTTCAGACCCCTGGCACGATCCGCGACGATGGTCCCGATGACGCCAATGCCGATGAGTCCGAGGGTCTTATTGTAAAGTTCCACGCCCATGAACCTCTTCTTCTCCCACTTTCCCTGCTTCATGGAGGACGTCGCTTGCGGAATTTTACGGGAGATCGCAAGCATCATCGCAATGGTATGCTCCGCTGCTGCAATCGCATTCTCTTGGGGCGTGTTCATGACCACGATCCCCTTCCTCGTTGCAGCAGCAAGATCCACGTTATCGAGGCCGATCCCTGCCCGACCGATGACCTTGAGCCGAGTAGCCGCTTCTATCAGATCGGCCTTCAATTTCGTTTCGCTTCGAACGATGATCGCATCGTAGTCAGGGAGGACTTTTTTCAACTCCTCTGGAGGAAGGCCCGGACGGACGTCCACCTTGATATTCTTCGCTCTCCCTAAGATCTCCAAACCCTTGTTAGATAACGGATCACTGACCAGCACTCTCTTGACTTCTTCCATGATCATCTCCGATTGAGGCCGGCTTCGTTTGAGAAAGCCTTCCTTGGGGTCTAAACCTTTTCGACGGAGTGGAAACTCCTCTTCCCTCACTCCATCAGTACTTCCTCAGCCGCCCTCACACCCTTTCCCAATTCAAATTTGTACCCCATCTCCTTCAGGAGCATCTCGAGAGCCGAAATGACCATAATCATATCCAACCGCTCGTAATACCCGAGGTGAGCGATCCGGATGATCTTGCCCTTGGCGCGATCTTGACCCTCGGCCACCGTAATCCCAAATCTTTCGAAGAAGAGGTCTTTGAGCCGTTCCCCATCGATGCCTTGCGGGACTTTGACGGCCGTCACTGCATTACTTGGGGATTCCGGGGCATAGAGCTCTAGCCCCAGGGCCTTGACAGCCTCCCGGGTAGCCCTCGCCAGTTTTTCATGCCTCTGAAAGAGGGACCCGAGTCCTTCCTTTCGGATCATCCTAAGCGATTCCTTCAAACCTACAACGAGCGAAATGGCTGGCGTGTAGGAGCTCTGATTCTTCTTGGCCGATTTCAGCTCTTTTTTGAAATCGAAATAGTATTTGGGTAGATTGGAACGTTCCACAAGCTTCCAGGCCTTCTCGCTCAAGGCCACAAAGGAAAGGCCTGGGGGAAGCATGAGAGCCTTTTGGGAGCCACAAACGACCACGTCCAGCCCCCACTCATCCATTGGAATATCGAAGACCCCGATCCCGGTGATGGCGTCCACAACAATAACCTTATCTTCGTACTTCCTCGTCAGCTCGGCAATCTCCTTGATCGGGTGTCGTACACCCGTGGAGGTCTCACTCGCCTGGACGTAGACAGCCCGGATCTCGGGTTCGGCGTTCAGGGCCTTCGCGATCGCTTCTGGGTCGACCGCCTCTCCCCATTCCACATCGATGGGAATGAACTCAATCCCGTAAGCCTTACAGATCTCGCCCCACCGCTCGCCGAACTTGCCCCCTCGGACCACTAATGCTTTATCCCCCTTAGAAAGAATGTTCGAGACCGCCCCTTCCATGGCACCTGTCCCGGAGGAAGTAAAAATCAACACCTCGTTTTTGGTCTGAAAAAGATACTTAAGCCCTTCCCGAACCTCCTCAAAAATCTTTTCAAATTCGGGTTCACGATGGTGCATAATGGGCTCTGCCATCTTGAGGAGGACCTCCGGGGGAAGCATGGTCGGACCTGGTGAAAAGAGATATTTTTTCTCCATCAAAATCTCCTCCTCCGATTCTTCTCGCGGACGATGCCCCAAGAAGAACTGGTTTAGAATCGAAGAAATCGGTCACGGGTCAGATCAGAGCGCATACATATTATTTGATAATCCCTGCCATGTCAATAGCATTGAGGACTGCACGGTCATGCCTCGCGTACCGCGGAAATCTACCGGAATCGGACAGGGAGGTTCGAGAAAATCTTATAGCGGCAACCTCAGCTCGTCCCCTGGCTTGAAGAACCAACCCATAAATCGAGAGGACCTTCCTGAATGGGCAAAGTGACCTTTGCCAAATCACCTTTTCAGATCATCCGCAGGGTTGACATTTTACCAGTCATCTTATAACTTCTAAACGTAGGGAGAGTGGACCCGATGATCACAAAGACGCTGGCCGAGATCTACCTCAAGCAGGGCGACCTGAGAAAAGCCTACGAAATCTACAAGGCCCTTTCTGAACAGGATCCCTCAAATGAGGAAACCCGAACGAGACTGGCCGAATTGGGTGAAAAATTGGGCCTTTCCCCTCCCACCCCACCTAAGCTTGACCAACTCACAGAAGAGAAGATTCGAAGATTGAGAAAGGTCCTGAACAACATTCAGCAACGGAGGAGAGGGTGACCGGGACCGAGGTCTACAAAATGAGACAACGCTGCGTCCGAGAGATCCTCAAGGTCAAGGACCTGAACGGGATCCTTTTCACGAGTCTCGAGAACATCCGTTACCTTTCTGGTTTTACGGGGAGTGACGGTGCCTTGGTCTTGACTCCGGAGCGATCCTTCTTCCTCTGTGATTCCCGTTACTGGACACAAGCGGAAGAAGAGGTGAAGGAGTGCAGTATTGTTCATTACCAAAAGAAGGTCGAGGGGATTGCTTCTCTTCTCTCCGAATCAAAGGTCAAGAGAATAGGATTTGAATCTGCCTCACTCAGTTATTCCCTCTATCAATCTCTGTCAGGGAAGCTGGGGGGCGAAGTCGAATTCCATCCTCTCGAGGAAGAGATGAAGAACCTTAGGGCCGTCAAAGACGAGACGGAAATCGCGTTGGTCCGCACTGCTATCGATCTGTCGTCGAAGGCTCTTCTCCATGCGATCGAAATCGTTAGGGAAGGGGTCGTAGAAAAGGAAGTGGCTCTGGAGATGGAGTTCTTTATGAAGCGAAACGGCGCCCAAGCCCTTGGCTTCGATATCATCATTGCTTCTGGAAAGAGATCTGCTCTCCCCCACGGAAGGGCGAGCGATAAACGGATCGAGAAAGGGGACTTTGTTCTGATCGACTTCGGTTCTGGATATCAAGGGTATCACTCTGATCAGACGCGGACGTTCGTCTGTGGCAGTGCCTCACCCGAACAGAGAAAGGTTTATCAGACGGTAAAGGATGCCCATGACAGGGCCATCGATTCTGTCCGACCCGGCATCCCGATCTGCGAAGTCGATGCAGCCGCCAGGGACTATATCCGAAGCAAAGGATATGGAGACTATTTTGGTCACGGTACAGGACACGGAATCGGTCTTGCCGTCCACGAAGATCCGGTGGTGAACGGCGAAAATAAAGACCTCCTGAGTGAGGGAATGCTCTTTACAATCGAACCGGGGATCTACATCCCAAATTGGGGAGGGGTTCGAATCGAGGACATGGTGAGGGTGACCGCGAACGGGCCCGAGGTGCTGACCTATTTGCCGACCGAGTTGCAATCGTTCTAAGGAGACGGAAACCTGTTCCTCGGATTCGTTGAGTTCGTTACGTTAATCCCTGCTTCGTCCACGACCTATTGTTACTCCATTCTAAGATTTTCTCCGACACCCCTGTCTGTTTCCGTGGAACTTCCCCGGCAGAGTGTGAGGGGTTAGCAAGGGTCCCTGAATCTTCTTGACATTCTCCATGGGTTTCTTATACTTTAAGGGACAGCGGGGCGGGCATAGCTCAGCCGGTAGAGCATTGGCTTCCCAAGCCAAGGGTCGCGGGTTCGATCCCCGTTGCCCGCTCCACTCGTCGCCTGCTATTTCTTTCTCTCTATTTTCAGAGAGACCGTGTTATATCGGTCGGGGCATTCCACCTCGATCCTATCCCGATCCCACCACGGGTACTTCCCACCGAACTGCATCGTGTTGAGGTAAGGAAAGATGTCATGATAGAAGAAACCGCAAAGTCCGCCGGAGTCGTAGCAATTGAGTTCAAACGTCTGACCCACTCTGTGATTTGCATGGCAGCACCCCTTCTGAGCCGTTACCGTTGCGATGAATTTGATCTCAACCTTTTCTTCCTCCATAGTCACTCCTCCTTCTGATGCGTTCATGGGACACGCATTCCATAGTTGACTCTTCGAAGTATAGTTCTTACGCCCGCTCATGCTACGCTGAAGCGCAGGGAAGATCCGATCACCGGAAAGGAATACTCCGATTTCGACAGATTTCCGCGTTACAGTGAGACATACCCGCGGCCTCAAACGATCAATTCAAAGGACGGAAAAAAAGTATTATAATAAACCCGATAAACCCTTCGAATCTTATCACGGAGGCCAAAGAAATGAAAGATGGGGACTGGGGCAGGTATCCCCGGCCAAAAAAGAAGCCGGGCAATAAACCAATCGACGAAGTCATCAAAGAGTTGCGCAAACCCTTGCATCCTTTCGGGGACTACCGGGAACGTTCTCTCAAGATCCATGGCCTTATCTGTGCCAAATGTGGAAGAGAGTTCGATCACACGAACAGACATCTCCTGACCGTTCACCACAAGGATGGGAACCCAAGGAATAATCCGCCCGATGGATCGAACTGGGAAAACCTCTGCGTCTATTGTCATGATGACGAGCACAGCCGCGAACTTCTTGGAAAGTATTTGACAGACGGAGAAGGTTCGGAATGACGGCTTCCGGAATTTAGACCGAAAGCGATTGGGAAAGCGATTTCTGGACCCTCCGCAGAAGTCGATCTCTTCTCTTCTCCAATCCCTTAGCGAAGGAGTGCATCCTTTTCTTAAAAGTCCGACTCCGAATCGAACTTAGGTTGATTCCAATATTCAGTAGTCCCCCCTTTATCGCCGTGTCAGCCAAGTAGGCAGCCACCCCTGCATCACTGATCGCGCTCGGATTCCCCTTCTGAAGCAGGATCAGCGCATCCTCCAGCAGCCGGACGGACCGTTGGCAAACCAACCGGGGGGTCACCGTCGCGCCCTGAAAAGCTTTCTGAATCGCTCTTATCCGAGCTCTCCTTTGCCCTTCCGTTTCTTTGGGAAGACGAAAAGCTCTTAGTACTGCCTCATAGGAATCGGAATCCTCCCGAATGGCCCGCAGAAGCCTCTCCTGAATTCTCAAGGCTCTGCTCCTGATCTCGCGAACCTTTTCCCCCTTCAACTGTCCCTTCTTCAAAGACAGTCCAGCAGTCATCGAGATCAAGGCTGCGGAGAGGGCTCCCGCCAGTGCCGAAGCACTTCCTCCACCCGGAGTGGGAGCGTCGGAACTTAGCTTCTCCAAGAAACGTTTCATCTCCATAGCACCTCCAGAATCGTCAGGGCCCAGGGAAAAGAATATCCTCTCATTCGAACTCTAAGATGCGCTGCTCGATCACCTGGCGTAATGAAAATTCGGGACAAGCCAAATAAACCTTCGCGATCTCCTCTAAAACCCCGAGCGGGATAAGCCCGACGATCTCCGACCCTCCGATCTCAACCCCCTTCTTCAAGGCTTCCTCCCTGATAAAGTCGAAAACCTTTGCGACGCCCGTCACCCGATAGTTGGTCAGATTCATGGAAACCTGAACCATTCCTTTCTCTTTCAACTCCACGCCCATGGCTCTAACGCATGGAAAGCCACCGTCTTTAAAACGAACTTTTCTGGCGATCTCTCTGGCAACGGCGAGGTCTCTGGTTTTGAGATTGACATTATAGGCCACAAGCGGGAAACGAGCTCCCACCACCGCGGCGCCAGACTTGGCGTTAAAAACAGCCGGCCCTTCGTCGGGCTTCCACTTTGGATCGTTCAGTTTTTCAAGCAACCCCTCGTATTCCCCCTTTCGAATAGAGGGAAGGTCTTTTCTTTCGGGAGAGGTCGCGGCCTCCTCGTAATAATAGACAGGAACACCCTTGCTCCCCAACTCCTTTCCAAACGTATGTGCCACCTCCACGGCCTCGGCCATCTCCACCCCTTGGATAGGGACGAAGGGAACGACGTCGACTGCTCCCAGGCGAGGATGCGCCCCGCGATGCTCCCTCATATCGATCAACTCCAGGGCCTTGAATGCCATAGAGAGCGCCGCTTCCTTGACTGCTCGGGGTTCTCCTATGAAGGTCAGAACGCTCCGATGATGGTCTTGATCGGATGAGACATCGAGAAGTCTCACTCCCTTGTGTCGCCTCACTTCCTCGATAATCAGATAGATTTTCTTCTCGTCTCTGCCTTCACTGATGTTGGGAACACACTCTAATAATTTCATCTCCCCAGACCCTAAATCCGAAATTCGAATTTCGAAACCCGAACCTACTTCTGTTGGTTTCGATCATTTCTGTCTCGCCGATACACAATTCGACCTCGTTTGATGACCATCCAGACATGGTCGACCCCGAAATGATAGGGGAGGTAGCGATAATTTGGAATATCGAAGATCACTATGTCGGCCAGCTTTCCGACCTCCAGGCTTCCCCTGTCATGTTCCCTTCCCATCGACCTGGCCGCGTTCAATGTCGTCGCTTCAATCACTTCGCCCGGATACATCCTAAACATCAAACAACCCATAGTCATCATCAACGGGAGCGATTCTGTCATCGATGACCCCGGATTCAGGTCCGTTGCCAAAGCTATCCTCACTCCCCTCTCGATCATCTCCCGCGCCGGTGGATATTTCTTCATAGAGAGGAAGAAACTCGCGCCCGGCAGAAGAATCGCCGTCACCCCCTTCTCCGCCATCCTTTCAATACCCAAAGGACTTATATATTCCAGATGATCAGCCGAATAGGCACCAATCTCGGCTGCCAGCTCGGCACCTCCCCCCGGGCTCAACTGGTCCGCATGGATCTTTGGCTTAAGACCGTAGGCCTTCCCGATCTGCAGGATCTTCCTCGACTCCTCGAGGGTGAAAGCCTTTTCCTCACAGAAGACGTCGCAAAACTCGGCCAGTTTTTCCTCAGCGACCCTTGGGATCATCTCTTCCGTTAAGAGATCGATGTAACCCTTTCGGTCGTTTTCGAATTCCTTCGGGAGGGTGTGGGCGCCCAGAAACGTGGCCACAACATCGATGGGATGACTCTTGTCCAAGGCCCTCATGACCTCCAGAATCTTCAACTCATCTTTAAGGGAGAGGCCGTAACCACTCTTCCCCTCCACGGTCGTTACCCCCTTTGAAAGCATTCGGTCGAGCCTCCTCTTTCCGAGGGAATAAAGTTCCTCGAAGGACGCCTTTCGCGTTGCCTCCACAGTGGAAAGGATGCCCCCTCCCCTTCCGGCAATCTCGAGATACGAGAGGCCGCGTATCCGTTGTTCAAATTCATCCTCCCTCGAACCCCCGAAAACGATGTGGGTGTGGGAATCGATGAGCCCGGGCATGACTACCTTTCCGCTCGCATCGATCTCTTCCCCGTTTGGCCCCAAGGTCAAAGGCTCAGAAAATTCGTTCGACTTCCCGATCCAGAAGATCTTATCCTGCTTGACGGCTATCGCTCCCTTCCGAAGGATGCCGAGACCCGATTCATCCTTGAAAGCGGAAGAAAGGGTTAGGAGCTCCTCCGCATTCTTTATGCTCAGGTCAACCGTTCGGTCTGTCGCGTTAAATCGTCCCATGAAGTCGATTACCCAATGACCTTATGGAGGGCCTTTATGAATCTTCGATTGTCCTCCATTCTTCCGACCGTGACTCGCGCGCACGTAGGGTATCCCCATATCTTGCCTGGACGGATGATAATCCCTTCTCGAAGAAGGCCCTTGAAGATTTCCTCTGAGTCGCGTTCAAAGTCAATAAAGACGAAGTTCGCTTGACTGGGCACGTAGCTCAGCCCCATCTTGTCCAGCTCTTTATAAAGATACCTCCTCCCTGCACGGACCATCTGGATCGATCTTGCCGCGTGCTTTTGGTCCCTCAGGGCGGCCACCGCGGCCACTTGTGCCAATCGATGAACAGGAAAGGGATCCCTCACCTGATAGAGACAGTCGATGAGATCCTCCCTTCCGAGAGCATACCCAATCCTGAGACCCGCCAATCCATAGGCCTTTGAGAAAGTCCGAAGGACGATCATCTGTTTTCCACTCTTGACGTACTCCAAACCGTTTGGATAGGAGGTCTCTTCCACGAAGTCTCCGTAGGCTTCATCAAGAATCACAATCACTCGAGCGGGGAGCCTTTGAAGAAATCGGTCGAAAGATTCCTGACAGACAATTGTTCCGGTAGGATTGTTCGGGTTGCAAACGAAGATCAGCTTCGTCCTCCGGTTCACCCTCTTCAGCATCCCCTCAAGGTCATGCGTATAATCGTTCAGCCTCACCTTCACAACTTTCCCACCCATGATCTGTGTGGCGTTCGTGTAGACAGGAAACGTTGGGTCAGCCATGACCACTTCATCCCCCTCGTTCAGGAAAGCGCTGGCGATCATGAGGATCAGATTGTCGGCGCCATTGGAGATCACCACTCTCTTTTCCGGGAGGGAAAACCTCTGCGCAAGGGTCCTTCTGAGGACGCTACAAGGCCCTTCCGGATAGAGGTAGATATTTGGCAGCTCTCGGCGAATGGCCTTGACCGCCCTTGGCGAAGGACCCAGGAGGTTCTCATTGGAGGCGAGTTTTACCCACCTTTTCGTCCCGTACTCCTTCTGAACCTCTTCAATCGACTTGCCGGCAACGTAGGGAGCGATCGCCAAAATCCCTTTCCTCGCCAATCTCTCAATCCTCAAGGCTTTTCTCCTTCTGAATACTTTGAGAGGTCATTATCAACGGATCCTCCCATATTGTCAAGCGTCGTATCGAGCAAAATAGAGATTTCGGAGTAACCCCTCCCTCTACCGGGGAAAATCCGCGGAATCGGACAGGGATGTCGGAGAAAATCTTCGAGCGGCCTCAGCCTGTCCCCGGGCTCGAATAATCCAATTAGAAATTGGGAGGACTCTCCTGTCATAGGTGAAGTGACCTTTGCCAAAGGATCATGCCAAATCGTCCGCTTGGTAAGATTTTCGGAGATATTCCTTTCCGATCCCCCGATCTTCCCCACGCTTCAATGACGCACTACATTTCTGAAAAAGGTTAGAAATCTCTCATTGTGATCCTGCCGTCCAACGGGATGTGGGAATGAGGGGGTGACTACAGGGATTGGACTGTTATCAGGTCAAAGAAGAACCTCTGGAGTTTTTTGTATCTGCGCAATAGAGAGGGAAGAATCCCTTTTAGGAGCTCCCAAATAAAACATTTGACAAAAGAGTGCGAACATATTAAAAGTTTTTGAAAATTTTAGAAAAGGAGGTGCCGGGATGATTGGGAAGAAATGGTTTCTGCTGATTCTTTTGCTTACAGGGATTTCGCTTCTATGCGATTGCGGGGTCGCCGATGCTCAGGCCAAGGTTCACAGCTGGAAGATTCAGAGCACCTGGGCGGCGGGGGCTTTTGAACACGTGAATCCCAAGGATCTGGTCGCGAGATTGGAAGAGATGGCAGGGGGAAGGTTCAAATTTGAACTTCTCCCTGGAGGGGCCATCGTTCCCCCCTTCGAAGTCTTGGACGCGGTCCACAAGGGGATCGTGGATGCGGGGCATGGTTGGCCTGGCTACTGGGTTGGCAAACATCCAGCAATGGCGCTTTTCAGCACCGCAGGGGGTGGACCCTTTGGGATGGAAAGGGAGGATTTCATGAGCTGGGTCTATCTTGGCGGAGGGCTCGAGCTTTACAACGAGTTGCTCCAAAAAGAATTGAAATACGATGTCATCTCTTTTCCTACGGCTGGAGATCCCCCGGAACCCCTGGGGTGGTTCAAAAAACCGATTAAATCTGTTGCGGAATTTAAAGGGATCAAATTTCGGGCCGCGGGAATGGCTGCAGAAGTCTTCAAGGAACTGGGAATGTCCGTTGTCACCTTACCGGGAGGGGAAATCGTTCCAGCCCTTGAGAGGGGAGTGATCGATGGAACCGAGTACCATTCTCCAAGTGCGGATATGTCCATTGGCCTCCATAATGTGCGCAAGGTCTATATGATGCCAAGCATCCATCAGCCGACAGGGTTTATGGAGCTCATCATCAATCGAAAAAAATGGGAGGAACTTCCTGCCGATCTGAAGGCGATCGTCAAAGCGGCCTGCATGGCAGATGCGCTCTATTTCGCTTTGAAGCAGATCGATCAGAACAGTAGAGATTTGGAGACCATGGTGACGAAGCATGGAGTCAACGTCGTGGAGACCCCAAGAGAGGTCATTCTCGAGATGTTGAAGGCGTGGGATCGGGTGGCGGAGAGAAAGGCCAAAGAGAACCCCTTCTTCGCCAAGGTCTTGGCTTCTCAAAAGGCATGGGCTGCCCGTGTCGTTCCTTTCAGAACGATCTACCATCCGCCCACTGATTTCATTGCAGAATATTATTGGAAAGGTGTGAACCCTTACAAGGTCACGAAGCCGTAAACCGAAGGGGACGGAGGTAACCCTCGCCTCCGTCCCCTTCCTCAATCCTTTCATTCCTCTATGAATCAACTCCCGAAAAGTATCCAGAGGATTATCCAATTCATCGATTCCATTGGTGAATGGTCAGGCAGGATTGTTAGCTGGTTAATTATTCCATTGGTCTTCGGACTGACCTACGAAGTCATCGCTCGCTATGGCTTCGGTGCTCCAACGGTTTGGGCTTTCGATGTCGCCTATATGCTCTACGGTAGTCTCTTCATGTTAGGGGCGACTTATACCCTTAAAAAGAACGGCCACATTCGGACCGATATGCTCTATGAGCGATGGTCTCCCCGAAAGCAGGGCTGGGTGAATGCGATCTCCTATCTCTTTCTTTTCTTTCCAGGGATGATCTTCTTTTTCATTGCTGGCCTCAACGCAGCCATCCATTCATGGACAATTCTCGAAAAATCGGACTTCAGCCCTTGGAGACCTCCTATATATCCATTCAAAACGATCATTCCCGTCACTGCCCTCATGCTCCTTTTCCAAGGAATCTCTGAGTTCATCAAAAGTCTTTATGCCGCCATAAAAGGGGAGTGGTTATGAGCCCCGAGCATCTCGGCTTCATATTCTTAGCCGCCCTGTTGATCGGAATCTTCGCGGGATTCCCTATTGCCTTTACTCTCATCATCCTTTCCATCATCTTCGGCTACATCGGCTTTGGTCAAAGTGTCTTCGACCTTATGGTCCTTCAGACTCTTGGTGTGATGAAAGAGGAAACTCTGGCAGCCGTCCCTCTCTTTATTTTCATGGGCCATCTCCTCGAAAAGGCTGGACTCATGGAACGTCTCTTCATCTCCTTCCAGCATATCTTGGGCAGTGTAAGAGGTTCCCTTTATCTGGGCGTTCTTCTCACGGCAACAATCTTCGCCACCGCCACAGGGATTATCGGAGCCTCTGTGACCGTCATTGGGATTATGGCCGCCCCGGCCATGATGCGGAGCCGATACGACGTGAAGCTGTCAGCAGGGACCATCACCGCGGGAGGAACCCTTGGCATTCTCATCCCACCAAGCGTCATGCTGGTGGTCATGGGACCAGTGGCAGGCGTTTCGGTCGTGAAACTCTTCGGGGCGGCCATCCTTCCAGGTCTTCTCCTCTCAGCACTCTATATCGGTTACACCATGCTGAGAAGCTATCTCAATCCTGAGCTTGGTCCGCCCTTGCCCCTTGAGGAAAGGCTCACTTCAAAGCGTAGAATGGCGATGGAATTCCTTTCGGGTATCCTTCCCATGGGTTTCATCATCTTTGCCGCACTGGGGAGCATCCTCCTCGGTCTTGCGACCCCGACGGAAGCCGCTGCCATGGCCTCTACGGGTGCTATCCTCCTCACCCTTTTTTACCGGCGGCTCAATTGGCCAACGCTTAAGGAGGCCGTTTTAAAGACCCTCCAGACCTCCAGCATGATCCTCTTCCTCGGTATGGCATCCAACGTCTATGGGGCAGTATTTACTCGTCTCGGGACAAGCACCTTAGTTGCAAGGTCCCTGCTCAACCTCCAGATCCACCCTCTGGCACTCATCGCCCTTGTAATGTTCGTCATCTTTCTTTTGGGCTGGCCCTTAGAATGGCCGGCCATCGTCTATATCTTTCTGCCGATCTTCCTGCCAGTGGTTCAAGAACTGAAACTCGACCTTCTATGGTTTACGACCCTGGTGGCAGTGAATCTCCAGACCGCCTTCCTCTCACCGCCCGTGGCCATGGCCGCCTACTACCTAAAGGCAGTCGCTCCCCAATGGGAACTCAAGGATATCTATCGAGGAATGATGGAATTTATGGGACTTCAGATGATAGGATTGACACTGGTCTTCTTCTTTCCGGAAATCGCTCTCTGGCTCCCAGGAATACTCTTCAGCTAATTCAACTTCCCGGTCCGCCGTTCCACTCTCCGGAGTAACTCCCCTGAGTGAATGAGATGGTGGATTTTCTGAATGTCGACGTGAAACCTCCGATCTCTTTTAATGGGCGGGACTACCGTTCGGACGACCTCGTAAGCCTCTTTGATTCCAATCCCGGGTCGAAGGGGAAGCAAGAACTCAAGCCCTTGCGTCGCACAGAGAAGTTCCATCGCCAAGATCTGCTCCACATTGTTGACAATATCTCTCGCTTTTCGAGCCGCGATCGTTCCCATGGAGACATGATCCTCTTTGTCCGCCGAGGTGGGGATGGAATCGACACTTGCCGGGTGGGCGAGGATTTTATTCTCCGAAGCCAAGGCTGCCGCGCTCACCTGAACCATCATCAGTCCGGAGTGGAGCCCCCCCTCTGTCGTGAGAAAGGGAGGCAAGCCAGACAACGCCGGGTTGATCAACTTCTCAATCCTTCGCTCCGATATCCCTCCCAGCTCTGCAACCGCAATCCCCAAGAGATCCAGAGCAAATGCAACTGCTTCGCCGTGGAAATTCCCGCAATTCAGGATCTTTCCCTTATCAGCGAAGATCAGGGGATTGTCCGTGGCGGAGTTGACCTCGATCTCAAGGGTCTTTCGAACATAAGCCAAGGCATCCCTCACCGCTCCGTGAACCTGAGGGATGCAACGAAGGGAGTAGGCATCCTGAATCCTGGAGCAGAACTTATGGGATTCGGCAATCTCACTCTCTCGACCAAGCTTTCTAAAGTTTTCTGAGACCGCCCTTGGTCCTGGGAAAGGGCGGACCTTTTGAATGTCTGGATCGAACGCACTAAGCGTCCCCTTCAAGGCATCCAACGTGCAAGCGCCCACGATGTCGGCAACCTTGCATAGCCGCTCCGCTCGGAGGAGGGTCAAAAGACCGACCGCCGTCATCACCTGAGTTCCGTTGACGAGGGCCAGGCCTTCTTTCGCCTTTAGGGTGAGAATGGGAATTCTCGCTTTCTCCATCGCTTTCTTTCCTGACATGACCCTCCCGTTGAAAACGGCCTTCCCCTCACCCATAAGAACGGAGGCAAGATGGGCCAGGGGAGCAAGATCGCCACTTGCGCCCACCGACCCTTGCTCAGGAACGAGAGGATGAACCCCTTTATTGATCATCTCCACAAGCCCCTTCAACACCTCCATTCGAACGCCTGAATATCCCATGGCAATCACATTGGCTCTAAGGAGCATAATGGCACGGGTCGTCACCTCGTCAAAGAAGGGACCCACTCCCACCGAATGGCTGCGGATGAGGTTTCTCTGGAGCTCCTCGATCTGGGATCGCTCGATCACCTGATCCGAAAGCATCCCAAATCCGGTCGTCACACCATAGATCTTCTCCCCCTGCTCCAGGGCCTTCTCAACGAACTCCCTCGACCGCTTCACCCTATTTCGGAGAGAGGCAGCGATCTTCACCTTCGCCCTTCCCTCAGCCACTTCCAAGACATCCTCCAACGTGAGATGCTCCCCATCAAGCACGACCGTTTTCATACGACGACTCCAAACTTAAGACGATGAATCGCGAAACCATCCCAAAAATTACTGCTATAAATGCGATCGCATTCATAGCAGCATTTTTTTAATGGCGGGGGATCGGGGAGAAAGGAGATTGGGTCAGGGTTGGTAAATCGTCACTCCGGGAATCTTGATCCCTTTTTCTTTCGCTGTTTGAATGGCTTCCTCATACCCTGCGTCGGTGTGGCGCATCACCCCTGTTCCAGGATCGGTAGTTAAAACTCGTAGGAGCCTTCTTTCCGCGTCCTTCGTTCCGTCCGCCACCACCACCATTCCAGCGTGGATCGAATAACCGATTCCAACTCCTCCTCCGTGGTGAACCGATACCCACGTGGCCCCTGCCGCCGTATTGAGAAGGGCGTTCAAGATAGGCCAATCGGCAATGGGATCGCTCCCGTCCTTCATTCCCTCCGTCTCGCGATAAGGGGAAGCAACCGATCCACTGTCCAGGTGATCCCTTCCGATGACGATCGGGGCTTTCAACCTCTTCTTGGCCACCATGTCGTTGAAGACTTTTCCAATCCGCGCCCGCTGACCGTAGCCCAACCAGCAGATCCTCGCGGGGAGTCCCTGAAATTTTACCTTCTCTCTTGCCAAACGGATCCACCTTGCGAGAGACTCGTCCTCGGGGAATTCTTTCAGGATGGCTTCATCGGTCTTATAGATGTCTTCGGGATCTCCCGAAAGGGCTGCCCATCGAAAAGGGCCTTTTCCTTCGCAGAAGAGAGGACGTATGTAGGCAGGGACGAATCCTGGATAACTGAAAGCTTCCTTCACCCCGGCCTCATAAGCCTGAGCCCGAATGTTGTTTCCATAGTCAAAAACGAAAGATCCCTTTTTCTGCATCTCGAGCATTGCCCGCACGTGGACCGCCATCGATTCCATTGCCCGGCGGATGTACTCCTTGGGATCTCTCCTCCGAAGTTCGATCGCCTCATCGAGGGTGAGACCGGCCGGAACATAACCGTTCAACGCATCGTGTGCCGATGTCTGATCGGTCACCAGATCAGGCACGATCCCCCTTCTCACAATCTCAGGATGGGTTTCAGCCGCGTTCCCCACCAAGCCAATCGACTTGGCTATCCCCTTCTCCTTTGCTCCTAAGGCCAAGATGAGAGCATCTTCCAGTGTATCGACCATGACGTCAAGGTAGCCTGTTTCGAGGCGGCGCTTGATCCTGGCAGGATCGACCTCCACGCCTAAGAAGACCCCCTCGTTCATCGTTGCTGCGAGAGGCTGGGCCCCACCCATCCCCCCAAGGCCAGCCGAGAGAACCAGCCGGCCTTTCAAACTACCCCCAAAATGCTTCTTGGCTGCTGCGGCAAAGGTCTCGTAGGTCCCTTGAAGAATCCCCTGGGTCCCAATATAGATCCAACTTCCCGCAGTCATCTGTCCGTACATCGTGAGTCCCAATTCTTCCAATTCTCTAAATTTCTCCCAATTCGCCCAGTGCGGAACGAGCATGGAGTTCGAGATGAGAACCCTCGGAGCATCTTTATGAGTTTTGAAAATTCCTACGGGCTTGCCCGACTGGACGAGGAGTGTTTCATCGTTCTCCAAATTCTTCAGACACTTGACCAATAAATGATAGGCTTCCCAATTGCGAGCAGCCTTCCCTGCCCCTCCATAAACGATCAGGTCCGCTGGTCTTTCTGCCACCTCTGGATCGAGGTTGTTCATCAACATTCTCAGCGCCGCCTCGGTCTGCCAACTCTTGCACGT
>FWPV01007976.1_pt1 | contig 18851 bp, 17 predicted proteins | sample 2228371 | NCBI WGS metagenome assembly FWPV01 (sample SAMEA103939776, study PRJEB20133) | metagenome
CCACACGAGGCGGGTACACACCGTCCAGCGGTTCGAGCCATGTCGCAACCTCACGCACTTCGGGGACGACCGTCCAGGCGGCGACCTCCAGGTTGTTCTCGAGCGCTCCGGCGAGCACCGCCACATCGCCACTTCCCAAAGCCGACAGCACCGCAGACGCGTCGCCGGCAGCCACAGGCGACGCGTCGAAAGCGCGATAGGCGGCGGCGGTCGACACAGGTGCGTGAGGCTTGACGAGCACGACCGGGAACCCCGGCGCTCCAGCGAGCGTCCGCTCGAGCACGTCGCCGCGACCACCCATGAGCGCCGCGGGCGAACCGGTCAGGAAGAACGGCACGTCAGCACCGAGCCGCGCAGCGACATCCAAGGCGCGGTCGTCGTCACTGCGGACGCCCCAGATCCTCGCAAGACCCGCGATGACAGCGGCGGCATCGCTCGAGCCCCCTCCGAGCCCCGCCCCGTGCGGGACCGCTTTGTGCAGCGTGATCCTGACATGAGGTGCACGCCCCACCGCTTCACCGAACGCCAGCGCGGCCCGGTACGCCAGATTGTCCTCGGGAGCCACGCCCAGATCCGTGTCGCACTCGACCTCTAGCTCCGGGTTGGGCTCGATCGTGAGTGTGTCACCGAATTCCAGCGCGTGAAGAACCGTGACGACGGAGTGGTATCCGTCCGCACGGCGGCCGCCGACCCCGAGAAACAGGTTCACTTTTGCCGGCGCGATCACCCTCACGACGCGTCCCCTCGCCGATGACGCGGCGCGGCACCCGTGAGGGGCGCCCCGACGGCCTTGGACAGCGATCGATGTCGGCGTCCCGCTGGAGAGCCTAGTTCAACCAGGGGAACACGGGCTCACCGCTGTCGGGATGCGTGAGCTCGACGGTGCGGGTCAGCACATCTACGTACTGGTACGAAGCGCGAGCGGTGCGCGAACGCTTCTCCTCGACTTCGACGACGAAAAGCGATGGATGAGTCTGCATGAGCACGCCCTCACGCTCCACGATCTTGGAGCGCCCCATGTTCGCTCTCACGCGAACTCGCGAGCCGGTCATCCCCTCGAGGTCTGCGCGGATACGGCCGACGACCTCTGCCTGCCCAGTGAACTCCATATGTCAAACCTCCTTGGTTCGAACCGTGATTGTAGCGCATGAACAGCGAAAACGCCACAAGAAACGCGTCCTGTGGCCCAGGTTTACGGCTCGTCCGGCACGTGGGCGCGCACCACGAGCTCAGGGAGCCTCCAGGGCGCGTGCCAGCGCGATGAAGGCCGAAGGTTCGAGCGTCTCAGCGCGAACCGAGCCGTCCACACCCGCATCCCGGAGGGCCGCGTCCAGCCGCCCGGGCGTGAGGCCCAGCGAGGCGCGTAGCGAGTTTCTGACGGTCTTGCGCCGTTGTGCGAATGCGGCATCGGCTACCCGGGCCGCCGCCGCCTGGAGCGCCGGGTCGAGACCCGTCCCCACACGATCGAGCCGCAACACCGCACTGTCGACGCGTGGCGGAGGCATGAAACAACCAGGCGCTACCGCGAAACGCGCGACCGGCTCGGCGTACAAGCGCAACTTCACCGTGTATGAGCCGTACGCCTTGCTGCCGGGCCCAGCCGCCATCCGGTCGGCGACCTCCGCTTGGACCATGACCGTCGCGCTGCTGATCGAGGGAAGCGACTGGAAGACCCGCAAGACGACCGTCGCCGCGACCTGATACGGCAGATTGGCGACGAGCGCGGTCGGCGGACCGAAGGGCGCGCAGAGGCGCTCAGGCGCCACTTCGAGCGCATCTCCGTTGACCAGTGCGAAGCGCTGGCAGTCAGTGGTCGCGTGGGCCAGGGCGGCTTCGAGGTCACTGTCGCGCTCGACGGCCACCACCGCTTTCGCCCGGGCACACAACGCCACGGTGAGCGTCCCGATGCCGGGACCGATCTCGAGGACCGTATCATCACGCGAGAGATCCGCGAGCTCGAGGATGCGCCTGACGACGTTGTCGTCAACGAGGAAATGCTGGCCCAACGACTTCTTCGTCGACAGTCCGTACTCCGCGAGCACAGCGCGAGTGGCAGACGGGGTCGCGAGCGGCGAGACGGGCATGCGTCAGTCGAGGATGATGATCGTCACGGTGCGACGGCCCCAGTCGTTGCACTCGGCGACGGTGTCGAAACACAGGTCGATACGGTTGCCCTTTATCGCGCCTCCCGTATCAGCCGCAACGGCGTACCCGTAACCCGGCACGTATACGCGAGTACCGAGGGGGATGACACGGGGATCCACGGCGATGACCCCGCGCGTCGCGCGCGCCCCGGTCGCAGTCCAGTGGTCGAGACCTGGCTCCAAGGCGCTGTAACCGGTCGCCTCGACACGCATCCTGCGGCCACGGACCGGCGGCTTCTGGCCGGCGTGACGGCCTTTGAGATGGAAGACCGAAAGCAGACCGTCGTTCCTGTCCGAGGTGCCGACAGCCACGATCCTGGGCGCAGGCCGGCGCAGCGTCTTCACCGCCGTGAGCACAGGGGCCATCTCGACACCGTTCGCTACGAGGACCCGGTACACACGCATCTCACGGCCGGGACGGCCTTGTACCACGACACGCTTGACGCCCTTCGGCAGCGAGGAGTCTTTCTCATAGCGCACGGGCACCGCGACCGTGGTCTCCTGCTGCTTTATGCGCAAGAAGACCTCCGGCACGTGGATCGTCATACCGGCCGTGAGCGGCGTGCCGAGCGGCGGGGTCACGGCCGGATTCGCCGCAGGGTCGGCGCCGACCGACACGAGCGCGTCCGCGACCGTCTCGCCGACGACGTCTACGTCGAGCCGGTCGCGGCCCAGCACGAGGGTCACTGGCGTCGAATGGCGGACGAGCACAGTCGCCGTCGAGCCGAGCGCTGAGTCCAAAGAAGGCGTCACGAGATCCGCGGCATCGACCGCGATTCCCGCTTCCTCCAGCAGACCTGCTACGTCAGCCGCCTGCGTCTTCATGTGGAGCGCCCGGCCATCGACGATGACCGTGACCTCCTTTTGGGCCCACACGAATCCCGTGATACTCAGGACGACGATGAGTGCTGGGACGAAGACTGCGACGAAGTGCTGTGCCTTCTGGGACCGCGCCGAGCGACTCGGCCGTACCCTCATGCAAAGCCTCAATCAATCGACAACATGTCAACCGTCCGGTAACGACGGGGAGTTTTGATGCTAGCGCTCTGCACCATCGGACGCAAATCCGCAGGTCGACACGGAACGACAGTGTGCGCACCGGACGAACGACGTTGTCAGGGCCTACGTACTGCGCCTGTCAGAGCAGCGCATGACCATCGCCCGCCCCATCTCGCGCGCCCGTCCAAGAGCCGCCGAATCGTTCGCGATCGCGCCCCGCGCGTCGGGGCCGACGACCTCGAGGACATCGTGGACGGCGACTCCGAGGACGGCGAACACACTGCGGACCGGCGTCACGGCGCACGTGGTCCCGTATGGGTCGCCGCCTCCGCCGACTACCATGACAGCCCCCGGCCGCCGGTGCTCGGGCGGCGGCTCGTGGAGAAGATAGCGTCGTGCCCAGTACGGCTGGCAGCGGTCGAGCAACGCCTTGAGCCGGGATGGTACCGTCGCGAAGTAGACCGGCGTCGCGACGGCGATCGCTGAGGCGGCATCGAGAGCGCGGTACACTCCGCACATCTCATCGTCGACCGCGCACTCGCCCGAGCGAGCGCACGCCCCGCACGCCCTGCATCCTTCGAAAGCAAGCGAGGCGACCACGATCCGCTGCATGACCCCGCCGGCCGCAGTCACCCCGGTGGCGAAGGCATCGAGCAGCAGGTCCGAATTGCCTCCCCGGCGCGGACTGCCAGCGATGCCCAGGACCACCGGCGCACTCATCGACGCACCCTGTCAAGCAGCTCCACGGCGGACGCATACGTGTGCCTGGCGCATACGTCGAGCTGCTCTCCCCGGGCATCCGCCACTCGTGCCGCGGTGAAGCACACGAGCGCTGGCTCACATGCACGGCCGCGGAACGGCTCAGGCGCCATGAACGGGCAGTCCGTCTCGGTGAGGACGCGACCCTCCGGCACCACGCGAGCGGCGTCACGCACCGTTTCGGCTTTCTTGAACGTCACGGGTCCGGCGAAGCTCACGTGGCACCCGAGCTCCAGGAACGGCGTGAGAGCATCCGGCCCGAGGTTGAAGCAGTGCAGGATGGATCCGGCAGGCGGGGCGATCTCGGCGAGAACGGCGGCGCCCTCTTCGTGCGCCTCACGAAGATGCACTACCGCGGGAAGCCCGAACTCAGCCGCAAGGGCCAAGTGTTCGCGCATCGCCGAGCGCTGGGCATCACGGGGTGAATGGTCGTAGTGGTAGTCGAGCCCCACTTCACCGACTGCGCACGTGAGCGGGTCGGCGGCGAGGCGCCGGAACTCGGCCCGGGCGGCCGTATCCCACAGACGCGCGTTGTGGGGGTGAGCCCCGAGCACGACACGCACGCGCGGGAGACCGGTCCGGGCGAATCCTGCGGCGTCGAGCATCTCCCGGGCGATTGCAAGCCATGATGGAAGCTCTTCGTACGTGCGTCGCGCGTCTTCCGTGACGTCGGCTACGGTCGCGATGAAGCCGACCCCCGCGAGCGCGGCTCTCGCAAGAGCGAGCGCCGGGTCGTCGAGCATGTCGAGGTGCGCGTGCGTGTCGGCGACAGGGGCACCTCCGAAGTCGGGCATCGCGACCGGACGCCCCTTGGCGTCGGAGAACAGCGGGTCGAATCGCACAACCGTCGAGTCCTGCACCCTACTCCGCATCCTTGTCGATACGCGGGAAGAGCGGGGCGCCCTTCTCGACTCGATTCCCGGCAGGCAGCCGGCCCCACGCCGCAGCAGCGGCAAGGTCGGTCACCGCCCCGATGTCGGGAAGGCCCATACGGCGCCACACCTCTGCTGAGGTCTCAGGCATGACCGGCGCGCAGAAGAGCGCGGCGATGCGCACGGCTTCGAGGGCTGTGTAGAGCACCGCGGCGAGCCGTGGCACCGACTCCTCGGACTTGGCAAGGTTCCAGGGCGCGGAATCTTCGATGTAGCGGTTCGTAGCCTTGATGAGGTCCCACGTCGCCTCGAGGGCCCCCGCGTAGTCGAGCGCGGTCATCGCTCGGTCGTAGCGAGCCGGCAGGTGCTCGGCGGCCTCGCGGACCACTGCGTCCGACGCGTCCTCGTCCGCTCCCCACGGGTCAGGCACGTGTCCGTCGAAGTACTTGCCGACCATGTTGAAGAGGCGCGAGCACAGGTTGCCCCAGTCATTGGCAAGGTCGCCGTTGATGCGTTGGACCATGGACTCCATCGAGATCGAGCCGTCGGCGCCGAACTGTACATCGCGCAGGAAGTAGTAGCGGTAAGCGTCCACGCCGAACTTCGAGGCAAGGGCGGCCGGCGACACCGCATTGCCCTTGCTCTTCGACATCTTCTCGCCCTTCGTGAGAAGGAAGCCGTGAGCGAAGACCGAGTCGGGCAGCGGCAGTCCCGCTGCCATGAGCATCGCGGGCCAGATCACGCAGTGGAAGCGGATGATGTCCTTGCCCACGAAGTGCACCTGAGCCGGCCAGTAGCGCTCGAACCGGACGGCGTCCGCCGGGTCGTCGGAACCGTAGCCGACCGCGGTGATGTAGTTCAGCAGCGCGTCGATCCACACGTAGGTGACGTGGTTCTCGGCGAACGGCAGTGGCACCCCCCACGAGAACGTGGTGCGCGAGATCGAAAGGTCTTTGAGACCGCCTTCGACGAACGACACGACCTCGTTGCGGCGGGTCTCGGGCCTGATGAAGGGCCGGCCCTCTGCCTCACGGGCCGCGTAGAAGTCGAGCAGGGGCTGCGCGAAGTCCGAGAGCTTGAAGAACCAGTTCTCCTCGCGGATGAACTCGACGTCGCGCCCGCACCCGGGACACTTCCCGTCCTCGAGCTGGTCTTCGGCGTAGAACGTCTCGTCCGGCACGCAGTACCAGCCTTCGTAGGACCCTTTGTACAGGTAGCCCTCATCGTGCAACTTCGTCCAGAACGCCTGGACCCCGCGCTTGTGCCGCTCCTGGGTCGTGCGTATGAAGTCATCGTTGCTGATGCGAAGCAGCTCCCACGTCTCCAGGAAGCGCGGCGCGATGGAGTCACACCACTCCTGGGGCGACATCCCATGTTCAGACGCGGCCTGCGCGACCTTCTGGCCGTGCTCGTCAAGCCCCGTCAGGAAGAAGACGTCGTCACCGAGCATGCGACGATAGCGCGCGAGCGCATCGGCGGCGATCGTCGTGTACGCGGTACCGAGATGCGGCACCGAGTTCACGTAGTAGATGGGGGTTGTCAGGTAGAACGGTGCGGGGTTCATGATGTTTCGGCGCTCCATAGCGGTGGGTAATACTGGAAAACGACGACGCTGCGTCGTCACGGCATCCGCCATGACGAGATTCTAACCGTTCGGCGCACGCCCGGCTCGACGCAGACAGAGAAGAGGGAGCGGTTCGCATGCATGACACCGGCATCGTGAGACGCGTGGATGAGCTCGGAAGGATCGTGATCCCGATGGAGCTGCGGCGCACGCTCGGAATCGGCGTCAAAGACCCTCTCGCGATATTCGTCGAGGGCGATAGGATCATCTTGCAGAAACACCGTGACGCCTGCGCGATCTGTGGGGACGACGAGGCTCGGATGACGACCGTGCGGGGGCGCCCGGTGTGCGAGACCTGCATCGCAGCGGTGCGCAAAGGGTGAGGCGAGCCCCCGGCTCAGAGCCGTGCCGGCCCATCACTCGCGCGTGCCCTCGCCCGCGTGAGCGATCGCGTAGACCTCGTTCCGGGGCAGCCCGAGCTCCTTCGCCACTTCTTTGATGGCAGCGTTACGGGTCTGACCTGCGGCGACACGCGAGTCGACCGCACGCCGCACCTCGTCGGCACGGTCACGCGCGGGTGGTCTGGGCTCGACTCCGGGCGGCCCGACCAGCAGCACGACCTCACCTTTGAGCGGCTGGCGGGCGGCCACCTGCGCAGCGAGCTTTGGAAGCGGCCCCCGGACCACCTCCTCATGCAACTTCGTGAGCTCGCGCACAAGAGCGCCGCTACGTCGGGGGAAGGCCTCGGCCAACGCGGCCAAGGATGCGGGTGTGCGGTGTGGCGACTCGTAGAACACGAGCGTCGCATCGAGGGCGGCGAGAGTGGCGAGCAGCCGCGTCCGCGCTCCCGCCTTGCGGGGCAGGAAGCCGCCGAAATAGAAGGCGTGCGTGGGAAGGCCGCTCGCAACGAGTGCAGCCAGCACGGCCGACGGGCCGGGCAACACCTCCACCTCGACGCCCGCCTCAAGCGCGGCCGCAACGAGCGTCGATCCTGGGTCGCTGATCCCCGGCGTCCCGGCATCGGAGACGAGCGCGAGCCGGGCGCCGGCAAGCAGCCGCCCCAACACCTCAGAGGTTCGGCGAACGGCCGTGTGCTCGTCGAAACGCTCGAGCGGCGTATCGATCCCGTAGCGAGAGAGCAACTTGCGGGACACACGCGTGTCCTCGGCAAGTACCGCGTCCGCATCGCGGAGCGCATCGAGCACACGGAGCGTGACGTCGCCCAGATTGCCTATCGGCGTCGCACAGACGATGAGCGTGCCTGTGTCAGGCGCCACCGGTCGCATCCGTTCCGAGCACATCAGAGGACGCGGCAGCCGGCACGTCCGGCGACGACGGGTGTGCACGAGCAGACGTGGGCGCGGCGGGCGGCTCGGGCGTATGCGGCCCCATCCCCTGCACGCGCCGGAAGTAAAGCGTCCACAGAGCTGACGTGAACGTTCCCCACACCGCGTTGTACGCGAGACCCACCACCACCACGAGTCCTATGATCGCAGGGATGATCGCGAAGAGCGCGCCCAGGTCCCCGCTCGACACCGACACCGCGACCGGGACCACCATCACGATGCCGACCAGTGCCGCAGGAATGGCGACCACGAACGACGCGCCCGTGTTGAGCGCTGCACTCAGAAGCCACATGAGCGCGGCGTCTTTGAAGCGCGCGCGGAAGAACCGCCACGCATTTCCTGCCGCTTCGAGCGCGCCCTGCCCGCCGATCATGACGTAACGCAACGCGATCAAGTGCATGAGGCCGAGGACGAACCCGCCTGCCAGCAACACAGGCACACCGATCGCAAGAGAGCCGCAGGCAGGAGCGATGAGCTCAGCGCCCGGGTCGCCGCCGGCCGCGATGGTCGCGATGAGCGGCACGATGATGAAGACGAGCATGAGCATGCCCGTGGCGAAGAGCGGAAGCGACAGCACGATGTCGAGCGCGACGAGCGTCCAGAACCTCGAGAAGCCCGCACGCCACAGACCGCCGAGGGTAAACGGAGCTCCCTCCTCGATCATGTGCACGCCGGTCACAAGGCCGCCCCGTGCGGCCAGCGCGAGCACGGACCACACCACACCGAGCACAGCCAGCACAGCCAGCATGGCCAAGAGCGCTGGGAGCAGCCCGATGAACCGATCGTAGATGCGCTCCACGTCGCCGGGACTCGTGAATCCTGGAATCTGGTTCGCCTGTCCCGACCCTCGCGAGGTGCCACCGGAGCCGCCGCCCGACGCGCCGCCCTGACAGCCTGAGACCCCCGCGAAGAGGCCGAGCACCCATAGCGCCTTGTGACGCCATGTGATGCGCCATGCACCCTTGATGATCCCACCGAAATCCATCGGTCCTCCGGGAGAGCCGTGGGCGGCTAGTCGAGGGTCCGCAGCTCGTAGCGGCGAGTCCCGAGCCCGTGCCGCTCCGCATACGCGAGACCCAGGGTCGCATCGACCCCCGTGATGGCGTGGAACTTGTCAACGCCCGGCCCAAGCCCCTCACCGCGCGTGCCAGGCAGGCCGCTTCGTTCCGTGACGAGGTCGTACGCCGCTTGGTCGATCGCGACGATGTCCGACGACGCCAGAACACCGATATCGGGCACGATGCTCGCGTCGCTGAAATGCCAGCAATCGCAGTCGGGAGTGACATCCATGACGAACGAGAGGTAGATGACCTTGCCCGCCTTGCCGGAGACAGCGCCCGCGGCGTGCTCTACGATCTTTTCTTGGATCGCGCGAGGTTCCGTCTTCCACTGTATCGCGATCGCCCCGTACGGACACGCTGCGACGCACTCACCACAGCCGTAACACAGTTCGTAGTCGATGCGGGCGACCCGGTCGGGCGTGATGGCGATCGCGGCGACAGGACACCACGTCACACACCTTCGGCAGGCCGTACATGCGCCTGGGTCGACCTGCGGCTTGAGGTCCGAGTGCATGCGCTGCTTGGCGCTGCGGCATCCCAGACCCATCCCGACGTTCTTGAGAGCGCCTCCGAACCCGGTCGCCTCGTGGCCCTTGACATGTGTGACTACGACCATCGCGTCGGCGTGCGCCGCAGCCGCCCCGATCCGGACACTGTCGAAGTGGTCGAAGCCCGCTATCGGGACATCGACGGCATCCCGGCCATCGATACCATCAGCGATGACGATAGGCGCCTCGACCGTCGAGTACGAAAACCCGTTGTGCACAGCGCAGGCGATGTGGTCGACGGCGTTCGAACGTTCGCCCCGGTACAGCGTGTTCGAGTCGGTGAGGAACGGCTTGGCCCCGCGCATACGGACGAGACGCACCACTTCCCGCACGAACACGGGATTCACGAATCCCGTGTTGCCTTCTTCGCCGAAGTGCAGCTTGATCGCGACGAGGTCTCCCTCGCTGACCGCCTCTTCGAGGCCGGCACGCTCGAGGAGCCTCCCCGCGCGCTTGACGAGTGACTCCTTCTTGGCGCTGCGCACCGGCGCGAACCAGACCTGCGCGGGCGCCGGCTCATAGCTCGCTCCCGTCGTTTCAGAAGCGGACGGGCCGTTGCAGGTCTCCGACTCCGTGGCGCCCGCGGCGGCAGGCCCTGGGGCCTGGGGCTGATCTTGGGAGATGACGTGCGCCGGCGGAGACGGGACTTCCGGCTCCCCCAGGCCGACGGGAGGCGCCGGCGGAGACGGGGCTTCCGGCTCCCCGAAGAGCGTGTCCGGCTGGACTTCGGACGCGTGCTGCGGCTCTCCGGCCACGACGGTCTCAGCGAGAACCGCCGCAAGCGTGTCCTCGAGGGTCTCGGGCCGCGATACCTCTGCCGCCGCCTCCACGCCTTCAGGACCTGCTACCTGCTCTTCCGGTGCTGCGACCGGACGTATCCCGTCGAGCACGAGCCGCGCGACGTCCATGTCGACTGCGATGCCACGGCGCTGGGCGTACGCGCTGACGTTGATGACGGCGCCTTTGAGAGTCTGCGGGAGAGCGTACTTCCCGGCGATGTACTGGAGCACATCGTCCGGGACGTCGAAGCCCTCTCGCGCCGCTTTGTCCCTGAGTATCAGCAGGCGCTCTTCCAGTTCGTCGATCCTGTCATCGGTCACAGGAAGACCTCCCTCGTCGTGGGGCGACGGGCGACTGTCAACGGTGTAGCCCTTCGCGCGAGTCGTGTTCGTCGAACGCGAGGGCGGCCGCTCCGAGAACTCCCGCGTCGTTGCCGAGGACGGCCTGCACGACTTCGACGTCGCGACGGCCGGCGAGCGCTTCGGCCTGCATGACCTCCACCGCACGCTCGATCAACATGTCCGCTGATTCTCCGATGCCTCCGCCGATGCATACGAGCCGCGGGTTCAGCAGGTTGACGAAACCCACAAGCGCACGGCCCAGCACATCGCCCGCCTCCAGAAGTATGGCGCGGGCCGTAGCGTCGCCGCCGCGAGCCGCGATGACGACAGCCTCGGCCGTCACCGCATCCGGATCTCCTCCGGCTGCGTCGAGGATCGCTCGGCCCGCAAAGGTCTTGGCCGCCGCGCGACCCTTCGCGGCAAGAGCCGGCCGCCCCAGGTACGCTTCGAGGTGGCCGCGACCGCCGCAGGGACACTCGGGACCGTCGAGGTCGATGACGGTATGACCGATCTCGCCTCCGAGGCCGCGCGCACCACGATACGGTTCGCCTGCGAGCCACATACCTCCGCCCACACCCGTGCCGAGCGTGATCATGAGGAAGTCGCGGGCGCCCTTCGCGGCCCCGAAACGTGACTCACCGAATGCGGCGAGGTGTCCGTCGTTGTCGATGGTCACTTCGCCTTTGGTACGCGACATGACCAGTGAACGCACATCCACACCAGCAAGGGGAAGGTTCGTGCAGAACTCGATCTCCTGCCTGAGGAAGTCGACCTGGGCAGGCAGACCGATCCCGACTCCTGCCACCTCCGAAGGATGCACTGCGGAGACGACCTCATCAGCGACCTCGATGATCGCATCGACCACGGCGAACGGCCCCGACTTCGGCGTCGGCCGTTTCGCCTCCTTGACGATCCGGCCCTTGCGTTCGACCAGACCGGCCGCGATCCTCGTGCCTCCAACGTCGATACCGACGGCGAACGTAGTGCGCATCAGTCCCCTCTCCAGGACCCGCAGGAAACGGAGGTCTCGGTTCGATGATACCTCGCGTGCAGTGCTGCGGACTCAGAAGTCCCACATCACGCCCTGCGGCCCCTTGACAAGACCCATCTCACGCATGCGGGAGAGCATCTCGTCTTCGCCGACACCGAACAGGCGAGCCAGGTAACGATAGTCGTTGAACCAGAGCCGCGCCTGGTCGATCACCATCTGCGTCGGCAGCAACAGCTCCCGTGCGACGAGGTCCGCCTCCCGGTGGTCGCCCGTGTCGCGAGGGTACGTGTTGCCATCGCCTTTCAGCACAAGCAACACGTGACCGAGCATGTGGGCAAGGGCCGAGCGCCGCACCTGCTCAGGTTGGGCCCAATTCAGCAGCATGACCGGAAGACCGTCCTCGTAGACGGTGGCCGCAGTGAAGAACGCGGGCAGGTTCACCGGCCGGACCGGGATGCCCAGGGAAGCCACGATGTCATCGACCGGGACCGGAGGCTCGGTCGCTCCGATGCGCTCAAGCGCTTCGGCAGCGATGGTCCGATAGTATGCTTCGGTCCGTAGAGGCACGGGTATTCCACTCGTCGCATCCGCACGTTTTCGGTAACACTCTACCGTGATGTTCCCAACCGCACGTCCGAATCGTCCAGCACCGAGTGTGAGCGGGCGCACATCCGCTCACACTCATCTGCTACAAGCCGATATACGCTGATGAGTGTCTGATCGCGGGAGAGGAGGGTCGGGCGATGGACGCGGAGGGGTTCCCACGGGCCGAAGAGGGCCTTCGCCTGCTCGCCGCGGCCGTCGGTGCTGCCCGCCTCTATCCGCCCGCCACCGCCATCCCCCGCGAGGCTGTCGAGCGGTTCGCCGAGCGCGCGGCCGTCCTGACCGCGAACGGCCCCCTGCGCTTCCATGTGGATCCTGACGGCTTTCGGATCGGCGACACACCTATCGCCGCTGGACAGAGCCAGGTCGTCGCGCTCGCCGAATCGCTCTATGCGATGCAGGCCGGACAGCTCGTCGTCGCTCCTGGGGTGACGGTGCCTGAGGCGCAGGCGTTCATCGATCTCGTCAACACCGATCCCGCGGCCATAAGGGCTGGCGGCGGCTTGCGTTCACAGCTCGTTTCCTCAGGCGTGTCACACGTCGCCGTCATCGAAGTCTCACTCCGGGCCTCTGAAGAGGGTGGCCTCCTCGGGCTCGACCTGACCGCTGCCCCCCTCGATGAGATCGCGACACACATCGCCGCTGCTGCAGAGCGCCGGGCCGCAGCCGCCGCACAAGGCGCAGCGGATGACGAGCTCGCGCTGGCGATCGGCCGGCTCGAGGATGCGACGCGCGAGATCGCGATGGAACGCGTCGCCGCCGCGATGATGCGCCTCGACGAGAAGACGCGCATGCGAGTGCTGGGACTGTCGCTCAAGGCGGACGCATCGGGCACGAGGATGGAGGGCATGCTCGCCGCCATCGCGCGGATGAAGCCCGCTTCCCTCGCCCGTCTGCTGACGCTCGTCGCCGCCCAAGCCGGCACCGACCCTCGCCGTATCGCGGGCGTCCTCACCCTTCCGCCTGAGACGACGCGCCTGCTGATGATGATGCTCGAGCCCCGGCCGAGCCTCGATCCGGACTTCGGTATGCCCTCCGCCGTGCAGGCCGAGCGCCTCGCTGCAGAGATCGCCGAAAAGGAAGACCCGTCGGAGCTGGAGCGCCAGGTGGCGCTCGCCGGACCCGGACTGTCGTCAGGCCGGGCGCTTGCGACCGCCATCGCCGTGTCTCGAACGCACGCGGACCATGACACCGTCCGGGCGATCGCCGAAGTGCTGCCCGGCGCCGCGCGTGACGGCGCATTCTCGACGGTGCGGGAGGCTCTGCGGCGCCTTGACGAGATCGCCCAGGAGCCGTCACTCGCTGACGATGTCGTCGCGGCGCGTGCGGCCCTTGCCGACCCGAAGGTTCTGGCCGATGTCTGTCGAGCGCCCGCGACGGATGCCGACGCCGCCATCGCCGGTGAGATCCTCAATGCTGCCGGCCCTGTCGGCGCCGAAGTCTTGCTCGACAGCTACGTACGTCTGTCCGAGCCGAAACGGTCACTGCTCCGGCCGGTCATGCGCGGCCTGAGCGAGGGTGTCCTCGGTGTCGCCCGGCAGCGCTTGCGCACCGCAGACCCGGCGTCAGCCGTGGCCATCATCGACACTCTTCCACAGCTTGGCGACCGGCGCGCAGTGCCCGTAGTGGCGGCCGCTCTCGACAGCTTGGACGAACAGGTCCGTTTCGCCGCCGCATCGGCGCTCGCGCGCATGCCTGTGCCCGAGGCAGAGGCCGCACTCGCCAAGGCGATCAACCACCGTGAACCCGAGACACAGCGACACGTGGTGCGAGAGGTCGCACGCGCACGCATCGCAGGGGTGGTGCCTGCCCTCTCGCGAGCTTTGGAGGATATCAATGTGTTCCAACGCACGTACGAGACCCGCAAAGAGATCATCGCCGCGCTCGAGCGGATCGGCACGCCGGAAGCCGAGAAAGCGCTGCGCGGCTTCGCACAGCGAACCATAGGATTGGGCAGAAAGAGCAAAGAGCTTCGTCAGCGCGCGCTCCGTGCGGCGGACGAGCTCGCCCGACATCGAGGAGTGGATCAGCCGTGACCGACGCACCGTATCGCCCCGAGGATGAGGGTCCGCTCGCCAGTCCTGCCGAGATCGCCGAGGAGACGGCGGCCGAGGGCGGACCGAAGCTGGTGGCCGTGAGTGCTCCGTTCGCGACACCGGAGAAGCTCGCGCTCGCCCGCGACCTCGTCCGGACAATCGCAGTCGCGCACACCAACGCGGCGCTGTACCCCACCTCTCACCCCTCGGTCTCGAACTCGCTCGAGGAGTTCGTAGGCGCGATGCACAAGCTCGCGAGTCACGGCTTCGAACACGTCACGCTGAACATCTACAAGAACACCTTGTTCGTGGAGAACCAGGTGTTCCCAGAGGAGAGCGTGACGTACCGCAAGCTCATCGACGAGTTCCTCGCCCGCGGCATCTCAGCAGCGACGTTCTCCCCTTCTATGCAGACATCCGACGCCGCAGCACTCGTGGAACTGCTCGGCGAGGCCCGGGTAGACGACATCGACGGTGCGAAAGCCTACCTCGAAGCACGCCGCATAAAGACGATATCGGTCGCGGAGACGAGCACGCTCGACGAGAGCGGCGACGAGGAACGGCAACGCGAGGTACGCGCCCGCGCCCGCGAGAGCTACGACGCGGGCTTGTCCGCGATGCGCGAGATCGAGGCCCAGGCGAAACTCGGACGAGTCGCGGAGGTGGAAGGGCTCCAGCGTGTCGTCGGCAGCCTGCTCGACAACCTGCTCCAGGATCCCGCCGCGGTCCTCGGACTGACTGCCATCAAGGGGCACGACGACTACACCCTCAACCACTCGATCAACGTCTGCATCCTGTCGCTTTCCCTGGGGTCAGCGCTGGGGCTGTCCACCGAGGAGCTCCGCAGCCTGGGCCTTGCCGCACTGCTGTACGACATCGGCAAGGTGCGCATCCCCGAGCAGATCCTGCTCAAAGAAGGACCGCTGACCGCCGAGGAGTGGCACATCGTCAAGAGGCACACCGAAGAGGGGGCTGACCTGCTCAAGAGGATCCAGCTCGCCGACAAGATGCCCATGATCGTCGCCTACGAGCACCATCAACGCCACGACCTGCTCGGCTACCCAGAGCCGGCCGCGGCCACGGAGCAACACCTCTTCAGCAAGATAGTGGCTGTCTGCGACGCCTACGACGCGATGACGACGATGCGCCCCTTCAGGCGCGAGATCCGTCCCGACAAGGCGCTCGCCGTGCTCATGCAGGGCCGTGGCAAGGCATACGACCCTGGCGTCACCAAGGCGCTCGTGACGATGCTCGGCATCTACCCGATGGGCGCGGTCGTCATCCTCGATGACGACTCCACCGCGGTGGTCTACCGCGTCAACAGCGACGACCTGCTGCATCCGCGGGTCAAGGTGCTCGCAGACGCGTCGGGACGCTGGCATGAGACGCCCGAGTTGATCGACCTGCGCGTGATCGATGTGCAGACGGGGTCTCCGCTGCATTCGATCAAGGAATGTGTGCCCGCGGCCGACGCGGGCGTCGACGACGTCTGGCAGTACCTGTAGCTGTGAACGCGGGGTCTCCGAGCGCCCGAACCGCCGCGTCAACGCGCGCCATGGCCTGCATCGAGGCTAGCATCGTCGCGGTGCTCGCTCTCGCTGCGCCCACGCTTCCCGGTTGCAGCCGCTCTGAGCCGGCCGCTGTGCGTCCTGCGGTCCGCGCCGGCACGTCTGCACCTGGGACCGTTGAGAGCGGCCCCGCGTCCCTCACCGCGCTGTCTGTGACTCTCGAGCCCGTGGCCAGCGGATTCGATCGCCCCCTGTTCGTCACACACGCGGGGGACGGGTCAGGCCGGCTGTACGTCGTCGAGCAGTCTGGCCGGATCAGCGTCGTCGAGCCCGGGCAGGGACGCGTGGAGCGCCTGCTCGACATCAGCGGACTCGTCTCCGACGGTGGAGAACGCGGACTTCTGGGACTCGCATTCGCCCCGGACTACGAGCGCTCCGGCGAGCTGTACGTCGACTACACAGACACCGCCGGCGCGACCGTCGTCGCCCGATACCGCGCCGATGACCCCGCCTCCACCGTCCCCCGGCTCTCAGGGCCCGAAGTCATCCTGCGGATCGAGCAGCCCTACGCCAACCATAACGGCGGCTGCATCGCCTTCGACCGCAACGGGCTCTTGTGGGTGGGAACGGGCGATGGAGGGAGCGCTGGCGACCCGCAGGACCACGCTCAAGACCCACGTAGCCTCCTCGGCAAGATCCTCACACTCGACGTCGCTCGACCCAAGCCCGGTCCGAGGATCGCAGTCAGCGGAGTGCGGAACCCCTGGCGCTTCAGTTTCGACCGCAAGACAGGTGACCTGTGGGTCGGCGATGTCGGCCAGAACGCCTGGGAGGAGGTCGACCTGCTACGCGCAGATGCGATCGTCGGCGCGAACCTGGGCTGGGACCGCTGGGAAGGCACACATCCGTACCCTGCAGGCGCATCGCCCTCGCGTGACGGTTTCGAATTCCCGGTCATCGAGTACGGGCACGACACCGGACGTTCCGTCACCGGAGGCTACGTCTATCGCGGGAGACGGTCACCGGCTCTCGCCGGCGCCTACCTGTACGCCGACTTCGAGGCCGGATGGATCGCGGCGGCCCGCGTCGAAGACGCGAAGCCACCTCGCGTCGTCGAGCAAGCCCGGTTGGTCGACAAGGCCGGTCACCCCTCTTCTTTCGGCGAGGATGAGTCAGGGGAGCTGTACGTCTGCGACTACGCAGGCGGGACGATATCGAGGATCGTCGCACGTGCGCGATAGGCGCGGCCGTCTGAAGGCCACAGGACGGTTCCTTCCAAGCCCGCAAGAGAGGAGCAACGCATGCACGACAGCCACGACGCCAGCAAGCGACAGCAGGCGCACGCGGTCGAGTTCCTGGTACTGCCCGTGCTCGTCGGGGCGACCGCCTTCGCGGTCCTCGTCGCACAAGACAAGCTCGCGTTCCTCGGCTTCTTCCATATCCCTGTGCTTGTGGCCGCGTACTTCCTTGGACGCCGCCAGGGCGTGATGGTCGCAGTGCTAGCGGTGCTGATGGTAGGCGTCTACGCTCTCATCAACCCAGCGGTGTTCGTGCCTGACGCCACCCGCGGACCCGGCGTTGCGATCTTCCTGTGGGGCGCCTTCACCATTGTGACCGCCTACGTCGTCGGCACGCTCTACGAAGCCAAGACGTCGACCGTGCGCGAGCTCGAACGCGCGTACGAAGGGCTTGTGGACATCCTGTCCGAGCTCATCGATGCGGTGGATCACTACGCAGACAACCACTCGGTACGCGTCGCCCGGCTCGCGGCGCGCATCGGCGTAGCGATGAACCTGAGCGTGCAACAGATCGAGAACGTCCGCGTGGCCGGCCTGCTGCACGACATCGAGAAGATCGATATCAGCATAGAGGTGTTGCGCAGGGCGTCTGCTCAAGGCGACGGCCAGCACCGGGAAGGACCCGGCCTGCGCGCCGTCAAGCGCGCGCAATCGACCGGGGGACTGCTGCGCGACGTCGTGCCCCTGATCGAGGCGTACAACGAGTCGTTCGACGGAACCGGACCGCAGGGGCTTTCCGGTGAGGCGATACCGCTCGGAGCACGGATCCTCGCCGTCGCTGATACGCTCGACCGCATGCTGTCGCCCGCCCCGTACGGTCAAGGACTCGAACCGCCTCAGGCGATAATGGACCTGGAAGCGTCATCCGGGTCGAAGTTCGATCCGCGCGTCATCGAGGCGACGATCCTCGTCTTCGAGTCAGACGGTCTGTCGTGATACGTCTCGCCCAGGCGTAACCCGACGCCAGAGCGCCAAGATGAGCGGCGAGGGCCGGAAACTGCACGGTGCCGAAGCGCAGCCCGGACCCGCCCACCGACAGAACGCCGAACGTCGCGCCCGCCAACAGGCCCGCGTCGAGACCCACGCCGGGCACCGCCATCCCGGCGACGGCCCCGGCCACGCGACCGAGAAGGAGAGCGCCTGAGAGCGCCGGCAACGACAGCCCCTGCCGCGCCAGCACGAGGGCCATCGCGGCGGTCAGCGCAAGGCTCGCGATATCGCGAGAGACCGGGATCCACGTGTAGGATCCCGCCGGCCACCACCTGAAGCCCCACTGGACCGCGAGCAGCGAGAGCAGACCGAAGAGCGCTTGAGCTACGACGCCTGCGAGGAACCATCCCGCGTTCGCGAGACCCCCGGCGCGCTGGGAAGATGAGCGCACCGGTCACCTCACGGTGAACTCTCGCCACCCCGTGTACACACGCTTCGACATCGTGCCGTCGAACAGGGATGCGCGCGTGCGCCAGCGGCCAGCGGAAAGCTGCGCGGAGACACCGTACCGGCTGCTCCGCATGAACGTGGGCACGTCGTCACTGCCGAACGAGGCCGTGCGGTACGACAGGTTGTAGCGGCGGTCGGTCGACCAGCGACCACCGACGCGCTTCTGCGCGTAGACCGTGACGACCTTCTGGTCGAATATGTAGCCCGGCGCGATCGTTCCCGTGATGTTGAACCGCTTGCCGTTCCTGATGGTCGAGGGCACCGTCGGCCTCCCGAGGGTGTAGATGGCCGTCTTGGCGGCGTGCAGCGCGTACGCCCCATCCTGGCTCGTCTGGTAGGCCGTCACGCGCAGCCAGTGCTGCCCGGTGCGGACCGCCTTGTAGGCGACGTACTGCTGAGTCGGGTCGCCTGCGATGGCCCGCGACTGGGCCATCGCCTCGACGGCCTCCGGCTTCGATTCGCACCGCACGTCAACCAGCCCCGCCGCGCGCGCCAGCATCCGCCCCGCAAGGGACGGTTGCCTCGGAGGGCCGAATCTCCCCATAAGGCCGTCTGCCAGTC
>FWPV01007977.1_pt1 | contig 18851 bp, 17 predicted proteins | sample 2228371 | NCBI WGS metagenome assembly FWPV01 (sample SAMEA103939776, study PRJEB20133) | metagenome
AAGGTTCGGATAAACTTGAACTTCCTGAATTGAAAGGTATATATCTGAAGATGGTTGAAGGGTGACACAGTGTAAAATAATGCGGTCGGTAGATAACACTACTCTTTGAACTTCAAAGGTAGGACCGAGATAGGAACGCAATTTAGCGACCAGAAACTTATGGGTTTGTTCCCTTCCTCCAATTTTATGCCAAATAATGAAGGCACCAAATATGGAAAATAAAACCAACGCCAACAAGGCGATTAATATGCGTTTCCATTTCATAATACTATCGCGTTGGTTTTACGGTCCGGGGCACATACGGCCTCGGGGATCGAACAATCGCTTTAAAGAGGGTTCATATTTTGCGCCGGTGTAAAAAATCGGTTCTGGGGAACCTTTATCTTTCGTTTCAGCAGTAGGGAATTGGGGTAAATTTGCCTCCAAAGGAATAGTGCGAAAAGTTGCACCGACGATAATACCAATAGCACCGCGGCTGCCTGTAAATAGCGACCTTAGATTATAACCTGCTACATCTTTTATATTCCGTCCCCCCATTCTGATGAGTTCACCCTCAGGTGTTACAACATCTAAACCTAACAAAAAATGATTCCAACCATCAAAACGTCCTACCACCGCTAGCGACGATACTGAGGCTAATCTCCCGCCGATACTGCCCTGGATGAAACGGTCAAGTGCGGGGACGCGATAACCCGCTTGCTTAAGTCTCTCCCGCACCTCTTTCACTGTCCAACCCGCAGAAACCTCAACTGTGCACCCGGCAATGGAATGTTCAAAACGCTCGGTTAGTCGTCCCGTTAAAACATTCAACACATCCGGAGGCGGCGTATAGTCTAGCGGAAAATTAGTTCCAGTGCCCACCACCATAACCGTCCCGGGATAACCTTTCATCAGCCGTATTACTTCTTCCACCGTGGTCAACGCTATCGCGGGATAATCCGCTACCACCCATCGGTCAACCCCCATAATCTCAAATAACTGACCGCGTAATTTATCCTTTGCCGTGCTCACCGACTCATTTGTGTTGGTAATCCTTCCTTGCTCGTTAAAATCTCGCACTACTTCTGACCCTCGCTAGTTGTAGTGTGTCTTATCTGCTCGCTGGTCATTCCAAAGCGCCGTTCTCTTTCTTGATAAATTTTTATGCAGCGGAACAAATCAAAGCGGCTAAATTCGGGCCAATGCTTCTCGCTGACCACAATTTCAGTGTATGCCAGTTGATATAGTAAGAAATTGCTTAATCTAACTTCACCACTGGTTCTTATTAATAGGTCTGGGTCGGGCAGTCCAGCGGTATCCAACCAATTGCTGAATTCAGTTTCGTTGACGGATTTGACCCCCGCATTCAGCAGTCTATTTATGGCTCTCACAATTTCTTGGCGTCCTGAATAGGATAACGCTAGCACTAGGGTTAAGCGGTCACCACCAGCAAGGGTCTTTATAGCGCGTTCCATAGCCTGACGGGGTTGAGGCGGTAAATTTTCTAGTTCACCAATGACCCGAAGTTCAACTCTATTGCGTTTTAGGTCTTCTACCTCCCGCTCAATCGTTTCGACCAATAGTTCCATCAATGCTTTAACTTCAAAGGCAGGTCTTCGCCAATTCTCTTGGGAAAAGGTGTAAAAGGTCATCACTTTAACCCCAATTTCAGGACCAGTTTCGACCATTCTACGAACGGTCTTCACCCCTTCACGATGACCTGCAATTCGAGGTAAACCGCGTGCCCTCGCCCACCGCCCATTTCCATCCATAATGAAGGCTATATGGTGGGGGATATTCCCGCGGGCAAGTATCTCTTCTCTCAGAGACGCTTCATCAATTGAATTCGGGTTGGTTTTTGATTTAATTCTTGTAATATTTAAACTTATTTACTATAACTTGCGCTTTATGCTTATAGCCCAAGTTGAGTTTATTATTTTGAAAAATAAATATAGTAATATTTTAATCAAAATTTTAACTTTTTACAAATTTGTTTAATAAATAAACTATCTTAATTATTATATCTTTAGGATATTCTTTTATAATGCTTTAAAATTTAGTATATTAATTAAATAAGAATAACTAAAGCAATACAAAATTCTTAAGATTTAAAGTATAATACTCGATATAAGTGAAGATTAATATTAAAATATATGTCACGATTTATTTATAGAATTTAAATCACATAAGTCTCACAAAGATAAAATGTTAATCAAGAGATAGATTTTTTGAGGTAGGAAAATGTTTCAAGGATTGTTGTTTTTTTTAATATTCTTAATTCCTTGTTCATCTCAAGCGACTTCTTTAGTGGAAATAAGGATTAAAAGTCCTGAAGAACTTACCAAATTATTCGAATCAGGATTGCTGATTGAATACTCCTTTGATGAAGGCTGTTATTATGCTACAATCGAAACTGTTGATGATTTAGAAACACTGAATAGAACGGGTTTGGATTATGAGGTGCTAATTACGGATTTGGACGCATATTATCGGGCTCGGCTTCCACTTCGCGATGATATAGGAGGGTATCGAACTTATGATGAAATAATCGCTGAATTACGCGCACTAAGCGAAGATTTTCCCGAGATTGTTTCGCGACCTTTTTCTATAGGTCAAAGCGTTGAGAACCGAGATATCTGGGGCGTTAAAATTTCTGATAATCCAAACGAAGATGAGGATGAACCAGAAGCCCTATTCTTTGGCAACATTCACGCTGATGAAGTTATGGGACCGGAGATACTTTTTGCAGTGATGCACCGCATAGTAGATAATTATGAACAAGAAGAATTTGAAACCCGATTAGTCAATGAACGCCAGATGTATTTTTTCCCAACCGTGAATCCGGATGGATTAGTGTATGAGGAACGTGAGTTTAGAAATGGCAATGCTAACTTCCATTGGCGAAAAAACCGTCGGATTAATGAAGATGGTAGTATAGGTGTAGATTTAAACCGTAATTTTGGTTATGAATGGGGATATAATAACTATGGAGCAAATCCAAATAGAGGAGATTACCGTGGAATTGCTGCTTTCTCTGAACCGGAAGCACGCGCAATACGCGATTTTATCAACCGTCACCATATACGCACTTCCATTTCCTTTCACTCTGCGATGAATTGTTGCCTATTCCCTTTTGCTTACGATACGGTCAATCCTCAAGAACCTGATTTAACCATATTCTATCGGCTTGGCACTCGAATTACTGCTGGTAATGGCTACCGCGTTTTACCATTTTATCAGACTGGTCGTGGCGGCGGCGTTTGTGAAGATTGGCTTTTCGCTTCAGATGAGCATAATCCAATTTATGGTTTTTGTATGGAGGTTGGTCATATCTTTAATGATGGACACTGGCCCGCTCGCGAACGGGTCCCACAATTAATAGCTGAGAATATTCTTGCACCCCTAATTGCCGCAGATTACGCCGATGAACCTCGCCGTGTTTTACCTCCCTTACCCCCTATCAATCTAACCGCTGAGCCTATCCATCGCAGGCGCATTCAAATCCGTTGGGAACCCGTTGACGATGATATTAATCCCGCAATAACTTATACAATATATGCAGGATTAGTTAATCAAATGATGCAGCCTTTAATTGAAAATATCGATACAACATCTTGGATAGATGAAGAAAGAGATATAATTGATGGTTATATGTATCAAGTTATAGCCTTTGACGCTGAAGGGGATACTTCCGAACCCAGTAGGTCAGCGAGCATAACTTTCAGCGACAAGGTGCAAATCATTCCATTAAATGAAGGTTGGAATTTAATATCAGCGTCCGTTAGCCCCGTAAATGAATCTTTCCCTCAAACGATATCAGCGTTGCGTCGGGCTGAACATCTATTGATTGCTAAAGACGAAATGGGTAGATTTTGCGTTCCTAGTCTTAATTTCAACAACATTCCGCCTTGGAATGTCGCAAAAGGTTACTTTTGTAAATTATCGACTCCCGATTCGCTGATTATAATTGGGGAACCAATCAATGAGAACCAACCATTACCATTACATCGTGGTTGGAATCTAATCGCTTACCACCCCCGCGTTGAATTAACCCCTGATAGCGCATTCAGAAGGATAAGAGATGTATTGGAAATCGCTAGAGACGGAAGAGGGCGATTTTATATTCCCGCGCAAGGATTCTCAAATATGGGAACGCTAAAACGCGGTTATGGCTATCAGTTAAAATTAACCCACGCAGTGGAACTCATCTGGGGTCATATAGAAGATAATTAAATCGCATCTTTCCTATAGGTCAGTTCATTTTTTATAAACCTTCACACCACTATTTATTTGCATCTAAAGCGTCTAATTTTGCCTTCATCTCCAGTCCTAAAGCATCCTGGTCGGTGTTGAAATACGCTGCCATCAGGTTTTGAACCGCTATACGGTTAGTTGGGTCTATTTCGTGAGCCTTCTTAAGATACGGAATGGCTTCAACCCATTTGCTTTGATTAACCAATATCGTGCCTAAATTGAGGTTGGCGGTGAAGTCATCTGGGGCGTTCACTAAGACCTTCTGATAAACTGCTGCTGCCCCATCATAGTCCGATTTGCGCAGTTTCATTAAAGCCAGGTTTAAAAGGATATCATTTCGTCCAGGGAAAAGACTCAACAAGTCCGCTAAGGCTTTTTCAGCGGCATCATATTCCTCTTTTTGTTCATAAGAAGCGAGAAGCATATCAAATGCCCGTAGATACACCCCGGTGGTATCTGAAAGCGGGTCATTAATCAAACTCATTATCTCTTTAGCCATTTTTATAACCTGCTCAAAATTTTCCTGCCTATAAGCAATTTCCATTATCACTTGGCGAGTGGGCAGGTCTTTCTGGGTGGGTGGTTCTAAGGCTAAAGCCTTCTGGGCGTATTTGAGCGCATTATCGTTTAGGTCAGCATTATATGCTGCCACTGCGGCTTGCTGGTAAAGTATTGCATCATAAGGATTTATAATAATTGCCGTATCTATATAAGCCAATGCGGAATCGTATTGTTGTAAGTCAAACTTTTCATTGAAACGACGCAAGTAGCGTCCCACAAAATTTTTCCGCTCTTCGTCGATGCGGTTTTTAAAGGTCGGTGCATAGACGAGTGAGGAATCGTAATATTGGGACATTAAGGCTAAATCACCTAATTTGCCGTAGCAATAGCCTTTTATAAAATAGGCTTCAGCCGAACCCGGGAAGCGGACTAATTCTAAGTCTGCTTGTTTGAGTGCTCGCTGATAATCCTTCTCGTTTAGTGCAATGCGCGCCGAGCGCAATTCCGGTGATATACAACCAACCACCGAACTTAAAATTATAGACCCTAATATTATTATGAGTTGTTTGTTAATAGACATTATTTTTATCCCCGTTAAGTTAAGTTATTTCTTTGATTTCCACTTGATATGATCGTTAATATGATACTTTTCATAAGTTTTTAAAATTTCACGACAAAATTCAACTATCTGGGTATCATTTATATTTTCAGCGGAATGGAGTAAGTTTATGAACATTTTCTTACCCGTTTCAGTTTGTTTATAATTCTTTTTTCTTAGATTGTGAATAGAACATAAAGTTTGCCCGTTATCTATCTCGGCTTTACCACCTTTATCTTTAGGAACTATATGGTCAACACAAATCTCAACGCCATCTTTTAAACCAAGACCACATATAACGCAACGATAGCCATCCCTTTTAAATATTTCTTCTTTTTGAACAGGTGTAAAATCTTCAAGTTCACGCTTATGCTCTAATTTGGGGTCATATTTATAAATACCTTTTTTAACTTTAATCAAATGTCCTTCCTGGTGCAATTTCCTAATCATTCGCCATATATCACGCGGGGGTTTAGGATGAGATTTCAACCATTGTTCAGTTACTCAATTTACAACCTCTCCATGTTCTAAGTCTTGATTAGGATGATTATGGAAATATTCCAGAACTAAATCTTATTGGCTTTTTGAATATTTTAGCATTTCTCAATCCCTCTAAAGTTAAGTAAGTTTGATTTAAATGTGTTATCGAACGAATCCTACCTACAGAAATTTCGCAATACTTTCTATCAATTTCTATTCCAATCCCAATGCGATTTAACAAATAAGTAGCAATAAGGGTTGTTCCGCTACCTAAAAATGGGTCAAGAATTGTATCTCCAACAAAACTAAATAGTTTAATACATCTATATGGTAATTCAATAGGGAATGGAGCGGGATGGCCAACTTTCTTTTTACTCTCACCTTTAAAATTCCAAACCCCACTCGTCCAGTTAATAAATTCATCTCTGGTAATATCTGATTTCCCGCTTCCGCTAATTTTCTTCCAATGCTCTTTATATAAAATGACGATAAGTTCCACCGGTGCTATGACAAATGGTGCGGAAGCACTCAACCATGACCCCCATGCCGTGCGACGCGAGATATTACCTTCATTCCAAATTATCGTAGAATGGTATTTATAACCAATTTGTTTAGCAATCGTAGTTATATCAGCGCCAACGCTCTGTTGTCCACCTTTGTTCTTATCCAAAGGAATATTTAAACACAACCTTCCATCGCTCTTAAGAAAGTTTAAACATCTATCTAACCACAAACGGGTGAATTCTAAGTATTCCGGGTAAGAGATATCATCTTTATTAGAATTATACTTTATATCCACATTATATGGTGGCGAAGTCACGATAAGGTCGATACTATTAGGTTCCACCATATTAGTTTTTAGAATGTCATCATTTATTATGATGATATTTTTATTTTTATAATACAATTTATGATATTCCAAGATTCTATTCCTTCAGTTTAATAAATATAATATAAATAATTTATCACTTGAAATTAACTCTTAAGTCTAAATTCATAAGGTGGATAGAAAATTCCTTGCTCAGTGATTATCCCGGTAATAAGTTCAGCGGAGACGACATCGAAAGCAGGATTTAGAGCCTTAATTCCGCTTGAGGCTACTTGTCGATTGTGAAAAGTAAGGACTTCTTTGGGGTTGCGCTGTTCAATAGGGATATCAGCACCAGAGGTGGTGTTTGGGTCTATAGTGGACATCGGTGCTACCACATAAAATGGCACTTTATGGCGTGCACACAACACGGATAAGGTATAGCTGCCGACTTTATTAGCCGTGTCCCCATTAGCCGCAATGCGGTCAGCCCCCACCAGGCATATATCTATATTTTTAGATTTTAAAAGCCATCCCATTGCCGAATCCACTATTAAAGTTACCGGTATTTTAGCGTTTTGAAGTTCCCATGCTGTAAGGCGTGCACCTTGCAACAGCGGGCGGGTTTCACAAACGAACACCTCAACAGACTTACCCTTTGACACTGCGGTATAAATCACCCCTAAAGCCGTCCCTATACCCCCTGTGGCTAAAGCGCCAGTATTGCAAATTGTGATTATACGCGCTTGGGGAGAGATTATATCGCTTCCATACTCTCCAATTTTCTTACAGCAATCTTTTTCATACTCCCAGATTGAAAGGGCGCACTTTTCCAGATTAATGGGTATATCAGCCACTTGGGAAGCAGTAAGTGCCTGGCTCATTTTATTCATAGACCAAGCGAGATTAACCGCGGTAGGACGCACAACCTTCATCTGGGAAATAGCATTAATAATTATCGCTCGCAAATTTGAAGAATCTTGCTTGCGGTGTGCTTCAGCGGCTATACCCAACGCTGCGGCAATGCCGATAAGCGGTGCACCGCGAATTGCGAGCGTCTTTATGGCTCGGGCAATTACTCGCCAATCATCGGTCTGGCGCCACTTTTCGCGCCCGGGCAACCAGCGCTGGTCTAAAAACTTTATTCGCCCCTCATTCCACTCTATCGGTTGCACTATCTTCATATTCACCGTCCCCATTACACAACGCTCATTAACAATCTACAATTTGCAATTTACAATTTACAATTCTAAAATTCTACCATTGCTCTAAACTGCCTAAACCTTTCCTCAATATGCTCTTGGGTTAGGTTTTCCAGCCGTTTCATCCCGAACTCTTCTACGGTAAAAGAAGCCACCACCGCACCATACACTACCGCCCGTCGTAAGTTATACGAACCGATGTCATTAGTGGCGGCTAAATAACCTAACATACCACCTGCGAAACTATCTCCCGCACCTGTCGGGTCTTTAGGCTCGCATAACGGAAATGCAGGACATAGAAAAGGTGGTTCGTGTCGGGTGAATAGAATAGCCCCGTGTTCGCCCTTCTTAATTACCGCATAGTGAGGTCCCATCTCCAAGAGTTTAGTAGCGTTATCTACCGTGGACTTACCACCAATTAATAGTTGCAATTCCTCATCGTTGAGCAAAGCCATATCCACCTTCTTTAACAACTGAACTATAGTTTGGCGTTGGTCGGTTATCCAGTGGTTCATCGTATCAAATACGACCAGTTTAGGTTTAACCATCTGCTTAAGGACACTGTTTTGTAATTCAGGGTCGATATTGGCGAGCATAAGGATTTCCGCCTTTGCTGCCGCAGCAGGAACTCGAGGGTTAAATCCTTCAAATACCCCTAAATCCACCGACACGGTGTCTCGATAGTTCATATTGTTGTGATACCTTCCGTGCCAGCGGAAGGTTTTACCAGACACGAACTCCAAACCGTCTAAATCGACGCCGCGCGCCCGTAAAAACTCAACCTGATGGGTCGGAAAATCGTCTCCTACCACCGCTACGATATGCACCGGAGCGAATAGTGAACCGGCTGCACCCATAAATAAAGCCGACCCACCTAACGAATCCTCAGCCCTCCCGTAGGGAGTCTCAATGGTATCCAGCGCTGCCGAACCCACCACGGTTAAATGTGATGACATTGTGTTTTCCATTTTTACCTATTAAAACTTATTCTAAGTTGTAGAAATAATTGTCTTCAATTTTCACATCCTTTCCGGTGCTTCGACACCGATTAGGTTTAAGCCCTCTTTTATCACGCAGGCGGTTGCCAGACACAGCATAAGGCGAGCACCTGTCAGTGCTCTATCATCACTTATTACCCTATGCCGTTGGTAAAATAAGTGAAAACAACGCGCTAAATCAACCAAATAACCAGTTAGCGGATGGGGTTCAACAGTGCGAACAATAGCCGAGAGCGTCCATGGAAATAGCGCTATTTGCTTTAGTAAATTCAGTTCCTCCTCAGAATTCAATAGGCGCAAGTTTAGCGAAACCTGTGATTTATCAATATGTTCCGCTTGTAGGGATAATCTTTTATCACCTAAAAATTCAAATTCCTTTGCGCCTGGCTGCCTGAAAATAGAACATATGCGTGCGTGGGCGTATTGAACATAATAAACTGGATTTTCATCGTTATGTTGCTTAGCGAGTTCAAGGTCAAAATCGAGCGGTGAACTGACCCGGCGCCGCAGGAAAAAGAAGCGTGCCGCATCCACCCCAACTTCGTCCACCAATTCGTCCATTGTGAGCATCACCCCGGCGCGCTTGGACATCTTAACTTCTTCATCCCCCCGCTTTAAATTAACCTGTTGAACTATTAAAGCGTTATAAAAACTGTCCGGCAATCCCAGCGCTTTCAACGCGGCGGTCATCGTTATAATATGCCCGTGATGGTCAGGTCCAAGTAAATCCACCGAGCGTTCATAACCACGCTGGTATTTATCAATATGATAAGCGATATCCGGCACCCGATAGGTAAGACGCCCATCCGAAGTTCGCACCACTCGGTCATCTGTATCCCCAAAGTCCTTTGTTTTCAAATATAAAGCATTATCCTTTTCATAAGTTATACCTAATTCTACCATCCTTTGAACCACCTTTTCCACCCGTCCGTCCTCATAAAGTTCATTCTCGCGGAACCATCGGTCAAAGATAACCCTAAAACGCGTTAGTTGGGCTTGCTGGGCTTTGAGCATCCAATCGACTGCCCACCGACCTATCTGGTTGTCATCATACTCAATTTCATCGGGATGGACTTGACGCCAAGCGCGAGCCACATCATAAACATACTCGCCAAAATAGCCCCCCTCGGGGATGACCGCCTGTTCAACCCTACCTTCAAGTTCAGCCAATCTGGCGCGCACCGACCCACCAAATAGCAACACTTGTTTGCCACCATCGTTGAAATAGTATTCACTATGTGCCGTATAGCCTCGTTTGCGGAAAATGCGCACTAAAGCGTCGCCGACAGAAGCGGCTCGGGCGCTGACGATATTAAGTGGACCGGTCGGATTAGCACTTACAAATTCAAAAAGCCATCTCTTGCCCATCCCTTCATTAGAACTGCCAAACTCCTGGGGATTTTCAGCAATATTCTCAAGCATCCGATAGAAATAACCGGGTGCTAATTTGAAATTTAGAAAACCTGGTCCGGCTACATTTACCGATTCTACACCATCATCGGATAGTGGATATGCGGAGGCTAATCGCTCAGCCAGCACCCGCGGGCTCATCCCTATCTGAGTCGCATAGTGCATCGCCACATTACAAGCCAATTCACCGAACTCCTTTTGACGCGGTATCTCTAAGGTGATTCTTTGAGGCTTTATACCTTCACACCGGCACAGTTCAGTGAGGACTTCAACAATTTGTTGTTCTATCGGTTGGTTGGACATAGGTATTTTTGCAGGCTATTAAAATACTTGTATTTAAGAAGCGTAGAGGTTCACGATAAGATAGGTTTAGGGCAACTTTACTGCGTGCCTATGGGCAATCGCTCGTCATAGCCCTTATTCGAGACCTTTAACCTTGACTACTTTAGCATCACCCCATAACCTTTCTAATGCATAATAGTTGCGGGCTTCAGGTTGAAAAATATGCACAATGACATCGATATAATCCAATAAAATCCATCTTTGGGTATCAGTTCCTTCGGTGTGGGCGGGTGGATAACCTTGACGGCGAAGTTCGGTTTCCACATAATCGGCAATGGCTTTACAATGAACATCCACTGCCCCGGAACAAATAACGAAAAAATCAGTGAAATCTGCTATTTTACGAACATCTAACACGAGTATTTGCATCGCTTGCTTGTTGGCGGCAAGCAGTGCGGCGCGTTTAGCGAGGGTTATTGGTCGAACCTGCTTTTCAGCGGGCAAATGGCAGCCTCTTGTAGTCCTTGCCGATGATAAGGGTCAAATCAAAATCGGTTCCCGCCGGTCCAGATTGACGGGATATCTGGGCTTCGTCAATGCCGAGCAGTCTGGCTAATTCCCGCGCGGATTTATGGTTGCCACTGCGATTGACAATTTTTGAAATGCGGTAATCTTGCCGGTCGGCATTGCCCACATCTCTTATTTCGTAATCTTGTTTAATTAGCCAGTCGCGGGCTCTTTTAGCGACCCCCGGGACACCGCAACCATTCAGCACCTGAACCTTGATGCGTGCCGGTGGGGTAGAAATCCCTAAATCGCTCGGTGGTTGAGTTTGTGCTACAGAAGGTTGTTCCACATTAGTGGGCATTGATTGTAAAATAGGCTCCGGCTCATAAATGGGTTCCGATTTAACCTCCACAGTCGCACTTTTGGCTGGAGTAACCTCGCGATTCTTATAACGGTCTACCCAAAGACCGATAGAAAGAACCAATTGCACGACCATTAATGCAATCAGCAAGTCCAGCCTAATGCGAGTGCGTCTCTCGGGGTCGTCAATATCAAAGCGTCCACGCGGGCGAGGATTTGGGGTCATCACCTTCCTTAATTTTTATTAATAGGTTGTTTATAATTACCCACAGTCATTCCACCTATATAGTGGTTTCACCGCGTCGGGACCGATTGTTCTATTATGTATTCACCCGGACTCTCATAACCATAGGGCCAGACTCGCTGCGGGGAATAGATATCTTCATTCCACATACGATTTGGATTGCGATAAAATGCTAACCTGAAAAAAATATCACGGCTTGGCCTATAATCCAAAGTAAACCCACCGATTAGGTCATTATAACTGACCGGTTCGCCACCATAGTTAAATCGGCTGTTCTGAGCGCCTAACATTATTGATAGCGTCAATGGGTTCGATAATTTATACGATATATTAGTCGCATAGAGGCTCTGCATAAGCGAACTACCACCTTGCGAGGAAAACCCCATTGAAACCGTGTGGTTTATACTGAATCGGGTGGGGTCAAGTCCTAAACTGCGAGATATTGTCTCTCTTCTTAACCAATCTTTGAAGCCCAATTGGACGCCTTGCGCTCTCGCCTCGGTGAACCATAATATCATAAGGAGGCCAAGAACTAAGGTTATAACTTGTTTTTTACGCATATAAAATCCTTAGATTTAATCTATATATATTTTACGAAATTTCTAACCCTTTGTCAACCCCCTTGTCGTTTAATATAAATTTGTTCCAGTTCCCTAAGTTGCTCGGGGCTGTTTACTCCTGCCACCTCAACTGGGTCGGACACGAAATAAGCCGCTAACGGTAGACCCTGCTCAGATAATATATTAAAAATATCGGTTATATAGTATTCGCCTGCTGCGTTATTATTGCTGAGGCTCTTAAGGTTTTCAAATAATATCTTAGCCTTAAAGAAATAAATCCCTGCATTCACTTCTCTTATGAGAACCTCTTCGCCTTTTAAGTCCTTATGTTCCACTATGCGCAATAGTTCTCCTTTAGGACCCCGCACTACCCTGCCATATCCTGAAGGGTCGTCAGGCTCAAAGGTAAAATCGGTAGCCACAGCACGACTCTTTAAATGCCAGTCATAAGCTGACTTTACGGTGGATAATTTCATCAGCGGAACATCGCCGGATAATACCAGAACATCACCATTGTAATCTTTAAGCAGTGGTTCACAATAGCGGACCGCGTCTCCTGTGCCGAGTTGAGGCTCTTGCACCACATACTCCACTCCCATTCCTTCGGTGGCTTCAATGACCATCCCTCGCTTATAACCCACCACTAAAATTATACGCTGAGAACCAACCTGACGCGCTAATTCAATGACATATTGCACCAGCGGCTTGCCGTTCAGTTTATGTAAAACCTTCGGCAGGTCTGAATGCATCCTTTTGCCTAACCCGGCGGCTAAAATTATCGTGCTAAAACCATCCATAAAACAAAGATTGCTAACTTAACAAACTTTACAATCCGACAGACTTTCCGATTGCATCTTTAGCCTCTTCTAATCCCATCGCTTCTGTGTTAACCACCACTAATGGAGCGACCTCAAGCAAGCGCTTCCATTGACGACGCAACTGCTCCATCCGGTCGGGATTTAAGTTTAAATAATATGGGTTATAGAATGGTTGAGAGCGATATCCACCGCGCGGGCTTAGCACCGCTCCCTCCTCTAAAATTCGCAAGGCTTGCTCGGTAGAAGGCTTTTGCAACTTGGGACCGAGCGATTCCCGTTTAAGCAATATGATTTTAGAAAGAACTGTCCGTTTTATATGCTTATTAGTGCCGCCAAGCCAATAGGGGTCTACCATAGCCCGCGAGCGCCTGGATGCTATATAACAACATAACTCCCCACGCTCAAGCGGGCATTTTTCCTTAAGCGGACAGGCTTCCACTTCGCAATCATCTAACTTGGTTACTACATTTTCCAATTTAGAACGGTCAAATAGTCGCGCCAGTTCAGGTAGGTGTTCAGATAAGTCTGTTTTTAACAATAACTTGCGCTCAACTGAATCAGCAACTGGGGTTCCTGATGCCCAGCGGATAAAAAAGCCATCATAACTATGGAGGCGCGTCTCATTCCTGCGCAGAAGATTGCTAAAATGTGTGCCTCCCCCGGTTCCCGGCGGCGTAATCAAAGCAACGCCTCTTCCATTGACATCTAAACAAGCACCACCTATCATCAGGGCATCGAACGCGGCTGCACTTATGCTATCCACCATTCCTAAGGCTAAGGCTCGTAGTTGAGGATAATAAGCGCTATTAAATAGGAAGGCGCTACGAGATTCAGGCGCATAAAATGCCCGCGGCTCGCGCCCTGCTGCATCCTTAACACCGTAAATTATACCGTGTGGCTCAAGGTCCGATTCCAGCGGTGATGGATACCAGTTCTCAATCCAGAAATCAAGCAGGTGTTTAGAATTCGTCGCTAATTTAAGTATGATACCACCGATGTTGACATTCCATTCCTGGTAATTATCATATGGCATCGCTACCTCCGCCTCTGCTACCAAACCATCTTTCACCCGTGGTGAAATAGATGGTTCTAACTCAACAAAATCCTTGACTTTAGTTACGGTGTTATCCAATTCAGCGCGCTTTGCTTTCGTGGTGGGTTTGAGTTTGGCTAAAGCCTCTATTAGGCGTGTTAACCCCTCCTCTAAGTTTTTCATAGAGGTTGCATATGAGATTCTAATAAACTTATCTGCACCGAACGATTCACCGGGCACTAAAGCGATATGAGCAAATTTTAATAGATAATACGCGAGTCCAGCCGAATTTCGTATCTCCACCCCTTCATATTGCTTGTCGTAATACCATTCGCAATTGGGGAATAAATAAAACGCACCTTCAGGTTTGGTGCAGGATAAGTGGGGGATACTCTGGAGGCGATATAAGCAATAGTTGCGTCTCCGCTCAAACTCACTGCGCATCCGGTTTATCTCGTTTTGAGGTCCGGTTAAGGCTTCCACCCCAGCCCATTGAACGATAGAAGTCGGGTTTGAAGTCTGGTGAGATTGGACCTTTGATATACCTTCGATTACCTCGCGCGGTCCCACCGCATAGCCCAATCGCCAGCCGGTCATAGAAAAGGCTTTCGAAAAGCCATTTACTACTAAACAGTTCTGGCGGACTTTATCGCCTAACGCCGCTACAGAAACGAAATAGAATCCATCATAGACTAATTTCTCATAAATTTCATCGCTGATTATAAATATCCCTTCATCCATACAGATATCTACTATTTTTTGTAGTTGTTCGGCGTTATAAGCCGCCCCGGTTGGATTGGAAGGGTTGTTTAATATTATCGCTCGGGTGCGCGCGGTGAGGCTCCGACCCAAATCTTCCGGCGTAATTCTAAACCCATTTTCCTCGCGTCCCATCACGAACACCGGAACACCTTTAGCCAAATTGACCATATGTGGATAGGAAACCCAATATGGCGCTGGTATTATCACCTCATCACCTTTATTTAGCAGTGCTTGGAAGGCATTGTAAAGGCACTGTTTAGCACCGGTAGAGATGATTACTTGGTCAGGTTTATAATTCGCTCCCGACTCCTGTTGAAACTTGCGACAAACCGCTTCCCGCAACTCAATTATACCATCGTTAGCGGTATATTTGGTTAAATCGCGGTCTAAAGCGCGTTTAGCAGCTTCCTTTATATTCAAAGGAGTCGGAAAATCTGGCTCACCGACCGATAAATCTATGACATCCACGCCCTCTTTGCGCATCTGTAAAGCCTTTGCTGCTATGCGCAAAGTGGCGGAAAAGCCTATTCGTTGAACTCGCTCTGATACCATTACTGAAATATTCTTATGATATTATGTTTTTCTGATTTTTAAGTTTTAAGTTCCTTCGACCTATTTTTATAAACTCACAATAACAGAGTTGTTAACTTCTATCCATCAACTTTTTTAACACTTCTAAATTTCCAATACACCACAGCCGAACCTAAAATAACTACCGTCGTCCCTATGAACACCGCTTGACGCGAGACATCTAAATAAACCAACTCCTCCACATAGTGTTGGATAAAAGGTCCTGAATAAGTCCAGCCCGATTTTGCCCGCAGATAATTCTCAAGGTGTGTCAGGGGACAAAGCCAACCTTTTATTTGCAGGATTACCGAAAAGATGAGCGCCCCGATATGAAGCCACATCACCCAAGTTATTTTTCGTCCAATCAATGCTCCAAATATCAAAAATCCTATCCATAATAAATGCACCGCTACCACTATGTCAGCAAAAATTGCATACATTTAAATAAATTGAACTTATATCCCACCTGAGCGATATCAAAGAGAATTGGATTGAATTTTACTGGATTAGGTTTTCTTTTCTTTATCCTTCTTGCCCAACACTTTTTTCAAATCTATGCCCGACACGGCTTCCACCACCTCGGGGAGTTGCGACAGCACTGAGGCTACCTGACCGGTCAATTTAGAAGCGCCATTAGCACCATCGCCGACCATTACAATCTTTTCAACTTTAGACAGCGGTTCGGATACAGCTCGGGCAAGTTCAGGTAGTTTATCAATGAACATTTGAGCCATTGCGGCTTCGTTATAGGAGCGGAAGGCTTCGGCTTTAGCCGCCATAGCCTCGGCTTCGGCTTTACCGAGATGACGAGTATATTCTATACGGCTTATACCCTCAGCTTTCTTGACCTCTACTGTTGCTAATCCTTCAGCCTTAAGCGCGTCGGCTTTACCTTGGGCTTCAAGTATGAGACGCTGCTTCTCAGCAGCTGCTTCAGCCTCGATTTGATACTTGCGCGCTTCAGCCGGTTTTTTCACCGAGGCATCTAATTCCAATTCCCGCCTTTTTATTTCCATCTCTTCCACCTTTATAGCCGCTTCTTTTTCCACCATTCGCACCTGATATTCCATCTTTTTCAATTCTGCAGCATATTTAGCGCGTTCAATTTCATAAGCGATATCGGATTGCGCCCGTTTTACATTGATATCGGCTTGGAATTGGGCTCTTTGAAGTTCGTAGTCGCGGCTCGCTGAGGCAATCTCGGCTTCCACCTGATAGCGCACTATCTCGCCTTCTTTATGCGCCAGTGCAGTCTTAATGACGGTGTCCTTTTCCGTCTCGGCTTGGGCGATTGCTGCATCACGCTTGACCATTGCAATCCGCGGGGCACCAATGGCTTGTAAATAACCTTGGGTATCGCTGATATCCTTCAGCGCAAAGGCTAAAAGTTCAATGCCCATCTTAGCGAAATCGGCTTCGGCTGATTGGCGAACCTTTTGGTTGAATTCATCGCGCCTTTGATAAATCTCCTCCACCGATAGTGCTCCGAGCGTCGAACGAACATAGCCCTCAAGTATATTCTCCGACACCTCCTTTATTGCGGATGCCCCACGACCTAAAAACTGCTCCGCGGCTCGCCGAATGGAAAATTCATCAGAGGCAACCTTGACTTGGGCTGAAAACTCCGCAATGATGTGCACCCCTTCCCGCGTTAACACCTCTGGGGTGCGAAAGGTAATGGTATAAGTTTCCAGGGGCAAGGTTTGAGCAGTTTCGATAAATGGCTTGACAAAGGTCCCACCACCTATTTGCAAGCGATAGCCAACTTTTATTTTATTGCCCTCGCTATCCACTATCGTTCGCTTGCGCCCACCTGAAATAATTAACACTTCATTAGGACCCACCTTGTAGTATTGCTTAGCCATTACGAATATGACTAAACCTATCACTACGACGACAGCCCCTACTATTATCAAGATAAGTGTGAGGTTCATTTATCTCCTTATTTAAGTTATATCAATAATTATTATCAATTTGTTGACTTAATAAATCGCTAATTGTTCTTTTTAGCGCAAAGTCTTAAAGTTTAAATATAAGTATATTTTATCCTTATTTCAAAACCTAAAAAGGTCTTCCATTATAATTTTTATTATTTGTTTTAATATAAATCATCCGTCCTCGTTACAAATTACTCCGCGAAGAGCGGACCAAGCAGCGGTGCGGGGGCTAGCAAGATAGGTGTCGCCAAGTCCCTGTTTGCCTTTAAAATTACGATTAGAAGTTGAAACCTGCACCTCCCCTTTACCCGTCATTCCGATTTGCCCTGAGGCACAACCTCCACAACCGGCTTGCGATACGATGGCTCCTGCCCTCACCAAATCAGCCAAAGTGCCATCCTCTAAAATACGCATATAAACCTCTCTGGTAGCCGGCACCATTCTTAGCATCACATCTTTATGAACCTTCTTGCCCGTTAAAATCTCCGCTACCGCTCTAAAATCTTCCCAACGCCCGTTAGTGCAAGAACCAACAAATACTGAATCCACTTTTACATCATTAAACACATTCACCGGACAGGCTCCATTTGGAGATGGGGGTGGTGAAGCTAAAGGTGTTAGATTGCTGATATCAAAGTTTAGTATTTCACTAAATTGTGCTTCATTGTCGGACCAAATCTGGTTGACTTCTCGCTTAAACCGCTCACTATAAAAATCATCCACTATTTTAGAAGGTGGCATAAAGAAAGCGATAGCACCGGCTTCAGTGGCTAAAGACGCCACAGTAACCCTACCAGCAAAATCCATTTGGTCAATAAACTCACCAATTAATTCCACAGCCTTACCTAAAGCCCGTTCAGTGCCAAGTTCTTTGAGTAAGAATAACCCTAAATCCTTTGCAGTTATATTTTGGGGTGGATTTCCCTTTAGGACCACCTGTATAGTGTGCGGAACTTCAAACCAAGTCCGACCGGTGCGGAAAATATAAGCCACATCCATATCGCCCATACCTTGCCCGAAAGCACCCACTGCGGAAAGAATATTGAAATGGCTATCCGTGCCGACCGCGGTGTCGGTTGGATTGACCAAACCTTTCTCCATAGCAAGGTGAGTTCCAATACCTGAATCGACATCATACACACGAGCACCATATCGTCTTGCAAACAAACGACATTTGTGTTGGTTATCAGCATAGCCGGTAGTATTGGCTGGTGCGTTAGTGTCAAAGGTAAAAAAGGTTTTAGATGGGTCGGCTAAAGGATTACCGCTAAAACTTTGTTCCAAATGTTCAACTACATTAGGTCCTCCAAAGTCGCGCGCCGAACGGTAATCTATATCTATCCAGATAAGTTCCCCCGGCTTTACTTCGCTTCTATCCGAGTGAGCGGATAAAATTTTTTCTATAAATGTCATTGGCATTGCCTTACCTTTCTGTTTAACTTTCTAAATTTGGTTTAAATCTTTTAAAAATAAAAAATCTAAAAAGTTATAAATCTAAGAGATAGTTTATCTTACTATATAAATTTAATAAATTTAAGTATTCACTTG
>FWPV01007978.1_pt1 | contig 18848 bp, 14 predicted proteins | sample 2228371 | NCBI WGS metagenome assembly FWPV01 (sample SAMEA103939776, study PRJEB20133) | metagenome
GAGATGATGATGTCGTTCTCGGGGTCGTTCCACTTGGTGGTCGGCTTGATGGCGTCCCACAGGTACTTGAGGCCGAAGCCGCGCCCGCCGATGAAGATCTCCTTCATCTTCTGGTCGATCTTCTTCTCCTTTATCTTCAGAGTCGAGAGGTCGACGTGCAGGCTGCGGTTGGTGTATCCCTTCTCCGGCAGGCTGGGGGTGAAGCGGTGCTCGGCCAGAACTTTGTGGGCCTGCTTCATCTCCTCGATGCCGTCGAGGTAGCGGGTGTATTCGAAAGTTCTGTTTTCGTCCATGGCAACTCCGTTCTATCTTTTTCGACGTTAAACGTTTGAAAACGTTTTTAGGTGTCATTACTTTTCCGCTATCTCCAGGGCATGTTCCGGGCAGGCCTTGGCGCAGGCGCCGCAGGCCACGCACTTGAAGGGCTCGGGCTGGTCGGGATGGTACCGCATGGAGAGGGTGGGGCAGAAGCCGACGCACATCAGACAGCCTACGCATTTCTTCTTATCTAGCATCACCACCCCCAGTTTGTTGCGGTAGAGGGCCTGCACTGGACAGATCTCGATGCACTGGCCGCACTGGTTGCAGACGTTGATCTCGAAGGCGCCGTCCCGCTCGGTCACCCGAATGGCCGACTTGGCCGGGTCCTCGGTCTTGAAGAAAGTCCTGGCGCAGGTTTTCTCGCAGGCGCGCACGCCCTTACAGGCTGACTGGTTGGTCTTGAGATACTTCATTGGTCTCGCCTCGTTGGATGTATTTGTCTTGATACTATGCTTCCTTAGATTTTAATTTTATCAGACCGGCCTTGCAAAATCAAGGCTTATTTAGGTCAAAATGCAACTCTGTTCCGCCTGGACTCCGCGAAAAAGCCGCTCCCAATGGGGCGGCTTTTTGTTTGGGTTAAAATCTGACCCTAGCCACGGAATCCGTAGGTTCAAAGTCGAACCCCAACAGCTTCGACAGCCTCCTCAGGTTCTCCAGCACTGCCCGTCCTTCCTTCCCGGTAACCACAGTTGGCTGAAAGCCCGTCTTCAGGTTGTCCACCGAGAGGGGGACGATCCTCGCTTCCCTAAGGCCGTTCGGAGAGAGATCGACCTCGAGGATGATGCTCTCGGTGCACTTGCGGCTGCGGGAGCCGAAGGCGAAGTTGCCCAGGCTGTAGGCGATCAGTTTTCCTTTGTAGACCTCCAGCCCCTGCAGGATGTGGGGGTGGTGCCCCAAAATCAGGTCGGCCCCGCTGTCTATGGCCAGGCGGGCCAATTCTCTTTGATAGGACTTGGGCGTATCCATCAGCTCGGCCCCCCAGTGGAAGGAGACCACCACCAGGTCGGCCTGCTTCTTGGCGGCGGCCACATCCTCGGCTATATAAGTTTTCTCGCCCGGGGCCGTGCCTGCCCTTTTGGCGGTAGCCCAGAACTCGGCGGGATGGACCTTGGAGTAGGAGAGGAAGGCCACCTTGAGCCCGTTTCTTTCGACGATCGCCGGCCTTCTGGCCTGGGCCAGATTCCTGCCGGCGCCGCTGTAGGCTATACCCAGGCTGTCCAGAATCCGGATCGTCTCCAACAATGGTTCCGAGCCGTAATCCATCATGTGGTTGTTGGCCATGGCCACCACATCGAACCCGGCTCGGGCCAGGGCTCCGGCATAAGACGGCGGCACCAGGAAGGTGAAGCGCTTCTTGAAGGGTCTGCCCTCGGTGCCGAAGGGCGCCTCCAGGTTGCCGATGGCGATGTCGGCCGACCGAATGATGCCGGCCGTGGCCTGGAAGGGATGGTCTGGTCCGTACTGCTTTATCGAAGGCTCCATCGAGGCTCCCAGCATGATGTCGCCCACGGCCAGAACCGTCACCGAAGCGGTGTCGCCCACCACCGTTGACGGAGCCGTCAGCCACAGCCAACCGAGAATCAATCCCAACATCCTGAATGGTATCCTATTCGATGAACTGGTATTGGATTTTCACGAGGAAACCAGGAAAGGATGAATGTTTTGGAGAATCAAATAGTACTTGGTTGACGAGCCGGACATGCCCGGCATTCAAGGTACTTTTAAATAATAGGCCACAAGTTCAATAAAAAACCCAGTCCGCTGCCGGGAACTGGGCACTTTGAATAGCGATCTGCGGTTTTAGAACATACGGGGCAGCAGTATATAGTTCTGAGGATCGACCGGCTGGTTATTGACCAACACTTCGTAATGCAGGTGGGGCCCGGTGGCCCGGCCGGTCTGTCCCACCAAGGCCACTATCTGGCCCCGGGTCACCGTCTGTCCCTGTTCGACTTTGATCATGGAGCAGTGGGCATAACGAGTCTGTATGCCATAGCCATGGTCTATCTCCAGACAGAGGCCGAAATTGTTCCGATAGCCGACAAAGGTGACCGTGCCCTTGGCCGCGGCCACGATGACCGTGCCCTCGGGCCCGGCGATGTCGATGCCCTCGTGCATGCGGAGCTCGCCCACCAGCGGGTCCCTCCGGAAACCGAAGGGACTGATGATCCAACCTGGAGACGGCTGGATGGATGGAGTTCTATCCCAGCGGTTCTGTTGCTCCTGTAAAGAGGCCACCACTTCCTCGAAGCTCTCGTTCTGAAGTTTGGCCTGGCGCAACAATTTGTCGAGCTCCTGCTCGGTGCTCTGGAGTCGGCCGGCCGCGCCCGGGGTTATTTCCTTGAGCAATGGCGAACGTTCGTAGCCGCCGACGCCCACTTTTCTGATGTCCGGATCGATGGGCTGCAATCCGGCCATAACTCTCAATTTGGTGTCGAAGGCCACAAATCGGTCGATGCTGGCCTGCAGGTCCTTTGTCTTCTGGTGGAACTCGTCCAACTTGTTCCGGAGTATATGGTTCTCTATCTCCAAGGTCTTGAGCATGGAGACGTCCACTAATTTCTTGATATAGCCGGTGCTCACCAAGCCCAGGCCGAAAAGCAGAAAAACCCCAAAACACAAAGCGAGGCCGGCCGCCCAATTGGGTATCCGGATGCTGATCATGCCACCGCCATGGTGGGGGATAAGCACCACCGTCAGATATGTCTTTTCCTTGAGGCTCATATAGCAGTTAAAATATATCACATATCTTATTAATCTGTCAAGGGGTTTTATCACTTTTTTTATGCTTATTTTCGCCGTAGCCCGATTTTTCTTTTACTTGACAAGTTGTTACATTATTGCTAAAATGTTAAAGAGAAATTGGTCTGAGGCACTGAACAAATGATTAACCATGCTCATCGAGACGGAAGGAAATGCCTGACTTCAACAAACAAACCCTGGAAACGTCTAATTTCACGGCCAAGATAATCGTCTTCGATTCCTTGGATCTATGCGCTGTTTTTCTCAGCGGTCAGATGGAATCTCACCTGGCCTCGCAACTGAGAGAGAAGGTCTATTCCACCACCATAGGCAAGAGATACAACTATCTGGTAGATCTGGAGGGGCTGACGTCCATCAGTTCTAATGGACTGGGGTTCTTGATGTACCTGGCCAAGAACAAACGGGACTTCGTCTATATCTCCCGGCCCCACTCCGCTATCATCCAGCCGTTCAACCTGCTGGGCATCGGCCACCTGTTCCTCTACTATCATTCGTTGGAGGATCTGGAGAGACAACACGGATTCCCCCAGGCCGCCCTCTCGGTGCTCTGGATGGAGAAGAAGGTGCTTTCGGCTACCCTCCACCAAAAACAATGGGTGAAGATCCTCAAGGAGCATCTGGCCTCCAGGGAACTGACCAAGGAGATACAGAGCCTCTCCGCCTACCTGGAGGCGGCCGAAAAGCAGAACCCCATAACCATGCCGGCCGATGACAAATTCACCAGCATCCTCTATAGATTCCTGGAGAGGGCCTTCGCCGAATACGAGGAGGCCGGCGGCCAGAACCTCGAGGCCGCCACCTTGGAGTTGATCGCCAAGGAACTGATGGCCAACGCCGTCAAACACGGATACAATTATCAGAGCGGCGGCCAGATCGAGGCTGGCTACCGCATCGAGAACGGACATTTGGAGATCACCTTCACCGACCACGGCCGGGGCTATAATCCCAGGCCCAACGGAGACGACTCGCTGCCCTCGGCCGGGCTGGAGATGCTGCGTAAAATATTCGACCGCCTGGAGATCTCGGTACCGCCCCAGAGGCTGGCCGAAGGTCTAGTGCTGGGGCCAGGGACCCTGGTGCGGATGATCAAAACCGCCGGAGCCGCCCTAACCGGCCCACAGCCATCGAAAAGTTGGTGGCAGAAGATAAAAACCTGGCTGGGTGGCCGCTGATCATTCAAGTGCCGGGGCTACTCAGAGTTCCACCATGGAACGGTCGTTGAACGGCCAGTTTCGGCCCGGCCTGGGCCTGGGGGCCAAGTTCACCCTGTGGATGCTGGTCTTCATCCTATCCATGATGTCCGTGGCCCATATCTTCTTCTCCCGGCACCAAAGGCAAAACCTCGAGGCCGAGATAACCCTAAGGGGCCAGACTATCTGCGCCGGCCTGGCGGCCGCGGCCGAAGAACCGTTGGTGATGAAGGACGATCTGGCCCTGGCCAAACTCACCGTCAGTATAAAAGACCAAAATCCCGGTATCCTGGCCTGCGCCATCGAGGACCACCAGGGCCGCCTCTGGGCGCACAGCGATCTTTGGCAACTGCAACGAACCGATACTGTCTCCCACCACCGCCGCCCGGCCGTGAATGCCTTGGAGGTCTCCCATCCCATAACTGTCAAGGGAAAGGTCATCGGCCAAGCCCGAGTGCTCATCTCCCGGGAGTCCATCGAAAGGGCTGTGACCCGGGCCGTTCGGGGGCTGGCCCTTGTCACCCTGGGCATCCTGGCCGTCGGACTCTCCGGTATGCTGCTCATGGTCTCCTTGGTGGTGGGGCCGCTGGGCCGGATCTCTCAGGACATCGAGGCCATCGGCCACGGCGATCTGGACCGCGGCATCCAAACCTCCCGCCGCGACGAGGTGGGCCGTATCTCCTATTCGGTGCGCCTCATGGCGCAAAACCTGAAGATAGCCCAAAAGCGGCGCATAGAGCAGGAGCGTCTTAAAAGGGAACTGCAGATAGCCCGCGATATCCAGCAGTCCCTGCTGCCCAAAGATCTGCCCCAGATACCGGGCCTGGCCCTGGCGGCACGCTACCGGGCCGCCTCCGAGGTCGGCGGCGATTACTACGACCTGTTGGAGTCAGCCGGCGGAAGACTGGGCCTGTTGGTGGCCGATGTCTCGGGCAAGGGAGTGGGCGGCTCCATGGTGATGGCCATGCTGCGCAGCATCGTCCGCCTGGAGTCGTCCCGGGAGAGTTCCCCCCGGCGGCTCTTGAGCCGGGTGCAGCGCGCTCTGTGCCGGGATATACCCGAGGGCCTGTATGTCACCATGTTCTATGCAGTGTTGGATCTGAAAAACCAGCGCCTGGTTTGCTGCCGCGCCGGCCACCCGCCAGCATACCTCATCAAATTTGACGGTTCTACGCCCCAGGCCATCTTGCCTCAGGGAAAACCATTGGGCATTGCGCTACCTGATGATGACGATTTCGCCGCCGGATTGGAGGAGGCCAGCCTGCCGTTCGTCGGAGGCGATAAAATATTGCTCTACACCGACGGAGTCACCGAGGCCCGGGATGGAACCGGCCGCGCCTTCGGCCCCCAAGGTCTGTATGATCTGCTATTCCACTTGGGCCGGTTGGAGCCCGAACCCCTGGCCCAGGAGATCCTGCGGTATCTCGAGGAATACACCAACGGAGTTCCTCAATCGGACGATATAACTCTGCTGATCGCCCAGAGCACTTGAGCCCCCCATGATGCTATATAGACGGACATTAATAGAGACCCTCTTACTCTTGGCGGCCTGGGCCCCGGCCCTGGCCCTGCCCTGGACCATAGAGACCGTCGATTCGTCGGGCCAGGCCGGGCACTATGTCTCTCTGGCCCTGGATGGAGCCGGACGCCTGCACCTGTGCCATTACGATTCTGTAAATGGCGATCTGCTCTATGCTCGGAAGTCCGGTGGTTCATGGTCGTATCAAGCCATAGACACTTCGGGTGACGTCGGCCGCTATTGCGCCATCGTGGTGGGCGCCGACAACAGCCCCCGGATCAGTTATTTCGATTCCACCAACCGGGCTCTAAAGTTCGCCTTCCACGACGGCATCCAATGGTCCAATGAGACAGCCGACCCCGGACCCGGCGTGGGTCAGTACACCTCGATCTGTCTCAACGGGATCACGCCCATCATAAGTTACTACGACCAGGCCAACCGCGACCTGAAGTTTGCCACCAAGCCAGGCAGCTGGTCCAGGATTCAGATCGACACCGTCGGCGATGTCGGCCGCTATACCTCGGTGGCCAACAGCGGCAACAACCAGACCCGCATCGCCTATTATTCGGACTCCCAGAAGCAACTCAGGTTCGCCCGGCAGCAGGGCTCGGCAAATTGGATCAAAGAAACGCCAGACACCGCCACCGGCGCCGGCCTTTTCAACAGCCTGGTACTGAGGGGCGACCTCCCTACCATAGCCTATTGGGATTCAGCCGGCGGCCGAATCAAACAGGCCGCCAAACCCTCGACCAGCTGGGCCATTGACACTGTTGACCATTCAGGCCGTGCCGGCGGGCACCTATCTTTGACATTGGGCCCCGACGACCAGCCGGCCATCAGTTACTTCGATACCGCCAACGGCGACCTGCGCCTGGCCCGACGTGTCGGCTCATCTTGGATCCAAGAAGCGGTGGACACCGTTGGCTCCGTAGGCTGGTACACCTCCTGCCGCATAGCCGCCGACTCCACCATATATGTGGCCTATTACGATCTGACCAGGGGATGGCTCAAATTGGCCAGAGCCTATCTGGACAGCCGGCCGCCCCAGGTGGTCGCCCTGTCCCTGACGCCGGACACGGTCCGCCTTGAAGGTTTCACCGTCCTCTCCGCCCGAATAACCGACAACCGCAACGTTGCCGGAGCCGAGTATTTTCTGGATACGCCGGGGGCCCCGGGCACCGGCCTCTCCCCCCGGCCCGTGGCCGGTTTTGGTCCTTCTACCGTGGACGTCTTCGACACCATCTTCACGGCCACCCTATCGCCGGGCCTTCACTGGGTGTATCTCCGCGGCCAGGATTCGTCCGGGCTCTGGAGCCAACTGGATTCAGCCGGGTTCTACCTCGAGGGACCAGACACCCTGCCGCCCTCCTTCTCTTTGCAGATCTCCCCCGCCTCCCCGGCCATCGGCGCCGTTCTGGCGATCTCGGCTTGGCCCAGCGAACCGCTGCACCCGGATTCGACCGTGGTCTGCACCCTGCGTCCGGCCGGAGGACTCCTTAGTGCCGCCACTATGGTCCGCGACTCAATGAAGTACTCGGCCCAGATCTCCACTGCCGGACTGGCTCCAGGCCCCTGCCGGCTGACGGTATCGGGCTACGACCGCTGGACCAACCGGGGCACGTCATCCTTGGACTTCAACCTGTCCGCCACCGGAGAATTACTGCCCGAGGGACTGGTCTATGTCTGGCCCAATCCGGTGCGGGGTGCCAAGGCCTATTTCCACTACTATGTGAATGTGAATGCCTCAGTGACCGCGGAAGTCTATACCATGGACGGCCGATTGGTGGCCCGGCTCCAAGGTACCGGACGGGGCGGCCAGCCGCCCCATCGTCTGGATTCCAATGCCATCGTCTGGGACGTCGGCGGAGCCGCCAACGATGTCTACATCCTGCGGCTGACCGCCCGAAGCGATGCCGGCGATCAGCAGCGCACCGTGACAAAGAAATTCGCCGTCGTCAGGTAGAGCAAGATGAAAAAAATGGCTTTCGCCATAAGCATCGCCCTGGCCCTGATGTTGTCCCGGCCGGCCGCCCAGGGCGCCACCGGCGCCTCCTTTCTTCGTCTGGAATCCGACGCCGCTAGCGCGGCCATCGGCGGAGCCGCAGTCGCCCTCGGCGGTTCGCCTTTTGCGGCCTTTCACAATCCGGCCGGTCTGGCCTTCCTCTCCGGTTTTGAGTTCGCCGCCTCCCATTCACAGCATATCCAGTCGATAGGATATCAAAATCTGGCGACCTCCTTCGGCGGCCGACGCCTGGCCGTGGCCCTGTCGCTTCGCCATCTGGACCTGGACGGGATGGAGGCGAGGACTCTGCCCTCGGCCGAGCCGGATTCTCGCTTCGGTTCGAATGCCCTGGCCCCTTCGTTTTCCTTGGCCAGAAGGATGGGACGTTGCCTGTCGGCCGGAGCCAGCCTCAAACTGGTCTATCAGAAGATCGCCACCTACCAAGCCAGCAGCCTGGCCGGCGACGCCGGCCTGATTTTCCACGACGGCATCCCCGGGCTGAGGGTCGGGCTCGCCCTGTCCGATTGGGGCGGAGGGGTGAAATTCGAACAGGTCTCCAGCTCCCTGCCCTCCAGAATAGACCTGGGGCTCTCGTATTCGTTTCTACGCCGATCCCTCACCCTCTCAGCCGAATTGGATAAGACCAGATCGGAACCATTGTTCGCCAGGCTTGGCTCTGAGTACTCCTACCGCGACCTGTTGTTCCTGAGGGCCGGCTACAGGGGCGGCCGTCGCCAGGCCGGCGGGATGGCCGGGCTGGCGGCAGGATTGGGGATGCGAGTCAGGGACTACCAGATCGGCTACGCCATCACCTCTTTAGGAGAGCTCGGCCTGTCACATCATTTCTCGCTCGCCTTCCATCCCAGCCTGTCCCAGCATTCTCGCACCGAAAGGGCGGTGGCCTCTGAAATGCAGAGACGGGCCCAGATCACGGCCGAGACCTTCTACCGCCAGGGCCAGGACCAACTGTTGTCAGGCAGGCCCGAGGAAGCCGCCTGGAGTTTCGACATGGCTCTGATCTGGGACCCGGAACACAGCCATGCCCTCCGCTCTCTGGAGGAAGCCCGTAGAATAACGGCCGAGCGTAAGATCGAAAAATACCTGGCCTCGGGCCTGGACCACTACCAGTCGGGGAGGATGATAGAGGCCATCACCGATTTCGGACGGGTCCTAGAGATCAAACCCGACCATCTGGTGGCCCGGCAGTGGTTGGACAGAATATCGGAGTCCCTGGGCTCTTCTCCGGCTCCGGGCCGGAGCGATTCGCTGAATCATATAATCGCGGAATATCTCAAGGCCGGCGCCGTCCATCTTTCAACCAAGGACTATGACCGGGCCATCGACCAATGGAATAAAGTACTGGAGATCGACCCCCAAAACATTGCCGCCAGGAGCTCCATCGAACAAGCCCGCTCTCTGAAAATCCGGGCCGCCTCTCAAGCCCTTGACCGAGCCGAACAATTGGCCCGCCAGAACAAATGGCCGGCAGCCTGGATCCAGATCGAGAAAAGCCTGTCCTGGGATCCGGACAACCCCCAAGCCCTGAACCTCAGGGACCAGATTTCTCAAAAACTCAAGGAGATATCGCTGAACCATGCCCGGGCCGGCATCGATCTCTACAACCGCGGGGAACTGAACGCGGCCGAAGCCGAATTGAAATTATCGCTCTCTCTGGACAAGGGCAACCAGAGTGCGGCCGACTATCTGGCAAAGATCGGCGCCCAGCGGTCCAGGGCCACGGCCCGGGAGATAGAGGTCCTCTACCTCAAGGGCATCGCCGCCTACACCCAAGAGGACTATGCCCAGGCCGTGGCGCTGTGGCAGAGGGTGATAGAGCTCGACCCCGGACATGCCAACGCCCGGCGCAACCTGGAGCGGGCCCGGGAGAAGCTGCGGATCATCGGCCAATAAGTTTTAGGGTAGAAAAAAGCCCTCCTTAAAAAGGAGGGCTTTTGTGTTTGGGAGAATTACGAGGTGGCTTCGCTTCCGTCATGGCCATGCTCGTGCTCCGGATGCTTCAGCTCGATCCCCGGCCGTCCGCTCTTCACCAGGTAGTCGTTGATGGCCGCCCGGATGCCGTCCTCGGCCAGCACCGAGCAGTGCATCTTCACCGGCGGCAGGCCGTCCAGGGCCTGGGCCACTGCCTTGTTTGTCACCTCCAGGGCCTCCTCGATGGTCTTGCCCTTGACCAGCTCGGTGGCCATGGAGGAGGTGGCGATGGCCGCCCCGCAACCGAATGTCTTGAACTTTATGTCCACGATGCGGTCGTCCTGCACCTTGATCATGATCTTCATCATGTCGCCGCAGACCGGGTTGCCCACCATGCCCACGCCGTCCGGGTTCTCGATCTCGCCCATGTTGCGCGGGTTCATAAAATGGTCCATCACCTTCTCGCTGTACACCGAGTGCCCTCCATCGAAAATTCTACGGCAATTTTAATGGTAAAACCCGGCCAAGTCAACCCCGGGAGGTATAATCCAAGATCCTCTGCCTCAGGGCCCGGACCGCCAGGGCCACCTCCTCGGCCTGGGTGACGGCCGTGACCACGGCCACCTTGGTGGCTCCGGCCTCCAGCACCTGGTGCATGTTCTCTTGGTTTATCCCGCCCATGACGGTAAACGGTATGGCCAGATGGGGAGACACCTGCCTGATGGCCTGCGGCCCCCGGGGGGGGATACCGGTTCTCTTGGTCCCGGTGGGAAATATGGGACCGATATTTACATAGTCGGCCCCGGCCTTCTGGGCGGCCACGGCCTCGTCCAGATTATGGGTGGAGACGCCGATCAATAGTTCCGGGGCCAGATCCCTGGCCGCCTCCAGGGGCAGGTCGTCCTGTCCCAGATGGACTCCGTCGGCGCCCACCGCCAAAGCCACGTCCAGATGGTCGTTGACGATCAAGAGCAGGCCGGACTCCTCGGTCCTTTTTCGGAACTTCAGGGCCATCTGGTAGTACTCCCGCTTCGAGATCTCCTTTTCCCGGAGTTGGACTATTCTGGCCCCGCCGGCGATGATGCCCTCCAGAACCTCGTAATTGGACCTGCCCCTTGATTGGGTGGAGTCGGTCACCGGGTAGAGGTCCACCAGGTTGAATGCCTTAAGCCTCTCCTGCTTTTTATCCATTAGGAATCCTGACGTGCTTTCCGGTTTCTGCCTTCAGCCTTCTGAGTTCATCTCGAATCCCTGGTCCCAATCCTTCCACACCGGATCGAAGCCCCTGGCGCGTATGGCCGCCGTCACCTCGGCCACGCTCCGTGTATCGTGCACCGAGAACTGTTCCGCAGCGGCCTGTCCCTGTTCGTCAAAATTGTTGTCGAGTCTGTCGAGATACCCTCCCGGCGAGGTTCTGGAACCGGCGCTCATTTTGGTAATGCCGATGCCGGCCATGTGGTCCCTGAACTCCGGCGACTCCCTGGTGGAAAGCACCAAACCCACATCCGGCAGGGCGATGCGCAGGGCGCAAATCATCTGGACCAAGTCTCGGTCGGTGACCGGATGCGGTGGCTGAAAGCCGCCGGCCGCGGGCCGCAGCCTGGGAAAGGATATCGAGAACTGGCTGCGCCAATAATTTTTTATGAGAAAGGCGGCATGGAAAGCCAGGATACAGGCCTCCAGCCTCCAATCGGCCAGGCCCAACAGGGCGCCGATGCCCAACTGGCGGAATCCGGCCGACCCGCTCCGCTCCGGCGCGGCCAGACGATAGTCGAAATCCCTCTTGGGCCCGGCCGGGTGCACCTGGTTATAGACCCGACGATCATAGGTCTCCTGGTAGATGGTCAGCCCATCCACCCCGGCCTCTAATAGCCTACGGTAATCATCCTGGCTCATAGGATAGACCTCTATGGCCACCGAGGGGAAGATATCTTTAAGCCTTCGGGCCAGGTCAGCCAAATATTCCACCGGGACCTGGTCCGGACATTCTCCGCTAACTAGAAGAATCTGGTGCATTCCTTGATTATGGAGGTGCCGGGCTTCCTCCATTATCTCGTCAAAGGAGAGCGTCCTTCTGGCCACCTTATTGTTGACGCTGAAGCCGCAATAGAGGCAGGCGTTGCGGCAATAGTTTGATATGTAGAGCGGCGCATAGAATTGGATCACCCGGCCGAACCTTCTCCTGGTGATCTCCAGAGCCAGCCTGGCCATCTCCTCCAAGAATCCATCAGCCGCCGTAGACACCAACACCGGGACCGAGTCCAGCGACAGGCCTTGTTCCTGGGCCCTCTTCTGAAGAAGGCTGCGGACTTTGGCGGCGTCGGCCGTCTCTATCTTCCGGCCCAGGCCTTCAAGATCTATGGCATTTAACTCTTCCGAGAATCCGCTCATCTCAAGAATCCCGTCAACGGGCTGGAGGCCGAAGCCTTGTCCGATTCCTCCATAGGCCCGGCCTCGACCGCGGCCAGGGCCGCCTCCACCGCCAGTTTGAACGAGACGGCCATCCGCACCGGGTCCGAGGCCGCGGCCACGGCCGTGTTCACCAGCACCGCCTCCGCCCCCAGCTCGAAGGACTGGCAGACGTGCGAGGGCAGGCCCAGCCCGGCGTCCACCACCACCGGCACTGTGGCCTGCTCCACGATGATGCGGATCTGGTCGGCCGTCTTCACCCCGCGTCCGGTGCCGATGGGCGCGCCCAGGGGCATGACCGCGGCGCAACCTGCGTCCTGCAGCCTCTTGGCCAATATGGGATCGGCGTTGATATAGGGCAGGACCACGAAGCCCTCTTTTACCAAAACCTCGGCTGCCTTCAGGGTCTCCACTGGATCGGGCAACAGATAGTTGGGCTCCGGGGTCACCTCCAGTTTCAGCCAGTTGATGCCCGAGGCCTCCCGGGCCAGCCGGGCGATGCGCACGGCTTCGGCCGCGTCCCTGGCGCCGGAGGTGTTGGGCAACAGCAGGTATTTCGTTCGATCGATGTGCGACAGGATGTCGTCCTGGGGATTGTCCAGCTCCACCCTCCGCAGGGCCACGGTCACCACCTCGGCCCCCGAGGCCTCCAGGGCCCGGGCCATGACCTGGGGGCTGGAGAATTTGCCTGTGCCCAAAAAGAGCCGGGAACGTATCGCCCGCCCGGCTATGGTCAGCGGCTTCAACTTCATTCTGCCTTCAACTTTCTGCCTTCTGCCTTCGGCCTCATCCGCCCCCCACCAGTCTGACGATCTCCAGCACATCGCCGTCCCTTAAAGTCACCAGATGCCAGCGGTCGCGCTGGACTATCTCGCCGTTGCGCTCCACCACCACGGACTGGGGCAGGCCCTGTGCCTCCAGGAACCTGTCCAGGGGGATCGGGGCCTCTAGCCTTCTGGCCTGTCCGTTTATCGTAATCTCGATCATAAAATCGAAGATCCCATCCAAAGGGCTGGGATGGGACCTTGCTACTCGCTTCCCTCCGCCGGCATTACCCGGTTCAGGTGATAAGGGTCGCCCCATGGCTCTCAGCTCGGCGGCCAATTTCGCCTTGCTCCCCCAGCTGGCCTTAGTATATCGCTTTGATCGGGACTTGTCAAGCCGTTGCCCAACTCAAGCCTCATCGGAAGGTGGGGCTGGCGACGAAGAAAAGCATGAAGAAGCCGGAGAGGATATACAGCACCGGCGATACCTGCCGTCCCCTGCCCGACAACAGTTTCACCAGCACATAGGAGAGGAAGCCTAAAGCGATGCCGTTGGAGATGCTGTAGGTGAAGGGCATGGAGGCCATGGTCAGCACCGCCGGGATGGCCTCGGTGTAATCGGAATGATCGATCATAAGGATTGGCTCCATCATCATGATGCCCACGATGATCAGGGCCGGGGCCACCGCGGCCTGGGGCACCAGGCCCACCAGGGGCGCCGCCAGCATGGCCAGCAGAAACATAGCGCCGGTGACCACGGCCGTCAGCCCGGTGCGGCCGCCCTCCTCGATGCCGGCAGCGCTCTCGATGTAGGAGGTGACGGTGGAGGTCCCGGCCAGGGCCCCGGCGATGGGGCCGATGGAGTCCGACATCAATATCCGGCCCAGCCTGGGGATCTTTCCCTTTTCATCCAGAAACCTGGCCTTGACCGAGAGTCCGATGATGGTGCCGGCGGTGTCGAAGAAGTCCACGAAGAGCAGGGTGAAGATGAGAACCGAGAATTTCAGTTTCAGGGCGCCCAGGATGTCCAGTTTTAAAAAGGTCGGCGCCAGCGAGGCCTGCATCAAGGACGGCGCCTGCCCGGCGACATGGAACAGGGGCAGGAGGTTCAGCAGGGTGCCGAAGACGATGCCCATCAGGATCGCCCCTCTAACCCTTTTCGCCAGCAGCACTGCGGTCAGCACCAAAACCAGGGCCGCCAGCACCACCCGGGGCCAGACCTGGGGGCTGCCGAGCTGGGACATGGTGACGAAGGTCACCGGATGGGCCTGGATCAGGCCGGCGTTCTCGAAGCCGATGAACATCAGAAACAGCCCGATGCCCACGCTGATGGCGCACTTCAGGGAGAAGGGGATGGCGTCGATCACCGCCTCTCTAAGCCGGGTCATGGTGATGGCCAGAATGATGACCCCCTCGATGAAGAACATGCCCAGTCCCACCGGCCAGGGCACCCCCATGCCAGCGCAGATGGCATAGGCGAAGAAGGCGTTGATGCCCATGCCCGGGGCCAGGGCGATGGGGTAGTTGGCCCACAGGCCCATGACGATGGTCACCAATCCGGAGATGAGGCAGGTGGCCAGGGCCACCGCCCCTCGGTCCATGCCGGCGGCCGCCAGGATCATGGGATTGGCGGCGATGATGTAGGCCATGGCCATGAAGGTGGTGATGCCGGCCAGCACCTCGGTCCTGAGGTCAGAGCCCCGCTCTTTGATTTTGAAAAACCGTTCCCACATATGAGGGTCTCCTGCTATCAATTATCTATTAGTTGAATCCGATATAAACGCTCTGACTTCCAAACATCCTATATTTTCTAAAAGGATCGCACTGCTTTTAGGAAGAAGGGACTTTGATCGTTTTGCGTTTTTGGTAGCCGGGCAGATTTAGTATATCGGCCCAGGACGGCTTTGTCAACCGATATTCACCTATCCCTGGGCGCCGACCGACATCGGCCATCCCACTTTACTTTTCTATCTATTTTTTGTATAATTCACACTGGAGTTGCGCCATTAGCTCAGTTGGTAGAGCAGCTGACTCTTAATCAGCGGGCCGAAGGTTCGAGTCCTTCATGGCGCACCAGTTTATCGATAAAATGAAAAAAACACACTCTATTTGAAAAAGCGCTGCCGCCCCTTTGGGGGCAGCGCTTTTTTCCGAGGGCGCCGCCTTGACCGAAACAGATCGCAACCCAGAGTCTGGGGACCAGGAGATCACCACCCTGGAGCAAGAGCTGGCCCGGGCCACCAACAGGGAGGAACGGCTCCGGCTTTCTTTGGAGCTGGCACGCCGCCTGGCCCGACACGGCGCCTATGACCGGGCCATCCCAGCCCTGGAGCCGGCTCTGGAGTTGGCCGAGTCTGGCGACGATCGCATCCGCGTCCTCAGACAATTGGGCGAGGCCTATATGCGGCTCAGCCAGTATCAGAAGGCCTATGTCTATCTGGGAGAGGCCCTGACCCAGCTCAGCCAGGGGCCGAGCTCGGCGGATCTCTTTCAGGTATACTACGATATCGCCTGGATGTACTATCGCCAGGGATATCTGGACAATGCCCGCAGCTATTTGGAAGGGGCCCGCATGGTCATCGAGGGACTGCCGCCGGAGGCGATGTCCCGACAGAGGGCAGAGCTGCTGCACATCACCGGCCTCATCGAGGCCGCCGCCGGCAACCACGACCTGGCCGCCGCCCATTTTCACCAGGAGATCGGGCTACACCAGAAGACGGGGGACGAGAGATGGCTGGCCGCCGCCTATAATAAACTCTCCAGCGTCACCTATACCCAGGGCCGCCTGGCCGAAGCCCTGGGATATCAAGAGATCACCCATTCCCTGGCCCAGAAGACCGACGACTCCTTCCGTCTGGCCCTGTCCCACAAGAACTATGGCGATATCTATTTTATCGGAGGAGACCTGGCAGCTGCTTTGGACCATTATCGCCGCTCCCTTGATATCTGCCACCGCCTGGGCAACGGTCTGGGACAGGTGTTCGCCCTGGCCGCCATCGGCCGCATCACGGCCTGGGAACATCAGCCGGCGGCGGCCAAAGGCTATTTCGATCAGGCCCTGGAGATGGCCCGAAATCTGGAGAACGCCGACCGGGAGGCCTGCATCCTGGTGGACTTGGCCCAATGGCACCTTCAGCAGTCCCGGCCCGAGTCAGCCCTGGAGAGCCTGAAACTGTCCGGCAACATCGAGATGATGAGGGGGCAGAGCCCGTCGCCCCGACACCAGGTGGTGCTGGCCCGAGCCCTGTTGCTGTCCGACTCCCTATCCGTCGCGGCCTCGGCCCAGAGGGTGCTGGATAAACTTCTGGAGAGACCGTTGCCCTTGGACGACGAGCAGATGACGGCCATACCAGAGCTCGAGGCCGAGGCCAGGTTCCTGCTGTCCCGGGCCTATGCCAAACAGGGGTTCGAGGACAAAGCCCATTTTCAGCTGGCCCGGGCCCGGGAATTGCTTCGGGATATGTCCCGCCTGTTGCCCGAAAACATGAGAGATCTCTTCCTGGCCAAACCCCTGGCTGCCGAGATCATGGGGGTCTAGGTCAAACTGTATCCATAATTTGTAGAGCCAGGGGGCGGCCCGAAGGTCGCCCCCTGGCTTTTACCCCAAGTTCGGTTATCTCGTCTCAGACTTAATATGAAAACCACCACGGTACCCATTCCGCCTTTCCAGCATCCGGTAGGCTTCTTGACACCCGATATAATTACATGCCTCCTCAGACCGACAACCACTGCCGGCCGCACTGAAGAGCGAACTCACATCCCGGACAAGCATCCCTGGGGTCCGGCGCCGGAGCGAAGGGCCGGGACGGGTCCAAAATCTCCTCCACCAAAACGGCTATAGCCGCCATATAGTCCTGGTATAGCTCCGAGGCTCTCTCCTCCCGGCCGCCGAACAGCCAGGCAATCTCCACCTGGGCCTTGCCCAAAAGCATCAGTCCGCAGTCGACGACCCCAGGGTCCGAGTAATTCTCCCGATAGAGGTGGTAGTAGAGCGGCAGCTGCACCGAGGACAAAGACCGATGCCATTTTTCCCTCTGCCCGGGGTCGAAACCCTTCTGCGGCAGTTTGGCGCTGCTGCCGGTCTTGTAGTCCAATATCTGGCGCCTCCCCTGGCACTCCTCTATGCGGTCTATCTTGCCCTTGACGATCACCCGCCGGCCGTCTCTCAGGATCAGCCCCCCCTCTAGTTTTCTCTCGTTGTGTAGAATCTTCGGCCGCCTTGTCCTCTCGAAGGCCAGCAGCTCGCCCAGTCTCCGCTGCACCTGTTTCTTGGTGAGCTCCAGCCGGCCGTCGTAGTGCCGGCCGAAATTCTTGGCGAATTCGGCCTCCACCAACTGCGCCATGGCGGAGAAATCCTGCGGCCGCCCCTCGAAGGTCTTCCCCCGGAAGGATTCGAAGAAATTCTGCAGGATGCTGTGCAGCAATGTCCCCAGCCGATCCGGCTCCAGGTCGGCCCCAAGGCTCTGGGACGGGGCCAGCCCCAGCACCTCGGAGTAATAGAATTTCAAGGGGCAGGAGAGGTAACTGTCCAGGGAGCTGGCCGAGAAGGCTTTGTTCATCAGGATCTCCATGGCCTCCTGGCTCTTGGCTATGGGGGCCGGCTCCTCCTGAGAGAACTCGGCTCCGAAGTACACCGGCGCCATCCCCTCCGGCCTCAGGCTCCTCCGCTCCTGTTGTTCCCGCCACCACAGTTCCTGAATGAAACGGCTGGGCTCTTCGCCGGATCCTTGGCGGAAGAACAAGTGCACCCTTCGGGCGCCGGCGAGCAATTGGTGAAAATGGTACTTGGCCACGGCCTCGGCCCTCCGGTGATCGGGCAGGCCCAGGCTTTGCCTCAGGGCCGAGGGCAGCAGGGTCTCGGCCGACCGGCCCGGAGGCAACACCCCTTCGTTGATGTCCAGGACGAACACTTCCTCGAAGGACAGCTGCCTGGTCTCCAGAAATCCCAGTACCTGCAGCCCCCGCAGCGGGGTGCCGGGATAGTGAACCTGGACCGGGGCCAGCGCCGCCTCCAGGAAACGAAAATAAGCCCGGCGCTGGCCTAGCACGAAATGGGCCAGCGTTCCCTGGGCCAGTCTATCCAGTTCCTCTATGGCGCATTCCAGAAAAGAGGTGGCAAAGGGATGGAGCTGCGCCGTACCCTGTTCGGCTATGGTCGCTGCCAGATCCCGCAGCCTGCCGGCAAAATCGCCGATGTCCTCGATGCTCTGGAAGTTCTCCACCAACAGGCCGTGCAGTTCCTCCAAGGTCCTCTGCACTTCGGACGCCGTCAGCCCGCCCTCGGAAGCGGCCAGGGACAGGGCCCGGGCTATCAAATTCTGATCCCGGGCCAGGGCCGCCGGCTCGGTGAACCTCATCTGGGTATCGGATAGATGTTCTTCGACCGCATGGCAGATGATCCGGGTCAACTGAGGCGAGACCACCAGCCCCAGGTTCTTGATATAGGGATGGAGCAGCACCTTGAGATATTCGGGCACATGCAGATAGGAGCCCTCTCCGCTCTCCAGCATCCTCCCCAGGCTGAAGAACAGAGCGGCCAGCGGGGTGCGGCTTAGGGGATAGCCCAGGGACACATTCCAATCAGTGCCGAATCGCCCCAGCACATGGTCGGCCACGGGGAACAGGGAATCCGAGGCCGGCAGGACAATAGCCCGCCCTTCGGTTCCGTTGCCCTCCAAGGCCTGGTTCAAAGCCAGGGCCTGGCTCACGGCATCCATGGCCGGATAGTAGGTGATCCGAGGCCAGGGCTTTTCAGCGCCCCAGGGCAGAGGATCGAGATCCAATTTCGATAAAACCTCTCCGATCCCCGGGCCATCGTGGAATACGAAGACCGACGGGGACGACTGGGAAAGATTCTTGAGCATCTCTGTCTCGGCCAGGGTAGGTCCGAACACGCCGGCCACTATAGTCGGCCCCAAAGACACTGTCTGGGATCGGGCCGCCGCCTC
>FWPV01007979.1_pt1 | contig 18844 bp, 16 predicted proteins | sample 2228371 | NCBI WGS metagenome assembly FWPV01 (sample SAMEA103939776, study PRJEB20133) | metagenome
CATAGGGCATAGGGCATAGAGCATAGGGCATAGGGCATAGAGCATAGAGCATAGAGCATTGGTCCTACTTCTGGCGGTTTTCGGTTAGCGCCACCGCTTCTTCCTCTTCCACCTCTGATACCCTTTGAGCGATTCCTCTGACCGGATTCCCAGGTAGAACTCCTTGACATCCTCATCCTGCATAAGGATGTCTGGGGTATTGGCTGCGACGATTCTTCCATTCTCCAAGACGAACCCGTAATCCGATATCTTCAATGCCATCTTTGCATTCTGCTCGACCAGGAGGATGGTCGTTCCCTCCCGATTGATGGTCTTAATGATCGTGAAGATCTCCTGAACAAGAAGGGGCGAGAGTCCCAAGGAGGGTTCATCTAACATTAACAATTTGGGGCGAGCCATGAGGGCTCGGCCGATCGCGAGCATCTGTTGTTCCCCGCCGCTTAAGGTCCCGGCCCACTGGTTCTTCCTCTCCGACAAGATCGGAAAGTGGGCGATGACTCGGTCGTAGTCTTCCTTCACTGATCGCTTATCCCTCCGAGTGTACGCCCCCATCCTTAGATTCTCATCGACACTCAGTTCGGGAAAGACCTCCCTTCCCTCCGGCACATAGGAGAGTCCCAGGTGCACAATCTCTTCCGCATCCTTGCCGTCAATCCTCCTTCCCTGAAATTCTATTGTCCCCTTGTCGGGTTGATCCTCCAGAAGGCCCATAATGGTCTTCAGGATCGTTGTCTTCCCCGCGCCGTTGGCTCCCAAGATGGCGGCGATCTGTCCCTCCTGAACCTCGAGGGAGACGCCTCGAATCGCCATGATCAGCCCGTACAAGGTTTCGATGTTCTTGACCCTAAGAATTCCGTCAGGAGGCATCGTCTATTCCATCCTCTGTCAAAAGATGTTCCCCGTCCTGAGGAGTGGGGAGCCACCGCATACAACGAACGATGAACGAAGAGCAATGAATCAGATTGGTAATAGCGTCTTCATCGCTCATCGTTGAACGTCCATTGTCATCGCTTCTAAGCAGCGATTTCCTCCTCCCCCAGGTAGGCCTTAAGAACCTCTGGGTGCCTCCGAATCTCTTCTGGCAATCCTTCCGCGATTCGCTCTCCATAATTGAGCGCCAGGATACGATCCGAGACATCCATGATCAGATTCATGTCGTGTTCCACGAGGAGAACCGTAACCCCGAGGTCGTCGCGAATATCCTGGATGGAGAACATGAGATCCCCCTTCTCCTCCATATTCATTCCAGCCGATGGCTCGTCCAGGAGGATGAGCTCGGGCTCCAAGGCTAAGGCACGGCCCAGTTCCACAAGCTTTCGCGTTCCATAAGGGAGGTTCACCACAAACTGGTTTCTCGCCGCTTGTAATTCGAGAAAGTCAATAATCTCCTCCACTTTTTCTCTATGCTTCACCTCTTCTTTTGCTGCCTTCGACCACTTGTAGATAAAGGTTGCCCCTCTCCAGACACCCGTTTTCATGTGGATGTGACGGCCCAACATGAGATTGTCCATGGTGGTCATATGGGAGAAGAGCTCGATATTCTGGAAGGTTCGTGCAATTCCCCTCTTGGCAACCTGATAGGGTTTGAGATAGGTGATCTCTTCCCCTTTGAAAAAGATCTTTCCGGAATCAGGGGGATAAATCCCCGTAATGCAGTTGAAAATGGTCGTTTTACCAGCCCCGTTGGGGCCAATGATCGAATAGATCGAGCCCTTCTCCACCTGAAAGCTAACGTCGTGAAGCGCCTTGATTCCCCCAAAGGAGATCGTTAAATTCTCGACTTTAAGGATAGGATCCATTTTTCCCAAAGATCCCCTGCACCCCCTTTAATAAAGGGGAAAATCTGTTCTGTCCCCCCTTTTCGAAAGGGAGGAAAGGAGGGGCTATGGTAGAGGTTCTTTACACTGTGCGCTATGCCCTATGCGTTTTGCGATCATTCGCTCCTTCTACTACTTCGTGATCTGAATCCAGTCTGTCAGTCTTTCAATGCTCCCGTCGGGTCTCACTTTCCCATAGAAAACGTGTTTACCGCCCTGCCTATCCATGGGGGTCTTCGGTGGGCCGTAGGTGAGGGGAGGACCTATCCCTTGCCAATTCTTCAGGGTTTCCATGGCAGCCACCCACGTCTCTGGGGTCAGGTTCCTACCCGCTCTTCTAACTCCCTCAAAAAAGGGCTCAGCGAAAATGATCCCTGCATAGTAGAAGACGCCCCACCTCTCTTGGGGAGCCAGCTTCTTATGCCACTCCCTGTACTTTACCATGAGAGGATGGTTGGAATCGGGGAGCTCGCCGAAGAAGGAGTTGATCATGCCCGCCCATAAACCCTTCGTGATTTGCATCATGAGGGCTGAGTCCGAAAGGGTGTTGCTCGTTGCCCACTGAGGCTTGAATCCGATCTTCGCTGTTTCGGCTAAGATCAGTGCTGCATGGGTGGGCATCGTCCACATGATCACTGCCTCGGCTCCGGAATTCTTGAGCTTCAATGCGTGTGTGCTTAAATCGCGATCGGTCACCTCCGCTGAAACCTTCTCAACAAGTTTGATCTTATGTCTCAAGAGATACCGTTCCACCCCCATGAGGCCTTGCTTGCCGTAGTCATCGTTCTGGTAGAACATGGCGATCTTCTTATAACCCAGTTTCTCATAAAGATATCCTGTCAAATTGTAGGCCTCGTCGTCGTAGAGCGGGTAGATGGCGAAGAGGTATTTTTGAATGGGGGTGATCCATTCGTAAACCCCTGTCACGGGACCGCACCAGGGAACCTTGTTCTCCATCAAATAATCTCTTGCTGTCATGCCGGTTGCAACCCCTACTCCCCCGACCACAGCAAATACGCCAATCTGCTCTACAAACTCCTTTGCGATCGCTTTTGTTTTTGCTGGTTGATACGAATCGTCGCGCAGAAAATACTTAAACTTCCTGCCGTGGATCCCCCCCTCCTCGTTAATGATCCTTACCAATAGATCGGTTCCTCTCGCCACAGCCCCCCAAGGAGCGGCCGGACCGGTTTGGGGTCCCCACTGCCCGATGAGGATCTCGGTATCTGTCACACCACGAACCTTTTGGGCTGAACCCGGGGGAGACAACAAGAAGATACTTAGGATTGCCACGACCAGAATGATCCAAGCTCTCTTTAACATTTTTCCTCCTCCTTTCTTAGATTTCTGATGAAATACTATTTAGTCCTTAATTCATAACTCATAACTCCAAACTGAAAATTCTTAACTCTTGACTTACACCTTCTTCACATAATGCCTTGCCAAAAGTCCGCTTGGCCTGATGCATAACATCAGTACGATGATCGCAAAAGCGACGACGGATTTGAAGGCCAATGAGACGTACCCTCCGAAAAGGTTTTCGATGATACCCAACATCGCGCCCCCCAGTGCTGTACCGGGCAGGCTGGTCATTCCTCCTAAGACAGCGGAGGCGAACCCCTTCAAGAGGGGATCCATCATCATCGGTGGATCGAGGACCCCGAGAGCCGCGATGAGCATGCCTGCCACAGCGCCGACCCATGAGCTGAGCGCCCAAGTAAAGGAGAGAATCCTCTTCGTCCGAATTCCCATGACACGGGCCGCCAGCTGATTCTGCTGGGTGGCTCTCATTGCGGTCCCGAGTTTCGTGTAACGGAAGAAGAGGAAGAGGATCATCATCAGTGCTAAAGAGATCAGGATGGTCCAGAAGTTGATCTTGCTGATGATGAGCCCATGGAAATTATATGTCTCAATGTTCGAAACGGGAAAAGGAAAGGACCTTTGATCAGGTCCCCACTTCCATCCCGCGAATCCCATGAGAATCATTTCGAAACCGAGTGTGATGATGATCAATCCCAGGACGGTTGGATCCTTGGCCTGTCTCAAGAAGACGAATTCAAAGAAAATCCCTAAAAGAATCGCAAAGAGGAAGGTGAGTGCAGCCGCCCAGGGGAAAGGGATGTGATAGGCATCGAGGAGAGTGAAGGCCACAAAGGTGCTGATCATGGCCATCTCGCCTTGTGCGAAATTCAAGACATCCGAAGTCTTGTAGATAATGACCATGGCGATGGCGAGGAGGGCATAACACGCTCCTACCGCCAAACCACTGACAATCAGTTGTCCAAACATCTTTCCACCGAACCACCTGAACTGGAATGCTGCTAGAATGGAATCATGGAATGTTGGATTTATGCTTTCCCTTTTATAAGGTTATATCTTTTCCTCCATTCTTCCAATATTCCACTATTCCGTTACTCCATTGGTCTCTAAAAGGGCCATGTCTTCCAGTACTTTTTTGTCCTAATCCAGAAGCCAAAGATTCCCAAAGGCTCAAAAAGGACAATCAGAATCATGATCAGTCCATAAACGATGACTGCAATATTCGAGATTCCTCCCATGGACATATACTTTTGGGAGAAGGCCACCAGGGCAGGCCCAATCGTGGGGATATCTTGGATCGCCTGAAGTTTGATGTCGAGATAGGTCATAAGAGCAGCTCCAGCGATGGAGCCCATAATTGAACCGAGGCCTCCTACGACAACCATGGCGAGGAAGGTGATCGACATGATGAGATGGAAGCTCTCGGGATTGATAAACCCGAGGATAAAGGCGTAGAGACCCCCTGCAATCCCCGTGTAGAAGGCGCTTACCGCAAAGGAGAGAGTCTTGTAATAGGTTAGATTGACTCCCATGGCCTCGGCGGCAATATCGCTGTCTCGAATGGCGATGAAGGCACGCCCCACTCTGGTCTTCATCAGCTTAACTGCGCCGATGACCATGAGAACAGCGATAACCATGATCATGTAGTAAAAATGAATGTCCTTCATCGGGGTTCCAAAAAGATAAAGTTTTGGGGCTTGAAGCCCCATCCTTCCGCCAAAGAATTCCATGTGTTTGATGATCGTTGTGATCGTCATTCCGAAACCGAGCGTTGCAATGGTAAGATAGGGCCCTTTCAATCGGAGCGCTGGAAGGCCCAGAATGAACCCAAAGGCTGACGAAACGAATCCGGAAATCGGAAGGGAGATCCAGAAGGGGATTCCTGCCTTCAAAACAAAGATGATGGAGGTGAAGGCTCCGATCGCAAAGAATCCCGCATGCCCCATGGAAATCTGACCTGTATACCCCACCAAGATGTTCAAACCGATGGCTACGATCGCGTGGATGGTAATCAGGTTGACGATGTAAAGGGACAGTCCTAAAAGATGGTATCGGGTGATGAGCCAAGGCAGGATTGCCAAAAAGACGAGGAAAAGGATAGACCAGAATAGGATCGTTCCGCTTTTGAAGAGCTCGATGTCTTCATAGTAGTCACGCTTTATATCCATGGACAGCGGAACTCCTTTGCGGAAAGAGCCTTTTTGCAGACAGACAATATCATAATCCGTTCACAGATTTCAAGTTTTTGAAAAGACCATTATATTCTGATGGCAACCCTTGTCAATCTTTTTTTCCTCATCCATGTAATGCATCCGTGAACCGTGGGGTGGATCAGGTGATCGGGCAGGAATCTCTTCGAAAATCTTACCAAGCGGAGGATCTGAAATGATTATTTGGCAAAGGTCACTTCGCCTAGGACGGAAGAGTCCTCTCAATTTAGAAGTGGGTTCTTCGAGCCAGCGGACAAGCTGAGGTTTCCACTATAAGATTTCCTCCGACATCCCTTTCCGATTCCGTCGAATTTCCACGGTAGGGTGAGGGGTTGCTGAAGGAAAAAGTAAATGATTGACTCTTCTGCCGAGTCTGATAGAATGTTCAAGGTAGATGAGGTTTCGAGGAGAGGTGCCTTTTGGGAGTTCTTCACTTCTTTCGAGGAGGCGGCCACGGGGTCAGGGGTGGAACCGGTTCTCCCACGAAGACGGAGGACCGGACATACGATGAGTTGCTCGATGAGGTGATGAAGTGGAACATTGAGCAGACGGACATCCTGACCGTGTTAAGGAAGGAAATTGAGGGGACGAGGCTGGACGCTTGGTCTTTGGCGTTGGAAGAAGGAGTGAGAAGGGCGCTTGACCCCGCTTTCGGCCCCCGAGAGAGGAGCCCATATTTCCCGATCTTTCTTGATCTCTACAAATTTGTCAAAGAGGTCAGGACAAGGCTCCTGACGGACCCTACGATGAAAAACGCGAGAAAGATGGAGCGATCGGATTCTCTATCGGTTTGTATCATTTGTGGCATCCGGGCCTTGCAGAAGGAGAGGGGTGCCAAAAGATTGATCGATACGATTCAGTGGATGCTCTTGGAGAGGTATTTGGGATAGCGGAGCAGTGACCCATTCGTTACGGTGACAAATTATATGAAAAGGAGTTGACTTCTTACGAGACTCGTATAAAATGAGATTGACGTGGCAATCTTCCGGCTGCGGGTCTCAGACCTTGCCTTCGGGTTCGGGGCTCCAATTTTATAGTTCTTAAAAGATGGGCGCTTAGTTCAGGGGGAGAACGCCTGCTTCACACGCAGGAGGTCACTGGTTCAAATCCAGTAGCGCCCACCATGATGCCATTCCGAAACACGCTTCTACCCTTTCCGCAAGTGGATCGGTGAATATCAAGCGTCGATGCAATGCTTCATTGAAGCGTGGGGAAGATTGGATTCTTCAAGCCACGGGACAGGCTGAGGTTTCGGCTATAAGATTTTCTCCGACATCCCTGCCGATTCCATTGAATTTCCACCGTCGACTGAGCGGTTAAGCGGCGATCTGTGAAACCTTCGGCACTCCTCCTCCGATCCTTGGAAGACTTCTCAAAGGCCCCTAAGGGGTCTCGACAAAAAAGGACAGACCTATTTGAAAAAAAACGAATGTCCGCTTCGGTTTCAGGTAAAATCGGGTTAAGAGCGATCAATCGTGGTCAATCTCTGCGCTGGCATATCCTTTGCACCTTTGGCGAGTGAAGGGAATCGACTCCCCCTTCGTAGCTGAAGGGAGTCAACGATGAGCGAATTTGAAATTCTTAGGATGCGAAGGAAGAATTACAAAGCCCTGGCATCGTCGAGGCGACGATTGCTGATCTGCATAGGCATAAGTCTGGCGATTTGGATGCTAATTTTTCTGGGTTCCTTGGCAATTTCGTAATCCCTTGGAACTCGCTCCCTCGATCGCGTATGCCCCCGTCTCCCTTCCCCTGTCTGTCTCTCCCTCTTTCCGAAATGAACGGGAGGGTTCTCTCCATGGTCAGCTCCGTTTGGGGTTGAAATCTTCGAAATGAGCATTTTAGAATTTCCCTGATGGACCATGCCGATGTTCTTTTCCTCCACGTCCCCAAGTTGAAAAATTACTACCGGCCCTTCCATCATTTCATCTGGATCAATTTTCTTCCTATGGGTCTCCTCGGATTGGCCGATTCTCTCCATCGAGAGGGTATTGCGACGGAGGTCGTTCACCTGGGGGTGGAGCTGATCGAAGACCCGCACTTTTCTATTCTCGATTACGTGCGACACAGGGGTCCTCGAGTCGTCGCCATGGATCTGCATTGGCATCATCAGATTTTCGATGCGATGGAGTTAGCCAAGAAGCTCAAAGCAGAATTTCCTCATCTCTTCCTCCTCTTAGGAGGATTTACTGCCAGCTTCTTTCATGAAGAGATCATGAAGAATTTTGACACCGTCGACGGTGTGATCCGTGGCGAGGCAGAAGTTCCTCTCCTGGAACTCGTCCGTGCGTTGCTCCGAAAAGAGGAGGATCTTTTTTCCATCCCGAATCTGACGTGGAGGAGAAAGGGAAAAATCCTCGTTAACCCTCTCTCCTATGTGGCTTCGGAGGAAGATCTCAATCGCCTCTCGTTCAATAACTTTTCGCTCCTGAAAAATTACCCCACTTACATTCGCTACATTGGGCAACCTTTCTACGTCACGGGCATTTCCAAGGAGAAAAACTTCTTCCTCTATTCCCGGAGATCGCCCGTCTATCACCTCACCGTGGGGAGGGGCTGTCCCACCCAATGCACGTGGTGCAGCGGGAACATCCCATCCCAGATGACGGTCACGGGTCGGAGGGAGGTCACTTATCGCGGGACGGAGGAAGTTCTTCAAACCATTCAAGAGGCGATTTCTTACGGCTATGAGACATTCCACATCTGTTTTGACCCTTCGCCGGAAAAGGCTGAGTATTTCGTCAAACTCTTTGCCCGCATCCGAGACGAAGGGTTGAAGATGGAGTGTTGCTTTGAGTCTTTTGGCCTTCCGACTCCGGAGTTGGCCAAATCTTTCAAAGACGCGTTTCCGGGGCCCCGATCCTCCCTCATCCTTTCGCCGGATGTGGGATCCGATCGATTGAGAAAGATCCACAAAGGATATTCCTACAGCAACCGAGCTCTCATGGATTGTCTTGACCACTTGGAGAGGCAGGGAATCTTTTTCGATGTTTTCTTTACCATAGGTGTTCCCTTTGAGACGGCGGAAGACCTCGAGCAGACCCTTCTTCTCCAGAAGAGGATTCGTAGTTGCTACCGAAATCTCAGGGGGATACGGACCTATACGATCGAGATGGAACCCGGCTCCCCGTGGCAGATCGATCCCGAAGCCTTTGGCGTCGAAACCCGACTCAAGGGATTCATCGATTATTATCATTATCACTCAGGAAACGAGAATGTTTTTTCCTCGTTAGGATATTGGCTGCCATCCTCTTTCTTGAAGGCAGAGAATGAGGTGGATTTTGAAAGAAAGCTCCAGGAGATCAAGTGCCGGAACTTCTGCTTCCTCCACCCCGATGTCCGAAGGTCTTCGACTCCCTTTTGGGGAAGGAGATTTTGTGATCTGTCGAGTCTCTTCTGGAAGGTGAAAGGATTGACAGGAAGGAAGATTCCATGATAGAAAATTCGAAGTCTGCCATGGGCCGGTTGGCGGAACGGGCCAGCGTACTTTTAGGAAAAAGATAACAACAGGAGGGGGGTGTCAATTCATGAAGAAAGTAGGAGCGATTCTCTATGCCATGGTCGTTTTCTGTGTTGCCTATTGGGTCCCGTTATATGCTGACGAGATCGGTAAAGGGGTAAAGGTGACCTATTTAGGCCATGCCGCTTTCAAGATGGTTTCGCCCAAAGGGGTGATTATCTATGTCGATCCCTTCATAAGCGGAAATCCTAAGACCCCGGCAGACATGAAGACGGTGGAGAAGGCAGACCTCATCCTGGTGACCCATGGTCACGGAGACCATTTGGGAGATACCTTGTCCATCGCAGAGAAGACCAACGCAAAGATCGTCGTGATGCCTGAACTGGGAAGATACCTTGCCAAGAAGGGCGCGAAGAATGTGGTGGGGATGAATAAGGGAGGAACGCTCACCGTTCAAGGGATTGCCATTACGATGGTCCATGCGCTTCACAGTTCGAGCGTGACCGAAGGGGACCAAGTGATTTACACGGGCGATCCGGCTGCATTCATCATCCGTTTCGAGAATGGATTCACCGTCTATCATGCAGGGGATACCGGCGTTTTCTCAGACATGAAGATATACGGCGAGATCTACCAGCCCGACCTCTCCCTGCTTCCTATCGGAAGCCACTTCACTATGGATCCAAGAGAGGCTGCCTTTGCCGCAAAGCTCTTAAATTCGAAGTACGTGATCCCCATGCATTACGGAACGTTCCCTGTCTTAACGGGAACACCGGAGGAATTTCTGAAGTTGATGAAGGACGTTCCGCAGACGAAGGTATTGGTCCTCAAGCCCGGAGAGACCGTTCAGTAGCAGGCATCCCGAGAGGATCCGCCCGGGGAGGGCTGTCCGTGGTTAGACCTTTTCGAGTTTTTGGCTAATGACCCGTTTGAAGGCGCTCACCACCTCGGGATCGAACTGCTTTCCCGCCTTGGCAACGATCTCCTCCAACGCGGCCCAGGGTTGCATGCCTTTGCGGTAGGGGCGGTCAGTCACCATTGCATCGAAGGCATCCGCCACGGCCACGATGCGAGCGCCCAGAGGGATCTTTTGGGCATCCTTTTCACTTCCCTCAATGGTATCCATGAAGTATTTGTGGTGAGCGACAACGATGGGTACCACTTCTTTCAGGACGGATCCCACGGAGGAGAGCAGGTAGGCTCCCTTTACCGTATGGCTGTTCATCAAGGCCTTTTCCTCCGAGGTGAGGGCGGCTGCTTTTCCCAAAACGTCTGCGCTGATCTCTATCTTGCCTATGTCATGAAGCAATCCGGCGGCGCGAATATTGTCCACCTGAGCCCGGGGTAGCTCCATGGCGATGGCAATCTCCATGGCCAATTCCGAAACCCGAACGGAATGGCCTTTGGTGTACCGGTCGGTGGATTCGAGGTACTTCGCCAGGATTTCGATGATGCCGATATAGGCATTCTTCAGATCCTGAAGTCGCCGTTCGTTCTGTTCATAAAGGGTTCCAACGGTCACGCTTGCCAGGAAAAGGAAGACGCTCCAAGAGCTCAGCTTCACGATGCTATGCCAGAGGACTCGGTCTGCGAAAAATCGCTGGGGGAAGAGCATGGCAGAGATGAGGACGTCGAGGATGGAGAGGAGAGCGACCAAGATTCCGATTCGCCGCCCAAGGAAGTAGCTCGCCACAAGGACGGGGAGGTAATAGAAGTTGAAAATGAGGGAGACTTCTTCGATGAAGTAAGTCCCTAAAAAGGCGACGATGAAGATGATCGCCACAAGGATCTTCTCGAAATGTTTCATGATAAATTGCTTGACCTGTTCCATCCTCGACCCTTCCTCTCTGACATCACGTCATGTCCCGATCCGTGGAAAGACCCCTTGTCCTCCAATCCCATGATATGAAGGAATGCCGCGGCCTGTCAAGAAGGAAGATGGAAACCCTGAAGCATTCCCTTCAAGCACGCAGGAAAGATTCCCACCATGAATCTCTTTCCAGAGCCTGTCGCGCACCTTGCCGTCAAACCTGGAGCGTATACCACGCAGCCCCCTCTTTTTCCAAGACTGCAACTCGCCCCTCCTCCCTAAGAATTTCAAGATGTCCCACTACCTCTGAGAAACCCAGGAAAAGTTCGAAAGCCTGGAGGCCTGGGAAGAGGTCCCTGGCAATATCGAATGCGGTCTTCTCCCCCTCGGAGAGGATCTCCGCGATGAGCTCCGCTCGCTGCCGATGGTGAGTAAAGAGCTTTTGGATGAGTTCTGTTGGGTCTTGGATCGTCTCCCCATGGCCTGGGAGAATGAGGGAAACATCCATCTCTTGAATTCTTTTCAGAGAGCTCAGGTATTCCCGCAGACTTGGGTAGCGGAAAGGAAAGATATTTTCGGAGACCTGCAGGATGGGATTGGGAGTGATCTCCTTGAGGAGATGATCGCCTGTAAAGAGCGCTTTTTTCTCGGGCCAGTAAAAACAGACGAGACCCGGACTGTGCCCAGGGCAGTGAACGGCTTTCCAGGTCATCGATTGAAAAGAGATAGGGTCCCCATCCCTCAGGAAGAAAGCCTCCTCCAAAGGATCGGCGAATTTCTGGGCAGATTCAATGTAGCGAATGGCCTCCTCGGCCAATGGTCTTGGGATCCCGTTTCTTAACAAGACCGATTTTAGGAATCCAAGCGAGTGGAGGATTGAGCGTATTCTTCCGTATTCCTTCGGGTGGATGTAGATGGGAGCGCCGGAAATCGTAGAAAGCTTCTTTGCCTGTCCGTAGTGATCAATGTGACCATGGGTGATCAGGATTCTTTCGATTTGTTGAGGACGGAAACCAAGGACCTCCAACCCGGTGACGAATGCCTCGAAGGAAGCCTCGGTCTTGATTCCAGTGTCAATCAGCGTCCTGGGAGAATCGTCGATGAGATAGATGTTCGTCGTCTTTAGAGGGAAAGGGATGGGAAGCTCGATTCGATAGACGGAATCCAAAACAGAGCCGACCATTGCACTTTAGGTTATCACAGTTAAGCCTTTTTTTCAAAGGGCCCTCATTCGTCACGAAGCCTGGGGAAGATCGGGTCATCGGACAGGGATCTCTTCGAAAATCTTACTCAGCGGACGATCTGAAATAATCCTTTTCAGAGCTCTGCCAATTGGATCTTGACAGGCTCCCATATTGTGCTACCCTTTTTACAACAGTGCTCAAGTGGGAGGAGGAGAGATGGGGGCGATCGCGCTCACACCGAATGCGCTAACGGTTCTCGAAAAGCGTTATCTTCAGAAGGACCTTCAGGGCAATGTGATTGAAAGACCGGAGGAGATGTTCCGGCGCGTGGCGAGGGATATTTCCCGGGCCGACCAGTTTTATCATCCCCAGGCAGATCTTGCATCGGTGGAAGAGGAATTCTACCAGTTGATGGCTTCGCTCGATTTCCTTCCCAATTCTCCTACGTTGATGAATGCCGGAAGGGAACTCCAACAGCTCTCCGCCTGTTTCGTTTTGCCCGTCGGAGATTCGATGGAAGAGATCTTCGATGCCGTGAAGCAGATGGCACTCATCCAGAAGAGCGGAGGCGGGACGGGGTTTTCTTTCTCGAGGATTCGGCCGAAGAATGATGTGGTGGGCTCAACGAAGGGTGTCTCGAGCGGTCCCGTCTCCTTTATGCGGGTCTTCGATGCGGCAACCGAGACAGTGAAGCAAGGAGGGACTCGTCGCGGGGCAAACATGGGAATCCTTCGGGTCGATCATCCGGATATTCTGGAATTCATCCAATGCAAAGAGGAGGACGGGAGCTTCAATAATTTCAACATCTCCGTCGCCGCCACAGACGAGTTTATGGAGGCGGTGAAGCGAGATGGGGAATATGGGCTTCGGAATCCGAGGAGTGGCGAAGTGATCCGTTTTCTCAAGGCTCGTCAGGTCTTCGAGAAAATGGTTTATCACGCATGGAGAAACGGAGATCCAGGAATCATCTTCATTGATCGCATCAACCGGGACAACCCCACGCCGGCGCTTGGGCAGATTGAGAGCACCAACCCCTGTGGAGAGCAACCCCTGCTTCCCTATGAATCGTGCAACCTGGGTTCCATCAATCTGTCTAACATGGTCAACAACGGGGGTGTGGATTGGGAAAGGCTCGGTTCCGTGGTGGAGAAGGCGGTCCATTTCTTAGACAACGTGATTGACATGAACCGCTATACCCTTCCTGAGATTGAGGCCAGAACGAAGGGCAACCGGAAAATCGGGCTGGGCGTCATGGGTTTTGCCGACTTTCTGATTCGGTTGGGCATTCCGTACAATGACCCGGCGGCTCTGGAGCTGGCAGAGAAGGTGATGGCTTTTATTCGGGACAGGGGAAGGAAGGCTTCGAGGGAGTTGGCGTTGCAGAGAGGTTCCTTCCCGAATTTCGATTTGAGTACGCTCAAGGGCCGTTGGGACGCAATGCGCAACGCTACGATCACCACGATTGCCCCTACGGGGACGCTTTCCATCATCGCTGGAGTCTCCTCAGGCATTGAGCCGATCTTTGCCCTGGCTTTCGTCCGCCATGTCTTGGACGGGAAGGAGCTCTTGGAGGTCCATCCGCTCTTCGAGGCCATTGCGAAAAGGGAAAACTTTTATTCGGAGAACCTGATGAAAGCGATTGCGGAAAGAGGGCACCTTTATGATCTTCCGCAAGTTCCCGAGAGGTTCCGCAGGCTTTTCGTAACGGCACATGAGATCCTTCCAGAAGAGCACATCCGCATGCAGGCAGCTTTCCAGAAGTACACAGACAATGCCGTTTCCAAGACTGTCAACTTTCCCCATGAGGCCACCGTGGAGGATGTCGAGAAAGTCTATCTCTTGGCCTATGAGTTGGGTTGTAAGGGAGTGACGATCTACCGAGACCGAAGCAGGCAGAGACAGGTCCTCTACAAAGGGGTGAGCTCCACCCGTGAGGATTCGTCCAGGGAAGAGGCGTCGCGGGTTGTTGAGATTAAGCCGAGGGCCCGGAAGGATGTCATCCATGGTTCCACGAGAAAGATTCGGACCGGCTGTGGAAACCTCTACGTCACCGTGAATGAGGATGAGGATGGGCGGCTCTTTGAGATCTTCAACCAGATCGGAAAGGCGGGAGGGTGTGCTGCCTCGCAATCGGAAGCCATCGGCCGTCTCGTTTCCCTCGCCTTCCGCTCCGGTATCGAGCCAGGCGAGGTCGTTCGACAGCTCAAAGGCATCAGTTGTCACGCACCGGTTTGGTATCGAGAGGGAAAAATCCTCTCGTGTGCGGACGCGGTGGCTAAAGCGATTGAGTGGCATCTGAAAGAGAAAGAGGGGGGAAGGAGGTCAGAGCCGGAGGCTGTCGGGGAGGTGCGCGTCCTTTTGCCCGGGAGGAGGGAGGAGACGGGGCGAGAGGTTTCCTTCCCCATCTTTCTGAGGGGAGCGTGTCCCGAGTGCGGAGGTCCGCTCCTTTTTGAAGAGGGGTGTGTGAAATGTCTGTGCGGCTATTCGGACTGTGGATGAAGGGCAAAGGGCGATGGCCAGGGGGAGGAGGGACGGATCGGACTGAACGGGAAAGATGGAGAGGTGGAGGATGCTCAAGACCGGAATTCTTTCCCTCGCCTTTACGTTGATCCTCGTAGGGTCTGCGGTTCACGGGCAGGAGCCAGAACCAATGGCTTCCGGGACGACGAAAGCCCTCCATTATACGGCAACGAAGCTTGGAATTCCGATCTTGAAAGCAACGGTGACGTTTGAAAATGAGCGAGGGGATGATGGGAAACCCCTTCTGAGCGTCTGTGCCACGTTTCGTTCTCTTCGATATCTCGATTCCGTTTTTCGAATGAACAATCGCTTCACATCCACGGTGGTGAGGGAAACCTGTGAGCCGGTACGATACCTGAAGGAGGTCGACCAAGGAGGTCTTTTGATTCCAAAAAGGAACTATACCCACACGATTTCGTTCGATTCCTCGCTCCAGAGGGTAGTGCTGGAGAGGAAAGGGACCGGGGAGTCCGAGGTGGTCTCCCTTCCTCCTCATACCTATGACCCGCTCTCCATGTTTGCCCGATACTATCTCTCGAAGGAAAGGATTCCGGTGGGGGAAGATCTTCGGATGGCAGTTTACGATGGGGTGAAATTGAGGCAGATACTCTTCCATTCACGGAAGGAGCGTGTGAAATCCAAGGTCTACGGGGACGTGGAAGCGATCTGTCTGGAGTCGGCCATATCGTTTTCGACCTTTGGAGAGAAGGAAGGGGTTCTCCGAATCTGGTATCTCGCAGAGGAGGAGAGGGTTCCGCTCTTCATGGAGTTGGAGCTCCCGGTGGGCAGTGTAAGATTTGAACTCGACGGCCTTGAAAAGGAGTGAAGGAATGGAGAGAAGAGGGATAGGGAGCGCATTAGAAGAAGCGATTCGGTTTGAGGCCGACGGTCGGGCCTTCTTCCTTCAAGCGGCTGAGAAAGCAGAGACCTATTTCACCCGGACGATCTTCAACGTTATGGCTGAAGAAGAGCTAAGACATATTCAGAAAGTCGAGGAGGTCTATCGGCGATGCCTCTCCTCGAAAGAGGAGGTGTTCCTACCGTTGGAGTCCCGATCCAGCCACCTTGAAAATATCTTCGAGGAGGCGAGAAAGGAGGTCGATCCAAGAGCCCTGGTGAAGATGGACGAGCTCGAGGCGGTGCGGCTGGCTCTCCAACTCGAGATGAAGGGACACGACTTCTATCGTGGGTTGGCAAAAAAGGCGATGAGGGAGGCTGAGAAGGCCTTCTATGACGAGTTGGCCCAGGAGGAATCGGTCCATTTCTCCATCCTACGTCGGATGGAAGAAGCCCTTCTCAATGCAACGAGCTTGGGATGAGGGTGTTTAGAAGAGTTCACCTCAATTCTGCGAACCTGAAAAGGTCGTTTAAAAACCACGAAGAAAGGAGTTGGCTATGGCAGCGAAAAAAGTGACGAAGAAAGGGTCGAAGGTGGTTTCCAAGAAGGGTGTGAAGAAGGGGGATGTTTACAAGTGCGGCGTCTGCGGGCTTGCAGTGAGGGTGGACGAGATATGCGGATGCATCGATATGTGTGATATCATCTGTTGCGAGAAGCAGATGAAGCCTGTAAAGAAGGCCTAAGCGGATAGGAAGCTTCAACATTTTTCAATCTGAAAAGGACAGAAATTCCTCGTCGTGAATGCCCAGAGTGGCTCGGAGGGAATAGTTTAAGGTGAGAACATGAAAGCTCCCTATGAGATAAGGGTCAAGGTCGTCAAACAGGAGGGCGAATGTCCTTTTGGACATCGGATTGGTGACGTCGCGACCTTCGATGGCGAAGGAATCGAGGGCAGGATCTGTTGGCATTCTCTCTGTAGCATGATGTACAAGATCCATGGTCTTCTTTACGGGGCTGACTATCCCTGGTTAGAGAATTCGAATATAGCGACTCACCCTTGCCCGGACGTGAAGAACCCCGTTCTTTACGAGATTCGGCGGATCAAGCGGCAATGATCCCGAGGACGGAAGGACGCTAAGATGGAGATTCTTTCGACTGAGCTCTTGGTCATCGGCAGTGGTCTTGCCGGCATGGTTTCAGCCTTAGAGGCGGAGAGGAAAGGCGTCAGGGTCCTTTTGTTAGGGAAGTTCGCCATTGGAATGGGAACCAATACGTCGCTCGCGGGAGGGGCCTTCACGGCTGCGAATTCGGTGTTTTCGGAAGAGGAGCATTTGAGGGAGACACTCCAATCGGGCAAAGGGTTAAACCAAATTCGACTCGTCAGAACCTTTGTGGAGAAAGGTCGGGAGGCGATAGAGAGTCTGAGGAGGGAAGGAGTCCCTTTGACCGAGCGGGGGGTTGGTTATATCCTGGAGAGACCGCAAGGGTCTGCTCAGTTAGGTGGTGTGCTTCTTGTCAAGCCTTTGGTTGAGAGGCTAAGGAGGAGTTCCGTCCAGCTCCTCCCGGGCTTAGTCATCTTCGATCTGATTGTTGAAGAAGGTGAGGTCCGAGGGGCGTTTGGATTTTTTAGGGATGGAAGGCCCTGTTTGATCGATTCGCAGGCGGTCGTTCTGGCAACGGGAGGAGCGGGGGCCCTCTTTAGCAGAAATGATAACCAACGGAGCATCCTGGGAGATGGATATGCCTTAGCCCTTCGAGCAGGTCTTCCCATCTTTGACATAGAATTCGTTCAATCCTATCCGTTCGTCTTAGCGGAACCAAAACTTTCTTCCTTCCTGCTTCTCCCCCCCTTTCCGAAGGAGCTCCGATTCTTCAATGAGAAAGGGGAAGATCTCTTCGAGAAACTCGGTATCGAAAAGGATCTCAACCGGGTCATCATCCGAGAAAGGGATCGGGTTTCCCTATCGCTCTACCAGGCCTGTGAGGGAGGGGACATCTATTTCGATTTCACCCAGGTTCCTGCGGAGAAGTGGGAAGGGTTCCCGCTTAACCTCTTGAGAAGATCCAAATTCCCCTTTCGGGAGCGCCCTTTTCTCATCTCTCCCGCCGTTCACTTCTGTATGGGGGGTGTCGAAATCGACGAAAATGGGAAAACGGCTCTCCCAGGTCTTTACGCAGCAGGGGAGGTTGCGTGGGGGGTTCACGGAGCGAACCGTCTGGGTGGAAACGCTCTCACGGAATGTGCCGTATTCGGGATTATCGCAGGCAGGGCCTCGGCCGAAGAGGTGGTCCAAAAGAGGGAGGCGATGAAACCCTCCCATCCATCCCCCGAGACCCTTTTGAAGAAATGGGAAAGAAGGGCGCAGCATTACACGAGGCGAAAGAAGGGGGCTTCCTATTCCGCTTCCGAACTCTTGAAGAGTCTGAAGGATTTGGCATGGAGATACGCTGGTCCCATTCGGGACGAAGGCTCGATCAGAGCAGGATTGAGCCAATTGACCCAATTGGAGAAGAAGATTGAGAGGGTCTATCTCGCAACTCGGCAAGATCTCTTCAGAAAGAAAGTGATTGAAAATGGAGCCCTTCTTTTGAGAGCGATCATGCAGGGAAGCCTTCTCCGAACGGAGAGTCGGGGATCTTTCTTCCGAAGGGATTTTCCCAAGCAGGATGATCAGAACTGGTTAAAGAATACCTGCTACCGTTTAGTGAAGGGAGAGCTACAGATCACCCACCTAAGAAAATCCGAAATTCGAATATCGAAATCCGAAGCCAACTCGAATATCGAATGACAAGGAGTGAAAGCAACTTTTGGTAATCGCTCAGTCTCCCGTGAAAATTCAAGGGAATCGGACAGGCAGGGTAGAGATTTTCCTGTCCGATCACCCGATCTTCGCCACGCCTCATTGGGGGATTGGTGGTTGATGCTGAATTTCCTTGAAAAGGCGAATAATATCTGGTAAATTAGTCCCTGCATTCACGGTCGCCTCCCTCTTCTTCTGAAGGTACTTTGGGAATTTTATTTAGTTGTAAGAACGATTTTTTTCGATCTGAGAGTTTACACAAAATATCATACGCTTCCAATAAACAACTTACAAAAAGGAGGGTTCCTATGAGACGAATACTCGTAATAGGTATCATGGTTGCATTGGTTTTTTGTGTTCCCCATGTTTGGGCTCAAAAGGCGGTTAAACTTTCCATTGCTACGGGTGGAACAGGCGGGGTCTATTACCCAATGGGAGGTGGGATGGCCAGTATTATCTCTAAATACATCCCCTATGCGGAGGCCACTGCTGAGGTGACCACTGCCTCTGTGGATAATTGTCTTCTGGTCGGTGCTGGAAAGGCGGATCTGGCCCTGATCATGGCCGATGTGGGATGGGACGCCTATCAGGGGAAAGGAAAATTCAAAGAGAGTCTGCCCATCAGGACTGTGATGGTCCTCTATCCCAATAACATGCATATCGTAACCATTGAGGGAAAGGGCATTGAGAAGGTATCAGATTTAAAAGGAAAGAGGGTTTCTACAGGTGCACCTGGAAGTGGGACAGAGGTAAAAGGCCTGAGAGTTCTGGAAGCCTATGGATTGAACCCGGATAAAGACCTCACCCGAGATAAATTGGGTGTTGCAGAATCTGCAGGAGCGCTTAAGGATAGAAAGATCGATGCCTTCTTCTGGGATGGAGGG
>FWPV01007981.1_pt1 | contig 18841 bp, 19 predicted proteins | sample 2228371 | NCBI WGS metagenome assembly FWPV01 (sample SAMEA103939776, study PRJEB20133) | metagenome
CGGCACGCGCGGCGACATGCTCGATTTGCGAATATATTCGAATACTTCCTGCAGGCCGGGGAGGTGGGTTTGCTGGTAGCGTGTTGCCAGATCCTCACGAGCGGATTCGAACACGAGAAGCTCATTTGAGGCAAAGTCCTTGCGCAATTTTTCAACCAGGCCCTCTTCGACCAGAAAAACCAGTCGAACGCCTTTGGAGGTCAGGCGTTCAGCCAGCCCGGTAAAAAGATAATAGCCAATCGTCAATCCGTGGTCAACAAAGACTAAAGCTGTTTTCAATCACGCCTCCAAGCAGGTGGATCACCTGACGTTATACCAGCGGAATATGCGGTGATAGAGACTCAACAGTGCAGCTTTCACCGGTGGAAGGTCCAGCAAGCGGCGCCCCGTTCTGCGCGGGGAAACGGTTCGTGCGCCTGCCTGTCCGCGCAGGTGCTCAGGAACGGTATTGCTCATGTTCATTGCGTACGGCTCGGCTGTCATCAGGCGCAGGTAGCCGGCGTCGTTCATCGCTTCGTCCAGACGCAGCACCTGTCCCATCGGCCGGTCCATCTGAAAGGGAAGGAACTGCTGCAGCAGCTTTTTCTTTGCGGTGAACTGCCAGTGCGAGGCGCCGGCCTGGGCGGTTAGACCCTTGTAAGTGATGCGGATATCACGGGTCTCGGCATACTTCTGGCGGATCTCAACCTCATCCGCGCCCAGGCTGAGGTTGAATTCCAGGAACGTTTCCCAGGGCAAAAGCTGACCTTCCTGTACTTGCGCTGCTGGCTCATTATACGCCCACTCGAGCGTGCGGGTGATCAATTCTTCACGGGTGCGAAAAGGCCTGGCAGTGACCATGCCGACATTCGGAAAGGTTTCCAGAAGCTCGATACTGGCTTTCAGCCACCCGGGGTAGAAAAGCACGTCGCTGTCTGCGTAGGCGATGATTTCCCCTGGCGCGCCGCCGAAAATCTGGTCCCAGGCACCGCCCTTGCCCAGATTTTTGTTCGAAAGCAGCAGGTACTGTATCCTTCCCGCCCGCTGCTCAGAGACCAACCAATCCTGCACTTCGGCGCAGGAGCCGTTATCGAACACCATCAGATCGAAGGGCAGCCCCGGGTCGGTCCGCGCACTTTGCAGGCACCACTTCAGCACGTCCAGCGTCTCGGCATAGAACCCGCTTTGGAAAGGGATGTAATTCAAGACCGCGAGCGTGATCCGTTCGGGCTTGGCGACTTCATTGACATATTTGGCAGGATTCTGACCTATACGCATGAGTTCAGCTCCTTTTTTTCACCGCAGAGACGCAAAGAACGCTGAGGATATGTTTAGGCATCATTAAATCCATATACTATGCGTCGAATGCCGAATTTTATTAACCGGACATTGAAATTGATGATCAAACCCAATTGCCATCCACCCATTTTTAGATAGGTGAGAACTTGGGCTTCATGTATCGGTAACAGGTTAGCTACTGATTTGATTTCTACAAGTACTTTCTCCTCTACAACAAGATCAGCTCGATAACCATAACCTATTTGAAGACCTTTATAAGTCACCGGAATTTCTACTTGACGTTCGTAGCTCAAACCAGCTAGTTCCAACTCCCGGCATAAACATAACTCATTAATATTTTCCAATAATCCTGGTCTTAGCCCTTTATGAACCTCGATCGCAGCGCCGATTATTTTATTTGTGACTTGATTCATATCCATTGCAAATCCTCGAAGCTGAAACCTCAAATAAAATTCGTTCAATCCTCTCTGCGATCTCTGCGTCTCTGCGGTGGATTTTCCTCATCACGCCTGAAATAACTCACCCTACGAGTTTCGGTACAGGCTTTACTCGGATGAAAGATAACATATAAAAGCCATCCAAGCTTTCTGGAACGAAGTTTCACCAGCGGAAAGATTTCCACTTCGCGCCAGAAGCGCTTCCAGGTGAGGGGCTGGCGATGGATTTCGCCATTCTCGATCCGGCGGTTGCAGTCGCGCAGCAGGAAGCGAGTATACATCCGCCCGCCAGCCAGGCGGACGTTCTCATCCGATTCCGGCAGGCGGTAATGCGCCTGTCCGCCGGGCAGGTGGGAATAATCGTGGTTCTGGTGAATGATGAAGATGTCCCGGGTGGCATCGATGGTTGCCCAGCCCTGGCGGCGCGCCCAGTAGACCATCCAGTTGTCCCAGCCGGCCCTCCCGATGGCGAAATCCGGCATCTTGCTGAACGCTTCGCGGGGGAAGATGAAATAATCGCTTCCGGCGGGCGGGTGCAGCCTGCCCTGCTGCCGCGCCCGATCGCGCAGGACTGCTTCCCAGCCAGGCTCGAAAACGAGCGGGTCTGTCACGTCCAAATCCCAGCGCTGCCCCACCAGAAGAAAATTTCGGGCAGCTTCCATCACCTTGCGGGCTGTGGCGACGAAATCCGGGAGGAGGAGGATGTCAGCGTTGACGTAAGCCAGCAAGGGGCTGTCGCTGTGCGCCCGCGCCAGGGCGAACAGGGCGCTGATCAGCGGCGTCCCTTCGCGGTTACGGGCGACCTCCGGCAGATGCAGGGCGCCGAACTGCGCGGCGGCTTCGGCAGCGCCCTCCTCGTCGCCAATCACGATCACCGCCGCATCCGGGCTCAGCGCCTGCCAGTTGGCCAGCGCATTGCGCTGAATCAGGCCAATGTGCGGATGGGAGAAGGGCTTGGGGGCGGTAAAAATCGTTAACAACGCCATCTTCGTGTCTCGTTCTATTTGCCGGAGTCGTTTAGAAAACGCTCGTCGACGTCATCGTATTTATGGTGTCTAACGCTCGCGTTGATCTCCGCCAGCTCGGGATGGGCCAGCCAGACCGCCAGCACATCCTGCCAGGTGAAATCGCGCTTCCCGCCGAGCAACTCGAACAACCGGCGGACCACGATCAGGTCCTCGGGCGTATCCACTGTCCACCGCAGGTGGCCGTAATCCTGCTCAGCATCAACCACCCGGACCTTGAAGCGGCCTGGCTGATCGTAGAGGTAGGGCATGACGTGCTCCCGCTCGTGAGGAAGCTCGGCTTCGCGCCAGGCGCGTTCCAGGGCGGCGAAGGTGCACACCTCGGTATCCAAACCGATGGGGAAAGTGCGCTTCCAGGGCGGCGGCAGGCGGTTAGCGCTGAAATCAGCGCCAGAATCAAGGAGGTCGTTGACTGTGCGGTCGATCACCCACGGATCGATCAGCGGGCAGTCGGCAGTAACCCGCACGACCACATCTGCGCCGGCCTGGCTGGCCGCCTGGTAGAAACGGTCAAGCACGTCGAACAGGCTGCCGCGGTAGCAGGGGACGCCGTGCCGGGCGCAGAATTCCACCGCCAGGTCATCCGACGGATCCGTCGTGGTGGCGACTATGACCCCGTCAACGGTTGCGGCCATACGCACCCGTTCAACCACATGCCAGAGCATCGGCTGCCCGGCAATGTCCGTGAGGATTTTTCCAGGCAAGCGGCTGGAGCTCATCCGCCCCTGGATAATGGCCACCACCCGCGGTTTTCCCTGTTGATCTGTCATGGGCGCGCCTCCCGCTGCGATGATGCGCTCAGGTCGAGAGCCAGCTGGTAGGCTTCCAGAAGCTTTTGGGAGTTACGCCGCCAGTCTGCGCGCTGCTCTGCCAGCCGCCGGGCGGCGGCGCCTAATCCGGGCAGTTGACTGCGCTGCTCGTAAGCCTGGTGAATGGCATCAGCAAGCGCCTTGTCATTGCCGTCAGGGAAAAGCCAGCCCTGCTCGCCGGGGGTGACCCACTCCCGGTTGCCCGGAATGTCCGAAACGATCACCGGCAGACCGCTGGCGAGCGCTTCCATCAGCGAAACTGACGAGCCGTCGCTGTGCGATGCGCTGACGTAAAGATCAGCCGTGCGGTAGTAGTCCGGTAATTCGTCATTGCGGACCTGCCCGGCAAACTGGACGCGGTCGAGCACATGGTTTTTACTGAATATCTGATATAACCGCCTTTCCTGCGATCCGCCTCCAAGGATCAGCAGGCGCAGATCAGGGATGCTCCTGGCGGCCCGGGCGAAACCGCGCGCCAGTACGTCTACCCCGTAAATCGGCTCCCAGGATCGCATCGAAAGAAGGATGAATTTATCCTGCCAGCCCAACCACTCGCGAATATCCGCATAGACGCCGTTGGAAAACCGTTCCAGATCCACACCCCAGGGAAAGAGCACGCAGCGGTCCGGTGGGAAACCGAGTTCGACGGCTTTCTCCTGCACCGCGCGGCAGTCGCAGGTAAAGACGGTTGTCCGCCTGAGGGTATAGCGGGCCGCCATGCGCACCAGCGGCGAGCGTTCGGCTTCGTAAAGCAAATCCGAACCCCAGGACATGGTCACCAGGGGGCGGAAGCCGGCGGCGGCGGACAGGAAAGCGGTTGAATGAACCGGCCCGGCGTGGATTAAATCCGGCTTGATTTCACGGATGACTCGGCGCAAATCGCTGACTAACAACAAGCTGTCGATCATTCGCACCGGCTTTCTACCCCCGCGCCACTCAACGGCGGTTATGCCTGCCGGCAGCGGAGGGCTTTCTGATTTCCGGCCTCTGTTTTCCAGGCGCAGCCAGTACGTGGCATGCCCCGATTGGGCCAGAGCTTTCAGAAAGCGATCGTCATGCGGCGTGTAATCGCGCGAAAAATAGAGTACCCTAGACATTTAAATCGTCTTTGCGAGCATTCATTCAGTCCGAAAGTTTTACCCAACCAGGTCTGTCCAGCGCAATTCTTTGCCGGCTGGGATGTCTGTCGCGGCTTTTGTGCCGACCACTCTTTCAATTTCAGGGGGCAGGATGGACCCGCGGACCGCCGGGCGGAGCACTTCGATCATCTCGCGGGTCAGCACTTCACCGGCGCGGATGTCGCGGGCAGCCCGCAGGCAGCGCCGCTGCAGCACGACCGTCTCCTGCTCATTGCCGGCCACTACCTTGTCGGCTGAACCGAGGGCCAGCTCCAACTCGCGGGTCCGCTTGACCATCTCCTCCCAGGCGATGGGATCCAGGGCGAATGCGTGATCGGGACCTTCTCGGGTGTTATCATCGGTGAAATGTTTTTCAACCACCCGCGCGCCCAGGGCGACCGCGCCAAGAACGGCGGCGTGCCCGGGAGTGTGATCCGAAAGGCCCAGCACCACCTGCGGGAACATGACTGCGTAGGTTTTCAACACATTCAGGTTAACGTATTTGAAATTTTCCAGGCTTCCGGTGTAATTGGTGTTGCATTGCATCAACACAAGCTGTGGGTTGTGGGCCAGAATGGTGTGCACCGCCTGCTGCACCTCTCCAATCGTCGCTGCCCCGGTAGCCAGCATGACCGGCTTCCCCTTTTTCGCGATCCGTTCGATCGCTTCCAGCCAGTCGATCTCGCCCGAGCCGATCTTGTAAACCGGCATGTGTTCCTCGAGAAAATCAATCGCATCGAAATCGTACGGCGCTGAAAAGTAATCCAAGCCGACCTGGTCACAGACTTCTTTCAGTTCGTAGGTCCACTCGAAAGGGATCGAAGCGGATTTATAAACCTCGAAGACAGATTTTTTCCAGGCCGCCTGGTGGGATTGCTGCCCGCCGAGCGACTTGAAGCCAAAGTCCGACACGATCCTCGGCGCGCTGAAATTCTGGAATTTGGCTGCGTCCGCGCCGGCCTGTTTCGCCAGCCGGATCAGATATTTTGCCCGTTCCAGGCTGCCGTCGTGGTTGGCTGCGATGTCGGCAACAAAATAGGTGGGGTGGTTCTCGCCAATCAAACGGTTGCCAATTTTGATTTCCATTTCAGATCTCCTTCTCCAAATAAGAAGTGAATAACTGCTGGTTCAAAGCGGCCGGGCAAGGTTGCGCACCTGCTGCGGGTACCCGCTTTGATATTGCTTGAAGAAACGCTGCAGGCATTCCGCCTGCCCGGGCGCAGGGCGGCCGAGTGCGGCGGCCAGTTTTTCCGTGCGCAGCCGCAAGTCGCGCGAGCGCGCTGCCCGCAAGCCGCTCTCCGCCACCGGCACAGGGCGGATCAGGCCGCCGTCAAGCCCAAACAATTCGGCGACAGCCAGGCCAAAAGCATACTTGGTCAGGTGCTCGCTGCTGACCACGTGGTACAGCCCGCCGCAGCCCAACTCGACCAGTTCCATCAGGATCTCCGCCATGCGGGTGACTTCCAGCGGGCAGAACTGCACGTCGATAAACCCTTGAACCTGTTTTCGTTCCAACAGGTTGTAGAAGAAGAATTCTGCCAGGCTGCGTTGACCAAACAGGCTCCAGCCGTAAAAATTGAGCCGGGCTACCAGCGCGGCGGGGTATTCCTCTAATACAGCCCGTTCACCCGCCAGCTTGCTGCGCGCGTACACGCTGCGCGGATTGGGCTCGTCCTCTTCGCTGTAATCGCCGCGCAGCCCATCGAAGACTGCGTCGGTCGAAAGATGAATCAGCTTGACCCCGCGCGCGGCGCAGACCCCGGCCAGCTCGCGCGGAAATTCGGCGTTGATTTTCCAGCTTTGCTCTGGCAGAGACTCGCACTCATCAATATTTGCCAGCGCCGCGCAGTTCAATACCAGCTCCGGCTCGGTTTGGTCAACAAGCCGGGCGACTTCGCCTGGCGCGCCGAGATCCGACCGGATCACCGGGAAGCGCGCTCCCGGCAGGGGATGGCTGTTGACCACGCCGGTAAGCTCATGCTGGCGGTAATAATGCAGGCAAAAATTCAGGCCCAGCAATCCGCTGGCACCGGTCACCAATATCCGCGTCATTCGAGCGTGCCCTGCTTGTATCCTTCTTCGATCGGCCGGACGATCTCGCGAATCTGCTCGATCGACAACCAGCGGTCATTCGTATTGCTCGCGTAGCGGAAGCCGTCCTCAAGCGGTTTCCCGCGCGACTGCCATTCGCGCCCAAACCAGAAAGCCTCCGCAGGTTGAACCACAAACATATCATCCACATCCACGGTTGACCGCGCCTCGTCATCCGAGATGAGCACCTCGTGCAGTTTCTCGCCCGGGCGAATGCCAATCGTCTCGATACGGGCCTTGGGCGCCACGGCCCGGGCCAGATCGACAACCTTCATGCTGGGAATTTTGGGGACGAAAACCTCGCCGCCGAGCATCTGCTCGGTGCAGCTGATCACGAAGCGAACGCCCTGCTCCAGCGAAATCCAGAAGCGGGTCATGCGTTCGTCGGTGATGGTGATCACCCCGCTCTCTCGCTGCTTGAGGAAGACCGGGACCACGCTGCCGCGGCTGCCGACCACATTCCCGTAACGGACGCAGCTGAAGCGCGTGGCCGTTCCCCCGGCGTAGCTGTTAGATTGGATAAACAACTTTTCAGCGGCCAGTTTGGTCGCGCCGTAGAGGTTGACCGGATTGACCGCCTTATCGGTGCTCAAAGCGACAACACGGGTCACCCCGGCGTCCAGGGCAGCCTCGATCACATTGCTGCTGCCCAGGATGTTGGTCTTGATCGCCTCCATCGGGTTATATTCGCAAGCCGGCACCTGTTTTAGCGCCGCGGCGTGAATGACAATGTCCACCCCGTTAAAAGCCCGGCGCAGACGCTGCAGGTCGCGCACGTCGCCAATGAAATAACGCAGGCTCTTGTGCTCAAAACCCGCCTGGCGCATCTCGTGCTGTTTGAGCTCATCCCGACTAAAAACAATGACCTTTGCCGGGTGGTACTCATCCAGCATTAAGCGGATGAATTTTTTTCCAAATGAACCGGTTCCGCCGGTTACCAGAACCACTTTATCGCGCCAATCCATCATGTCAGCCTCATTCTGTTTGAGTGGGGATGATCAACTCAGGGAGCCCGGCAGCCAATCCCTCGACAAGGCCGTCCGACCACATCGCCAGCGGTGATTCCGCTTCACGGTAATACTGCCGGGCGGCATGGTTGTAGGCCCCTAAAAGCCGCCACGGATTGCAGTAACTTTCGATCGCTTTCTGTCGGCCTTCGTACTTTTCGATCAGAACTGCCATCTGCCATCCGACAGTGTACCAGGGACCCTGCACGCCGAAGAATTCGAAGCCGGCTTTCATCGCTGCTTCGCCGCGCAGCTCGCCATTGAGCACGTCTGACAGGAAATGATCCAGACGCGGTACGTCCTTATTGAAGTTTGCCAGATCGGCGTCCCACCGCCTGCGTTCTTCTACCGGGCTGTCGGCATGCGGATGGAATTCCGGTCCGCCGGCTGCCGCCAGCATGGCCAGTCCTTCTCCGAAAGCGGTGACCCATTCGAGCGCATCCCGCTGCGTATCGGGTAAATTTTGCCACTCGGGGCTCTCTTTCAACACACTCTCAATGGACGAAAAGCCCACATGGTGCAGCTCGTGAGCCAGGGTATTGACAAAGCGTGGCTGCGTCAGATTCGGATCAAGATACAGAAAGATGGCCGGATCGCTCTCCAGCTCGAAAACGAAACTGTTCTTTTTCGGTTTGATCACCGGGTAGATTTTCGCCGAGATGATTGCCCGATCCGGAAGGTACGCAAGCGCCCGCCTGGCTGCTTCATCCAGATCGGCGGATTTCCATTTATCAAGCGTGTCCAGCAGGTCGTAAGCGTCCTGCAGCAGTTCATCGCTGTTAAGGAATTCCAGGAACTCCTCGTCGGTGAAAGGCCGGCCCATGCTGGCCTCGCGCTTTTTCAAACGCTGATACCCTTCACTGGTTAACAGGGCCTGACAATCTTCAGGCAGAACCGCCTGCTTTTCCATCCGGCGCATTAAGATTTCGAATACGCCCTCGACCTGGTCAGTGACCATCCTTACCGAGAATCTTCGAGACAGCATATCCCTCCCCTCCAAAGTTTACGCGATCCTGCGCTGGACCCTTCGACCGGGACAGTCCTATTGATGAACATCGGCCGCCTGCGCCGGGGATGAATAATCAGCCTTTCAGCAGAATTGCTGGCCTGACTGACCCATTCCCCGCCTGACTGGCGGTTCTTTCCATCCACCGATCTAGAAATCCTTTTAATAGGTCTCATGCTGATTTCCAGACGCGCGTTCCCCGGCTTTCGCCGTCGAGCGCCGGATACTCAAGCGCCTCGGTTTCCCATACACCAGGATCGCCCAGATCGATCCGCCGCTCAAGTGTCCTCAGCACCGAGCGGTTTTCAAGCGGACCGGCTTTTAAGCCATGGGGCAACCAGTAAGGAAAGGCGGGCGCCAGCATTTCGTCATCCTTCCAATCGTCCAAATTTTTTCTTGAATAAAAGGTAGTTTACCCAGCGCAGTCCGTTGAGCACGGGTCCGTCGAGGAAGCGCTTTTTCGGAAGCTTGCGGCTGGGCGTGTACGGAAATTTGGCCAGCTCAGGCCACAGGGCAGCAGTGATGCGCCGCTCCATCATGTGTTCTGGGTAGCTGCGGTATTTCGGGTCAACTCCGATCATCGCCTTGATAAAACGCCGGTTGCTGATCGGAGCAAAATCCTGATGCGAGAGGTCGTTGACAACCTGCCCCATGGCGTACCAGTTGCCCACCTCGTTTTCCCAAGAGAATAAATCCAGCAGTTTGTAACCGAGCTTCTCGGTGGGCAAGGCTTCCTCCATCCATTCGCGGAAACCGCTGACCACCAGCGGATCGTTCCCCAGGTAGGCCAGGTTGACCAGGTCGCGCAAGGTCACCCGGTAAGGATAGACCCCCAGCGGCCAGTAGCGGCAGCGGACAATTTCGGATCCGGTGCCCTTAAGGATGATGCGATCCTGCGGAACGTGCCGGAAGCGCCCCTCGATCAGCCTACCCCAGTCATCTTTGATGCCGGTCACATTGCGCGTGTAGATCTCTTCGAACTCGGGCGACATGGGCAGGCGCGCATCGATAACGTGATGGTTGAGATTGAGCGAGCGAGTCATCTCACCCGGTACTCGAATATCGTCGCTCTCCTGGGTTAGGTGGCGGTACATCATCGAAAAGATAAAGAGGTCGCCGGCAAAATCGCGGCAGGCGGCGAAGATCATCCGGCTGTCCAACCCGGAAGAGAGCGACATCGCCAGTGGAAAGCGCCTGTGAGCGCTGGCCATCATGCCCTTCATGGTATCCGCTGCTATCTGCACTCCCTCTTCGAACGGGACTTTTTTGAAAGGCGCGGTTGGCCAGAAGCGCACCGGCTTTTTAGCCTTCAGATCGAAATAATGATTTGGATGCAAATGATGAACCCCGGAGAAAGGGCTGGCCTTCCCCGGCCACCAGGTTTCGACCTTTTCAACGAAACGCGGCGAGTTCATGTAACTCACCGCCTCAGGCGAGAATGTCAGGCCGAATTGCTTCTGGAACAGCCCCGGCTGGGTGCCAAGCCAGACGTTCCCGTCACTGTCCTGATAATAATACGCGGTCCGCATCCCGCCCGGGTCGTTGAAAACCACCGCCCTCTCGCGGTGGTAGAGGAAAATCAGCCAGCGGCCGCCCAACGGTTCGGTGGCCTGAAGCCATTCCTCAATGGAACCGGCCGAACGGCTGATCCGTTCCAGGATTTCGACATTGTCGTCTTCCGGCCGGTCAGGGTCCAGGATGAAGCCCAGCAGAGTGGCCTGGAAGCCGTTGGCTTTAACCTGGGTGACGCTCAGTTCGGGGTGGGTTGAGAGGACGTTCTCTTCCGGCACGGCGTAAACAGCCCACCCCTCCGCTTTAAAAGGGGACTTGCCAAAAAAGAATTGGTAGCGGTAGAGCAAACGCTGCATATTGATTTCCATTTCCTCACTCTCCTGCGCTATTACCCATAAGGATGTCGCCCGCCGGGAATCCCGGCCTCAGTTCATTGTCCCTGAGCCGTGGTCCAGATTCCAATTGATCGGTTCCCCGACAAGATATCGGAAAGTCTGGTCATAGAGGTGGTTTCCCTTTCCGTTCAGTACCGATTCGATCGGGCTGGCCCGGTAATCCTCCCACAGCCGTACCAGATGCCAGGGGTATGGATGGGGGTAATCAAAAAAGAAGCGGTAAGCGTACTGCCAGGCGTCCTGCACCTGCTCTTTGGTCAGCCGGTAAGCAGCCGGGTCGCTGAGCATATGTCCGAGCAGCTTGAAGTAGGCGACCCAGGAATCGGGATCGTAAGTGAAGCCGCGCTCGCGGTAGTGAGTCTTGCCTGCCACCACTACCGGCACGCCCATCATGGCCATTTCCATGCCCACTGTGGTGGTATATACCAGCCCGATATCCGCCACTTCGATCAGGTCGTAGGTGTTGACCTCGTCCTGGGGTTTGATCAGGCGGATGTTTTCCGGCAGACGCGGAAGCACCTCGTGGACGACGTCCACCATCGACTGACCATGAGTCAGCACTTCTCCCGGATGGACGCGGATGATCAGCTGCACGTCCGGACGGCCGATGAAGTACTGCACCGTTCGGCTGATCCATTCGGCCATACCGCGCGAGAAGATTTGCCGCCCGAGGGTCAGGCTGTCGCCAAGCACGTTGGTCGCCAGCAGGACAACCGGGCGCTCGTCCAGGTCGAGGTTGGCGCGGGCCTGTTTCCCACCCTGAGGCGGCACGCCCTGCCAGAGCCGGGCAAAATTCTCCCAGAGCGAGGCGCGCTGGCGGGCCATCATCAGCGATTTCATCCGATTGAGCTGCTCCTCGGTCAGCGGGACATTTTTCTTGGCTTCCCAGAGCCGGCCGGTTTCCTGGCGCATCACCTCACTGTTCTGAGCCACCCATATGCGCTGACGCTGGTCGCTGAATTCATAAGTAACGGTCGGGATGCGCAGATGACGCGCCACGCGGTAGACGACGCCCATCTCCTGGATGGTGCCGTTGGGAACAATGACCACGTCCGGGCGGTTGGTGCGCAGCCAGGCCAGCGCCGCCTGGGCAATCTCGCGGTTGCGGTTGTGGCGCAGCTTATAGATCTCGCATTCCGTGTCGATGTCTTCAATCTGAAGCGTGTATTGCGAGTCATACAGGGAAACCTCGTGAACGGCATTGACCAGCACATCCGGCAGCGGCATGTATGGAGCGCGGTTGCTTAGAAAAGAAACCACTTCCATCATCGGTTTGGCCTGTTCGAGCACCTTGCGCGCATAGGCATTCTGGCGGCGCAGGTCGAACATGTTAATCTCGTTTCGCCAGTCGGCGTACGGCAGGTAGCCAAAGGTGACCTTGTGTCCCCTGGCAGCCAGAGCTACCCCCATCAGCGCTGCGTGTTCGATCCAGTAGTGCAGCGATGCAAAAATGAATACTTTCTTCCCCTGAGGAGCTGCCTGCCTCAGTTTCTCAGCCTGCGAAACCATATTGGGCAGTTCAGCCTGGAGCATTCGCAGCGAGAAGCGGCTGTGCAGCGGTTTCCCGCGCTGTCGGACCAGCCAGTAGAGCTCCGCCGTGAACGGGATTCCGCCTAAAATACGTTTGACTGTTTCTTTGCCTGAAGGAGCCATACGAACCTTATCTTGCCTCTATTTCCCAATCAAGCAGCGGCCGCACAGCGCCGAGACGCTGTTCCGGCCACTGCATCCCCGGCGCGCCCGCCGCGTCAACCGTGAAGGTCAGCGCCTGCTCATCCTGAAAAAAGCGGCGGATGCGGTAAGCGCTGGCATTCACGCCCACCACGAAGCGGCCTTCGTTGAGAAGGTTGGCCGGTACCGTGCAGCGGCTGATATAGTTTCCCGGCTGGCGCGTCGCATACCGTTCGAACTTTTTCGGGTCGTCAGTGTCGAACGATGTGAAAATGTACTCCCCTCGAGTGCTAGTCAAATAAATCCCCACCCGAAGTCCGGGGATGGGAGCATCCAGACGGTACTCCACTTCAATACTGAGCGGATCGACCGAGCGAACCGAGTCGACCACTTTTCCCTGCGGGTTGATCACCCGCAGCGCCAGCGGGCGGAAGGGGTGCGAGCTAAGGGGCACCTCATCTTCATCCCAGTAGCGCTGGCCTTCCTGTGCGTATCCGCGCGAGAGGTAATAATCCACCGCCTGGGGAGTGGGCGCGCGCAGCGCCAGACGACCTTTTTCGATCACCAGCGTTTCCTCGGTCAGGCGCAGGATGGCCGACATGTTGTGGCTGACGAACAGGACCGTGCGCCCTTCGCTGGCCACGTCGCTCATCTTGCCGAGACACTTCCGCTGGAACTCGGCGTCGCCAACCGCCAGGACTTCGTCAACCACCAGGATTTCCGGCTCGAGGTGAGCCGCCACGGCGAAAGCCAGACGCAGGTACATCCCGGAAGAAAAGCGTTTGACCGGTGTTTCGATGAATTTTTCGATTTCCGCAAAGGCGACGATCTCGTCGAACTTGCGCTCGATCTCGGTCCGCTTCATCCCAAGGATCGCGCCGTTGAGGTAGATGTTCTCCCGGCCGGTCAGTTCGGGGTGAAAGCCGGTGCCAACCTCGAGCAGGCTGCCCACCCTCCCGCGGATTTCAGCCTCGCCTTCGGTCGGTTCGGTGACCCGTGAGAGCAGCTTGAGCAGGGTGCTCTTGCCGGCACCATTGCGCCCGACCACGCCAAGCACCTGTCCCTGCTTGACCTCGAATGAAACGTCGCGCAGCGCCCAAATGTAACCGTTATTCTCCGGCTGGCGGCGGGTGAACATCCCGGTAAGCGAATCGCGTAAGGTTCGGTAGCGCTGCTGGTGCAGCTCGCCGATCTTGTATCGCTTGCCAAGCTGATGTACCCGGATGGCGATATCGCTCATATCATATCCGCAAAGGTGCGCTCCATGCGCCGGAAGTAGAACAAACCAGAAACGAATAGGACAATCACCACCGCCGCCGAGACCAGCATGACCAGATCCGGCGGGTGGGTGCCGAACAACGCCCAGCGAAAGCCCTGGATCACCCCAACCATCGGGTTGAGCGCGTACATCAAACGCCAGAACTCGCTGACGTTGATCGCGTCCAGGGGGTAAACCACCGGCGAGGCGTACATCCAGGCGGTCAGCAGGAAGGGGACCATGTGTTGCACATCGCGGTACTGGACGTTAAGCGCCGAGAGCCACAGCCCGACCGCCAGGGCGGCCAGCAGCGCCAGCAGAAGGAAGAGCGGCAGCCAGAGTAAGCGCAGGGTGAATGGCACGCCGAAGAACAGCATCAGCCCGATCAGGATGACGAAGCTAAAAAAGAAGTCCACCAGCCCGGCGGCGACCGAGGAGAGCGGGATGATCAGGCGCGGGAAGTAGATCTTGGTCAGCAGATTGGAGTTGACCACCAGGCTGATGCTCGAGCGCTGCAGCGAGCCCTGGAAGAACTGCCAAGGCAGGAGGGCGGCGAAGGTGAAGATCGGGTAAAGTTTCGGGTCGATGCCCGGGCTGGGCTGCACCCCGAGAAAACGGTTGAAGATCACCGTGAAGATCACCATGGTCAGCAGCGGCTGCATAATCGCCCAGCCGATGCCGAGCAGCGCCTGCTTATAGCGCACTTTGATGTCGCGCCAGGTGAGGAAGTAGACCAGCTCGCGGTAGAGCCACAGATCGCGCAAATTGATGGCCAGCCAGCCGCGCGCCGGTCGAATGTAAGTTACGGTTGTCTCTGCTCGAACCGCCATGGTTCCTTTCCACACCCAGGGGCTTCCCGGGCGGCTGGAGTTCAGGATCGCGCCCGGTTGGCGCGGTACCACTCGATCGTACGGCGCAGCCCTTCTTCAAAATCGGTCTGCGCCTTGAAGCCAAATTCCGCAAGCGCGCGCGAGGTGTCCAGCGCGCGGCGCGGCTGGCCGTTGGGCCTGCTGGTGTCCCATACCACCCGGCCCTGATAGCCGGTCAGGCGCCGGATCAGCTCAGCCAGGTCCTTGATGCTGATCTCGAATCCCGAGCCGAGATTGACCGGATCGGGCTTGTTGTAGCGCTCCGCGGCCAGCAGGATGCCCTCCGCTGCGTCTTCTACGTAGAGGAACTCCCTGGTCGGGGTGCCGTCGCCCCAGACGACGACTGTCTCCTCCCCTCGCTCCTGGGCCTCGATGCATTTACGGATCAAGGCCGGGATGACGTGGGAAGATTCCAGGTCGAAGTTATCCCGCGGGCCGTAGAGGTTGACCGGCAGGAGGAAGATCGCGTTGAAGCCGTACTGCTGGCGGTAAGCCTGAGCCTGGACGAGGAGCATCTTCTTGGCCAGCCCGTAGGGTGCGTTGGTCTCCTCGGGGTAGCCGTTCCACAGGTCGTCCTCCTTGAAGGGTACCGGGGTGAACTTGGGGTATGCGCAGACGGTGCCGAGGGCGACGAATTTTTCCACGCCGCGTTTCCAGGCCTGGTGCATCAACTGGACGCCCATCATCAGGTTATCGTAGAAGAATTCCGCCGGGTGCAGGCGGTTGGCGCCGATGCCGCCGACGTGGGCCGCCAGGTGAAGGATGATATCCGGCCGGGAATCGTCCAGCATGCGCCTGACGGCTTCCGGCTCGACCAGGTTGTAGTTTTCGATGGTCGGAACGAAGATTTCTTTCGCGCCGCGCTCCCGCAATTTCGCCGTGATAAATGAGCCGAGGAAACCGGCCCCGCCGGTGACGCACACCTTTCGCTTCTGCCAGAAATCGGATGGGGTCATAGAGCCGATTGTTCCTCCATTTCCAGAATCACCTTGAGGTGGTCAATGCGCAGTACCGGCGCGCGTGAATCCTCCACAATGGCAATGCCCTGCTCCAGGCAGGTCAGACGGCAGACCTCAGCGACATCCCCGTCACCGTCCAAGCGCACGGCGCTGATCCCTTTGCGGTGCAGCTCCTCGGCGACCGCCAGGACCCGCGAGCGAACCAGGCGGTACAGGCGGAACGAGGTCTGAATATAATCGATGGTGAGACGCGTGCGCAGAGCCAGCCCTTCGGGGGTAATGATGTAACGCAGCTTGCGGCGCTCGACGCGCCGCACTTTGACATATCCCTTTGAGATCAGCCGCTTGAGGTGCCAGTTGATCGTTCCGACAGCCACGCCGAGCTGGGCAGCCAGGGAAGCCTGGGTCGCATCCGGGTCTTGCTCGATGCGCTCGAGGATGATTAAATCGCGGGAGGATTCGGGAGCTGTGCTCATTAAGGTTCCAATATTCAACTGTTGAATTATAAACTCGACGGGGGAAATGGTCAAGGGCAGAAAAACCTACCCGATTTGTTCGACAATTAGGCTATACGCAATCCTTTACTGGCGTGTGTTAAAACAGCGATTGATGATCAGCGATCCCCCACCTGGACAAAGTTGATCACCGCCAGGTTTTGCTCACAGCGCCCGCTGGTTTCAAAGGAGAACGGCTCGGACAGCGCCGCGCCCTCGGCGTCGCGCAGCTCGATCCAAAAGATGCCTGCGGCAGCCTGGTCAGCCAGCTTGACCTCGTAGCCGCCCGGGCCGTAGCCATCCGCTGCGCCGGTAACGCCGAGCGCATCGACCGGGCTGCCGCCGGCCGTGCCAGCCACCCGCACCGTCAGCCTGGAGAGCGGCTTGCCGTTCACATCGAAGACCTGCCCGGCGACGCCCATCCAGGCGCAGCCGAGATCCGCGTGGAGGAAGGCCGGCGAGAAGAGCGGCGAGCCGGGGAGGACGGTGAAGCGGAAGGCCGAGGCGGGAGTGGCAGTTGGCGGGAGAGCGGTCAGGGTGGGCGGGAACGGGGTGGCGGAGGGGAAAGCGGATGGGGTGATGCCCTCCGGCGGGGTGGTGGCGGGCGGGGTGAAGACGGTCGACACCAGCCGGCAGGAGGTGAGGAGGAGGAATATTAGCAGGGTAAGGAGCATTTTTCGTTGCACGGATATCTTCCTGGTTCCTGCCCGAAAGGATGATTCGCCCATTGCCATTATACTGAAAATTCAGTATCGAGATGAAAAGCCGTACTCATATATTTGATCTGAAAACGGTCGCTTCATGTAAGAGAACGAAAGTAACAAGAATTTATCGAAGATTGCATTAACCCATTCCAGGACTTAGTTGAATGTTAATAAGGGACGCTTATGTTATACTGCAAATCATCAAGAATAACCTATGAGGATCCTGATTATTTCAACCCTTTTCCCGCGTTGGCCTGGTGATGGACGAGGTCCAATAATCCTGCAAATCGCTCAAGCCCTTTATGCACAAGGCGCAGAAGTGACCGTGATCAGCCAGCATGGACCGGGCAGTAAAAAGAGCGAAGTAATTAACGGTGTGAGAGTCTACCGGCCTCGATATGCCTGGCCGGATAATATTGAATCCTTACAGGATACCGGCGGCGGCCTGCCGGCAGCATGGGAAAAGAAGCCGTCTTCCAGGTTTCTATTCCCGTTGTTGCTTGCAGCACAGACCTCCGCAGCGATCAGATTTGCGCCCAAACACGATATTATTCATGCGCATTTCACGATCCCTGCCATGGCCGCAACGCTGAGCAAACCTTTCCACCGAAAGCCAGTGGTTGCCACTGTCCGGGGAAGTGATATCTATCGAATACCTAACTACCCCGGCGGCAAATTGTTTAATCGACTGGCGCTATCGGGATGTTCGAAAATCACCGTCATGAGCAGAGATCTAATTCTTGCTTCAACCAGATTGGGAATCCCGGAATCGAAGTTCCAATATATACCCCCGCCGATTAACATCGAAAATTTTTCATACGGTCCGTGGGAAAAACGAGAACCTTTGGTGGTTTATATTGCCTCATTAATACCTAGAAAAGGCCCCAACATTCTGATCGATGCGTTTGCGAGAGTAGTAGAGCACTTCCCTGAATATCATTTGGTAATGGTAGGCTCTGGACCAGAGGAAAAAGCCTTAGTCAATCAAGTCGAAACCCTGGATCTCAAGTCCCATGTTCAGTTCATCCCTCGACTTACACAACCTGAAGTGGCGGATTTACTTAGACGGGCGAGGCTGTTCGTCCTCCCCTCCTTGGAGGAAGCGTTAGGCATGGTAGCTGTCGAAGCGCTTGCATCAGGGACGCCAGTTGTCGCCAGCCGGGTCGGAGGAATCCCAGAGGCAGTATCTGAGGAAGCGGGGATCCTTGTGCCTCCAGGAGATCCCACTGCACTAGCGAACGCGATCACTGCCTTACTGGGTGACCTTCCAAGGCTGCAAGTTATGTCAAAGGCGGCCAGGGACTGGGCTGAAAGCGCGTTTTGCAGTCATGCAGAAAACGCCGCCCGTCTGTTAAAACTCTTCCAATCGATCCTTTCATAGGTGCACTGGATGACTAACCGTGGTTACCAAGACAATTTTTTCCAGAGCCATCCCGGGATTCAAGATTCGATTCGACGCCGGAACAAAGCGAGAAAGATCCGTGTATTGCTGGAAAAATATTCTAGGACCGATTTAAGTAGCAGCGACTGTTTGGACATCGGTTGTTCAGCAGGCACGATCACAATCGAGCTATCCTCTTTGTTTCGAACGATTATCGGGATAGAGTTTGATCGTGAGGCGCTTTTCCAACAGCACAGAGATCAGACAATTCCAGCGAGTACAACTTTTATAAACGGAGATGCGATGGCATTGCCGTTCAAGGATGAATCTTTCGATTTCATCATTTGTGCACAGGTATATGAACACGTTCCAGATGACAATCAATTAGTCGCCGAGATGTATCGAGTCCTAAGGCCAAATGGGGTTGTGTTCTTCAGCGGGCCGAATCGAGCCTTTCCCATTGAACTTCATTATCACCTCCCATTTCTCCATTGGCTGCCAGAAACAACAGCCAATCGCTGCTTACAACTCCTGGGAAAAGGCGATGTCTTCTATGAACGTTTACGCACTTACCGTGGTTTAAAGAGATTACTCGCTCAATTTCTGATCAAAGATTTGACTATCAATGTCATCTTCTATTCACTAAATTTAAATGAGCACAATCAGTTCGCCCGATTATTCGAGAAACTGTTAAAACGGATTTATAAATTGATCTTACCAGCTATCCCAAATTTTAACTTTTTGCTTACGAAAGAAAACCACCCGCGGAATTAATATGCTCCGAAAATCCTTCCCAATGAGCCGAATACGAAAGATTTTATTCAAAG
>FWPV01007982.1_pt1 | contig 18830 bp, 19 predicted proteins | sample 2228371 | NCBI WGS metagenome assembly FWPV01 (sample SAMEA103939776, study PRJEB20133) | metagenome
TATTAACGAGCCCTTTAGAAACATCGGGCTATGGGAGAGACAGCAGGATTAAGTAAAAGTAATCCAATGTGAGGGTCTCTCCCATTAATTTTTATATTCAAACCCATCCAATCCAAAAAAAATAAAAATATAAATTGATTTTTTTTTGAACATATATATAATAAGACAAAAAACATGTTCAAAAAGGTGAAAAAAATAAATGGATAAAATTGACAATAATTCTGTTGGAATAGTTGTTCCACAATTTTTTACATTTGCAGAACCTCCGAATGAAATGATTCTGGATAGTGGAAAAAAGTTAGGCCCCATCACTCTATGTTATGAGACATATGGTCAGTTAAATAAGAAAAAAAATAATGCAATATTGATTTTACATGCACTTTCAGGAAGTGCACATGTTGCAGGTTATCATTCGCCAGATGATGAAAATCCCGGTTGGTGGGATATAATGGTGGGACCGGGAAAGGCAATGGACACAAATAAATATTTTGTTATATGCTCAAATATTATAGGTAGTTGTTATGGATCAACTGGACCTTCTTCTACTAATCCTGCAACAGGCAAACCCTATGGCCTTGATTTTCCTGTTATAACTATCCATGACATGGTTAGGGCTCAGAAAAAACTACTTGATTATCTCGGTATATCAAAACTTGTAACTGTTATAGGCGGTTCAATGGGTGGTATGCAAGCCCTTGACTGGTGTTTGCAATTTCCGGATGTTCCTGAGTCAGCCATAATAATTGCATCCTGTGCAGAGCAATCCGCGCAGGAAATTGCTTTTGATGCAGTTGGTAGAAACACAATTATTACAGATCCGGATTGGGAAAACGGTAATTATTACGGTAAAGATAAAAAGTTAACAGGGCTGGCAATTGCAAGGATGATAGCTCATATAACGTATTTAAGTGAAGAAGGCATGGATAAAAAGTTTGGAAGAAAACTGCAATATTCAAATAAATCATATAGTTATCGCATAGTAAACACAGAAAAAGATCCTGCTCGCGATGATTTTGAAAATAAGTTTGAGCGAGAATTTGCAGTAGAAAGTTATCTCGCACATCAAGGTAAAAAATTTGTTGACAGATTTGATGCTAATTCATATTTATATATTACAAAAGCAATGGATTATTTTGATGTGGCGGAAAAATATGGCGGTGGATCATTAACAAAAGCATTAAAAAAAGTAGAAGCAGAAGTGCTTTTGATTTCTTTTACGTCAGACTGGCTTTATTCTACATCGCAGGCAAAGGCGATAATAGAAGCATTACGGATAAATAACAAAGATGTCTCCTATCTGGAAATAAAATCACAATATGGACATGATGCTTTTTTGCTTGAGAAAAGGAGCCTGACAGAAAATAAAATTTTAAGCCAGGCGATAAAGAATTTTCTTTCTCACGCAAAAATAGAATAATAAACAACGGAGAAGTTATGTACAGGGATATTTATTTTAGAAATGTATATGAACAGATTATAAATTTGATAGAAGAAAATTCAAGGGTCCTTGACCTTGGATGTGGGGATGGAGAATTACTTAATTTATTATGGGAAAGAAAAAAAGTTTACGGGTTAGGTATAGATATAAGCACAGATGAGGTTTTGAAATGCATAAAAAAAGGCGTTTCCGTTATACAGGAGGATATTGATGAAGGGCTTGAAAAGATAAAAGAAGATTCTTATGATTATGTTATTCTGTCAGAGACGCTTCAGGCTGTCAAAAGACCTGATTATGTATTAAAGCAGATTGTGAGGATTGGGAAAATGGCAATTGTAACTTTCCCGAATTTTGCATCAATAAATTTAAGATTTAAATTTTTTTTTACTGGAAAAATGCCAAAAAGTCCGGCATTACCTTTTGAATGGTATAATACCCCAAATATACATTTACTCACAATAAAGGATTTCAAAGAATTCTGTAAGAATAATGAAATAAAAATAATTAAAGAGATATATTTTTCTGGCAATGGTAAAAAGATAAACATCTTTTTTAATACTGAAAACCTTTTTGCCGATGAGGGGTTATTTGTTTTAAAGAAGTTAAATACTCAGAATAATAAAATTTCGGGACAAAATTTAAATACATAATTTTGCAGGAGTAAAAATGAAAGGAATAATTTTAGCAGGCGGATTAGGGACCAGGCTTTATCCTCTGACGAGGATTACCAATAAACATTTGTTACCTGTATATGATAAACCGATGATTTTTTATCCCATTGAGATGATGGTAAAAGCAGGCATAAAGGATATAATGATAGTAACAGGTGGTAATAACTCAGGTGATTTTTTACGTCTTCTTGGAAATGGTAAAGAATTTGGATTAAAACATATTCATTATAGTTATCAAGAAGGTGAAGGTGGCATAGCGGATGCTTTAAAACTTTGCGAAGAATTTATAGGAAAGGATAAAATGGTAGTTGCGCTGGGAGATAATATAATAGAAAAGAATATTATAAAATCAGTAAATGAATTTAAAAAACAAAAGAAAGGCGCAAGAATATTATTAAAGGAAGTTTCAAATCCCTGTGAATATGGTATTGCTGAAATAAAAAATAATAAAATAATAAGGATTGTAGAAAAGCCTAAACAACCTAAATCTAATTATGCGGTGGTTGGAATTTATTTTTATCATAGTGATGTTTTTGATATAATAAAAAGATTAAAACCTTCAAAACGAGGGGAACTAGAAATAACGGATGTTAATAATATTTATTTAAAAAGAGGGCAACTTGAGTATAGTTTTCTTGATGGCTGGTGGTATGATTGCGGCGAATCAAAGGATGCTCTTTTAAATGCAAATAATTATGTAAAGAAATATGGAGCAAATAACGTTTGAAAAGATGTTCGGTGAAAATGTTTGGTAAGGATGTTCGGTAAGGATGAGCGGAAAAGATGTTTGATTTTGTATGATTTGATAATCTTCACAACTTCAGATCTGGAGATCTTCGGATCTAAAAATGCGAAGATTTGAAGATGGGAAGATCCATCTGTAGTGAGCATTTGTAATGGACATTAAAAAACTGGAGGTAACAATGATACAGGGAGTTAAAATAAAAAAATTAACAGTTCATTGTGATGAGAGAGGACGTCTGGCTGAGATAATCAGGAGAGATGACGAAATTTTTGAAAAATTTGGACAGGTTTATATGACAACTGTTTATCCCGGTGTAGTCAAGGGTTGGCATTATCATAAAAAACAAACAGATAATTTTTGTTGTGTGCGTGGCATGATAAAACTTGTGCTTTATGATGCACGTGAAAGTTCAAAAACATTTGGAGAAATAAATGAATTTTTTATAGGAGAACACAATCCATTAGTTATTCAGATACCAAAACTGGTATACCATGGTTTTAAAGGTATTTCAGAAACAGAAGCAATTGTAATAAATACAATAACAGAAGTATACAACAGGAAAAAACCTGATGAATTCAGATTGCCTGCGCATACAAAGGAAATACCTTATGACTGGAGCAGAAAGGACAGATAAATGAAAATTTTAATAACCGGTGGGGCGGGATTTATAGGAATTAATTTTACCCATTATATTCTTACAAATTATACGGATTATTCTGTTATTGTTCTTGATATCATGAATTATTCGTCTAACCCGGAAGCAATAAATCAATTAAAAAAATTTAGAAATTTTAATTTTATAAAAGGGGACATCAGAAACCCTGATTTAATAAATAAAGTTATTAATAAAGTAAATGTTGTCGTAAATTTTGCTGCGGAGTCACATGTTGATAGATCTATTATGACGCCCTCTATTTTTTTTGATACAAATATAAAAGGGACAGTAAATCTTTTAAATGCATCATTGAAATATAAAATTGATAGATTTATCCAGATTTCAACGGATGAAGTGTATGGAAGTGTTAACAAAGGCCGTTCAAAAGAAAAAGACGCTTTAAGACCTACAAGTCCTTATTCATCTTCAAAGGCATCCGCAGATTTAATATCGCTTTCTTATTATAAAACATTTGGACTCCCTGTTATTATAACTCGAAGCTCTAACAATTTTGGCCCTTATCAGCACCCTGAGAAGTTTATACCTCTTTTTATTACAAATGCACTTGAAAATCAAAAATTGCCATTATATGGTGATGGAAAAAATATCAGGAACTGGATTTATGTTGAAGATAATTGTCGTGGCATAGATACTGTCCTTCATAAGGGTATTCCGGGTGAAATTTATAATATAGGCGGTGATGTCGAGACAAAAAATATTGATATAGCAAATTATATTTTAAATATTCTCGGGAAAGAAAAAAAATTAATACAATATGTCGGAGATAGACCTGCTCATGATAGAAGATATGCTCTGGATTCTGGCAAATTAAAAAAACTTGGCTGGAAGAATAAACTTAATTTTATGGAAGCTTTGAAAAAAACTATTGAATGGTATGTTGAAAATAAAAATTGGTGGCAAAGACGCAAAAGAGGTTCATTTAAAAATTATTATAATAACTGGTATAAAAAACAAAGGGGGTTAAAATGAAAGTTTTAATTTTTGGCGGGACAGGGCTTCTTGGTACTGATATAGCCAGAGTTTTAAAAGAAGGCAATGATGTTATAGCTCTTGGCAGTGCCGATGTTGATGTTTCTAACTTAAAAGCTGTAATGCATTCAATAAATATGCACAAACCAGAAATTGTTGTTAATTGCGCCGCAGTTTCTGATGTGGATAAATGCGAAGAGAACAGGGATCTGGCTTATAAAGTTAATGCAATTGGACCTAAAAATATTGCAATTGGATGTAATAAGGTAAAATGTAAATTAATACATATTAGTACTGATTATGTTTTTGATGGAAGTAAAACGACTCCCTATATAGAGTTTGATAAGCCATCACCTGTTAGTGTTTATGGTGAAACCAAATTAGCAGGTGAGGAATTTATTAAAATGATTTCTTCAAATTTTATTATTGTTAGAACGGCCTGGCTTTTTGGAGAGCGTAGAAATCACTTTGTGGATTATGTGATAAAATCCTTGCATAATGGAAACGAAATAATAGCAGTAAAAGATATGGCGTCATCTCCCACCTTTTCTCTTGATGTTGCCGAAATGATAAAAGAATTAATAGAAACAGATGAAGTTGGTATTTTTCATATTTGTAATAAGGGGTATTGTTCAAGGGTTGAACTGGTTGAAGAAATAGAAAGAATATTAAAAAAGCATACAGATGTGACTGTTGTAAATCAGAGCCAGTGGAAACATCCGGCAAAAAGACCTGTTTTTTCTGCGCTTCGCAATTATCATTTAGAACTTATAAATAAGGATAATATGCCGGGCTGGAGGGATGCTTTAAAAAGATATATAAAATATAAATTTAAAAATCAATAGATTTACGATTCAATGGCTATATTTATATTTTATGGTTTTGATTTCGGGTTTTAAAAACACAGGTTGAAAATCGCTTTATTTGTAAGGAGGATAAATTGAAAATATTAATAACAGGCGGTGCTGGTTTTATAGGAGCAAATACTGCAAAGAGATTTTTAGATAAAGGTTATGATGTAATTATATTTGATAATCTTTCTCGTCGCGGTACAGAATGGAACTTGAAATGGCTACAGCAGAATAAAAATTTGAAATTTATAAAAGGCGATATAAGAAAATATAATGAAATACTGGATGTTTTTAAAAAAAACAGGGATTTTGATGTTGTTTTTCATTTTGCAGCTCAGGTTGCTGTCACAACATCGGTTATAAATCCCAGGGAAGATTTTGAGATAAACGCTTTAGGTACTTTTAATCTGCTGGAAGCGATAAGAGAAACAAAATCTGATCCTGTAATTTTATATTCATCCACAAATAAAGTATATGGCGGAATGACGGATATAAAAATAATAAAAAGAAAAAATAGATATGTTTATAAAGATTTACCCGATGGTATTTCAGAAGAAAGAATTCTGGATTTTCATTCACCGTATGGATGTTCAAAAGGAACTGCTGATCAGTATATGATAGATTATTGCCGTATTTACAATTTAAAAACTGTTGTTTTCAGGCAGTCCTGCATTTATGGTTACAGGCAGTTTGGCATAGAAGATCAGGGATGGGTTGCCTGGTTTACTATTGCTGCAATGTTAAATAAACAGATAACCATATATGGGGATGGGATGCAGGTCAGGGATGTCTTATTCATTGATGACCTGATTGATGCTTATGAACTTGCAATAAAGAATATTTCAAAAGTGAAAGGACAGGCATTTAATATAGGTGGCGGTCCAGAAAATACAATTTCTTTGCTTGAATTGATTGCATTTCTTGAAAAATTTTTTAATAAAAAAATCCATCTCAAATTCTCTAACTGGCGCCCCGGAGATCAACCTGTTTTTATTTGCAACATAGAAAAGGCAAAAAAATTGCTTAAATGGAAGCCTGAAATATCACCACAAAAGGGCGTTAAAATGCTTTATGACTGGGTAAAAAATAACAAAGAATTATTTGTTGACTTATAAAAATGAAAATTTTATTTGTTTCCCATAGTTCAGTTTTAAAATTTCATCAGCAAAAGCTTTTGATACTTGCAAAAAAATATTGTCATAATATAACACTATTGACCCCACCTTACTGGATGGAAGGGGGAGTAAGGGTTCCTGTTTTTACAGGTCATAGTGAAATAAATTATATAACAGGTAAAACATTGATGTTTGATAGAAGATTTTTTCATATTTATTTAAATCCTGTTGAAATTATCAGAAATATTATGCCGGATATTATCCATATAGAAGAAGAACCTTTTACACCTGTTTGCTGGCAATTTGTACGGGCGGCAAAAAAAGTGGGTGTCAAAGTTGTTTTTTTTACATGGGAAAATATAGAAAGAAAACATAATTTTATATATTCAATGTGCGAAAATTATAATATAAAAAATAGCGATGGCGCAATTGCCGGTAACTTTGAAGCAAAAATGTTACTGGCAAAAAAGGGCTTTGTTAAAATTATTGATGTTATACCACAATATGGTGTAAATGTTGATGAATTCATGGAAAAGAAAATTGTGGAAAACAAAAATGAATTTAACATTGCATATATAGGCAGGTTAACAAAAGAAAAAGGGATAGAAGTATTGATTGATGCAATTTATAATTTACAAAATATTAAGTTGCATATTGCAGGAATCGGTCCGTTGTTAACCAGGATAAAAGAAAAAGTTAAAAGATTAAATTTATCAGAAAAAGTTGTTTTTTATTCATATTTAGAAAGAGATAAAATTCCTGAATTTTTAAATAAAATGGATATATTGGTATTACCATCAATAACAACAAAAAATTGGAAAGAACAATTTGGAAGGGTGATAATAGAATCTTTTGCAGCAAAGGTTGTTGTATTTGGCTCTGATTCCGGTGCAATACCGGAAGTTGTGGGGGATGCAGGTGTTATATTTAAGGAAAATAATCATAAGGATTTAAGTAATAAACTGAAGGACATAATGGAAGACAATGAGTTATTTATGAAATATATGGAAAAAGGTTATAAAAGAGTTAAAAATAAATATACAAACGAAGTAATTGCAGAAAAAATAAACAATTTTTATAAAAGGATTTTTTGATTGTGAATCCAGTCAATGGGTTTTTAAGTTTGTTTTATCCTACGCAGTGCAGTAATTGTTTAAGATACATAAAGGATTTCAGATTTTTATATGTATGCCCTGATTGTTTTTCATTTATAAAAAAATTAAGTGGAAATGTATGTCCGGTCTGTTCAAAACCATTGAATTCTTTATATGCCACGGAATGTAAAGAATGTTTTCAGTATAAGAAAGTATTCAAACAGGTAAAACAGGCAGGTATTTATGAAGGCGCGTTAAAAGAATTGATACATTTGCTTAAATTTTATGGGAAGAAAAAAATTGCAGATTTGTTATATGATTTTATTATTAATAATATAGAAAAACAATATATTGACCGGTCAGATGTTATTGTTCCAGTTCCGCTAAGTAAAAAAGTATTAAGGGAACGCGGTTTTAATCAAACAGAAATAATAGGTAAAAAGTTAGCTAAATATTATAATAAACTTTTTCTAAATGCAGTAAGAAAAGTAAAAGAAACATTGCCACAAAATAAACTTGGAAGAGAAGAAAGATTAAAGAATTTAAATGGTGCATTTCAAACAGAAACATCTTTTAATGGAAAAAAGGTATTGATAATTGATGATGTTTATACCACCGGTGCAACAATGAATGAAGTATCAAGAGTCATTCTGGAAAAAGGCGCAGTTGAAGTGAGAGGACTTGCAATTGCAAGATCGGTATAGTGAAGATGTTCGGTAAAGATGTTCGCAAGAAATGTTCGCAGAGAATGTTCGTAAATGATGTTCGTTAAAGATGTTTTAAACATCGTTAAAGAACATTTTTAACGAACATTTTCAAAAAACGTTTTTATTTAACATCCTTTTAAGAAGAGGTATTTATGAAAGGTAAAGCAATAGTATTATTATCAGGTGGTCAGGACAGTACAACCAGTTTGTTCTGGGCAAAAAAGATGTTTAAAGAAATAATTGCAATTTCTTTTGATTATGGACAGAAACATAAAATAGAATTAAATAGTGCAAAAAAAATAGCTAAACTTGCTAAAGTATCCCATTATGTTTTTAAGATAAAAGAATTTGAACAACTGAAATATTCTGCGTTAATTAATAAAAATATACATTTGATTAAAAAGGATATAATAAATAAGAATTTACCATCTTCTTTTGTTCCGGGGAGAAATATTTTATTTTTAACTATTGCTGCATCCTTTGCATATACCAGAAAAATAAAAAATATTGTAATTGGTGTTTCACAGGTTGATTATTCTGGTTATCCCGATTGCAGAAAAAATTTTATAAAAGCAATGGAAAAGGCTTTATCCCTTGGAATGGAATTTAATTTTAAAATATATACACCTTTGATTAATAAAACCAAGAAACAGGTTGTGTTACTTGCAAAAGATACAGGCGCATTGAAATATATGAAGTGGACCCATACGTGTTATAATGGGATCCGCCCCGGGTGTGGCAGGTGTCCTGCCTGCAAATTACGAGCAAAGGGATTTAAGGAAGCAGGGATAAATGATCCGATGTTAAATATGAGATTTGAAAATTGAAAGTTGAAATTTAAAAAGACAGTGCAAAATGCCATGTGCCAGATGGAAAATATTCAGATTTCAGATTTTTGAATTTGAATACAAAAATTTTGGATTCCAGTCCCCTGTTTTGAAAGAATGATAATTTGATAATTTTTTAATGCTTTCATTCCCATGAAAATTGGAATCCATTATTTGTTTTTGTAAAGACCGGGTTTCAACTTTGTCTTAAAAGAAAGTAGAAAGCAGAGAATGGATAAAAATGTTTTTGATTTGAGTGAAAAATAAAAAATACAAAGTGTTTACCACAGATTAAAAGAAACAGATTCCTTCTTGTGCAGGAATGACATGATTGAAAATTTCTTAATTGTTGATTGTCTTACATTGTTATTTTTATAACTGATAAAAACTGGTAAAAGAGTGAATTAATTAAAATTTGAAAATCGGAAAGGGATTATAATGGAGCGGGTATTTAATTTTATATTATTAACTGTTTTAATTGCTATATTTGCAGTTTTATTCAAAATGTTTTTTAATAAACAAAACCACAAGTATTCCCTTTCTGTTTTTTCAGTGCTGGTGTTGATGTTATGCATTGATTATATGGATATTTTGCCTGAAAAATTAAGTGTTATTTATTTGTTTTTATTTATTTCTTTTATTTTTGCGGCACTGATATTTTTAAAAAAAGAATTTATTTATGATGGCTTGAATTATGAAAAAAGTTTAATGCTTTTGATTAAATTGTTTTTTATTTATTATTTATTGCTTATATTTAAGACCGCCTGGATAAGTGATGATGCATATATAACTTTTCGTGTTGCCGATAATTTTGTAAATGGTTATGGTTTACGCTGGAATGTTGAAGAACGTGTTCAGGTTTTCACAAATACATTATTTCTTTTTATCTTTATTCCTTTATATTTTATTTTTAGAGATGCTTATTTTGTAGCGCTTTTTTTAAATTTTTTATTTTCAATATTAACCATTTTATTGTTAAAAAAAATACTGGATTCAAAAGAGAAATTTTTATTAACAATTGCCGGGCTTTGTTTTTCAAAAGCATATATTGATTTTTCCACATCCGGACTTGAAAATTCCATGACTTTTTTTCTTCTTTCGTTATTTTTATATGTCTGTTTTAAATACAATAATCCTGATAGAAAATGGATTTACATATCTCTGATATTTTCAGGGGTGTTCTTAAACAGACCTGATTCTATTTTGATAATACTACCTGTAATTTTATTAATGGCTTATAAAGAAAAACCGCCTTTTAAATATGTTGTTTATGGATTGATTCCTTTATTTGTATGGGAAATATTTTCTATTATTTATTATGGATTTCCATTTCCAAATACATTTTATGCAAAATTAATGACAGGAATAAATAAATATGAATTAGTAAAACAGGGAGGATATTATTTTTTAAATTCCATACTTTCTGACCCGGCGACTCTGTCCATAATCCTGTGTTCAACAGTTATAAGTTTTTTCAGTTTATTTAAATCAAAAAAAATTTTAATAAATACTTTAATAATCGGAATCTTAGCATACTTAATATATATTCTTTTTTCCGGCGGAGATTTCATGAGCGGCAGGTTTTTCGCCTGTCTGCTTCCTGTTTCATTATTTGCTGTTGTAAATATGGTTAATAGCAACAAAAATTTATTTGCCTTTTTGTTTTCTGTTATTTTTCTGTCATTGATTTCACCATATTTTTCAATACCGGATTTTAAGGTAGACAATAAAGAGATAATAAAAATTTCCAATCAGATTATATCTGAAAGGGAATTTTATTATAATACAACAGGGTTAATAAATGTTTTAACAAAAGGGAAAAGAAATATAGATGAAAGCGGATATGCAAAAGATGCAAAAAGAATAAAAGATGACAGGGGCCAGCAAAGGAAAACAGGTATATCTATTGCTATAGGTATGTTTGGTTTTTATGCAGGCCCGGAAGTTTATATAATTGATCAGGTTACAATTGCAGATGCATTTACTGCAAGGTTGCCTGCGGCAAAAAGGTGGCGGATAGGGCACTTTGCCAGGGAGTGGCCCGAAGGGTATGAAGAAACTTTAAGGCAGGGAAAAAATTTAATTAAGGATAAAAAATTGTCTGAATTTTATGATAAAATATCTATAATAACAAAAGGTAAGATTTTTAGTAAAGGAAGATTTAAAACAATTATAGAAGTAAACCTTAATAAAGGAGTTTCTTTTGGGACAAGATAAATATTCAATAAAAAAACAAAAAAGATTTGCAGAAATGACAGAAGGCAAAGAAGTTCTGGAACTGGGGGGAGGCTCGGGAGAATTTGTATCATTGTGTAAAAATATTGCAAAAAATATAATTTCAATAGACAGAGACCCAAAAAGCAAAGATGTAACAAAGGGTGACATTCTTAAATTTTTAAAAATAAACAAAAAGAAATTTGATATGATTTATGCGAGGCATATAATAGAACATTTTGAACCACGAAAAGTTATTTATATTTTTAAAAAATCTTACATACATTTAAAAGCAAACGGATTGTTTGTATTAATTTTTCCAAATTTAAAAAATGTGAATGTTGCTACTTTTAATTTCTGGAATGATTGGGACCATAAAAGGCCCTATACTGCCTCTGTGCTGAAAGAACAACTCGAAAAGATCGGTTTTGAAATAATTAAAAGCGAGCCGGATAATAACAGCTGGGATAATTTTATTTTAAAGACAACTATCAGGAAATTAAGGGCATTAATAACAGGATTGCCTTATGAGCCGCCTGATTATTTTATAATTGCAAAAAAGAGTATTTGAAAGTTAGTTTTTGTGGAGGTTTTTATGCAGGCAAAAAAATTAAAAAATATCGTTATTGAACTCTGTCTGGGGGATATAGCAACTGCAAAAACAGATGCAATAGTAAATGCTACAAACAATTATTTATATATGGGTGCCGGAGTTGCAGGGGCTTTAAAAGCACACGGTGGTATTGAAATAGAGAAAGAAGCAATTAAAAAGGGACCAATCCCGATAGGAGGAGCCATTGAGACAGGTGCTGGCAGATTAAATGCAAAATATGTAATTCATGCTGCTGTTATGGGAATGGATTTTGAAACAGATGAAAAATACATTCGTGATGCAACAAAAAATTCTTTACTTCTTGCAGAAAAATTAAAGATAGAATCTATTTCTTTTCCTGCGCTTGGAACAGGCGTTGGAGAATTTCCTGTACCTGATTGTGCAAAAATAATGTTTGAAGAGACAAAAAAATTTGATAGTACAGATCCAGTATATATAAAAAGAATATTATTTTATTTATTCACAAAGAAAGCATTCAATGATTTTGAAAAAATATTTAGAAACATAATAGCATAATTTTATTATTAAGATTCAAAGAATAATTATTATGGCAATATAAACGCGGTATTTCATTCAATGAAACGTGATAGATATTTATGAAACTTAACGTTAAAACCATCTTGCCTTATCATAAAAGTTATGCTATATTTATATTGCTAAAGAATAGAGCATAGATAATAATGGATGATTCCACGGAAGTGGGGAAAGTTTTTTTACCCCACTTTTTGATTTTTTGAGGTTTTATGATGAAACAGGATATTAAACAACATATTTTTGACTTAATAGAGCCAATAATAAAAGATAATTTTATAGAACTTGTTGATATTGAATTACTTAACAATAGTTATTTAAGGATAATAATTGACAAGCAAGGTGGAGTATCTCTGGATGATTGTTCTTTAATAAGTAAATTTATAAATACGGCACTTAATGTTTCCGGGTATAATTTTTCTCTTGAAGTATCATCACCGGGAATAGATAGACCGTTGAAAAAAATAAAGGATTTTGAGAGATTTACCGGTAAAAAAGCAAGGATAATTACAAAAGAATCAATAAATAGCACAAATGTTTTTGAAGGTAATATTGAAAAAATAGTAAATGAAATAATAACGATTAATACCGGAAAGGAAGCAATAGAGATAAATTTTACTAATATAAAAAAAGCAAATTTAATTGGCGAATTAAAGATTTAAAAAAGAGGAAATTTTATGTCTAATGAAATACAATTAATTTTACAACAGGTAGAAAAGATAAAAAATATAGACAGGGCTGATTTGATAAAAGCCTTTGAGCGTGGTATAACTTCTGCTGCTAGGAAAGTTTATGGTATAAAAACTAAAATCAGGGTTGAATTTACTGATAATGATATGAAATTTTTATGGTCAAAAACTGTAGTTGAAAATGTCCAGAATGAATATTCTGAAATTTCCATTGATGATGCCAGACAAATAAAACCGGATGTAAAATTAGGGGATGAGATAGAAGTCTTATTTTATCCAAAAGAATTTGGAAGAATTGCTGCGCAAACAACGAAGCAGGTCATAGCGCAAAAAATAAGGGAAATTGAAAAAGAACAGCTGTTTCAGGAGTATAAAAATAAAGAAGGAGAAATAATAACAGGGACAGTACATACAATTGAAGACAATGGAAATTTTATAATTGATTTAGGAGCAGCAGAAGGTATTTTAAGAAAAAAAGAACAGGTTTCAAATGAGAAGTTTAAAACAGGAGATAGAATACGGGCGTATATTTTAAAAGTAAAAAGAGGTAAAGAGAGCCCTTTTCTTGAACTTTCAAGGACTCATCCAAATTTTATTAAAAAAATTTTTGAAATGGAAATAATGGAAATTGATCAGGGTATTGTTGAAATTATATATGTGGCAAGAGAACCAGGTATAAAAACAAAAGTTGTTGTTACATCAAAAGATACCCATATAGACCCTGTTGGTGCATGCATTGGAGTGAAAGGAAGCAGGATACAGACAATCATAAGAGAATTGCAGGGTGAAAAAGTGGATGTTGTATTATTCAGTAATGATATAAAAAAATATCTGGAAAGTGCAATAGCTCCCATAGCAATTAAAAATATCTATATAGATGAGGCAAATAAATATGCAATAATTGCTGTTCCTGATGAGCAATTTTCACAGGTTATAGGAAAAAATGGAATTAATATGCGACTTGTTGCGAAAATTACTAAATGGAAAGTTTCTGTGTTAAGAGAAAGTGAATTTACAGAAGACAAATTAAATGAAATGAAAAAGAATTTTGATGAACAACTGGAATTTGATTTGTTTAAATTGAATGATATCCCTGTAACTTTATTAAAGAAATTGAAACAGGAAGGCATAAAAAATTTAAAGGATTTTATGGCTGCGAGAAATTCTCAACTGGCAGAAATCCTTGATAAAGAGGAAGAAGAGATAAAAAAATTAAAGGATAGAGCAATTGAAATAATAGAACATGAAAAAATAAATTATATTGAAAAAGAAGGCGCAAATGAGAATACATGAAGCTGCTAAAAAGTTAAATATTGATTCAAAACTGATAATTGAATTATTAAATAAAGAGGGATATGCTGTAAAAAGCCATATGAGCACAATAACAGAAGAGGAAATCAATATTATAAAAAATAAATTAATCAAAGATAAAAATGATACGGCTAAAATAGAAGAAAAAAAAGTTGAGATAAAAAAAGAAGAGGCGGAGATAGAAAAGGATAAACAAAAAGAAATAAAACAAGAAATAAAAGAAAAGTCACCACAAAAACCTATAGAAAAAACAGCGCCTTCAATAACAAAAATACAGGAACCAAAGGAACCAAAAAATATAATAGAAATAAACCGAACTATAACTGTAGGTGAACTTGCCAAACAATTAGAGATTAAATCTACAGAACTTATTAAAAAATTTTTTTCGCTTGGCTTGATAGTAACTATTAACCAGACGTTAACCGAAGAAGAAATTCAAATAATAGTTTCTGAATTTGGCCAAGAAGTTAAATTTAAGGATATTGCAGGAGATGAATTTTTTACATCTCAGGTAGAAGATAAAAAAGAAGATTTAACAAAAAGAGATCCGATTGTTACAATTATGGGACATGTTGACCATGGTAAAACATCTCTTCTTGATGCAATCAGGGAATCAAATCTGGTTTCAAAGGAAGCTGGTGGAATAACTCAAAAAATAGGTGCATATAAAGTTGAAACTCCCCATGGCGGTATAGTTTTTCTTGACACGCCCGGGCACGCTGCCTTTACAGCTATGAGAGCTCGAGGTGCAAAAGGTGCTGATATAGTTGTACTTATAGTTGCCGCTGATGATGGAGTTATGCCGCAAACTGTTGAGGCAATAGACCACGCAAAAGCAGCACAGGTACCTATAATAGTTGCTATAAATAAAATAGATAAGGAAGGTGTCCAGCCCGAAAGGATAAAACAGGAACTTACAAAATATAATCTTGTTCCAGAAGAATGGGGTGGGACAACCCAGTATGTTTTGATTTCCGCAAAAAAAAGAATTGGTATCCAGGACCTTTTAGAGAAGATACTTCTAGAAGCGGAAATGCTTGAGTTAAAGACAAATATCAAGACCCTGGCAGAAGGAATAATAATAGAAGGACGTCTTGACAAAGGACGCGGACCTGTTGGAACAGTACTTATACAAAGGGGAATATTAAAGATAGGCAATCCTTTTATAACTAACTGGACATATGGAAAGGTCAGGGCAATATTCAATGATAGGGGAGAAAGAATAAAAGAAGCTATTGCAGTGACGCCTGTAGAAGTTTTAGGATTTGAAGATGTCCCGAATTCGGGAGATAAATTCAGGGTTTTAGAAAGTGAAAAACAGGTCAAAGAAATTGCCACAAAAAGGGCAATTGAATTACGAAGATTGTCTGAAGAGAAAAAAAAGAAGAAGATGACACTTGAGGATTTTCATAAAAAAATAAAACTTGGAGCAGAAAAAAAATTATATTTGATTTTAAAAGGAGATAGTGTGGGTTCCATTGAAGCCATATCTGATGCAATAACTAAAATTTCATCTGAAACAGATATCAATATACAGATAATACATAAAGATGTAGGGGATATTACAGAAAATGATGTGCTCCTTGCTGATGCCTCAAATGCTATTGTTATTGGATTTTTTGTAACTGTGTTGCCTGCAGCAAAAGAACTCGCAATAAAAGAAGGCGTAGAAATAAAAATTTATCATATAATTTATGAAGTGGTGGATGCAATAAAAGCATCTCTGGCTGGATTGCTTGAACCCGAATATGAGACCATAAAAATTGGTGAAGCAGAAGTGAGGCAGAGATTTTTTATTGAAAGTGAAAATAAATTTATTGCAGGAAGTTATCTTAAATATGGGAAAGTATATCATGATTCCATGGTGAGCGTTTTCAGGGGGAATAAAGAGATTCTAAAAGGTGTTGTTTCATCCCTGAAAAGATTTAAAGATAATGTAAAAGAAGTAAAGGAGGGTTTTGAGTTTGGTATAGTTATTGATGGTTATAAGGATATACAGCCTGGGGATGTTATTGTATTTTATCAGGAAGTACAGAAAGTAAGAAAAATTTGATATATTAAAAAAACAGACAAAAACTATGAAAATTGGTTTATTTCAGATTGAATTATATTTAGGTCAATGCGGGTCATTGAAACAAAAAAGAGTAATTTTAAATGGTTTAAAAAGTAAATTGAGAAATAAATTTAATATTTCAATAATTGAAGCAGGTTACCAGGATAAATGGCAAAGGGCAGTGGTAGCAATTGCCTGTATCAGCAATGATGAAAAAATAGTATCCTCGACTTTTAATCAGATTATGAATTTTATTGAGATGGAGAAAAAAGGTTTTGAAGTTTTAAACAGTCAGATAGAGATATTGTGAGGCATGATTATGAATATTATTCGCAAAAAGCGACTTGAAAGTTTGTTAAAAAGAGAAATAAGCATGATAATTATGCGGGAAATAAAAGACCCACGGATTCATTTTGTTACTGTAACAAATGTTAGTTTGACCAATGATTATAAGATGGCTCATATTTATGTCAGTGTAATGGGCGATGAAAACGAAAAAGAAAAAAATTTAGAGGGTTTGAATAATGCTTCCGGTTTCATTAGAAAACTAATCGGGGAATCAATAAATATAAGATATAATCCAGAGTTGAAATTCAAGATAGATGACTCTTTTGAACAACAGGACAAAATATTCAAAATTTTAAAAGAAATAGAGGAAAATAAAATTAAATGAAAAAAAGTGAAGCGTTATTACTAAAAAAGGTTTTCAATAAAGCAAAAACAATACTTATAACAACGCATCGTAATCCTGATGGCGATGGAATCGGGTCAGGAATTGGTTTAATGTGTATGCTATTAAAAATCGGGAAAAAGGTTGATTTTGTTGTAAAAGATACTGTGCCTTTAATATACGGTTTTTTACCATATTTTAATAAAATAAGAAAAACTGATGGAGTGGAGAAAAAATATGATGCCGTTGTTTTCCTGGAATGTCCGGATAAAGAAAGAAGTGGTAAAATTATTGATTTTGAAAAAAATGTCAAATTAAGTATTAATATAGACCATCATTTAGGGAATACAAGATATGCGGATATAAACATTATTGACCCGCAGGCATCTGCAGTTGGAATGCAGCTTTTTGATTTTTTTAATAAGGTGGGGTGGAAGATCGATTTAAATGCTGCTTTAGGTTTGTATACTGCTATTATAACCGATACAGGTTCTTTTAGTTTCGCAAATTCAACGCCAGAAGTTCATAATGTAGCTGCAGAACTGATAAAAAAAGGTGTAAAACCATCATTTGTTTCGTCTAATGTTTATGCAACTTCTCCGGAAAGCACAAAACTCATGGCTCAAATGCTTTCAAAAATAAAGATTGAAAATGGCATTGGCTGGAGTGTGCTGACAAAAAATATGTTTAAAAAAACAAAAGCTATGGACAGTGAGACAGATAATTTTATTAATTTAATAAGAAATATCAGACAGGTTCAGATAGCAGTACTTTTCAAGGAATATGGGGCAAAAGTAGTAAAAGTGAGTTTCAGGTCAAAAACAGGCTTTAATGTAAATCGTATTGCTTCATTATTTAATGGCGGCGGGCATAAATACGCTGCTGGTTGTGTTATTCATAAAAATTTAAAAGAGACAATTTCAACGGTTTTAACATCCATAAAAAAATATCATACACAATTATTGAATAAATGAAGATATATACAACTATTCGTTGTTTTAAAAGGATAAAAAAAAAGATTGTTTTAACTATAGGTGTATTTGATGGATTGCATATTGGACATCAGTATCTTATAAAACAAGCAGTTTCAATTGCAAAAAAAATTCACGGGCTAAGTGCAGTTTTGACTTTTGACAATCATCCAGAAAAATATTTAAATAAAAAAAAACATATAAAAGCAATAAAAGATACAGAAGCAAAGATTAACAGATTAAAAGCAATGGGGGTTGACGTTGTTTTAGTAGAAAAATTTGAAAAAATAAAATCATTATCTGCAAATGATTTTATAAAAAAGTATATTCTGAAAAATATGAATCTGTATTGCATGGTCTCTGGAAAAGATTTTGTTTTTGGAAAAAACAGGTCAGGCAATGTTGAATTTCTTAAGAAGAAGGGGGAGAAATTTAATTTCAAAACAATAATTATACCTGATATTAAAATAGATAATAAAAAAGTTAGTTCTACTTTAATAAGGCAGCAGTTAAAAAAAGGTAATATTAAACTGGTGGAAAAAATGTTAGGAAGAAAATATTCCATAACGGGTGAAGTTGTTCACGGGAAGCATCTCGGGTTTAAGTATCCAACGGCTAATGTCAAGTTAAAATATGAAGATATACCAGCAAGTGGTGTTTGGGCCGTGCAGGTTTTATTTAAAGG
>FWPV01007983.1_pt1 | contig 18829 bp, 13 predicted proteins | sample 2228371 | NCBI WGS metagenome assembly FWPV01 (sample SAMEA103939776, study PRJEB20133) | metagenome
ACATGAAGATGAAGGAATCTGCTCTCATCCCCGCCCTTACAGGCGGGGAGTTCCCGCTAAATTAAATAAAGAAAAAATCAAATTTATTCCCCTTTGAAAGTCTATCATTCCTTATTCTCCGTTAGAAAAATATTTTTTGAATTGCGTATAATGCGCGGCGGCTATGCGAAGTTTTCACAAGACAAAAGCGAAGCTTTCGGATTGGGAAAATTTAGCGAAGCGTCGCATAGCCGTGAGTTGTGCGATGTCGCGAGCGGTGCGAGCGATTTTGCACAACTCGTTTTTGGGCGAATTGATGTTGGTTAATGTTATATAATTTGTATATTAGGCGCAGATCTGATAATATATATCCGCAAACCCACAATAGCATATTCGCGATTAAATTGGAAGATCTTTTGGGGAAAATTGAAGATGAATTGAAACTGCGAAACTACAGCCGGAAGACGATAAAAAGCCATCTCCCATATCTTTCCGACTGTTTTTGGTATGCCAAAATATACGAACGACTCAAATTTATACAAAAGTGAACAGACCGAGTCTTAAAAACATAAAAAGCCTGTTAAGCCAACAAATATGCGAATAGTAAAAGACAAAATTACAATTGGTGAATTGCAAAAAATGGGAGAAAAAATGTTCGGGGATTTTGTAAAGGCTGTCGTAGATGTGGAAAAAGAAATAATGGCCGTGGATGGAGAATTGCACGCTGATTTGGAGCAACTGCTTTTGAGTTCAGGGTCAGAGCAAAAGAATTTGTGGGGCATCAATTTGTATCCGGATTTGAAAAAAAACCAGTTTATCGAGTTTGATTCAATGATAAATATCCGTCCGTCACAGCAAAACAGGTCAAGGAGTATTGACAGCGAGGAAATCAGAAAGAAAATAGCCCAAATAGTTGACAAAATCGTGAAATATGAATAATGTCCACAAAGAACTTTCCGCAGGAAGGTGGAACAATTTGACATTTTTTGAACAGATGGCCAACATCGGAAGTGAGGTTGAGAGAACGATAAACTGGAAAAACAGGGGCAATGTCGTTTTTAGCAACAGGGCTTTTGGGCGCGCTCTTGAATTGCTTGATTTGACCATAGCCTCTGAAAAAAAATCACATCGACTAAAGGAATTGTTGAGGTTGCGCGAGGCTTTGGTGGATTATTTCTGTTTTGACAATGAATACGGATCCAGTGATGAATCATGGAAAAGATACTTTTATTCTTTCAATTTTGCCGCCAGGTCTAAAACATAGTTGACGATGAACAGCGGGTATAAAAAAGTAAATCTTTCCCCTATCAAAGAAATGGAGCTTCGGGCAAGTCGCATTCCTGGGGTTGTTTCGCTTGCCCAAGGAGTGCCGTCTTTTGACACTCCGGAACCAATAAAAAGAGCGGCGATTGAGGCAATTGAAAAAGGAAAAGTCGCCAAGTATTCGCTTTCGCCGGGCACTTTGGAATTTCGGGAAACCATCGCCCAGCATCTTGAAAAGGAGAACAAGCTTTTTGACTTTGAAACGGAAATCATCGCAACGGCTGGATCAATTGAAGCAATAACGGCCGCGCTTTTAGCCATCCTTGATCCGGGCGACGAAGTTTTGATTCCTGATCCGACTTATACTTCCTACCAGTCTGCTATTCGGGTGGCGAAAGGTGTTCCTGTTTTTGTCCCGCTTGACGAGAAAAATCACTGGGCGCTCGACATTGAAAAATTTGAACGCCTGATTACCCCGCGCACCAAAGCTTTTCTTTTTTGCAATCCAAACAATCCAACCGGAACGATTTTTGCCCGAAATCAACTTCATGCTCTCGCGCAACTGGCTATCAAGCACAATTTGTATATCTTGAGCGATGAGGTTTATAAGGATTTTGTGTATCTCCCACCCCTCTGTCCCGATGTGTATCGGGGCACCTCCCCTCGGGCAGGGGAGGAAGCTTTAAATAAACTTTATTCACTAGCCGAACTGCGAGGGATTCGCGACCGACTCATATATATTTTTTCTTTTTCAAAAGCGTATGCTATGACCGGCTGGAGAATTGCGTTTCTGGCGACTCATCAAGATTTGGCAAAAAAAATTTTAGCCGTGCATGATGCGCTCGTCACTTGCGCGCCGGTGGTTTCCCAATATGCCGCTCAAGCGGCGCTCGAGCTGGCTGAAGAAGACGTCCTCAAGTTCAAGGAATATTTCCAAAAAAGGCGGGATCTCACTTGCCAAAGACTCGACAAACTCAAGCACGTTTTTGAATACCAAAAACCGGACAGTTCATATTTTGTTTTTCCGCGGATAAAAGAAGAATATTTGCCTGTGAGTGGCGGAAGTTGGGAATTTGCCATACAATTGTTGGAAAAAGTCAAAGTAGCGACCGTTCCGGGATTCGCTTTCGGTCCCAGCGGAGAAAATCATATTCGGATGTGCTTTGGGAGATCGGAAGAGGACATAAATTCGGCATTTGACAGAATGGAAAAGTTTTTTGGGAAATTGTGAATACTAAATTTTTGCATAAAGTGATGAAAAAATTTTTCAAAACAATCATTCAATTATACCTGAAAAAGCTGACAAAGTTCGTCCTCTGGCGGCATAGGCCTTTTGTCATCGCTGTTTCGGGTTCCACCAATAAAACGACTGTTAAAGAATACATCTTGAAATTCTTGCGCGAAAAGTATGGAGAAAGCGAAGTGCGGGGAAATCCGAAGTCCTACAACACGGAAATTGGTCTGCCGCTCGCGATTCTTTATCTCGATTCAGGCGAATCTTCTCTGGTAAAATGGCTAAAAGTGCTTGTAAAAGCCAAATTGATAGCATTGTTCTCGCGGAAATTCCCGTCAAAACTGGTTCTGGAGCTGGGAGTGGAGGAGAAAGGCGATATGGAATACTTGCTTTCCATTGTGAAACCGGATATTGCTGTCATCACCAACATCGAAGGAAGCTATACCTACTCAAATTCCAGCCTTGAGGAAATCGGCGAAGAAATGAAAAAACTGGTTCAAAGTATTCCGAAAAAGGGATATGTTCTCATCAACCACGACGATCGGCGGCTACGGGAGTTGGAGAATATCGGCGGCGCCAAAAAAATTACCTATGGTTTCTCGGATGGATCAGACGCAAGAGCAGAAAATCTCAAAACCGACGCCGAAGGGCAAACTTTTGATTTTGAATTTGAGGGTCGGAAAGAAAATGTGCGCATCAAGAAATACGGCCGACACTTTGTTTCAGCCTGGATGGCGGCGAAGGTGGTGAAAAATATACTCTAGAGAATTGTGAATACCGAATTGAGAATTTTGAATGGGAATCCAGAATAAAAAATCAAGAATCCTAAGTTCGCTATTATTCCCATTCATAATTCAGAATTCTCGATTCTGAATTCTCAATCGGCTTTCTAAATTATTATAAGTAGTGCAAAAAAACAACAGAAAATATTCTTGGCAGAAGAAAGGAAGGATATATTCCGGTGTGCCCAAAAGAGATGTTCAAAAAAGGAGAAGCCGCTTCTCTCGTTTTTTGTTCTGGGTTTTGTTTCTTGGATTTTTGGGAGTTTGCGTTTACCTTTTTCTTTTTTCTCCCTTTCTTGAAATTGATTCAGTAGCGGTGGAAGGAAATCGAGATATTCCCTCGGAGGAAATTATCCAAGGGGTCGAAGAGACGATGAGCGGAAAATACTTCAACTGTCTATCCAAACGCAATTTTTTTCTTTCAAGCCGAAAGGCGATAAATAATAAGCTCAAAAACGAATTCAACCGGCTGGAAATTTCATCGATTGAGAAAAAATTTCCAAGAGTTATCCTCATAAAAGTGAAAGAGCGTGAACCGGAGTTGGCTTGGTGCAGTGGAGGAGTTTGCTATCTTGCGGACAAAGAGGGTTTCGTTTATGCCGGAGCGAACGCGGCCGACGAAGAGCTCAACAGGAATCGGTTTTTGATTGTGATTGATGATAGCGCCCGTCCGGTGGAAATTGGAAAAACAGTCATAAATCCGGATTTTATTCTCTATCTCAAGCAAATGGACGGTGTGATTATTGATGATTTGGGGTTTCAAGTTGATGGAAACTATCACACCCCGGCGCTGGCTTCACAGGAAGTTCTTGTGAAAATAAGAGAAGGCGAGGGCTGGGTTTTGAAGCTGAATAAAAATTCCTCGCCCGCGGAAACCAAAAAAATCATCCAGACGGTTTTTGAAAAAGAGCTGGATGAGGAAAAAAGAAAAAATTTGGATTATTTAGACCTGCGAGTGAAAGGGAAAGTTTATTATAAACTTAAGTCATAGGTAACAAAGCGGTGAGCAGTGAGTTTGGTTGCGTGTCATTGGTCATTGGTTTTTTATTTTCTTTTGACCCAAGGCCAAAGATCAGTCTCACCGCCATTGATCATATTACCAATGACTATTTCCAAAATTGAAAAAATCTAAAAGAGTTATTTTATGTTATATATAAGAATAGAGCCGCCAATGTTGGCATCCGGTTCCCGTTCTCGCAGCCATTGATAGTCTGGTTTTCCTTCCGTAATTTTGTAATAAAGCGAATTTTGCAAAAATGTTGCCGAAACAGCGTACCAGCCGGGTTCTTGTCCCATGTGAGCGTGCCAAATGATGGCTTTGTCGCCCAAATAATGCCCGACATCTCCGCCTCCAAAATAATCAACGCGGATTTTTTTTATGTTGTTTTCTTCGATAAAAGTTTTGAGGCGCTTCAAATCTTGCCCCCAATCCACGTTGGAATCCGTCACATATTTGTACCCGTTTTTCGAACCTCCAATAGTTTCGTTAAAGTAGGCGAGATAATAAGGATAGGCGAAAGCGGTCTCAGCAATAAGCCACAAAAGCAGCGCAAAAACAAATACCGTGTATATTTTCTTGAGATTTTTTGGCAGTCTGGCTCGGAGCAGAATAATTTCTTTCGAAATCAAAATATACATAAACGGCAAGATAGGGAACAGATGGCGAAAGCCAATGTTCAGGTTTCCTGTGATGCTTACATAAGCATAAAGAGCCACGAAGCCAAGCATGGTTACTTCAGCGAGGTGTTTGTTAAGATAGTTTTTAATATTTTTCCAGATATTTTTTACTCTCACTCCTCTGTCGCTTCGCGACATCTCCCCTTCGGCAGGGGAGAGGGCGGCCAGATTATTGCGAATCATGAAATAAAAACCGATGGAAATTGCCGCAATCAACAAAATGAGCGTCGGTATCGGCTCTTTGATCAAAAAAACCAGCGGGAAATATTCCCGAAAACTTTGGTTGGTTACTTGTCCAAAGAAATAGGTGGTGTTTCCGCCAGCTACTCGTCCAAAAACCATGAAAAACCCAATGAAATACTGGGCAAGTGGACGAAGAACTGGAATGTCAGCCATTTTGTGAAGATAAGGGGAGGCTAAATTCTGCGCGCCGCCGTAAAGCTGGGTGTCAATAAGTTCGTGAACTTTTTCGGCGGGCATTTTATATATATTGGCTTCATAAACAACCCAAATCAAGGCGAAACAGATAACAAAAATCAGCGCGAAAGAAACAGTATAATGCCAAAATTTTTTAAGCCAAAATTTTTTGATTTTTCCCGATCCCAAAATTGAAACAGGAAGTTTTTCTTCGCGGAAGAAGATTGAAATCAAAAGGGCAACGCCAAAAACAGGAAAAAGAAGAACGGCTGAAAATTTGGCAAGCTGGGCCAATCCAAAAAAAATTCCCGCCAGCAAGGCCGTTTTCAAGGTTGGTTTTTTGAGATATCTTACGAAAAAATAAAAAGCAAATACAGAAAAAGCGGCAATGCCCAGATCGGTCGTCACATAATGATTGTGTCCCAGAATATTGGGATCAAAGGCGTAAAGCGTGAGCGCCAAAAGACCTGCCTTTACTCCGAAAAGCTCACGCGCCCATTTGAAAATCACAAATCCCAAAAGAAGCGAGAGCAAAATTATTGGGAAGCGCGACCAAAAAAGAATTTTTTCAGTGTCGTTGCCAGGCAGGTATATGAATTTCCATCCCGCGTTCCATTGCCCGTTCGGCTCGGTTGTCCAATAGGATTCATTGGTTGGAAAAATTAGTCCCAGAAATTGAAGCGGGATTCCCGCCAAATCCTTGAGAATGGGTGGATGTTCTGGATTGAGCCGATAGTCGCCGTATTTGATATAAGTGTATCCGGCCGGGATATGAGCCACTTCATCCATAATGGCCGCGTCGGAAAGAGCTGTGCCGATAGAGATAGCGAGCATAATCAGCAAAATTCCGGTGACAATGTAACTTTGGTATTTTTCTAACATACGAATATTTTACGAATTACGAATCCGCTTTGCTCTACGAATATACAAATTACTTCGAATTGCGAATTATTTGTATTCGTATATTTCGTAAAAGATTTGTAATTCGTAAAGAAGTTTAATTAACATTTATCACAAAAAAATCCGTCCCGTTTCCCGGTTCGGGGTCTATTTTTTGAACCAAGGCGTTGGGGAAAAAAGATTTTATTCGAGCAATCGATTCACCGTCATAGTACATTAATACTACCTTAGAAGGAATTTTGATAACTGTTGGGTCAAAGCCGGGCCGCAAATATGTTATATTAGGCGACCGTTCATATGTGAGGAGTTTTATTACTTCGGCTGAAACCGGCAGTCCATCATCCATAATTTGGCCTCCGGCGTTGGCAAAAACATATTTATTGACGCCGGGAGGAAGATTGTTGAGATAAAGAGCCATGTTTTTGAAATTTTGGGAAAAGGCGGCGTGAATTTGGGGCGCGCTGGCCCAGTCAAGGAAATAGGTTTTTATGCCGATGAATCCCGACCAGGTGACAAGAATCACCAAAACCACTCGGCCGATTTGAGCAACGGGCAGGTGAAATTGTTTTGTTTTCAGATGGTCCAGGAATCGGAAAATCATTTCCACGGCTAAAGCGGAGGCGAGAATGGCGGCTGGAAGAGCGCCGATGGTCCGAAGAGCGTGGGGCAAACCCTCATAGGTAAGAAGTCCCGGAAGAAGCATAGCCAAAAGCCAAGAAAGAAGAAGGACAGAAATCACAAAATCTTCACTTCGCTTGCCATATTTTATTCGCTGATAGAGCCGATGAAAAAAGTGCCAAATCAAAATCGAGATTCCTATGAGAAAAAATATTCCCGTCCAGGACTGAAGCTGGGGATTTTTGGGGAAATTGTGCCGCCAGTTTTGGTCGCCGGAAAAATTGAACATACCGAAGGTTTTGGTTGTGCTTTCCCAGAGAGCTTTTGCAAGATGTCCTTGATTCACTTTCGGCGATAGAACGGAAACAGATTCGGAGCGGGTTTCGAAATATTCTGGGTGAAACCAGAAAGTAAGGAGCATCGGCAGAGCAACAACAACCGCCGCCAGGAAGAAAGCCAGAATCGGTTTCCAGTATTCGCGCAAAAATCTTTTTTTGGAAATCAAAAAAGCAATGAAAAGGGCGGCCAGAATAGCGGGAGCAATGCGAAAAGCGATGTAGCCGTGCAGACCAAAGCCAAAGAATAACCCGGCCAGAACATAGTCGTGAAATTTTTTCTCCCGCAGACCCTTGAACAGAAAGAAAAAAGTGAAAACGAGTGTGAAAGGAAGCATATTGGCTCGAAAGGAAATGCGGTTGAAATTGACAGCCCAAAATGATGTCGCGTATAAAAATCCGGCGATGAGCCCTGCTCGGTGAGTTCCAAAAAGTTCGCGAGCAAGGAGCATCACTCCGGCGACAGTGAGAATTCCAAACAGAACCGACCACATTTTGAGGGTAATCACACTTACGCCGAAAATTTTGAATCCCAAGGCGATGAGGTTTATGAAAAATCCTTCCCGCCCGTAGTTGTTGGGATAGAACCACTGGAAATGCCCGGTTTCAAGGGCATTCAAGGCATCCGTTCCGTTCACGGCTTCGTCAGGGTATATTCCCGGGGGCAGAGTGGTGATATGGTATGTCCGCGCCAGAATAGCGATCGCGAAAATCACTGCGGCAAGGGTGAGATAGAAGAATTTGTGCCGTATGAAAAAGCCATCGCGCAAAACACGAATTATTCTGTCTCTCGAGGCAGATTTTTTCTTGGTATTTGTTTTTCTTTTCATTTCGGATTTGTGGCGGGATTGTCTTCTGAATGCAATTATACAACACGGCCGCGGGGCTTGACAATGTCATACCATCACCATCGAGATTGGGAGAAAAATGGTGAAAATACCTCTTGCGGTGGTGAATTGAGATGAGCATTCCAATTCCTAGTGCTGAACTTGTGTGGAAATTCATGCAAGCGCGGCACCGGTTTTTTTATTTTGCTTGGTGCGGGGCGAAGCGTTTTTGTGGTTCGCAGAGATATCAATTTATCTACAGCAGAAAACTTGTTCCCTTGAGTTTGGTTTTGTGGTATAATTGAGAAAAAGAAATCAAAAAATTGCCATTCTGTCAAAGAAGGAACTTTTGGTTCACACTTTGCCTAATGAAAATTTTTTGTAAGAAGTAAGAATTAAAATAAATATTATGAACAATACCAGAAATTATAATTCTCCTTCGATTGAGAGTTTTGTCAATCAGCTCGTGGTTGACAAGGGACTGGACTATCTTGAGCCGGAAGTTTTGAAACAAATTAAAACGGATCTTGCGCAAAGAGTGGAGGACCGGATTAATATGGCAATCGTTGCCAAAATGCCGCCCGAAAAACTGGAATTTTTCGAAAAGATGCTCGATAAGTCCAGTCAAGAAGAAATTTGGTCTTTTTGCCAGAGAAATATTTCCAATCTTCAGGAATTAGTGGCTACGGAACTACTTGAATTCAGAAAAGTATATCTAAACTTGTAAGCTATCACTATGGCAATCGAGAAGAAAAAAGAAAAAATAAAAGTTGCTATTGTTGATGTCACATCTAAAGCCGAAAATGAGGCTCGAGATCTAGCGGAGTCCAAAATGCAGGAAGACAAAAGTGGCTTAAAGGGTTTTAGAGGCTTATTAAAAAAGATTTGGAGACATAATTTAGCTCGTGGTTGGTATATAAGACGGGAATATGATAAGGCCAAACAAAATATTTTAGCTCGCCAAAATCTTTTTGCTAATGAAAGAGACAGCACTCAAAAACATGCCGAAATAGTAAATTCAATCACAAATCGATTTGTTTCAGAATATGAGGAAACTGTTCATCTTGAAGCAGGAGAAAAAAAGGAAAAATTAGGAGAATCGGCAGTTGAAAAAGAAATTAAATCAGAAATAGAAGGAATTATTAAGGAATATGTCCGTTTTGATCTTTCTCAACAGGACATTAGAGATAGTTTTGAAAATGAAAAGAATGCTGTTTTGTCCCGCCTCAAGGGCATAAAGAAAGAAACAATTGGGAAAGGCAGTATGCTGGCTGATAATCTTTTTGAAGTGGTAAAACAAGTTCAGCAGTCTCTGGAGCACGGCAAGAAATTGGAAGATTTAGATTTAGATTTTGAGGTAATTGTGGGTCAAGCCAAAGATCGGGTGCGAACCGAAGCACAATACAGCACGGTTGATCGAATCGTTGAAAAGATTACCCAAAGCAGGTTTGGTTGCCTGGTGAATGAGGCCACCTTGGCTTCAGCCCTCTCGTTAGTTTGGTGTTTAGGCGGAAAATTGGGACAATCCATTGGAAGAAGCCGTCTTTTGGCGTGGGGAACTTTTGGGGCAACAGCTGTTCTAGGCTCGGGAGTGGCGGCTCTTCGTGAGCACCAAATGTTTGAAGAAGACAGAAAGAGGCATTTGCGCGACATTGCCCAAGGCAAAAAATTTGATCTTAAAAATAAACCGCGTCGGGCAGAAATGGAAGTTTTGCAATATGAATCGCGAGGCGCGAATGAACTTGGCGATAATCTTGAGCAGGCACTTTACACATATAATGATAAAGGTGAAAAACAAATCAAAAAACTCTCAAAAGAAGATTTGCAAAACGTGCTCAATTATTTAGTTGAAATAGAAGCTAGGATCGCTCTTTCAGATCGCGCAAAAATAGATTTGATTAACTACTCAGAAAAAAACAAATCTGAACAAGAAGGCTTGCGACTGGATCTTTTGCGTGCTCAAGCGAAGGTAGATCTTGAAAAATATTTTGCCTTGGGTCAAAAATTGGCGGTCGAGATATTGAAAGGAAGAAGCTTTCAGGATTTTTTCCGAAATTTGAATGAGACGAAGATTGAGAATCTCACAAAAGGGGAAGGTGGTATTGAAGCAAAAAATAGAATCGCCAGAAAAATGAGGCAAAAGAAAGTGGCCTGGGCGGCGGTGAAGGGTTTGGGAACGGGACTTGCAATTGGAGCGACGGTGCAAGAGGCCTTGGCGGTTTTGAATGGAAGTGAAGAAAGTCTAATTGGGCAATTGTTTGGGATAAAAGAAGCGTATGCGGCAAGCGCGGCGTCGCCTCTAGAACCGCAAAGATATACCGCTTTGGGATATTTTTACCGCTATATGACGGGTAATTTTCCCCGAATGGATGCCCAGCATATGCAGGATTTTGTTTTCGGAGAACAGCATTTTAATCTCCCTCGGGGCGCTTCGTTAGTTAAAAATTCGGATGGAACGCTTTGTCTTTTGCGGGGAGAAGAAATCTTTATTGAACGTATACCTGTGGATGCCAGGGGACATCTCACACCAGAAGGAAAATCACTTCTTGCAAGCCATGATGTGAAAATTTCCGGGCCGGGAATCGGCGGGCCAGGTCATCCACACGATCTTGCTCCGAAAGATTATATTCTAAAAAACAAGGGACTTTTCCGTCATGTGAAGAGAATGCTTTGGTATGACAATGACACACCTGCGCCGGTCTTTGACAAAAATGAGCTGAAGCTGTGGTGGGGCGGAAAAAATGGAACTGGTATTGATGCGAACGGCAATTATGTTTTCAACATTAAACATATGACACCAGACGGTTCATATCACAAGAATTTTTCAGTTAATGCTCAAGAAGCGATGAAATCCGGAAAACTGAAGATGCTTCTTTCTCTTTCACGCGACACTCAATGTGACGTGGTGGAGATACCGATTGACGCGAACGGAAACGCAGTCATTGACCCGAACAGCGAGGTGGGAAAAACCTTTTTTAAAACAGTTGCCGGAAAAAATGGTCCCAAAGCGGTTTTCACAGGAAAATTTGCCGAAGTTGCTCAAATGATGGGAGAAAAGAATGGAGTTGATCAGGTGAGGATTTTGGCGACGCACGTTGGAAAAGGTGTGACTGGAGTGAAATGGGTCCCGCCGGTCATTTTTGATATGCCGGCGCCGGTAACTGTTGAACCGCCTCCTTTTATTCCGGCTTTTGGAAGATGGCCGTTGGAGAGGCCAGATAAGCCCATAATTCCATATTTGTCTGGTTATTTTCCCTCCAACAGAGAGAATGTTGAGTATTACAAGAAAAGACAATCAAAGGCGCTGGAAAATCCCAATGTAAAATTAGATAATTACAAAGAAGTTGAAAACTACTTTAACAGAATTAATCCAGAAAGGAAAAGAAGAACTCAGGATTTTTGTAGGCAAATTTCGGAACCAATGAACCCAAATTGTAAGATGGCAGTTTGTATTCCAGTTGCCGGACATCAAGAAGGAAGGAATATTTATAATACTTTAGAATGGTACAAAAACCAAACAGACCTTCAAGGTAAAGAGCTTGATAAATCTCTTTATGAGATTATTTTATTTGTTAACCATCCATCTGATAAGCAACTGGATAATACACTCGACGAAATTCAAAGATTTCAAAGAGAAAATCCTGATATGCCAATAAGGTTAGTTTATGAAAAATTTGACAGGAGTGAAGCACGACTCGGCAATATGAGAAAATATGCAACAGACATTGCCTTAATGCGTCATCATGCCCTAGGTGAAAATAAAGGAGATTTAATAATTGTGAGTAATGATGCTGATTGCAAGGGTTTATGTAGGAGCTATTTGGCAAATTTCTTGGAGAAGTTAAAGGATCCAAAAACGGAAGGAGTTCTAGGAAAAATTGAATGGGAACCAGAAGCGTATCTAAAATCCCCCCTTTTGTTTCTAGGAATAAGACTCTTTCAATACATTGATGCGGCTTATAGGCATGCGCCGGGCCCACGAAAGAATATTGGTTTCAGTGGGGCAAACTTTGCTTTCAAAAGTAGTCTCTATGCTGCAGTGGGTGGTTACGATGAAAATGATGTTAAGGCCGAGGATGTATCGCTTGGCAATATGATGAAATATGCTAGGAAAGGAACCGGTGAACTACCCTTAAAGTTCGGGGGAATTAAGTCACTCTTATATACAAGCGCAAGAAGAGTTGTTGAAACCGTTAAATCAGGCCGAGCCCCGGCAGAAATGTGGTATGAATTTGGTCCAGATGACGCCTTAAGAGCAATGGATTGGGAAATAAGGGAAAACGAAGATATATTGAAAATGCTTAATGATAAAGGTTATCAAGAGAAACTCAGGGAGGGTTTGGAAATATTTATTAACCGTACTTTTCGGGAATATAATCTAGCGCCAAATTCTCCGGAAGCCAAAAAAACTCTCCGTTTTTATGGGGTAAAGCATATAGTTAGAGGAGAAAGAGTGATTGTTACTGACATGAGATTAGTTATCGAATGGCTGAAAGAATATCAAAAACGAGCATTACAAATTAGAGAAAGGAATCTCAGAAAATAGATCCGTTTTTTTATGACAGGCAAAGACAAAAAATTGATGGAAGGCGAGCCGATTCCGCCGCATATTTTGAATGATCAAAGAAAAATTGCCGCCGCTCAAAGAAGAGAGAGCAAATTTGGCAATAGGAACAAAAAAAGAAAAATACTCGAGGAGGGGATGGAAGAAGAAGGCGCGGGGCTTGTTTATGACGCCGAGCCGAGATCAAAAGAATCTTTGAAAGCAGCTGCCGGGGAAGAAAAAGAGCTTGAAGTCGGAAAATCGGTGAAAGATAAATTGCTTGAAAAACTGGGAGAATTTTTCGATCTTGATGGCGAAGATTTTATCAAAAAGATTCTCGAAAAAGAAAGAGATCCTTTGGCCGAAAAGAATGCGGAAAAAATTTGGAAACGTTTGGAGCGGCAGGACGCGGGAAAAGAAATGCTTAGCGAAATTGCCGCAAAGTTGATTGAAGATCTTGGCGAGGATCTTGTCGGCGGACTTTTGGATTCTGGAGATTTCAAGGAGCTGGAACGTGATGAGAGAACAGCGGGAATAATATATGACAAAATCAGTCAATCAGTCCGGAAGTGCCAAGAAAAATTTTCAGAAAAAGAATGGGTTTCGCAAGAAAGGAAGGATCTCCCGGGAGCTTTGAAAGAAAAAGAATTGAAAGCAAAAGTTGAGAAGAAAGTTGATCGGGGTATTGATGGGATATTGAAGAAAATAAATGTACTCAGGAAACAAATGCTGGAGAGAGGTGAAGACGTCTCCGGATTGGATTCTGAAATACAAAGCCTAAGGGAAAAAGGAAGGCAAAATATTGTCAAGCATTGCCTCGTGGCGCTTGAGCCGGGCGGGCTTGCTGATGGCAGTAAAGAGCCGGAAGATTTTTGGATAAATTTTTTTGTTGAATCGGCTTTCAAATACAGATATGATATATTGAGCGATATATACAAAAAAGCCTTTCCAAATACTGTTGGGGGCATTGTGAGGTCTGGCAGAGACATTTTCGGAGAACCGGTCAATCCCGCGGATGGCACAATGGACACAACTTCCGAACGAGCGATAGCTTGGCACGCGCTAGCTAGTCCGCAAACGGGAAAGTTCAGGGATCTGGTTGGCGAGAATTTATCTCGGGAGGAAAGCGAAGATCTGCTCAAGAAAAAAATGAGAGAACTCATGAACGACTTCACAACTCACGGAATCCTTGGTCCTCCGGATCCCCAAACAGGCGAACGGCCGCTTTTGCCGAAATCAGATTTGGACGGCGAAGCTTGTCTTTTGATTCTCAAAAAAGCCGGGTTTGATGTGAGCAGGATAAAATATATCAGGCAGGGCGAAGAACCGGAGTCCGGATGGGCCTTTGATGTAACCAAGGAGCATGGGTATGCCGTGAGGGACGGAGGACGGATTCTCATTACCAACGATTCCAACAAGGTGTCGGTAAAAGACAGCTCGGCGCGGTTTATATATAACGGGCTTGAGAGTTTTGGTCTTCTAAATTCCAAAGATCATTGGGGATTGAAAAAATTTGTTGAATTTGTGACCAAAGAAGACAACAAAGATTACTCAGACGCTGAAGCCAGGCAAATTATTGCTCATTATTCAAAAAATCTCATAGGTTTGCGGAGGTTTCTCACAACTGATGCCTTGCTTCAAATTTTTGAAGAACAAGCCAAAGAAAGTTCAGATTTCAATCCCTATCACCAGTTGCCGATGGATTATCTGCAAAGCTTGGAAGAGCGCAAAATGTTTGTTGGAGGCATGTCTCTCAAGGATGTGACAAAAAAATTGTTCGATTCGAAAAAATATTCTTTGGAAACTATCAAACAGCTTGAAGAGCAAGGCTTTGTTATTGATGTGGGCGGAAATGTCGGCAAAGTATTGGTTGACACGGGACAAACTGACGCGTCCGGGGCGCGCAAGAGAAAAGTCGGATTGGGCTGGGAAGCGGCAAGGCACGAAGGATACGGGGCTTACGTGGTTTTTGATGAGGAAGGAAAGTATTTTTCTGTTCAGACCGTGAATGATGTTGATGTTGAATTGCCACAGGGTTTTGCGGTGAGCAAGAGATATTGGCTTTTCACGGGAAAAGACGCCGATGGGAATGATGAGAAATTAACGACCAGTCTCGAGGAAATATTGCGGGAATTGAGCAAAAATCCGGACTATCAAATGGAAGCCTCCCTCAAAACTGCCCTTGAAAACGAAAAGAGAGAAAACGCGGAAATTGAAAAAAGAATGAAGATGCTTTCCGAGGGCTTGAAAATTGATCAAATTAAAAAGAGCATTCCTCAAAAAGATTTTTCTTTGCCGGAGGAAGAAAAGAAGAAAATTGAAAATGTGAAAAAGCTTCTTAAAGAAGCAAAATTCCACGTCAGGAGAATGGCCGTTGCGGTTGCCAGCGAAACGGACATCAAGGATTTTTTTGAAAGGGGTTGTTTGTTTTCAGAAGATTATTTGAATTATTATATAGGAGAAAAAAAGAAAGAAGGAAAAACTTCCGTAATTTCCGATTTTGAAAAAGAAGATGGAAAGACTCTGCGTGATTATTTGAAGAAAAACCGTTATAATAAAGACGAAATAAAGCCTATTATAAATTTGTTTGTCAGGATTGCTGAATTGAAATTAATTCGGCAAAAATAAATTCAATAAAACAAAATCAATCTATGGGAGCTAAAGCGCCAGGAGTGAATATGTCAAGGTATATATCCGAAAGGGATCGGTACGTTCACCCCAATGCTAATTTTGACGCGCAGTTGCGAGAAATAAACAAAAAAAGACAAGAAGAAAATGTCGGGTTTGAGAGTGATGTGGAAAAGGCAGAAAGAGAGGAAGGAGGAGCAAGGAAAAAAAGAATAAGGCCGCAGAAAAGGCCGGGAGGGAGGGCTCCGCGTCCACAGCCAGTTCCGGCTGACGCTGACGTTGACCAAACGGCGGAGGAATCGGCTCTTCATCGAACCGAAACTGATCGGAATCTTGCGATAGAAAGAGAAAGAGAGAATATTGATAGAAGACGTGGAGAGGCAATGACTCGCGCTGAGCAGGCAAGAATTGCCGAAAAAGAAGCATTGCAGTCAGAGCTAGTGGTTTCACCTGAAATGACTCCCGAAGAATTGCATTTGGCGCAGAGGGAAATTGAAAGAGATCATCAGCTTGAGAGAGGCAGAGAAGATGCAGGGAGGGCTCGCAGTGGGGAAGCTGCTAGAGTCGAACAAGCGCGAGTAGGTGAGCGAGAAGGTCAATCCGAGCAGGATCCTGTAGTGCAGGCGAAACAAAGAATGTGCGAAACTCGGGAAAACTATGAGAGATTTTTCGGGCAGGCAAGAGCGCAAAGGAGATGGTATCAGAAAATTTTGGACGTAAATGTGGAAAGAAATGAGGAAGTGGTAGCGGCAAGAAACCAATGGCAACAAGCAAGGTCTGAATATATTCAAGTAAGAATAAATCGACTCCGAGAAGAATTGAGAGGCGGGGGCCGAGCAGAAGCAGAAATTCGACAAGAAGTCAGCAACTTCATTCGTTTTTTGGAAGCCGAAGAATCAGTAAGTGCCGCAGAAGGAAAAAATCGCCAATTTCTGGACCACAACGTGGAGCGAGGCTGGTGGTCAAGAAGAGTAGTCGAACCTTATACTCGGGCAGTTGAGGCGTGGAGAAGATTGCCTTGGTATACGAAAATCGGCGCCGCAGTTGCGGTTGGAATGGTCGGGGGCTATGTTGCTTTGACAGCTGGGGCGGTAATGAGGCTTTTGGGGGCCGGTATCACCGCAAAAGCGGTTCAAGAAAAATTGCAAGCGTCCGCGGACCAATATAGGTATATGCAAATCGAAGGCAGGATAACAACTGCAGAAGCAATTATGGGCCGTGAAGGAAGATCGATTGAGGAAAGCCTGAATCGATTGGAAAGTTTTCTTCGGAGGGAAAATGAAAATCTTGGCAGAAGATTATCAAGACAAGGTGCTACAAACGTGAGAAATAGGCGACTGGGAATTTTTGCGGGAATCGGCTTATTCACAGGAGGAACATTGTTCTCATTATATAATCAAGGATATTTTGGTGGAAAAGGCGGAGCGGCTTCGGTTCCGGAAGGACCAAAAGGACCAGTTGTTCCTGAAGCGCCGGGAAAATTTAGCGGTTCCGGGTTGGAACATACCGGGCATGGAGAATTTTCTGGAGATTTTGCAAGAATCCCTAAAGGCGGAAGCATTTGGAAGAGTACGCGAGAAATTTTCATGAAATATCCGGAAGAATATGGCTATAACGAAGGTCAAACCAAGAATTTATTTAATTCCTTCAGAGAACAGGGTATTCTTAAGAGATTAGGTATCAGAGGAATTAATAATTTTGATGATCTTTCATTAGAGCAGAAACACAAAATTTGGGCGGAATGGAAAACGGGAATAGCCATAAATAACTATAAGCTGTTGCATGGAGGAAAAATAACAGACTTGGTTCATCCGGGAGACTCTGTGAGACTTGATGAACACGGAAAACTGTTTTTCGTGGAAACTTCCGGAATGAAAGCTGGATATCTTGATGATGTGAGAGGTCATGGCGCAGGACGCGCGGTGGCGGAAGTTTTTGATGGGAAATATCATCGCCCGGCTTTGGTTGACGCAAAGTGGCAAGCGGCTCAAGTGAAAGCAGAAGCTGCCTCTGCGGTGCATCGGGCAGCTCGTGATAAATTGCTTGAGGCCACTGCGGCGGAGCAGGCGGCAATTGATAACACAAGAATGCACAGTCTTATGGATTATATTCAAGGAAAAATTTATGGACAGGGGACATTTATGGATTGGCGTGAGCCTGCCAAGGAATTCAAAAAAAGAATGCTGGGGTCGTTTATCACTTCCGATCAGCCTATGGGTCCTCCAGCCAATATTCATGAACAACAGCAGTTTTGGAATGCAGCCAAAGAAATATGCGAGAGGCTGGGGGATACTGTCGGAAATGAGAGTACTGCAGATTGGGTAAGGCGCGGACTAGAATCGAAAAAGATATCTCCCGAGGAAGTTATTCAAGTTTTCAGTCGAGTTGCGAATGAATAATCATCATAAACCTTAAATTTTTGAAAAACAAAACTATGATAACCCAAAACACGATTATGCAGCAAACGATCATTGAAGAGTTGGGTCTGCAAGATCTTCCCCAAGAAAAAAAAGAGGAACTTCTGGTGAAAATCGGAGAAGTATTAGTGAAGAGAATTTATCTCGAGACGATGGAAAGATTGGAAAAATCCGACCAGGAAAAGCTGGTGGATTTGATGGACAGCAATCCGGACGGAATTGAGGATTTTCTCAAAGAAAAAATTCCAAACTATGAGGATTTTGTGAAAAATGTGGTGGATGAGTTCAAAAAGGAAATAAAGGAAGATATGGGAATAGCCGCAGGCTGAATTTACGAATTACTAATCTCTTACAAATATACAAATGATTTTGCCATCAATCCAGCATGATTTTACATATTCGCACGAATACCCCCAAGTTATTTGTATATTCGTACAGATTCGTAATTCGTAAATAACTGTTATGTCACAAAACACCTATCAAGAACCTATCGAAAAGGAGGATTTGGATTTGGCGAAAAAGTTAAAAGGAGATACCCCTCTAGTCCCGAATTCGAATGCGGAAAATACTCCCGAAAGTCCTGCAGTTGAAAAACCGGAAGCGCCGGTGACGCCGCCAACCGAAAAACTGCCGGGCGTGGAAGCGGAAACGGGCAGGGAAGCGGGAGTCGAGCAAACGTCTGAAAAGATCGAAACAGATCGGAAAACTATCCAAACGCAGCAAACCAAGCCGGCACAGGCCAGTGTCAGCGATGACGCTCAAGCCGTGTCGCAAATTAGCGAACATGAGAAAAAAGTGGAAAAACTGGTGGAAATGGCTCTTCACAAGGGGCCGGAGCACGCCATTAAAGTCGCCCGGCATATGGACAAAGGAAAGCCTGTCAGTCAAGCGGACAACTATACTCTTGACGAAATTCACGACCGATTGCTGGAGGATGAACTTCGAAAACAGCTGATTCAGAAGGGATTATTAAAAGAATTATGAATTTAGAATTGTGAATTGTGAATGGGAATAAAGAATAACGAATTACCTTGAATTACGAAACTGAAAATCATCAATAAAATCCAAGCAAAGGAAAATCAGTCAAATTGTTTGGATTCGATCGAGGGTTTTCTGAATTGTGAATAAGTTTTCTCTCACTCTTTGACAATTAAGCGATTTGATAAGCCAGCAGACTGTAGATATAGTTGGCGAAATATCCGTCCACTG
>FWPV01007026.1_pt1 | contig 18828 bp, 13 predicted proteins | sample 2228371 | NCBI WGS metagenome assembly FWPV01 (sample SAMEA103939776, study PRJEB20133) | metagenome
AATTAAGACAGCTGACACAAACCGGCCGCAAGTGGGACGACTGACATGATGGATTTTGCCGCAGCACGCATCAAGATGGTGGACAACCAGATTCGCACGACCGACGTCACGTCGCACTCGGTGCTGAATGCATTCCTCTCCGTGCCGCGCGAGGCCTTCGTTCCGGCGAACCTGCGGCCGCTCGCCTATATCGACGAGGACATGCAGATCGCGGAAGCCGCCAACGGCCAGCCGGCCCGCTACATCATGGAGCCGTCGCCGCTCGCCAAGCTGCTGCAGCTCGGTGCGATCACCAAGAATGATGTCGTCCTTGAGATCGGTTGCGGCGCCGGCTACACGGCAGCCCTTCTGTCGCAGCTCGCCGGCTCGGTGGTCGCTGTCGAATGCGACGAATCGCTGGCCGCCAAGGCGACTGCGACGCTGGCCGAACAGGGTTGCGACAATGTCGCCGTTGTCACCGGCGATCTGGAAAAGGGCTATGCGGACGAGGCCCCCTATGACCTGATCTTCGTCAACGGCGCGGTCGAAGAGGTTCCGCAGGGCCTGCTCGACCAGCTGCGCGAAGGCGGTCGCCTGGTCGCTGTCGTCGGCTATGGCAATGCCGCGCGCGCGCGTGTTTACGTCCGCCACGGTTCGGGAGCCTCCTACACCGAGTTCTTCAATGCTGCGGTCAAGCCGCTGCCGGGCTTCCGCAAGGCGGCCGAATTCGTCTTCTGAGGCGGCCTCTGCGGCAATTTTCCCGGGGATCTCCGCGCGCTCGCGATTGATTTAATCAGTTGCGAATGAAAATGTTGCCGAAGAGCAACGGCGGGCCGGTTTTGCGGAGGCGAAAGGCGACCGCCCGTTGCAGCCGAAGCCGCGTCGGGTCATCTAGTGTCAGGAAACGTTAACGCTTGTCGAAAGTGTTTGTTCCGGGGCCGGCTCGCGACAAGGCGAGGCCGGCCTAAGCTAGATGTGGAGTGACTTGTGTCGATCATTCGGAAAAGCCTTCTCGCCGCCACTGTCGCGCCTCTGTTGATGGTCCTGCCGCTGCAGGCTTCCGCGGAAACGCTGACGGGCGCCATGGCCAAGGCCTATGAGAACAATCCGGACCTTAACGCGGTGCGCGCCGCGCTGCGGGCGACCGACGAGAACGTCACCATTGCCAAGGCCGGCATGCGGCCGCAGATTGCCGCGACCGCCAGCGCCAGCAGCATCGAGATCAGCGACATCGCGGCGCCTCCGAGCCCGGATTTCGGTTACAACACCCAGAGTGTCGGCCTGTCGATTACCCAGCAGATCTTTGACGGCTTCCAGACGCTGAACAATGTCCGCGCCGCCGAGGCCGGCGTCTATGCCAGCCGCGAGAGCCTGCGCGCCGAGGAAATCTCCATCCTGCTTGCCGCCGCCCAGGCCCGCTGGCGTCTATGCCAGCCGCGAGAGCCTGCGCGCCGAGGAAATCTCCATCCTGCTTGCCGCCGCCCAGGCCTATGCCGACGTGGCGCGCGACCAGCAGATCGTCGTGATCCGCAAGCAGAACCTCGCCTTCCTGCGCGAACAGCTAAATGCCGCCAATGCGCGCCTCGAAGTCGGCGAGGGCACCCGCACGGATGTCAGTCAGGCCGAGGCGCAGCTCGCCGGAGCAGAGGCGCTTCTGGCCGCCGCCGTCGCGCAGCTGAAGCAGAGCGAGGCCACCTATGTTCAGGTGGTCGGCGAGGCGCCGAAGGGCATCAAGCAGCCGCAGCCGGCGACCAAGGCCCTGCCGGCGAGCGTCGACGCCGCCGTGGCGATCGGCATTCGCGAACATCCTTACGTGCTGGCTGCCCTCCACGCCGTCGATGCTGCCGGCTACCAGGTGAAGTCGGCCGAGGGCACGCTGTTGCCCGGAGTGGTCATCCAGGGCAACGTGGCGCGCAACTGGACGAATGAACCGGGTCTCGGCAATTCCGATGCAACCTCGGCCTCGATCACCGCGCAGCTGAAAGTGCCGATCTATCAGGGCGGCGCGGAATACGGCAATATCCGCAAGGCCAAGGAAACGCTCGGCGAACAGCGCATCAAGGTGGATTCGGCGCGTGCCAGCGTCCAGCAGCAGGTGACGGCCGCCTATGCGCAGATGGAAGCCTCCGTCGCCGCGATTGCGGCCGCGCGCAAGCAGCTCTCGGCCGCCAATCTCGCGCTTCAGGGTGTGATCGAGGAGCGCAATGTCGGCCAGAAGACCACGCTGGACGTGCTCAACGCCCAGCAGAGCGTGCTGGAAGCCAAGGAGAGCCTGGTCAGCTATCAGCGCAATTCGGTGGTGGCGAGCTATGGCGTTCTGGCCGCTTCGGGGCGGCTGACCATCAAGAGCCAGGGCCTGGACGTCGCCGAATACCGCGCCGAGGAGCACTACGAGGCCGTCAAGGACGCCTGGTTCGGCCTGCGCACGGTGGACGGTCGCTGACCCGAACGGGTTTCAACAAAGCTGTGTACCACTTGGATTTACTTGGTTCGGCGTGATTTTTTTCAACGAGCGAGTATCCTAAGGTGATTCGAAATCGGTCCGGCGGTTATGCCGTCGGCCGCTTATCGGGGATCAACGGGGATGAATATGGCCCAGCCAAGTGTAGCGCGTGAACCGTCCATGGAAGAGATCCTGGCCTCGATCCGCCGGATCATCGAAAGCAATGATCCGGGTGGCAATCAGCCGGCCGCTTCCGCGACCGCTCCGGACTATGGTGATGCCGAAGACGAGCTGCATGGCGATATCCGGCTGACGATCGACGACGAAGACGCCTATGCGGCCGCCGAAATGGTGGCGGCGAACGATCCCGGCCCGGCCCAGGTGCAGGCGCCGGTGATCCCGGCCGCCGCGGCCGCCGATGCCGACAAGTCCCGCAATATTTCGCTCGCAGATCTCGCCGCCCGCGTGCGCTCGGCATCCGAACGCGTCGACCGTCCGGCCGTCGCCGACGTGGCGCCGGCCGACATGGCCGCCGCCGCGCCGCGCGCCGAAAGCCCGGTCATGACCAGCCGCATGGCCGAACTTCGCGCCGCCTTGCCGCGCGTGGCCGAGCCGCAGCCGCAGGTGCCCGCGGTTCGTGCGGTCGTGGTCGATGAGGACGCTTTCGAGGCGGCGGCGATGGCCGATGTGGAAGCCGCAGCCGTTGTTGCACAGCAGCCCGAGGCCGAGCCCGAGCCTATGGCGATTTCGCCGGCACCGGAGTGCGCCGAGGCGGGCCAGGACCTGAAGTCGCTTGTGTCTGCTGCAACCATAGAACAGGTGTCGCGCTCGTTCGGCGAACTGGCGGCTGCGATCGACGGCCAGCAGCGCCGTTCGCTTGACGAAATGGCCGAGGAAATGCTGCGTCCGATGCTGCAGGAATGGCTGGACGACAACCTGCCGACCCTGGTCGAACGCCTCGTGCGCGAGGAAATCGAACGGGTTGCGCGCGGCCCGCGCCGCTGATTTCAGCCCCCTCCCGGCACCAGGGCCGCTCCGTCGCCGGGGCGGCTTTTTTATTGACTCACAATCGGCCATCCTATTTACCAAGCTGCAACAAGAACCCCGAAGTGTGGTCCAAAATGCTCGAAAAGACCTACGATTCCGCCGCCGTCGAACCGAAAATCGCCAAGGCCTGGGAAGAGGCGGACGCGTTTCGCGCCGGTGCCAATGCCAAGCCCGGCGAAGACACGTTCACCATCGTCATCCCGCCGCCGAACGTTACCGGTTCGCTGCACATGGGCCATGCGCTGAACAACACGCTGCAGGACATCATGATCCGCTTCGAGCGCATGCGCGGCAAGGATGTGCTGTGGCAGCCGGGCATGGACCATGCCGGCATCGCCACCCAGATGGTCGTCGAGCGCAAGCTGGCGGAAATGAAGCTGCCCGGTCGCCGCGAGATGGGCCGCGAGGCCTTTATCGAGAAGGTCTGGCAGTGGAAGGACGAGTCGGGCGGCCTGATCTTCAACCAGTTGAAGCGCCTCGGCGCCTCCTGCGACTGGTCGCGCGAACGCTTCACCATGGACGAGGGCCTGTCCGAGGCCGTGCTCGAAGTCTTCGTCACGCTCTACAAACAGGGCCTGATCTATCGCGGCAAGCGACTGGTCAACTGGGATCCGAAATTCGAGACCGCGATTTCCGACCTTGAGGTCGAGAACAAGGAAGTCGACGGCCATATGTGGCACTTCAAGTATCCGCTCGCAGGTGGGGAGACCTACACCTATGTCGAGAAGGACGAGGACGGCAACGTCACCTTCCAGGAGGAGCGCAACTACATCTCGATCGCGACGACGCGGCCCGAGACCATGCTCGGCGATGGCGCGGTTGCCGTCCATCCCTCGGATGCACGCTATGCCGCGATCGTCGGCAAGCTTTGCGAAATCCCGGTCGGCCCGAAGGAGCACCGCCGCCTGATTCCGATCATCACCGACGAATATCCGGATCCGACCTTCGGATCCGGCGCGGTCAAGATCACCGGTGCGCACGATTTCAACGACTATCAGGTCGCCCGCCGCAACAATATCCCGCTCTATCGCCTGATGGACAGCCAGGCGAAGATGCGCGACGACGGTGAGGATTACGCCGTCTACGCCGCACGTGCGCTGGAGATCGCCAAGACCGGTCATCTGCCGAACGAAGCAGAGGTCGACGAGATCAACCTCGTGCCCGAGGAATATCGCGGCCTCGACCGCTATGAGGCCCGCAAGAAGATCGTCGAGGCGATCAATGCGGAAGGTCTCGCCGTTACCGTGAAGGACGCCGAAGGCAATGACGTCCCTTACGTCGAGTCCAAGAAGATCATGCAGCCCTTCGGCGATCGCTCCGGCGTCGTCATCGAGCCGATGCTGACCGACCAGTGGTTTGCCGACGCCAAGACGCTGGCCGAACCGGCCATCGCTTCGGTGCGCGAAGGCCGCACCAAGTTCGTCCCGAAGAACTGGGAAAAGACCTATTTCGAATGGATGGAGAACATCGAGCCCTGGTGCATTTCGCGCCAGCTCTGGTGGGGCCACCAGATCCCGGCCTGGTATGGTCCCGACGGTCAGGTCTTCGTCGAGAAGACCGAGGAAGAGGCGCTCGACGCCGCCGTCCAGCATTATCTGGCCCATGAAGGCCCCTGGAAGGCCTGGGTTCAGGAGAAGCTCGAAAACTTTGCGCCGGGCGAGATTCTGACCCGCGACGAGGACGTTCTCGACACCTGGTTCTCCTCGGCTTTGTGGCCGTTCTCGACGCTCGGCTGGCCGGGTGATACGCCGGAACTTGCGAAGTATTACCCGACCGACGTGCTGGTCACCGGCTTCGACATCATCTTCTTCTGGGTCGCCCGCATGATGATGATGGGCTTGCACTTCATGAAGGACGATGCCGGCAACCCGGTCGAACCCTTCCACACCGTCTATGTGCACGCGCTGGTTCGCGACAAGAACGGCCAGAAGATGTCGAAGTCGAAGGGCAACGTCATCGACCCGCTCGAACTGATCGACGAATACGGCGCCGACGCGCTGCGCTTCACGCTCGCCATCATGGCGGCACAGGGACGTGACGTGAAGCTCGACCCGGCCCGTATCGCCGGCTATCGCAATTTCGGCACCAAGCTGTGGAACGCCACCCGCTTTGCCGAAATGAACGGCGCCAAGAGCGATCCGCATTTCCTGCCGGAAGCAACGACGCTCGCCATCAACCGCTGGATCCTGACCGAGCTGGCCCGCACCGAGCGCGACGTGACCGAAGCCATCGCCGGTTTCCGCTTCAACGAAGCGGCCGGCAGCCTCTATCGCTTCGTCTGGAACAGCTTCTGCGACTGGTATCTCGAACTGCTGAAGCCGGTCTTCTCCGGCGAGGACGAGGCGGCCAAGGCGGAAGCCCAGGCGTGCGCGGCCTATGTGCTCGACGAGACCTATAAGCTGCTGCATCCGTTCATGCCGTTCATGACGGAAGAACTGTGGGCGCACACCGCGGGCGAGGGCAAGACGCGGGACACGCTCCTGTGCCATGCCGCCTGGCCGGCGCCGGAATTCTCCGACGACGTCGCGGCCGCCGACATCAACTGGCTGGTCGATCTTGTCTCCGGCATTCGCTCGGTCCGCGCCGAGATGAACGTACCGCCGGGGGCTGTTGCGCCGCTCGTCGTGGTCGGCGCCAATGGCGTCACGCGTGCCCGGCTGGCCCATCACGAAGCCTCGATCAAGCGTCTGGCCCGCGTCGAGAGCATCACGCTCGCCGACGAGGCGCCGAAGGGCGCCGTCCAGATCGTTGTCGCCGAGGCGACCGCCTGCCTGCCGCTCGGCACGCTGATCGACCTGTCCGCCGAAAAGGCGCGGCTGGAAAAGGCGATCGCCAAGGTTGACCAGGAAATGGGCCGCATCGCCGGCAAGCTCGCCAACGAGAAGTTCGTGGCCAACGCCAATCCGGAGGTCGTGGCCGCCGAGCGCGAGCGTTACCAGGAATTGGAACAGCAGAAGGCAAGCCTGGACATGGCGCTGAGCCGCGTGGTCGAGGCGGGCTGAGCCTTTGAAGGTGGCGGCCGTCGCGGCCGCCACCTTATCCTCGCGCGCCACGCGCGGGTGATTCCCAGGCCGGAGTGCCGATCCCCTTGAAATCTATGGAAACTTCCTCGTTTATCCGGCCTCGATCGGGCAAGCGGATGACGCTTTATGCGTTCAATCTTTGCCGGATTCGCGCATTGTGACGGAGAACACACAATTTGATATTTGTGGCGGTCGTGCAACGCCACGCTGCAATTGTGGAAAAATTTTCCATCAGCGCCCCGAAAGAAACCGGAAGAAGGAAAAATAATGCGTCAATTAGCGCATCTTACGTGCGCGTAAGATCGCTTACGTAAAAATTGAGGCAAGGCGGCGGTGGTCCGCGGCGGATCACGTGATTGTCATTCCGCCCGGCGCGGCTAAACTGCAAATCAGTTGTTTGCCAGTAAGTGGGGAGAGAGATGGCAATGTACCTCAAGAGAACGGCTATTCTGTGTTTGCTGGGCGTCAGCGCGCTTGCGACGTCTGCACATGCAGGCGGCTGGAATCGCGGCGAAGCCGACACCGACATCCTGTATGAGGATGGTGCCTACGTGATGCGCGGCGGTGCGGTCTATGTCGTGCCTCATCGCAAATTTGATACGGTTACTGTTCGTACAGGTCCGACCACGTCTGCAACCATAGATTCGGGCGACGACAGCTTTTCCAAGAGTTATTGGATTCCCAGTCTCGCTTTCAAGTTTCAAGCGACTGAGAATCTTGGGTGTGCGCTTACCTATACTCAGCCCTTCGGTGCTGATGCCGAGTATGGCTACGATGCCCAGAGAGCTGCAGCGTCTTGGGGTAATGTTCCGTACGGTGAAAAAGGCTTCATTACCAACGAGTATGCCGCGACCTGTGATGTGAGTATGGATGTTGGTAAGGGGCGCATTCATTTTCTCGGGGGTGTATTCGTTCAGGACTTTTCATATACGGCCGTAAACGAGGCCGATAACCTTGGTTCTACGCAGTACGGTACCCTTCGTCTTGAAGACGACAGCGCGTTTGGTTATCGCTTTGGTGTTGGATACGATATTCCAGAGTATGCTTTGCGCGCTCAGTTGATGTACCGCTCCCAGGTTGATCATGAGTCGAACTCTGGCAGCTTCGATGTCCAGGATCTCGGAGTGCTCTATTACCCGGCGAGTGGTTACGGGTCGCTGCCGCAGTCTGTGAAGCTGAGCCTTCAGACCGGCGTCGCGCCTGGCTGGATGGTTTACGGTTCGGTCAAGTGGACGGACTGGAGCGTCATGCAGGCGCTCAATTATGAAATTAACGGTGGAGCTCGGCAAGACGTCTATAACTGGCAGGACGGCTGGACCATTACCGCCGGCGTTGCGCACGCCTTTTCGGAAAAGTTCGGAGGCACAATTAACGTAACCTGGGACAAGGGTGTGGCTACTGGTGCCGACATCTATAGCGACACTTGGACGTTTGGCGCAGGTGTGTCCATTAAGCATGGGCCTGGCGAGTGGCGTTTGGGCGGTGCCGTCAGCTACCTGACCGAAGGCAGCCAGTCTCTAGCCAAGGACGCGACGTTCAATGCAACGGCCGATGGCGACTGGGCCTATGCCCTTTCGGCCAACTATCGCATCACCTTCTGAGGTCGAGCGACTGTGAACGACACGAGAGAGCCCGGCATGCCGGGCTCTTTTCGTTTGAGCAAGGGTGAGTGGTGCGCTCGCAAAAATGTGACGGATTTGCAACAGAAGTTGAATCGTCGCGGCGCCGGCAGGCAGCGACCAATTTTGTCCATTTCCCGCCACAAACGAAGCGCAGCGATCATCCCATGAAATATCGGGGTGGTGTTTCGAGTAAGCGTGGCGTGAGTAGGCATGGGGCAGGACGTCGGGAATTCTCTCTGGAAAACAAGCGCAGCAGTCGTGGCGGATCCTTCGGCGCGGCCCGTGGGCTTGAGTAGAGAGCGTCGTGGTCGTCCAGTCGCAGTCTTGCCTGAAATCTCGCCTAGTCTGGGTTTGATGTCCTTCGGCAGAACGACTGCCGTGGTCGGAGCGCGAGGCAGACGGTCGAGAAGTCGCGATGAACGGGTTGTTCACGGTTTCGCGTTCAGAATTCTGACAGGCAGGGCTGCAGCCTCCGTGGCGAACGGTTGGAACGGCTGATGTCTGCGGTGATGTGGAAGAAATACGGAATTATGCAGATTTCAGACTGGAAGTCTCCGGCGACATTGCTTTTCTCCGCGTTCCTGTTGGTCGTGACAGGCACCGCCGGACACGCCTTCGACATCAACTCCGGCGTCAGCAAGGAGTCCGGCCCGTTCGACCTCTTCAAGTTCGGCTTCAAGGCCTACAAGAACGGCCAGAAGCAGGACGCCGTCGAGGCCTATCGTTACGCCGCCGAAAAGGGCCATACCGGCTCGCGCTGGGCGCTGGCCAACATGTATGCCGACGGTGACGGCGTGGTCGAGGACGACTTCGAGGCGTTCAAGATTTATGCCGAGATCGCAAGCCAAGGCGTCGAGCCGGGTTCGGAAGATACCGGCTTCTTCGTCAATGCGCTGCTGTCGCTGGCGCGCTACTATCGCCAGGGCATCCCCGGCAGCCCGGTCAAGATCGACCTCGCTCAGGCCCGGCAGCTGTATTTCCAGGCCGCGTCCACCTTCGGCGTGCCCGAGGCGCAGTTCCAGCTGGCCAGGATGTTCCTGGCCGGCGAGGGCGGCAAGAGCAATGTCCAGCAGGCCAAGAAATGGCTGAACCTGGCCCGCAAGAGCGGTCACGCCGGCGCCATGTCAGTTTTCGGCAATGTGCTCTTCCAGGAGGGCCAGACGATCCGGGGGCTCGCCTTCCTGACGGCTGCGCTCGACAAGTGTCCGCCGAAGGATTGCGGCTGGATGCAGGAATTGCAGGAACAGGCGTTTTCGATCGCCAATGAGGAAGATCGCCGGGTGGCGGTCGCACTGGCCCCTCAGGTCTATAGCCAGACCGATTGATGACAGGCCCGGCAAGGTTTGATCGTAAAAGCGAAAAAGGCGCCCCGCATGGGCGCCTTTGGCATTTTGGCCGGGGGCCTCAGGCGGTGGTCGCGGTCGTCGTCGCCGGCCAGGTCACGTAGGCATAAGTTCCTTCCACGCTGACGAAGCTGGCGCTCTGGCCGGTGGCCTTGTCGATGTGGGCACCGGACTTGGTCAGTTCGTAGCTGCCGCTCTTGTCGCGGCTGAGCTGGGTCTTGAGGAAGCTCGACCAGTCGCTGCGGCTGACCGTGTCGGCGGTGCGGTCGCCCTTTTCCTCCTCGGCGTCCCAGGCCTTGATCTGGCGTCCGTTGACGGCATCGGTGACAGTGAGTGTGCCGGCCTCGAGCGCCGCCAGCATTTCCTTCGCCTTCAGCGCCCCGTCACCCGAGCTCTTCATCTCTTCGAGCTTTTCCTTTAGCGCCTTCATGAAGGAGGCGGTCTGGATGTCGTCGGAAACCGGCTTCTGCTCCTCGATACTCTCGTCCACGCCGTCGGCCGCACCGATGGCTCGCAGCAGGCTGGTATCATAGGTCTGGGTCTCGGTGTCGTCGTCCTGGCCGTAATCGCGCATCAGACGGTTGAGGGCCGAAGAATAGTAATCGTCGTTGCCGGCACTGCTGCCGCCGGTCGTCTGCTTCTCTTCCCTCAAGACCTTGAGGAAGATCTGGGTGCTGGCAAGCTGGGCTGAATTGATAGATGAAACCATTGAAATATCCCGCTTTATGACATCGCCGGCGGGAAGGGGGCAGACCAGGAATATCTGCCCGTCGATGAAGAGGCCGCTCCCGCCGAGGCTCAAGACGAACGCTAGCGCCCGCGACTTGCTCAGACCTTGCCATATCGGCGGAAGGCGATCCCTTGCGCCGCGTGCGGGGAGCCGCCTGGATCAGAAGGCGAAGATGCCGGCGACCGGCACGTGATCCGAGGGCTTTTCCCAGCTGCGGACGTGTTTCTCGATGGCGGCGGACACAAGCCGGTCGCTTGCCTCCGGCGACAGCATCAGGTGGTCGATGCGAATGCCGTTGTTCTTCTGCCAGGCGCCGGCCTGGTAGTCCCAGAAGGTGTAGAGAAGCGGATCGTCGCTGGTGGCGCGGACCGCATCGGTGAAGCCTAGATTCTCCAGCCGTCGGAACGCCTGGCGTGTCTTGGGCAGGAACAGCGCATCGCCTTCCCAGATTCGCGGGTCGCGGCAGTCGTGCGGTTCGGGGATGACATTGTAGTCGCCGGCGAGGATGAGCGGCTCCTCAAGCGCCAGCCGGCTTTGGGCGAAAGCGTTTAGCCGCTCCATCCAGGCGAGCTTGTAGGGATATTTGACTGGATCGTCCGGTGGGTTGCCGTTCGGCAGATAGAGCGAGCAGATCCGCACGACGCCGCTTCCGACGGAAAACACCGCCTCGATGAACCGCGCCTGCTCGTCGCCGTCATCGCCCGGCAGGCCGCGATGGACCTCATCTGGCTTGATCTTGGACAGGATGGCGACGCCGTTGAAGCCCTTCTGGCCGTGGGTTTCCACGTGATAGCCGAGCGCCTCGATCTCCAGCCGGGGAAAGCCCTCGTCGACCGACTTGATCTCCTGCAGGCACACCACGTCGGGCGCCGAACTCTGCAGCCACTCGCACAGATTGGCGATGCGCGCCTTGACGCCGTTGATGTTCCAGGTTGCGATCTTCATGGCGTCCATCCCTTCGTCTCGCCCCTACATAACCGATGGTGCGGATTTTGCCATCGGCTTTTGCCGGCTTTTCCCATCTGGTGCTTTGACAACTCATGGTTATGCGGATCATTCTCGCAATGTGGGCCGGTTGGGGAGGGCGGGTCCGCGCACCAAGAAAAAAAGGGGACCAGCTCAATGTCACAAACGCCAAACCACACCCACCCGGTCGACGAGGTGCTGCCGCTTCCGCGGCTCGCCGCACTCGGCCTTCAGCATGTGCTTGTCATGTATGCCGGAGCGATCGCCGTGCCGCTGATCGTCGGCCGCGCGCTCAAGCTGCCGCCGGAAGACGTCGCCTTCTTGATTTCCGCCGATCTTTTTGCCTGCGGCATCGTCACGCTCATCCAGTCGCTCGGGGTGACGCAGTGGTTCGGCATCCGCCTGCCGGTGATGATGGGCGTCACCTTCGCCTCGGTCGGGCCCATGGTGTCCATGGCCAATGTCGCGGGCGGCCCGGACGGAGCGCGGCTGATCTTCGGCTCGATCATTGCCGCCGGCCTCATCGGCATCCTGATTGCGCCGCTCGTCAGCCGGCTTCTGCGATTCTTCCCACCGGTGGTCACCGGCACCATCATCCTGGTGATCGGCGTGTCGCTGATGCGCATCGGCATCAACTGGATCTTCGGCAATCCGGTCGGTCCGACGGCGCCGAGCATTGTCGACCCGGCCCATGCCAAATGGCTGGAGGAGGTGAAGGGGCTGGCGGCGAGCGGGGCAGGGGCAATCCCGGAGATCCCGGCCAAGCTGGCGCTGTCTCCGAGCGTGCCGAACGCGGCCTATGCGCCACTCTCCGGCATTGCGGTGTCGGCCGTCGTGCTCCTGTCGATCCTGCTCATTGCCCGCTTTTCCAAGGGCTTCGTCGCCAATATCTCGGTCCTGATCGGCATCGTCATCGGCGGGATCGTCTCGGCTGTCGCCGGCATGATGCATTTCGACAAGGTCGCCAACGCCGCCTGGTTTGCACCGATCATGCCCTTCCACTTCGGCCTGCCGATCTTCGACCCGGTGCTGATCGTCACCATGACGATCGTGATGGTGGTGGTAATGATCGAATCGACCGGCATGTTCCTGGCGCTCGGCGACATGACGGGCAAGCCCGTGACGCGGCCCATGCTGGCGGCCGGCCTGCGCACCGACGGTCTCGGTACGCTGATCGGCGGCATCTTCAATACCTTCCCCTATACGAGTTTCTCGCAGAATGTCGGCCTGGTCGGGGTTACCGGCGTGCGCTCACGCTTCGTCTGCGTGATGGGGGGCGCGATCCTGATCGTGCTCGGTCTTTTGCCGAAGATGGCGGCCCTCGTCGAGGCGCTGCCGACCGTGGTGCTCGGCGGTGCGGGCCTCGTGATGTTCGGCATGGTGGCTGCGACCGGTATCCGCATTCTGTCGGCCGTCGATTTCAAGTCGAGCCGCAACAACCTCTTCATCGTCGCCGTCTCGATCGGCTTCGGCATGATCCCGCTCGTTGCGCCCAACTTCAAGCAGTGGATGCCGCACGCCATCCATCCGCTGATCGATTCCGGCATCCTGCTCGCCTCGATCGCAGCGGTGCTCCTAAACATCTTCTTCAACGGGGCCGCGAAGGCAACCGACGACGAGGTGCGTGACGCGGCACTCGCCGCCGATGGCGGTCACTGAAAACGACAGCGGCCGGTTCGGGGGTATTTCCCGGACCGGCCGACTGACGACAGTATCGGTATGTGTCAGATGGCAAAACTCGTTCCGCAGCCACAGCTGGCGACCGCATTCGGATTGTTGATCTGAAACGACTGCCCCATGAGATTGTCGACGAAGTCGATCTCCGAGCCCGCCATGTAGACGAGCGACATCGGGTCGATCAGGACGGTCGCGCCGTCGCGGCTGATGACCAGGTCGTCGGCCTGCGGCTGGCCGTCGAGGTCGAACTTGTAGGAAAAGCCGGAACAGCCGCCGCCTTCAACGGACACGCGAAGGGCGCTCTTGTCGGCTTCACTGGCGACGATCTGGGCGATTCGCTTCGCCGCGGCTTCGGAAAGGGTAACGGTCTCGGTGCTCATTTCGCCTCCTGACGGGTTCAAGGCCCGTGGAAAACTTCCGGAACGCCAGAAAATTCAAGCGTCTGACATGCAAGTCGCGCATTTTTCCCAAGTCAGACGCCGTCGCTGTCGCGGTGCGTGCTATAGAGGGTTCGGTCGCGGCTTTGCCCGCTATAGGTATGAACACCGGCCGGTGGCGTCAATGGGGAGCGGACAGGACGCGAAATGACGATTGACAAGAGTGCATTGGGTTTCGGTTCCGGCGAGCGGGCGATCTACGCGACCGATCCCTGGACGACGCGCGGCCGGTTGTTTCCCGAGGGCGGAAGCCCGACACGCTCCGATTTCCAGCGCGACCGCGACCGCATCGTCCATACCACCGCCTTTCGCCGGCTGAAACACAAGACGCAGGTCTTCATCGGTCCCGACGGCGACCATTATCGCACGCGGCTGACCCACACGATCGAGGTGGCGCAGATTGCGCGTGCGCTCGCCCGGGCCCTGAAGCTCGACGAGGATCTCGCCGAAGGTGTGGCGCTCGTCCATGATTTCGGCCATACGCCCTTCGGTCACACCGGCGAGGATGCGCTGCACGAGGTGCTCGAGCCCTATGGCGGCTTCGACCACAATGCCCAGTCGCTCCGGATCGTCACCAAGCTGGAACGGCGCTATGCCGATTTCGACGGGCTCAATCTCACCTGGGAAACCCTGGAAGGACTGGTCAAGCACAACGGTCCGCTGATGACCAAGGCCGGCGACGGGACGCGCGGCCCCGTGCCGCAGCCGATTCTTGACTATTGCGAACTGCACGACCTGGAGCTTGCGAGCTATGCCGGACTGGAGGCCCAGGTCGCGGCGATCGCCGACGACATCGCCTACAACACCCACGATATCGATGACGGCCTGCGCTCAGGGTTTCTGAGCTTCGACATGCTGGAGGAGGTGCCGTTCCTGGCGGGCCTGATGAAGGAGGTCCGGGACCGCTATCCGGCGCTGGAGCCAGACCGGTTTACCCACGAAATCATGCGCCGGCAGATCACCCGCATGGTCGAGGACGTGATCGGCGTGGCCCAGGCCCGGCTTGCCGAACTGAAGCCGCAGAGCGCGGCGGATATTCGCGCCGCCGACCGGACCATCGCCACCTTTTCGGATTCCATGGCCGAGACCGACCGGCAGATCAAGAAGCTGCTGTTCAGCCGCATCTATCGCCATCCGGACATCATGCGCATTCGCGCCGGTGCGGCACAGATCGTTACCGACCTGTTCCATGCCTACATGGCCGACCCCGCGCTGATGAAGAGCCATTACTGGGTCAACCACATTGCCGGGCTGAACGCGGCGGCGAAGGCCCGGCATGTCGGCGACTATCTTGCGGGCATGACCGACACTTATGCGGTGCGTACCCATAGCGAGCTGTTTGACCGGACTCCCGATTTGCGATAGGCAGCGCAGCAATTCCACTCCATTTGCTGGCTTTGACAGCCGCTTGCGCGGGTACCACGACATGAACCTCTTCGCCGATTTCGAAACGAGAATCAAAAACGCGCTCGAGCAGATCGACAGCATCAAGGAGAAGCGCGCTTCGCTCGATTTCGGGCGCATCGTCGTTGAGCCGCCGCGCGATCCGAGCCACGGTGATGCGGCGACCAATGCCGCCATGGTGCTGGCCAAGGCGCTCGGCACCAATCCGCGGGCGCTGGCTGAGGTGATCGGCGACAAGCTCAAGGAAGATGGCGACATTGCCGAGGTCAGCGTCGCCGGACCGGGCTTCATCAATATCCGCCTGTCGACCGGCTATTGGCAGCGGCTGCTGGCGACGATGATCGCCGAAGGCACCGATTTCGGCCGCTCGACGCTCGGCAAGGACCGCAAGGTCAATGTCGAATATGTTTCGGCCAACCCGACCGGCCCGATGCATGTCGGTCACTGCCGCGGCGCCGTGGTCGGCGATGCGCTCGCCAACCTCCTGGCCTTTGCCGGCTATGACGTGACCAAGGAATACTACACCAACGATGCGGGCGCCCAGATCGAGGTTCTGGCGCGCTCCGTCTTCCTGCGTTATCGCGAGGCGCTCGGCGAGACGATCGGCGAGATCCCGGCCGGGCTTTACCCGGGCGATTATCTGGTGCCCGTCGGGCAGGCGCTGGCCGAGGAATTCGGCACCAGGCTGCGCGCCATGCCGGAAGAGGAATGGCTGGCGATCGTCAAGGATCGCGCGATCGATGCGATGATGGTGATGATCCGCGAGGATCTCGCCATGCTGAACGTCCATCACGACGTGTTCTTCTCCGAACGCACGCTGCACGCCAACGGGGCTGCCAAGATCCGCACCGCGATCAACGACCTGACCTTCAAGGGCCACGTCTATCGCGGCACGCTGCCGCCCCCGAAGGGCCAGCTGCCCGAGGACTGGGAAGATCGCGAGCAGACGCTGTTCCGCTCGACCGAAGTCGGTGACGACATCGACCGGCCGCTGATGAAGTCGGACGGCAGCTACACCTATTTTGCCGCCGACGTCGCCTACTTCAAGGACAAGTTCGATCGCGGCTATTCCGAGATGATCTACGTGCTCGGTGCCGACCACGGCGGCTATGTGAAGCGCCTGGAAGCCGTGGCGCGCGCTGTCTCCGAAGGCAAGACCAAGCTCACCGTTCTTCTGTGCCAGCTGGTCAAGCTCTACCGCGACGGCGAGCCGGTGAAGATGTCGAAGCGCTCCGGCGACTTCGTCACGCTGCGCGAAGTGGTCGAGGAAGTCGGGTCGGACTCGGTGCGGTTCATGATGCTGTATCGCAAGAGCAGCGAGCCGCTCGACTTCGACTTCGCCAAAGTGACGGAACAGTCCAAGGATAATCCGGTCTTCTACGTGCAATACGCCCATGCACGCTGCATGTCGGTGTTCCGTCAGGCGCGGGAAGCCTTCCCCGATCTCGACGTCGACACGCTTGATCTTTCGGGTGCCGTTGCCGGGCAGATCTCCGATCCGACCGAGCTGCAACTGATCGCCAAGCTCGCAGAATATCCGCGCGTGATCGAGTCCGCTGCCCAGTCTCAGGAGCCGCACCGGCTTGCTTTTTACCTCTATGATCTGGCAAGCTCGTTCCACGCGCACTGGAACAAGGGCAAGGATTCGCCCGAATTACGCTTTGTTAACGATAAACAGAGAGAATTGAGCATTGCCAGACTTGGGCTGGTGCATGCTGTCGCCTCCGTTTTGAAGTCCGGTCTGTCTATTACCGGCACTGCAGCTCCGGCCGAAATGCGATAGTATCGTCACCATTTACCCACAATGCGCTGGCAAGCGTCGAGTCGCGTAGGGTGAGTGGATCTAGGTATGGTACAAAAGCAGGCCGCATTCAGCAGTCGATTGGGGAGCGACAGTTTCGCCGACGATGATCCGTTGGCGGAGCTTGCCCGGATCGTCGGCTTCGAGCCGCCCGCCGCGCGCGATCCCGCGCCGGCGCGTCCCGCCGCTGCGCAGGAACCGCATTTCAATCTCGAGGACGAGCTTCTTCGCGAGTTCGAAGTTTATGATGCGCCGCTCGCCCCGTCTCGGGGCGCGGAACCGGTTGCTGTCGAGCGCCCGGTTTCCCCGGCTCCCGAGTTCGAGGAGCTGGAGGATGTGTTCTATCCCGAGCCGATCGTCGAGCCGGTCGCTCCGGTGCAGGCTGCACGCGTCGAGCCGGCCTTCGAGCCTGAAATCCGTCACGAACCGTCCTTTTCGGTTGATCTTGCCGACGAGCTGGAACTGGCCGTCTCCGAGCCGGACGAGGTCGAGTGGCACGAGGCGCGCCATCCGGTTCAGCCCGAGCCGGAGCCCAAGCTGCGTCTGCCGCTCGCCAATTTCTCCGCGCAGCCGCCGGCCCGGATCGAGCCGCCGGTAGCCGCAGATTTGCCGGTCCAGCCGGCGCCGAGTGTCGATCATGCGCCTGTCGCCGCCACGAAGCCGGCTGCGGTCGATGATTTCTTTGCTGACCAGGGTTTTCAGTGGAGCGACACCGTTTCCGGACCGTCCTCCGCCGTGTCTGCTGCGCCGGTGTCTCATGATGCTGATCCGTTCGATTTCGGTGATCTTTCCGTCGAGGCTGATCCGTTTGTGGCCCGGCCGTCGGTGACGGTTTCGCCTGCTGCGCCTCTCGCTGCATCGCGCGCCGAGCCGTCCTTCTCCTTTGCCGACGAACTGGCCGCCAGCGAGGCGTTTGCCGTCGCCGCGCCGTCCGTTCCACCGGTCGCCGCACCCCGTTCGCCGACCTTCGAGCGGTCCGCGGAGGCAGCGCCCGCTCCGCGCATCGAGCCTGCTGTCGACCGGCGCCCGCCGATCGAGGAAGAGGAGTTCGATCCCTTCGTCGAGGGTGAGTTCGATCTGCAGCTCGACGATCTGGAACTTGATCTGTCCGATATCGACATCGATCTCGATGAACTGGCCGAGACGCCGGTTGTGCAGGCGCCGCGTTCCGCTCCCGTATCGCTGGCAACTCCGATTGCTCCGGCGGCAACGGTCTCGGCCGCTGCTGTTGCACCGATCGCCGCCGCCCAGCCGCGCATTGCTCCGGCTGCCGCTGCATCTCAACCCGCGCCCGCGGCGGTTCGGCCGCCCGCTCCGGAGTTCGACTTCACCGACGAGCCGCTGGCTTTCGATCCTGCCGAAATCTCCGAACAGGACGACCATCTCGAATCGATCGCGCAGCTGGATGTGCCGGACGTGCCCGTGCCGGAAAGCAAGCCGGCGCCGACGGCCTTCACCCATGAGTACGACCTGGATCTTGACGGCGAGCTGGCGACCCTGTTCGAGCAGCCGGCGACGCCGCCGACAGCTGCCGTGCAGCGCCCGGCTGCCGCGCCCGTGTCTGCCGCAGCCGCTGCCAAGCCGGTCGCGGCGACCGCGCCGGGTCAGGCGCCGCGCCCGGCTTCTCAGCCGGCCAATGGCGCATTGCCGCCGATGGATGATTTCGAAGCTTTCGAGCGGGCGCTGGAAGAGGATTTCCGGCATACGCTCGACCGTCCCTCCGAATATGCCGCCGCCAATGCCGGCCGCATCAACATTCCGGTCGAGCCCAAGGGGCTCTCCCGATTCGGTTCGCGCGGCCTGCTGATGGCCGGCACCGCCGTCGTGGTGCTTCTGCTGGGCGGCGGCGGGCTCTATGCCTGGCTGACCGGCCCCGGTGGCGCGGTGATCTCGTCCGGCGAGCCGCAGGTGATCGCCGCCGACAAGGATCCGGTGAAGATCCTGCCGGAAGATCCGGGTGGCAAATCAGTGCCGAACCAGGACAAGGCGGTCTATGACCGCGTCGCCGGTGCCGTCGAGGATCCGAAGCAGGAAAGCCTGATCTCCTCGAGCGAAGAGCCGGTCGACGTTGTTCAGAAGACGCTGATCCCGGAAACCCTGCCGCTCGAAGGCGAATCGGAAGCACAGGCGCTGGGGACCCCGGTCGGCGAGACCGAAGATCCGCGGCTTCTGCCCGACGAAACCGGTGCCGCGCAGCCGGCACCGACCGACAGCGCCGAGGCGCCGACGATCACGCCGCGCAAGGTGCGCACGATGATCGTTCGTCCGGACGGTACGCTGGTCGCCCAGGAGCCCGGCTTCATCCTGCTCGACCGCCGGACCGGGCATGTGCCGTCCCGCAAGGGGCTGGTGGTCG
>FWPV01007992.1_pt1 | contig 18823 bp, 14 predicted proteins | sample 2228371 | NCBI WGS metagenome assembly FWPV01 (sample SAMEA103939776, study PRJEB20133) | metagenome
CAGGCGGCGGCCCAGTCGTGGGCGCCGATGATCAGGCTCGAGACCCCGTCGTTGATGGCGGGCGAGGCCTGATCGATCCACAAGGGCTGCCCGGTGAAGCGGCCGGGGAAGTCCTGGAGGAGATAGAAGGAACGGCCGAGGACGTGGTCGGGGGGCACCCGCACGAGCGGCGGCAGGTCGAGCCCGGCCAAGAGGCTCGCGAGCCGGCGTTCACCCGGGCCGCCGCCTTCTTGCCCGGGCAAGAGGACGCCGGCGTCGCGGGTGTCGAACAGGATCATCCCGCCGGTCTGCAGATAGCGCTGGATGCGCTGCAACGCATCGAACGGCAGATCGCGGTGGTCGGGTGGGACGACCCAATAGAGGAGCGGGTAGAGGGCGAGCTCGTCGTGCACCGGATCGACCGGTACGGGATCGCCGACTTCCACACTGGTGCGCTCGGTCAAGATCCGCCCGAGTCCGCGCAGCCCGGCCTCGCTGATCGCGTCGACGTCGGGTCGCCCGGTGAGCACATAGGCGAGGCGGGTCTCGTACGCCGCCGCATACAGGGCGCGCTCCTCGCTCTGCGCCGAGGCCGGCGAGGCCGCGACGGCCGAGAGCAGGAGCCCGGCCACCCCGGTGACCGCCGGCCGCCATCCGGGCAGCGGCAACAGCCCGCGCAGCGCCCAGGCCACGACCAGATCGACCAGGGCCAGGAGGAGCGCCGCCAGCAGGAGCCAGGGCGCGAGGTCGAACTCCCGGGCCCGTCCGTAGCCCTGAACGGTGGCGGCGAACGCGGTCGCATCCAACGGCTCGAGCTCGGGCACCGCGGATTGCAGGTTGAGCGCCACCCGGGCCGGCTCGTCCTCGCCGCCCGTCGACAGTGGGGCCCAGAGGCCGGGCGGGGTCCGCGGGGCGGCCCGCGCGGTCCGGAACGCCTCGGCATCGATCGGCAGGACGTGCGGTGGCGGGCGCTCCAGGCTGCCGTCGGCGGCGAGCGCCCGGTGCAGCTCGAGCGCTCCGCGCCGGATCGGCCCCGACCCTCGAGCGAGCGCGAGCGTGCGGCGCAGCATCTCGACGAACAGGCCGGAGATCGGCAGGTTGGTCCAGCTGGTGTTGGCCGTGGTGTGCACGAGCAGCAGCCAGCCGGCGCCGATCCGCCGGCCGGTGACGATCGGCGTGCCGTCCACGAGGGTGGCGAGCGTGGCGGCGGTCGTGGCCGGTCCGGGCTCGGCCAGAACCTGGCGGCGAACCACGGTCTCGGGCGAAGGCACGAGGCCAGCGAACGGGCTCTCGGGCGCAAACGGGGCCAGCGGCAAGGGCTCCGACCAGGAGAGCGCTCCGCCCAGCTCGCGATCACCGGCGCGCAGCGGCACGGGCAACAGCGCGTCGCCACCGGCCGCCAGCCGCGGTCCGGCGAACCGCAGCACCACGCCACCACGATCGATCCAGGCGGTGAGCCGCTCGCGGTCGGGATCGGCGAGCCGGCCGACATCGGGGAGGATCACGAGCGACAGCTCGCCCTCCAGGAGCTCGGGCAGCGGTCCGCGGCGGACCTCGGCGAAGGGCTGCAGCGCCCGCTCGAGGAAGTAGAGTTCGGAGAGGAGCGGCTGGTCGACCGCCCCGCCGGGTGGCCCCACGATCCCCACCGTACGCCGCCGCCAGCGCTCGTCGAGCAGTACCACCCCGCCCACGCCGGCACCGGGGATCTCCAGCCGGGCCAGGCGATTGCGCAGATCGGGCGGCAGCGCCAGCGACAGGGTCGCCCGCCGCTCGCCGGCGGCGAACAGGAGCTCGCCGGCCGCCAGGACCTCGCCCTCGGGGCCGAGCGCCCGCAAGCTGCGCCGCTCGACCTCACCGGCCACGGCGCGCAGTGCGACGACCTCCAATCCCTCGCCGGTGAGTTCCGGTGGCAGCAGCAGCACCGGCAATCGGTCGGGTCCGGGAGCCAGGATGGTGGGCGTCGCGAGCCGTCCCAGGGCCCCGGCGAAGGCCGCGGCGGCGGCCGCCTCTTCGGGGCTGCCGACGATCCCGTCGGTGAGCCAGAAGACACTCGCCGAACCCTCGCCCGGAGCGTTCACCGCGGCCCGCGCCGCCGCGCGATCGACCGGCCAGGGCCGCGGTCGCCATTCCGCCACCCGCCGGCGCAGCTCGGCCGGAAAACCGCGCTCCACGGCGATCGGACCGTCGCCGGGCGCGGTCCGCAACAGGATCGCCTCCCGGCCCTCGCGCTCGGCCTGCTCCAGAAGACCGTCCAGGGTCGCGAGCCGTTCCCGCCAATCGACCGCCGCGGCCCAACCGTCGTCGACCGCGATCAGCACGGGACCGCTGCCGCCCAGCCGGGCCGCCGGCTGCAGCACCGGCCCGGCGAGCGCCAAAATGATCAGCGCCGCGAGCACGGTGCGCAACAACAGCAGCCACCAAGGTGTGTGCGCCGGGGTTTCCTCCTGCCGCTCCAGCCGCAGGAGCAACCGCAGCGGCGGGAAGGGCTGGCGGCGGGGGGCCGGCGGGGTCACCCGCAACAACAGCCAGATCGCCGGCAAGGCGGCCAGCGCCGCCAGCAGCCAGGGTTGGGTGAAGGCCAGAAGACCCAGATCGAGCATGCTCAGCGGACCGCGTCGGGGGCCAGGGCCTGGTAGAGGGCGAGGAGCGCCACCTCGGCGGTGGCGTCGGTGCGGTGGCGCAGTGCCCGCCAGCCCTGACGGGTCGCCAGGCGCTCGACCTCCGCCCGGTGCGCCTGCCAGATCTCGCTCCAGCGCCCGCGCACCCGGGCGACGTTGCCGACCAGCGCGCGCCCCTCGTTCTCGAGCCCCTCGAAGAGCACCCGCCCGCCATAGGGGAGCAATTCTTCGGCCGGATCGGCGATCTGGACGAGGCAACCGCGCACACCGGCCGCGACCCAGGGGGCGAGGCGCGCCGCCAGGTCCTGGACCGGCTCCAGAAAGTCGGAGATCAGCACGAGCGAAGCGAAGCGCGGCAGATCGGCCGCCGGGGGGAGGGTCGTGGGTGCGGCCGTGGCCAGGCCCTGCACGAGCCGCTCGAGCCCGGTCCGGCCGGGCCGCGGCCGCTCGCCGGAGCCCAACAGCGCCACCCGCTCGCCACCGCGCACCAACAGCGCCGCCAGGGCGAGGGTGAGGAGCACCGCGCGCTCGGCCTTGGTCGGCAAGCGGCGGTCGGAGCGGAAGCGCATCGACGGCGACCGATCGCACCACAACCAGACGCTCTGCGCCGCCTCCCATTCCTGCTGGCGCACGAACAGGTGGCGTGAGCGGGCCGATTGGCGCCAGTCGATGTCGGTGCGGTCGTCGCCCGGCTGATAGGGGCGGAACTGCCAGAAGGTCTCGCCCGTGCCGGTCCGGCGACGGCCGTGCACGCCCTGGGCCACCGTGGCCGCGACCCGCTCGGCCTCGACGAGCAGGCCGGGCAGCCGCGCCGCCAGGCTCTCCGCGGCGCGCCGCAGTGCGACCAGATCGACGCCGGGTGCCGTCCCCGTCTCAGGCGACATACCGGCACAACCGGGCGATGATCTCGTCCACCCCGATCCCTTCGGCCCGAGCCGCGAAGGTCACCGCCATCCGATGCCGCAACACCGGCCCGGCCAGCGCCAGAACGTCGTCCACCGAGGGGGCGAGCCGGCCGTCGAGCAGCGCTCGCACCCGCACCGCCAACATCAGCGCCTGGCTGGCGCGCGGCCCGGGCCCCCAGGCGACGAGCTCGCCCAGCCGCTCGATGGCTCCGGTCTCGGGTCGGCCGGCGCGGACCAGCTTCAAGATGGTGTCGACCACCTTCTCGCCCACCGGGAGCTTGCGCACGAGCGCCTGGAGCCGGACCAGCTCGGCGGCGTCGAGCACGCGCTCGGCCCTGGCCTCGGAATCGGTGGTGGTGGCGATCATCATCCGCCGCTCGGCCTCGGCCGACGGATAGGTCACGTCGACCTCCAGCAGGAACCGGTCGAGCTGCGCCTCGGGCAGCGGATAAGTCCCCTCCTGCTCGATCGGATTCTGGGTGGCCAGCACGTGGAAGGGATGGGGCAGGGGATGGTCGTGGCCGGCGACCGTCACCTTACGCTCCTGCATGGCCTGCAACAGTGCCGCCTGGGTGCGCGGGCTCGCTCGGTTGATCTCGTCGGCCATCAACAGCTGGGTGAAGATCGGCCCGGGGATGAAGCGGAAGCCCTGCCGGCCACCACCCTGATCCTCCAGCACCTCGGAGCCCAGGATGTCGGCCGGCATGAGATCGGGAGTGAACTGCACGCGCTTCTGGGCCAGGCCCAACACGACACCCAAGGTCTCGGCGAGCCGCGTCTTGGCGAGGCCCGGCACGCCCACGAGCAAGGCGTGGCCGCCCGAGAGGATGGTGATCAGCGTCTCGTCGATCACCCGCTCCTGGCCCAGGATCACCCGGCCGATCTCGGCCCGCACGCGGGCCAACCGCTCGATCGCCCGCTCGGCCTCCTCGACCACGGCCGCCTCGGCCACCGTTTCCGCCAGCGCTACGCTCATCACCGCTCCTCGACACCGGTCGGCTCCGCCTGGAAGCCGACAACGATGTTCTTACATAGAGGCCGGCGTTGCAATCGACAGGCCCGGAAGCGGTGCCGGCGACGGGCGGGAGGTGAACCTGTGCGGCGGCCGTTCGATCCGCGCGCGGCCCTGGCGGCGCTCGAGCGGGGCGAGCTGCCGGTGGAGGACCTCGCGATCCGCATCGACCGCGACGGCACCTGGCGGCACCGCGGCGAGCCGATCCGCCGTTTGGAGCTGGTGCGGCTTCTGGCGAGCGTGCTGCACCGCGATTCGGCGGGAGGCTATTGGTTGATAACGCCGGTCGAGCGCGGCCGGGTCGAGGTGGCCGACGTACCCTTTCTCGCGGTCGAGCTCGCCCGCGAGGGTGACGGCCGCGACCAGCTGTTGCGGCTGCGCACCAATCTCGACGAGTGGGTGACCGTGGACTGCGGCCATCCGCTGCGGGTGGCACCCGGCCCCGTGCCTTACGTGACCGTGCGCGATCGGCTGGAAGCCCGGCTGGTCAACGCGGTCTATTACGAGCTCGCCGAGCTGGCCGAGCCCGGGCCGGACGGCGGGCGGCTCGGCGTGTGGAGCGCCGGCCGCTTCTTCCCGCTGGAGCCGGCCGGGGAGGCCCCGGCATGAGCTTCCACTGCCCGGGGCCAGCCGGCGCGCTCCGCGTGCCCGATCGCGAAGAGCTGCGCGCCCGGCTGGCGGCGGCGCGGGGGCGACCGGTGCCCAATCCCGGGGATCAGGCCGACGAGCACGAGCCGGCCCGGCCACCCACACCGGCCGCGGTGTTGATCGGCCTCCTCCCGGCGGGCGAGGGGCCGCGGATCCTGTTGACCCGGCGGACCGCGCATCTGAAGGACCATGCCGGACAGATCGCCTTTCCCGGCGGTCGGATCGAGCCGCAGGACCGCGACCCGGTCGAGGCGGCGCTGCGCGAAGCCCGCGAGGAGGTCGGCCTCGACCCCGGGCGTGTCGAGGTCTTGGGCGAGCTCGCCTGCTACCGGACGCGCACGGGCTTCCTCATCCATCCCGTGGTGGGGTGGATCGAGCCGCCGGTATCCTTGCGGCCCGATCCGTTCGAGGTCGAGGAGCTGTTCGAGCTGCCCCTGGCCTTCGCCCTCGATCGCGCCAATCACCGGCGTGACGCTTACCTGCGCGACGGCCGGCGGCGCGAGTTCTGGGTGCTGCCCTATCAGGATCGCTACATCTGGGGGGCGACCGCCGGCATCCTCGTCAACCTCGCGCATCTGCTCGGGGAGTGAGCGCGTGCCGCGGATCGCGCTCGTCCAGCTGCTGGCGTTCTTGGCCCCGTTCGTGATCTTCTTCGCCTGGCGGGCGCTCGCCACCCGCGGTGGCCCCGTCCTCGAGAACACGCCCTGGTTCGTCTTGACGATCCTGGGGCTCGGCCTGGTGTGCGCGGGCTTCGTCCTGTTCGTGGTCCTGCAGCCCGGCGGCCCGCCCGGTGCCACCTACGTACCGCCGCACCTCGAGGACGGCCGGCTCGTGCCGGGCGGGTTCCGGCCGCCGTGAGCGAGCCGGTCGATCCGCAGCGCCCCTTGGCTCGCGCGCGCTGGCTGCAGGCCGCCGAGAGCCGCGCGGTGCTGGCCGCCCTCGAGGCCGAGGGCGCCGAAGCGCGCTTCGTGGGCGGCTGCGTGCGCGACACGCTGCTCGACCCGGATCTCGACCCGCAGGATCTGGATCTGGCCACCCCGGAGCCGCCCGAGCGGGTCCTGGAGCGGCTCGGCGCCCTGGGCTTCAAGGTGATCCCCACCGGCATCGCCCACGGCACGGTCACGGTGATCGCCGGTGGCCGCCATTTCGAGGTCACCACCCTGCGTCGCGACGTGGCTTGCTTCGGTCGCCACGCGACGGTCGAGTTCGCCGCCGACTTCCGCGAAGACGCCGCCCGGCGCGACTTCACCATCAACGCGATGAGCTGCGATCGCGAGGGTCACCTGTTCGACTATTTCGGCGGACGCGAGGATCTTTTGGCCGGCCGGGTGCGCTTCGTCGGCGAGCCGCGCCAGCGGATCCGCGAGGACTATCTGCGCATCTTGCGCTTCTTCCGCTTCTTCGCCCGGTTCGGCCGGCCACCGGCCGATGCGGCGGCGCTGGAGGCCTGCGCGGCCGAGGCCGCCGGCCTCGAGCGGCTCTCCGGCGAGCGGATCCGCGGCGAGCTCGAGCGGCTGTTCCCGGCGCGGGGTGCGGTCGACGCGCTGCGGGCCATGGAAGCGACGCGCGTGCGCCGCCACGTCCTCCCGGTGGCACCGGATCTCGACCGGCTCGCCCGATTGGCCGAGATCGCACCGTTCACCGACTGGCTCGTTCGCCTGGCGGCGGCGTTGCGCGGCCGGATCGATCGTGAGGGCGTGCTCGCGCTCGCCCGGCGGCTGCGCCTGGCCAACCGCGAGCGCGATCGGCTCGTGGCGCTGGTCGACCTCGAGGCCCCCGATCCGCGGGCCGGCCGGGGCGAGCAGGAGCGCGCGATCTGGCGGCTGGGTTTTTCGACGTGGTGCGATCTGATGGCGATCGCCGCGGCCGAGCGCGGGCTCGACGGGCAAAAGCTCGCGGCGCGGATCGGCGAGCTCGCGGGCTTCCGGCCGCCGCCCTTCCCGATCGGCGGGGAGGACGTCCTGGCCCGGGGGGTCCCGCGCGGCCCGCGGGTCGGGCGACTGTTGGAGGCGGTGCGGAGCTGGTGGGCGGCGCAGGGCTTCCGTCCGGATCGGGCCGCCTGCCTGGCCCGGCTCGACGCGCTTTTGGCCGGCGAGGAGGCGCGACCGCTCGAGGGTTGACAAGGGCGAGGGCGGGTTCCTATCTGCGGCGCGCTTGGGGGATGGTGCAGCTGGTAGCACGCCTGACTCTGGATCAGGAGGTCCTAGGTTCGATCCCTAGTCCCCCAGCCAACCGTCGCCATCTCGAGGCGGCGGGACGGCGCGCGGGTCCGCAGCGCGCCGGGCGGCTCACAGCACCACCTGGACCTCGACCTCGCCCCGACGCTCCAAGAGGTTGACCGCGACGTCGTGGTCGTGGCGGCGCAACAGCAGATCCACGGTGGCGCCGGCGACCTCGAGGCCCTCGAGCCGCACCCGATCGAGCCCGGCCGGCAGGCGCGGGTGGCAAAAGCGGATGCGCGGCGGATCGGCTTCGATCTCGAGGCCGAGCGAGGCGGCCAGGCAGGCGGGTAACGCGGCGGCCGCCCAGGCCTGCGGCGAGCACGCCGAAGGGTAGGGGGTGGGACCGGCCCCGGGTCGGCGCCGGAAGCCGCAGAACAGCTCGGGCAGCCGACGCAATTCACTGTGCGCGGCGGCATCGAGGAGGGCCTGGAAGAGCCGGAGCGCCGCGTCGGTGCGGCCGTGGCGCGCCAGCCCCAGGGCGATCAGGGCCGTATCGTGCGGCCACACCGAGCCGTTGTGATAGGAGATCGGCACGTAGCGGGCCTCGCCCTCGGCCACCGTGCGGATCCCCCAGCCCGAGAAGAAGCGCGGCGAGAGCAGCAGGTCGGCGAGCCGGGCCACCCGGTCGGGTGAAGCGAGATCGGTCAACAGCACGTGGCCGGCGTTGGAGGTACGGACCAGACAGGGGACCTTCTCGCCGTCCAGGGCCAGGGCGTAGCAGCCGAGCTCTTCCGACCAGAACCGCTCCTCGACACGCGCGGCCAGCGCCCGCGCGCGGGCCAGGAAGTCGCGGGCGCGCTCGGGCTCGCCGAACCGCAGCGCGAGCCGGGCGGCCTCCATCCAGGCGGCGTGGACATAGGCCTGGACCTCGACCAGGGCGATCGGCCCCGCGGGCTGTCGGCCGTCGGCGTGGAAGATCGCATCCTCGGAATCCTTCCAGCCCTGGTTGACGAGACCGCGTTCGCTCGATCGGCCGTACTCGACGAACCCGTCGCCGTCGCGATCGCCCCATCGCTCGATCCATCCCAGCGCATCCAGGATCGCCGGCCAGAGCCGCCGCAAGGTCGCATCGTCCCCGGTCCGCCGGTGGTACCGTCCGGCCAGCACCACGAACAGCGGTGTGGCGTCGACGCTCCCGTAATACCGGCCGAAGGGGACCTCGCCCAGCCGGGCGAGCTCGCCCGAGCGGGCCTCGTGGAGGATCTTGCCGGGTTCCGCGTCGCGAGTCGGATCGGCCTCGCGGGCCCGGGTGGCGGCCAACACCTCGAGCACGCCCTTGGCCAGGCCCGGTGCCAGCCACAGCGTCTCCAGCGCCGTCACGAGCCCGTCGCGGCCGAAGATCGTGGCGAACCAGGGCAACCCCGCATAGGGGTAGAGACCGTGCGGCGTCTCGGTGACGAGCATCCGCAGATCCGCCAGGGCCCGCGCGAAGATTTCGTCCACGAGTGCGCTGGAGGTCTCGATCCGGGCCATCGGCAGCGACCAGCGCCGACGTTCACGGCGCAAGGCCGCGAAGGCGCGGGTGAACGAGGCCGGCTCGGCCGGCCCGCCACCGACCTGGACGGCCAGGTCGACGGCACATCGGCCTCCCGGGGGCAGCTCGACTTGCCAGCCGATCCGCTCGGCGTCGAGCTCGCGCGGTCGGGGCGCGGCGACCAGCGCCACCTCCAACGTGCGACCGTCGCGGGCGAGATAGCGCCAGCGGACGCCCTCGGAACCGAGCTCGGTGCGCACCGTACCGCGGCCCCTCGCGGGGTGGCCGCGCACCTCGAAGATGTCGGCGAAGTCGACCGCGAAGCCGAGCCCGAGATGGAGCCGGCGGGCCGTGCGGCCGTGATTGTGGACCCGGATCCGCTCGACCATCGCCGAGGAGCGCAACAGGCGAAGGCGCAACAGATGGATCGTGTCGGCGGGCAGCAAGAGCCGGCCCTCGGAATCCAGGAAGTCGGGGTTGGCGAGGTCGACGAACAGCAGGATGCCGTCCTCGTCCGGACGCGAGCCCAACAAGAGAGGCGGCTGCCCCTCCAGGGTGAGGACGAAGCGCGACAGGATGCGGGTGTCGCCGAAGAACAGGCCTTCGGGCGAGCCCGGCCCGGGGGTGATGTCGCCCTCGGGCCCGAACAGGCCGAACAGCTCGCCACCCTTGAGGGTGCGCAGCGGCCGTGCGCCGAGCGAGCGCGTCGCCGGGACGCGCACCCCGGCGACCGCCGAGACCGTCTCGGCCTCGCTCATGCTGCCCGCTCGACGACCTGCAGCCGCCGCATCGTACGGCTCGCCCCCAACAGCTCCTCGTAGACCGCGAGATAGTCGCGGGCCATCCGCTCGGCGGTGAAGCGCGCCTCGAAGCGTGCGCGGATCCGCGCCCGATCGAGCGTGGCACAGCGCTCGACCGCCTCGACCGCCGCGACCTCCGATTCGACGACGAAGCCCGTGATCCCGGGCTCGATCACCTCGGGAACCGAGCCGTGGCGCCAGGCCACGACCGGGGTGCCGCAGGCCATGGCCTCGATCATGACGAGGCCGAAGGGCTCGGGCCAGTCGATCGGGAAGAGCAGCGCACGGGCGCCGTGGAGGAGCTCTTCCTTCTCGCGGTCGTCGACCTCACCCAGGAAGCGCACGCCGCGGCCTTCGAACAACGGGGCGATCTCCCGCTCGAAATAGGTGCGATCGGCGGCGTCGACCTTGGCCGCGACCACGAGCGGGAGGCCGGCCGCGCGGGCGATGCGCACCGCCCGATCGGGCCGCTTCTCGGGCGAGATCCGGCCGAGGAAGAGGAGATACCGACCCGTGGTCCGTGGGCCCGGGCGGTAGAGATCGACCGGCAGGCCGTGGTGCACGGTGGCCCGCCAGTCGAGGCCGAGACGCGCGAAGGGCCGCCGCTGGGCATCCGACACCGAGACCAGCGGAGCGTGCGGATACATCCGATAGATCACGGCCAGATCGGGCAGATCGAGGCGGCCGTGCAGAGTCGTGAGGGTGCGCTCCAGCTGATCGGCGAAGATCGGGAACTGCAGATAGTCGACGTGGAAGTGCAGCAGGTCGAAGCGATGCGCGTCCTGGCGGACCCGGGCGAGCATCGCCGCGGTGTGCGGGACCGGGTCGCGGACCGTCTCGTCGAGCCGCAGCGCGCGACGGGCGCAGGGAACCAGGCGGGCCGAGGTCCGCGAATCGCCGGAGGCGTAGAGCGTGACCTCGACGCCTTGGCGGACGAGCTCCTCGACGAGATAGTGCACCACTCGCTCCGTACCGCCGTAGCGCGCGGGCGGCACGGACTCCGCGAGCGGCGCGATCATGGCGATGCGCATGGTCGTCCTCTCGCTGGTCGTGTGCCGTGGCCGGGGCGAAGCGGTTGGTGGAACGCCCCCGACCCCGAGTTGCTCCGCCCCTGATGAAGGTCGCCGCGGCGTGCCCGACAAGGGGCCGACCGCCGACGCTGGTGCACTCGGCGCTCGCGTCCTGCCACGGACCGCGTGATCGCTACCGACGCGGTAACGATTCCGAAAGATTTTCGGGGCATGAACGAGGCGTCCCTCCGCGTTCCGAGAGAGGAAGCCGTGAGCGCACCGTTCGCCGTCCCGTTCACGTTCTGGAAGAAACTGTCGTTGACATCGAAGCTCGCGGGCTTCGTGGGTCTGGTGCTCGTGCTCGTCGTCGCCGCGCTCACACTGGTGCAGCTCGGCGCGAAACGCGAAGCTCTCCTGGCTCACGAGCGCTCGGCGCTACGGGCCGCGCTGCGCGTGCTGGCGACCGATCTGGCGGCCCGGTTCGGCGAGTTCCGGTATCGAATCGACCCGGACGGCCTGCTCACCGAGGTCGTTTGGTCCGACATTCCCGAATTCGCCGATCATACACTCGTCGAGCACGTGACCCGGCAGGTCGGAATCGGCGCGGCGGTTCTGCGGTTCGACGCCGGCCGCAGCGCGTTCGTCGAGGTCACGGGCAGCATCTCGGATACGCGCGGTGAGCGGCTTTCCGGTTGGCCGATCGACGCCCGAGCGCCCGGATATCACCGTCTTTCGAGCGGTTCTCCCTACGAGGGCGAATCGAGTGTCGCCGGGGTCGACGGCCTCGGCACCTTCGTGCCGGTGCGCGACCGGACCGGCAGGATCATCGGCGCCCTGGTCGCGTTCGCCCCCGCCGGGCGGATCGACGCCGCGCTTCGTCAGACCCTGGCCAGCGCGGTGCTGTTGGGCCTTTGTGGCGTCCTGTTCGGAGTCGCGGGAGCGTGGATGGGGCTCAAAACCTTGCTCCGCCCGTTGCGGGCGGTCAACGCGGCGATGCGCGCCATCGCCGAGGGACGCTACGACACGGTGGTGCCGGCGACCGCCCTGAACGACGAAATCGGCGCGATCGCCCGTGATCTCGAACGGTTCCGTGACGCGCTCGCGCGCGCCGAAGCGGACCGGTCCCTGGGGGCCGAGCGCGATCGGGAGCAGCGGGTGAGCACCGAGGCGCGGCTGGCCACCCAATCCCGCGTGGTGCGGGAGCTCGAGGCGGCGTTGCAGCGGTTGGCCGAGGGCGATCTGCGCCAACCGATCGAAAGCCCTCCCGACGATCCCTTCCCGAAGGACTACGAGGCCTTGCGTCTGGCCTACAATACCGCCCTGTCCCGGCTCGCCCAGCTGATCGGCAAAATCGCGGACGTGGCCCTGGCCGTACGCGAGAGCACGGGGGAGATCGCCCAGGCGGCGAGCAATCTGTCCTCCCGTGCGGAAACGCAGGCGGCGACCCTGGAAGAGTCGTCGGCGGCCCTCAACGAGCTCACCGAGAGTGTGCGCCACACGGCGCAACGTGCCGCCGAGGCCGAAGAGGAGAGCCGGGCCAACGCGGCCGAGGCCCGTTCGGGCGAGCAGGTGGTGCGCGAGGCGATCACTGCCATGCAGGCGATCGAGCGGAGCGCCCAGCAGGTCCAGAAGATCATCGGCGCGATCGACGACATCGCCTTCCAGACCAACCTCCTGGCGCTCAACGCCGGGGTCGAGGCGGCCCGGGCCGGTGAGGCCGGTCGCGGCTTCGCGGTGGTGGCCTCGGAGGTGAGAGCGCTCGCCCAGCGGGCCTCGGAGAGCGCGCAGGAGATCAAGTCGCTGATCCTCGCCAGTGGCGAGCACGTGCGAACGGGCTCCGAGCTCGTGGCCCGGACCGGCGAGAGCTTGGAACGGATCGTCGCCAAGGCGGACAGGGTCTCGCAGCTCATGGCCGAGATCGCCCGCGCCGCGGCCGAGCAAGCCGCGGGGTTGGGCGAGGTCAACGCCGGTGTCGGCCAACTGGACCGCGTGACCCAGGAGAACGCAGCGGCCGCCGAGGAGACGACGGCTTCCGTCACGGCCCTCGAGCAGAAGGCCAAGGAGCTCGCCGACGAGCTCGCGGCCTTCCGGGTCGAACGGCCGGCCGGGCGTGAGCGGTACCACGAACCGGCGCCGGCGACGGTGCCGAGGAACGTCGCCGCGCCGGCGCACCTCGACGTCACGGTGCGGCCCATCGAGATCAAACCCTTGCCCAAGTCCGGGGCCGCATCGAAACCCAGGCTCGGCGAGTCGAAGAAGGCGTCCACTCTCTCGAACGCCTGGCACGAGTTTTCGTGAGGGCACGATCGGCCAGGGGATCTCCCGGTCGGGCAGGGGGGTCACCTGGCGGGGCGGGGGAGCGGTTCCGCGGCACGCAGGCCCGCGGTCGCATGGAGGGGGACCAGCGGGGAGGCTCACGGGCCGTTCGGCCCGATGGGTCGGCTCGCGCGAGCGCGACCGGCTGCACATACGGGCCAGTACCCACGGGCCGACACTCGCGCCGGGCCCGAGGGTGCACGGTGATGAGCCGTCCCCCGTTCGGTCGGGGGTACTGTCGGACTCACTCTCCCCGGCATCGTCGGACAGGTGCCGGTGGAACGCGGCCCCGAGCGGTTCGGCGACGACGGCCGTCGTTCGCCACGGGAGGCGAGTGGTGCGGGGAGCCGCAAAGCTCGGAGCGCGTCGCCGCGCGCGTTCGTCAGGGGCCGGCCGGGTCTTCGCACCCTGCCCCGGTGCTGGTTCCGACGGGGCTCACGAGGGCGCGCGGATCGAGGCGGATCGGGGGACATCTTCGGGAGCCCGACGGTCCGTCGAGCCGAGGCGGGACGGGACGCCGCCATGGCGGCCGAGAGGCGCTAGTCGACGAGGTCCGAGCCGAGGTGCCGACAAATTCGCCCCGCCGACCCGGTTCCTTCCGCTGAGTGCTTGATTTCGTGGTGGAGCCGAGCGGAGTCGAACCGCCGACCTCCTGAATGCCATTCAGGCGCTCTCCCAACTGAGCTACGGCCCCACGCGGTCGACGAGCGGCAGATAGGGGGATCGCCGCCCGCGCGCAAGAGGAAAACCGCTCAGCGACGATCCTCGTCCGGCTCGATGCCCTCCTCGAGCACCGTGCCCACCTCCTCCTCGTCGCCCAGATCCTCGGCGTCCTCGAGGATCACGTCCTCCTCGACCACCTCCTCGACGACCTCCTCGCCCTCCTCGAGCTCGCCCTCGGTCACGAGCTCGTCGAGCTCGCCCAGGCCCTCCTCGGCCACCTCCTCGACCTCGGCCGCGGCGATCTCGGGTTCGACCAGCGCCGCCCGGCCGGCGGTGCGCGCTCGCCGGGCCCGGCCCGCGGCCTCGACGTCGAACTCCGCCCCACAGGCCGGGCAGAGGATGGGCGAGCGCAACAGGTCGTAGAACTTGGCGCCGCAGGAAAGGCAGGTCCGCTTGGTGCCCCATTCGGGCTTGGCCACGACCGGATCTCCGAGAGGGGAAGGCGAAGAGAAGCGGAGCAGCGATTGCCATGCGGCCCGCGGCCTGTCAAAACCCCTTTTCGCCGCGCCGCGGGAAACGCGGCGGCGAAACCCTTGTTCTTGCCCACTCGGAGCCGTCGCGCGCATGGAGCTGCAAGCCTCCCCGCACGGGCCGCTTCGCGGCCGTGCCCGGCCGCCCGGTGACAAGTCGATCTCCCATCGAGCCTTGATGCTGGCCGCGCTGGCCGTGGGCGAAAGCCGGATCGAAGGGCTGCTCGAAGGCGAGGACGTGCTGGCCACGGCGCGGGCGCTCGCGGCGCTGGGGGTGCCCGTCAAGCGCCGCGACCCCGGGGCCTGGACGGTCCACGGCGTGGGCCCGAGCGGCCTGGCCGAGCCCGAGACCGTGCTCGATCTCGGCAACGCCGGGACCGCGGCCCGGTTGCTCATGGGCATCCTTGCCGGCCACCGCTTCACGAGCTTCCTGTCCGGCGACGCTTCACTGCGCCGCCGGCCGATGGCCCGGGTGGCCGAACCCTTGCGGGCCATGGGCGCCACGATCCTCGCCCGCGGCGGTGACCGGTTGCCGGCGGCGATCCACGGCCGCAGCGAGCTCGTGCCGCTGACCTGGCGCTCGCCGGTGGCCTCGGCTCAGGTCAAGTCGGCCATTCTCTTGGCCGGGCTGCACGCGCCGGGGGAGACCACGGTGGTCGAACCGCAGGCCTCGCGCGACCACACCGAGCGGATGCTCGCGGGCATGGGGGCGGTGCTGCGCCGCGAGCCGGCCGATGGCGGCGCCGTCGCGGTCACGATCGTGGGCCAACCCGAGCTCGCCCCGCAGAGCTTCACGGTGCCGGCCGACCCGTCCTCGGCGGCGTTCCCGGCGGTGGCCGCGGCCTGTCGGCCCGGCTCGCGGATCCGGCTCGAAGGGGTGGGCCTCAACCCCACCCGCACCGGGGCCTACGAGACGCTGCGCGAGATGGGGGCGCGGATCACCATCCACGATCGGCAGGTGGCGGGTGGCGAGGAGGTCGGCACGCTCGAGATCGAGGGCGGCGAGCTTCGGGCGGTCGACGTACCGGCTGGTCGCGCGCCCTCGATGATCGACGAATATCCCGTCCTGTTCGTGGCCGCCGCTCTCGCCCGCGGCCGCTCGCGGTTCCGCGGTTTGGGCGAACTGCGCGTCAAGGAGAGCGATCGGCTCGCGGTGATGGCCGAGGGCCTGGTGCGCTGCGGCGTGCGCTGCGAGATCGAGGGAGAGGATCTGTGGGTCGAGGGCGACGGCCGTCCGCCGGCCGGGGGGGCGCGGCTGGACGCCCGGCTCGACCACCGCATCGCCATGAGCTTCCTGGTCCTGGGTGGACTGGCCCGGGAGGCCGTCACGGTCGCCGGCGCGGAGACGATCGCCACGAGCTTTCCGGGCTTCGCCGAGCTCATGAACGGGCTCGGCGCGTGCATCGGTCCGGCCGGGGGCGAGCCCCCGGCCCCCGGCGCTCCGCTCGGGGTGGCGGCGTCGTGACCTGTGCGCTCGTCGTCGCGGTCGACGGTCCGGCCGCCTCGGGCAAGAGTACGCTCGCCCGCAAGCTGGCCCGTGCCCTGGGCCTGGCGTTCCTCGATACCGGGCTGCTCTACCGGGCGGTCGGCCGCCGGCTGCTCGAGGCCGGGGCCGATCCGAGCGACGAGCGGGCGGCCCTCGAGGCGGTCGCGGCGCTGCGCCCGGAGGAGGTCGACGCCGACCGGCTGGCCGGCGAGGAGATCGGCGAGGCGGCCTCGAAGGTCGCGGCGATCCCGGCGGTGCGTGCGGCGCTCCTGCCCTGGCAGCGGCGCTTCGCTTCCACCCCTCCCGGGGCGGTGCTAGCCGGTCGCGACGTCGGCACCGTGGTGTGCCCCGATGCAGCGCTCAAGATCTTCGTGACCGCCTCGCTCGAGGAGCGGGCGCGGCGGCGTTTCGAGGAGTTGCGGCGGCGCGGCCGGGCGCCTATCTTCGACCGCGTCCTCGACGAGCTGCGCGAGCGTGACCGGCGCGACACCGAGCGTGCGGTCGCGCCGCTTCGCATTGCCGACGACGCTTGGGTGCTGGATACCACCGAGCTCGACGCCGAGGCCGCCTTCGCGGTCGCCCTCAGCCGAGCCCAGGCGGTGGCGGCCCGGTGCGCGGCGGCCGGCCGACGGGACACGATGCCAACCCCTGACCCCGGCGGCCCTCGGCCGATCGGGCTTTCGGAGCCTCGATGATCGACGCCTCGGTCCAACCCGACACCAAGTCCGCGCGCGAGGAGTTCGCCGCCCTCCTCGACGAGCAGTTCGGCTCGTCCTCCCGCCTGGAAGGAACCGTGCTCCGCGGCACGGTCGTGGCGATCGACGGGGACGTCGCGGTGGTCGACGTCGGGCTCAAGTCGGAGGGCCGCATCCCCTTGAAGGAGTTCGCCCCACCCGGGCAGACCCCGGAGGTCCACGTGGGCGACGTGGTCGAGGTCTACGTCGAGCGCTACGAGAACCGCAGCGGCGAGATCGTGCTCTCGCGCGAGAAGGCGCGGCGCGAGGAGAGCTGGAACCGGCTCGAGCGGGCGTTCCACGAAGGTACCAAGGTCGAAGGCCAGATCTTCGGCCGGGTCAAGGGCGGCTTCGCCGTCGATCTCGGCGGGGCGGTGGCCTTCCTGCCGGGCAGCCAGGTGGACATCCGACCGGTGCGCGACATCGGCCCGCTGCTCAACAAGCCCGAGCCCTTCATGATCCTCAAGATGGACCGCAAGCGCGGCAACATCGTGGTCTCGCGCCGCGCGGTCCTGGAAGAGAGCCGCGCCGAGCAGCGCAACGAGCTACTGGCGAGCCTCAAGGAAGGCCAGGTCCTCGAAGGCGTGGTCAAGAACATCACCGATTACGGCGCCTTCGTCGATCTCGGCGGCCTCGACGGCCTGTTGCACGTGACCGACATCTCCTGGCGGCGGGTCAACCATCCGGCCGACGTCCTGCAGGTCGGTCAGACCGTGAAGGTGCAGGTGATCCGTTTCAACCGGGAGACCCAGCGCATCAGCCTCGGCATGAAGCAGCTGGAGGCCGACCCCTGGGAGGGCATCGAGCTCAAGTACCCCGTCAACACCAAGTTCAAGGGCCGGGTCACCAACATCACCGACTACGGCGCCTTCGTCGAGCTGGAGCCCGGGGTCGAGGGCCTGGTCCACGTCTCCGAGATGAGCTGGACCAAGAAGAACGTCCATCCGGGCAAGATCGTCTCGACCTCCCAGGAGGTCGAGGTCATGGTCCTCGAGGTCGACCCCGAGAAGCGGCGGATCTCCCTCGGCATCAAGCAGTGCCAGCCCAACCCCTGGGAAGTGTTCCTCGAGAAGCACCCGGTGGGCTCGGTGGTCGAGGGCGAGATCAAGAACATCACCGAGTTCGGGCTGTTCATCGGTCTCGAGAACGACATCGACGGCATGGTCCACCTGTCCGACCTGTCCTGGGACCAGCCCGGCGAGGAGGCGGTCAAGGCCTACAAGAAGGGCGACGTGGTCAAGGCCGTGGTACTCGACGTCGACGTCGAGAAGGAGCGTGTCAGCCTCGGCATCAAGCAGCTCACCCCCGATCCGTTCAAGGAGGCGATCGCCGGCCTCAAGAAGGGCGATCGCGTGACCTGCACGGTGCGGGAGATCACGCCCCTGGGCATCGAAGTGGAGACCACCACCGGCGCCCGCGGCTTCATCAGGAAGGCCGATCTGTCGCGCGATCGCGACGAGCAGCGGCCCGATCGCTTCGCGGTCGGCGAGAAGGTCGACGCCAAGGTCGTGAACGTCGACGCCCTCAATCGGCGTCTCGCGCTGTCGATCAAGGCGCTGGAAATCGAGGACGAGAAGCAGGCCATGGCCGAGTACGGCTCGACCGACAGCGGGGCGTCGCTGGGCGACATCCTGGGCGCCGCCATCCGCCAGAAGCAGGCCGAGGAGCAGGGCAAGTCGAGCTGAGCGCGGCCCGGGCCACGGCGGCCGGCGACCCGGCGCCGCGGCCCGCGCGCCTTGACGCCCGCAGCGGCCCTCTGGCACGGTCGCGACCAGGGGAGGGGCGGCCGCTCCCGCCGCGCACCGTTCGCGCCGGTGCTCGCCTCGGGGTCGCCGGCCGCAGGGACCATGCGCATGACCAAATCCGACCTCGTCAAACGCCTCGCCGCCGCCAACCCGCATCTCCTGCAGCGCGACGTCGAGCGGATCGTCAACACCGTCTTCGAACAGATCGCCGCCGCGCTGGAGCGCCGCGACCGGGTCGAGCTGCGCGGCTTCGGTGCCTTCTCGGTGCGCACCCGTGAGGCGCGGGTCGGCCGCAACCCACGGACCGGCCGCGAGGTCCGGGTACCCGAGAAGCTCGCCCCCTACTTCAAGACCGGCAAGGAGCTGCGCGAGCGGCTCAACGGCGCCTGACCGCGACACGCCCGGCTGGTCGAGGGAACCGACCCATGCTCAAGCTCCTGCGTACGCTCCTCGGCATCGTGGGCGTGGTGCTCGTGACGATGTTCGCGCTCGCCAACCGCGAAGCGGTCGAGGTCGATCTGCTCGCCTGGCCGGAGCGGGTCACGGTGCCGCTCTACAGCCTGTTCCTCGTGGGCCTGTTCGCCGGGGTCTTGTTGGGGGCGCTCGCCACCTGGCTCGGCGGCTGGCGGGCTCGCCGCGAGGGCCGGCTCGCCCGCCGGCGGCTCGCGGCCATCGAGGCCC
>FWPV01003467.1_pt1 | contig 18820 bp, 19 predicted proteins | sample 2228371 | NCBI WGS metagenome assembly FWPV01 (sample SAMEA103939776, study PRJEB20133) | metagenome
CAGCTCTTCCTGATGGGCGAGGCAGCCATGTGGCTGGGCGGCTCCTGGGATATCCCCTTCTTTGAGAGCGAAGCGCCGGACTTCGAGTGGAGCGTTTTCGGCATCCCCGCGCCGGAAGGTCAGGAGCAGCGTTATGTGACCTTCCATATGGATGCCGGGATGGGCCTCAACGCCGCCGCGCCTGACGACCACAAGGAAGCTGCCAAACTCTTCCTGGAGTGGATGACCACACCGGAATTCGCCACCCTGATGGGCGATACGCTGCCCGGCTTCTTCCCGATCTCCAACCACCCGATCGAGCTGAGCAACCCGCATGCCAATGCCTTCCTGGCCCTCAATGAAGGTGCGGGCCTGGATGTCCGCTGGGCGTGGGAGAAGCTGCTGGACGGCCAGCCCGATGGGTACACACTGATGCAGAACGGTGCCCTGGCCGTGATCGCCGGCACGATGACCCCGCAGGAAGCCGCTGATACGCTGCAGGAGGGCCTGGCCCAGTGGTTTGAGCCAGCCCAGAACTGCCCCGCCGGGATGTAGTTCCTCGCGTTGCATGTTACACTGGGGGCGATCCAGCGATCGCCCCCATCTTGTTTCGGGTACTGCCAGCTAGCGACAGGAGTCGCCTATGGCCAACACAGTGCTTGCCCCGGCCCGTGCCAGGGAACAGGTCGGGATCACCCGCTGGGATGTTCAGCGGCGACGAATCTGGGTTCTGTTCCTGATTCCGGCCCTGCTGATCTACACCATCTTCATGGCCTTCCCGCTGTTCAACTCCATGCGTCTGAGTTTCTACCAGGGCCAGGGCCTGACACCCGATCGTTATGTCGGCTTTGAGAATTACGTCACCCTGTTCACCAATCCGCTGTGGCGCGACCGCTTCTTCAATGCTGTCGGCAACACCTTTGTCTTCTTTGCCATCCACATGCTCGTCCAGAATACACTGGGATTGCTGTTCGCCACGCTGCTGAGCAACACACGGCTGTTTGGTCGCAACTTCTACCGGGCGATCATCTTCACCCCGGCGACCATGTCCGTGCTGGTGACCGGCTTCCTGTGGACACTGATCCTCAACCCGCGCTGGGGGATGCTCAACCAGGTCCTGGAATGGATCGGGCTGGGGGCGCTGGCCCGCCCCTGGCTGGGCGATCCTAACCTGGCCTTGCCGGTGATCTCCATGGTCTCGTCCTGGCAGTGGGTGGGCCTGCCAACGATGATGTTCCTGGCCGGACTGCTGACCATCTCCGATGAACTGAGCGAAGCGGCCCTGGTCGATGGGGCCAATGCCTGGCAGATCTTCTGGCGGATCAAGCTCCCCCTGCTGCGCCCCACGATCGGTATCGTTTCCGTCCTGACGTTCATCGGCAACTTCAACGCCTTCGACGTGATCTTCGCCATGGCCGGGGCGCGTGGTGAACCGGCCTACGCCAGCGATCTGCTGGCGACCTTCTTCTACCGTACGGCCATCGCCGGGGAACACCCGGTCGCCCAGCCTAATATGGGCCTCGGCGCGGCAGTAGCCACCTGCACCTTCCTGATCCTGCTGACCGGGGTGACGCTGTGGCTGCGCTTTGGCCGTGGCGGGGAAGAAACCCTGGCGGGCTAGGAGGCAGTCACCATGACCCGACGCTTTTCCCCTGGCATGATCGTCACCCACCTGATCCTGATCGGCTGGTCGCTGATCGTGCTCATCCCTGTCTGGACAATGCTGATCAACTCGATCAAGCCCAAGCGGGAGATCTTCCGCAACCCGTTCGGCCTGCCTTCGGAGATCACGCTGGATGGCTACAGTAACGCCTGGACAGCCGGACGCTTTGACCTGTACTTCCGCAACAGCATCATCGTCAGTATTGTCTCTCTGCTGCTGATCCTGCTGCTCGGCTCGCTGGCGGCCTATGCGCTGGCCAACTGGCGGTCACGTCTGTCCAATATCCTGTACATCTACTTCATCGCCGGACTGATGATCCCGATCCGGCTGGGCACGATCAACCTGTTCCAGATCATTCAGGGCCTGGGGCTAACGGACAACCTGCTGGGCCTGATCCCGGTCTATGTCGCCATGGGGATGCCAATTGCAACGTTTGTCCTGACCAGCTTTATCCGCTCGGTGCCCGCCGAGTTGAGCGACGCAGCGCGCATTGACGGAGCCAGCGAGTGGCGGGTCTACCGCTCGGTGATCCTGCCGCTGATCCGTCCGGCGCTGGCAACCGTGACCATCTTCAACCTGCTGCCGATCTGGAATGACCTGTGGTTCCCGCTGATCTTCATCCGCAACCAGGAGGCCCGCACGGTCACCCTGGGCGTATCGCTGCTCTTCGGGCAGTATCAGACGGACTGGACGCGGGCGCTGGCCGCCCTGTCGATGGCCGCCGTGCCGGTGCTGGTGGCCTACCTGCTGATGTCCAGCCAGTTCATCAAAGGGCTGACAGCCGGCGCGATCAAGGGCTAGAGTGCAGTAAAGAACGAGCGTAAGGAGCGACCATGAACGGCAAAGAACGCCTCGCGCGGGCCATGCGCTTCCAGATACCGGATCGCGTCCCGGTCATGTGTCAGCTGGCGCTGGGGCATTACTTCCTCAACCTGCGCGACCGGCTCAGGCCGCACGAGATCTGGTTCACCAGCGAGGGCTTCGCCGAGGCGCTGTTGACGCTCCGCGAGCGCTATCGCTTCGACGGCATCCTGATCAACATCCCCGGTCGCGACCCCGACTGGCGGCGTGACGTGCGCTCCATTGAGGAGACCGAGCGCGGCGAGATCGTCACCTGGAAGGACGGCCTGCGCGTCCTGCTGCCCTGGGATGATAACGCCCTGCTGGAGCCAGACGATCCAGCGAAGGCCCCCCATCCCGATTTCATGACCTTCGACCCTGACCGCGATCTGGAGCGCGTTGACGAGTTTCCGCGTTACACCTGGGGCGTCTACCACACGCCGCACCTGCCCGGCAAAGCGCCCGGCCTGCTCCGCCAGCCGCCGGCGTACTTCAACCGCACGATCCGGCTGGTGCGGGCCGCCGTCGGCGAGACGGTCTCGATTCACGGCGAAGTCTTCTCCCCCTTCACCCACCTGATGGAGCTGTTCGGCTACCAGAATGCACTGATGCTGCTGATTATGGACGCCGGGCGGGCTACAGCCCTCCTGGAACGGCTGGCGGAAGCCAGCATTGCCTGGGGGCTGGCTCAGGCTGCCGAGGGCGTGGACGCCGTGCTGATCTCGTCGGCCTTCGCTGGCGGGGGCTTTATTTCGCCGGAGATGTACCGCCAGTTCGTCGTGCCTGCGGAGCGCAAAGTGGTGGATGGCATCCATGCCGTGTATCCCGACCTGCCCGTATACACCCACACCTGCGGCAAGCTGGACGACCGCCTGGAGTTGATGCTGGAGACGCACACGCAGGGCGTGGACACGCTCGATCCGCCGCCGCTGGGCAACACCACGCTGGCTGACGCCAAGCGGCGGATCGGAAATCGGGTCTTCATCAAGGGCAACATGAACGCGGTGGAGATTCTGACGGACGACCGCGAGCGGATGTTCCAGCGGGCGCGGGAGGCGCTAGAAGTTGGCAAGCCAGGCGGCGGGTACATCCTGAGCACGGCCTGCTCGGTTGCGCCGCATGTCGAACCGTGGAAGCTGGAGATGCTGGTTGATATCGCCGAGGAATATGGGCGGTACTGACGGCGGGCTTCAGCATCGGGATTGTAAAATGTGACAAGAGTCGCCCCGGCCTGCGAAGGATATGCATGGCCACAGGATGCCTTTCGGTGCTACATAAGGGGCTTTGAGCCGCCGGGTTACATAGAGACCCTGCAGAACCTATGACGCATGACCGATAACACACCCTCCATGCCACTCCCGACCCACCGCGTCATCCTGCTGCCTTCCGGGCGGCGCGGTGATGTGCCGCATGGCACGACCGTGCTGGCGGCAGCAGCTGCGCTTGGCGTCGAGATCGAGTCGATCTGCGGCGGGCGGCAGACTTGCGGCAAGTGCCTGGTCGCCCTGGAGCGCGGGACCTTCCCCCGCCATGGCATCACCTCCGCCGATGACCACCTCTCCCCGCCGGACGAGGCCGAGATCGCTTATGCCCGTAAGCATGGCATCAACCTCAGCGAACGGCGGATGGCCTGCGCGGCGCGTATCCTGGGCGATGTGCTGATCAGCGTCCCGGAGGAAAGCCAGGCCCGCAAGCAGGTCATCCGCAAAGCCGCCAGCAACCTGACCATTGAAGTTACCCCTGCCGTGCGGCTGTATTACGTGGAGGTCGAACCGGCGGCGCTGGGCGGCCCGGCGGACTGGCAGCGCCTGCAGGTCGCCCTGGCGGAGCAATGGGGGCTGCACGATCTGACGATTGACCCGGTTGTCCTGCGCCTGCTGCAACGCGCCCTGCGCGAAGGTGACTGGAAAGTCACCGTCACCGTCTGGCAGGGGCAGGAGGTGATCCGCGTCGCCCCCGGCTACGATGATGGCCTGTACGGGCTGGCCGTCGATGTCGGCACGACAACCGTCGCTGCCTACCTGTGCGATCTGCGCACAGGGGCGGTGCTGGCGACCGAAGCCATGATGAACCCGCAGGTGCGCTACGGCGAAGACCTGATGAGCCGCGTTTCCTACGGCATGACCGAGCCAGGGGGCGTCTCCCGCATGCACCGGGCGATCATCAAGGCGCTCAACGATCTGGCGGCGCAGACCGCGGCCACTGCCGGGATTGCCCCGGATGCCATCACCGACACTGTGCTGGTCGGCAACACCGTGATGCATCACCTGCTGCTGGGCATCGACCCGACTTACCTGGGCGCGGTTCCCTTCGCCCTGGCCACCCACGACGCGGTAGACGTCAAAGCCCGCGACCTGGGGCTGACCGCCCTGCATCCGGGTGCGATGGTGCACGTCCTGCCCTGCATCGCCGGGTATGTCGGTGCGGATAATGTCGGCGTCCTGCTGGCGGAGCAGCCCGCTCTGGACGATGCGATCACGCTGGTCGTGGACATTGGCACCAATGCCGAGATTCTGCTCGGCAACCGCGAGCGCCTCCTCTCCGCTTCCAGTCCGACCGGCCCGGCCTTTGAAGGCGCCCACATCAAGCACGGCCAGCGGGCCGCGCCGGGGGCGATCGAGCGCGTGCGGATCGACCCGGCGACCGGGGCTGTGCGCTACCGGGTCATCGGCGACGAGCGCTGGAGCGATGCGCTGGGCGAGGGCGAGTCTCTGCGGCCCACCGGCATCTGCGGCTCCGGCATCATTGAGGTGGTGGCCGAGCTGTTCCTGGCCGGGCTGATCGATCGCACCGGGCGCTTTACGCCGGATGCGGCGGAGCGTTGCCCTGCCGTGCGCTGGCATGGCAACCTGGGCGAACTGACGCTGGCCAGCGCAGCGGAGAGCGCCACCGGCCAGCCTGTTGTCGTCACCCAGAAGGACATCCGGGCCATTCAGCTGGCCAAAGGCGCGCTTTACGCCGGGACGCGCATGCTTATGGATCGCCTGGGCGTCGCGCGTGTCGACCGCATCCGGCTGGCGGGCGCGTTTGGCAGCTACATCGATCCCTACCACGCCATGGTGATCGGGATGCTGCCCGACTGCGACCTGGAACACGTCACAGCGGTAGGCAACGCCGCCGGAGATGGCGCGCGCCTGGCCCTGTTGAACGTTGAACAGCGGGCGCTGGCCCGCCGGGCTGCCCGGCAGGTCGAGTATGTGGAAACGGGCGGCACGCCCATCTTCCAGGAACGCTTCGTGGAGGCCATGACCCTCCCTCACGCTCATGATCCGTTCCCCCGGCTGGCCGCCATCCTGCCGCCGGGCGCCGCCAACCGTTAGCCAAGATCGTCAGCACGGAGAAAACACCATGAAGACCACCCTGCAGAACCTCCTGGCCGCCGGAAAACCCATCATCGCTGATGGCGCGATGGGCACCATGCTTTTCAGCCTGGGACTGGCTCAGGGACACGCCCCGGAACTGTGGAATGTTGAGCAGCCGGATAAGGTGCGCAGCGTCTACCAGGGCTATATTGAAGCCGGGGCGCAGATCATCCTGACCAACAGTTTTGGCGGCTCCCGCCTCCGGCTGGAGTTGCACGGCCTGGGCGACCGCGCCGCCGAACTATGCCGCGCTGCCGCCATGCTGGCCCGCCAGGAAGCCGACGCCGCCCCACAACCGGTGGTCGTCGCCGGTTCGATCGGCCCGACCGGGCAAATGCTGGAGCCGTACGGCCTCCTGAGCATGGCTGAGGCTACCGCCGCCTTTGCGGAGCAGGCCCGCGCTCTGGTGGAAGGCGGCGTGGACGTCCTGTGGATCGAGACCATGGCCGACCTGAACGAGGTGCGGGCCGCCGTTCAGGGGTGCCGGGAGGCTGCGCCGGGTGTCCCTTACGTCACAACCATGACCTTCGACTCCAATGGCCGCACCATGATGGGCGTCACACCGGAGCAGGCCGTCGCCGAACTGAGCGCGCTGGGGCCACTGGCGCTGGGCGGCAACTGTGGTCGCGGCCCCGACGAACTGGAGACCGTCCTGCACAAGATGCGCGCCGTCAACCCGGATGTTATCCTGGTCGCCAAGGCTAACGCCGGTCTGCCCCGTCTGGAAGGCGGCGCGGCGGTCTACGACGCCACACCGGAGGTGATGGCCGATTTCGCCCTGCGCCTGCAGGCCGCCGGCGCGACCATCGTCGGCGCCTGCTGCGGTAGCACCCCGGCCCATATCCGGGCCATCGCCGGGCGCCTGCGCGGTGAATGAGGCCGCTGATCATCATGAAAGCGAGATGAGCTATTCCATGCGCGCCACCAAAATTGTCGCCACCCTCGGCCCGGCGGTTGACTCCTACGAGTCGATCGTCCGGCTGATTCAGGCCGGGATGAACGTCGCCCGCGTCAACTTTTCGCACGGCGATCATGCGGAGCATGCCCGGCGCATCGCGCTTGTCCGGCAGGCTGCCGCTGAACTGGACAGGCCCGTCGCCATCCTGCAGGACCTGGCCGGCCCCAAGATACGCACCGGCGAGCATCTCAACGACGAACCAGTCGTCCTGAAGGGAGGCCAGCAATTCATCCTGACCATCGAGGATGTGCCCGGCACAAGCGAGCGGGTCAGCACCACCTACAAAGCCCTGCCGCAGGATGTCCATCCTCAGGACCGTATCCTGCTCTCCGATGGCCGGATCGCCCTGGAAGTGGTGGAGAAAACGGCCACCGACGTGATCTGCCGGGTATGCAACGGCGGCGTGCTCCGCCCCAAGCAGGGTATCAACCTGCCCGGCGTGAACATCAGCGCGCCCAGCGTGACCCGCAAGGATATCGCCGACCTGGAGTTTGGCCTGGCCCAGGATGTGGACTACGTAGCGATCTCCTTCGTGCGCCGCGCCAGCGACATCGAGCAGGTCAAGAAGCTGATCGCCGGCTCCGGGCGTAACGTGCCTGTCATCGCCAAGATCGAACGGCCGGAGGCTCTGGCTGTACTCAACGACATCCTGGACGTGGCCGACGGCGTGATGGTCGCTCGCGGCGACCTGGGGGTGGAAATCCCGCTGGAACAGGTGCCGCTGATCCAGAAGCATATCATCGCCGCGGCCAACCGCCGTGCTGTGCCGGTCATCACAGCCACCCAGATGCTCGAAACGATGATCAGCGCACCCTCCCCCACCCGCGCCGAAGTCAGCGACATTGCCAACGCCATCCTGGACGGCAGCGACGCTGTGATGCTCAGCGGGGAGACCTCGATCGGGCAGTACCCGATCGAGGCAGTCCAGACAATGGCCGCCATCGCCGCAACGGTTGAGACCAGCGGTAAGCTGCCCCCGCATACCCACACCGACTCGCTGGACTGGGTGCTGCACGAAGTGCAGACCATCCCGCAGGCCATCGGGACAGCTGTTAGCGCCATCACCAAAGCCCTGGCTGTCGATGCGATCTGGGTCTTCACCCAGTCCGGGCAGACCGCGCGTCAGGTTTCCCATTACCGGCCAGCCGTGCCGATTATCGCCCTGACGCCTTACGAGCACGTCTACCGCCGCCTGGCCCTGCTGTGGGGCGTGCAGCCGCTGAAATCCGACTACTACGAGGATGACCGCGAGTTCTGGCAGCAGATCATCCCGACTGTCGTTCAGAGCGGCTACGCCAGGCCCGGCGACACGGTCGTGATCACCGGCGGGCATCCCTTCAACCAGCACGGCCCGACCAACTTCCTCAAGATCATGCAGATCGAGGAGAAAAAATAAGCCCCGGAGCGCCCCTCTGCAGCCTCCGCTGGCGGAGGGTGGCTGCCCCGGCGTGTACCCATCAGCGAGGGCTGAGGGGGGTGCTCCATGCTTCTGGTTGCGGGGCAACGAATCTCTGCTAAAATCAATAAACAAGACCGGGATGTTCTAAATTACCAGACACGAGACCCTGCCTCATGCCCCTCATCGACTCGTTTGGCCGCCGCATCAACTACCTGCGGGTTTCGGTCATCGACCGCTGCAACCTGCGCTGCCACTTCTGCATGCCGCTGCAGGGGCTGGAATTTCACGCGCCCCATGAACTGCTCTCCTTCGAGGAGATCATCCTGACCCTGCAGGTCGCCAGCCGCCTGGGCATCGACCGCATCCGTCTGACCGGCGGGGAACCGCTGCTGCGCCCTAACCTGCCGGAGCTGATCGGGCGCATCAAGCATGAGACCGGCATCCGCCAGGTGGCCATGACCACCAATGCCATGCTGCTGACCCGGTACGCCGAGGCGCTGGTCGCCAGCGGTCTGGACTGGATCAACGTCAGTCTGGAATCACTCCAGCCGGAACGGTACCACGCCATCACGCGCTTCGGCCTTCTGGAAACGGTGTGGGAGGGTATCCGGCGCATCGCCGCCGCCGGGCTGCCGACGATCAAGATCAATGCCCTGATCATGAAGGACATCAATGACGATGAGTTCGACGCCTGGCTGGAGCTGATCCGCGAGCATGATCTGATCGTGCGCTTTCTGGAAGTCATGCCCATCGGCGAGATCAACCACAACGGTGGGATGACCCGCTTTGTCGACCTGAGCGAGGTGCGCCAGCGTCTGATCGCCACGCATGGCCTGCAGCCGGCGACCGTGGCTCATGGCAACGGCCCTGCCCGGTACTGGACGGTGCCCGGCGCCAGGGGCAAGATCGGCTTCATCACCCCGATCTCGGACTCTTACTGTAAGGACTGCAACCGCTTCCGCCTGACGGCTGTCGGCGATTTGCGCCCATGCCTGGCCTATGATACTCATGTCGCGCTTGGCCCGGCTATCCGGGCAGGCGATACAGCGGCTATTGAGGAAGGATTCCGGGAAGCAGCTCGCATCAAGCCCGCCGGCCACCAGTGGAAGATCGGGCAGAAGACGGCAACCGGTATGTCCAGCCTGGGAGGGTGACCCCTGATGCACATCCGCGTGACGTTCTATGGCCGCCTGAAGCAGGACGCCGGGACGCGCCAGATGACGCTGGAACTGCCCGGTGACCGCGCAACCGTCCGCGAGGCCGTCGAGGCTGCCCTGCAGCGCTACCCGGCTCTGGCCGATCAGCGGGATACCCTCGCCTATTCGGTCGGCGCAGCGCTGGCTAACCCCGACACGCCAGTTCATGACGGCGATGAGATCGGCTTCCTGCCGCCGGTCAGTGGCGGCTGACAGGGAGGAAAGCGCATGACCATACGGGTAACAGAGGCACCGCTCGATCTGGCCCCCTTGCTGGCAGAGACCGATGACGATGCCTGCGGGGCGCTGGTCATCTTCAGCGGTACCGTCCGCAACACCAACGATGGCCGCCCGGTCAGTGGCATGACCTACGATGCCCATGTCGCGCTGGCTGAGCGCGTGCTGGCCGAGATCGAATCGGAGGCGCGTACCCGCTTTGGCGTCCGTCACTGCCGGATTGTCCATCGCACCGGCACGCTGGCCCTTGGCGAAGTCAGCGTCTATGTGGTCGTGCGTGCCGCACACCGCGGGGAAGCCTTCGAAGCGGCCCGCTACGCCATCGACCAGGTCAAGGCACGCGCCCCGATCTGGAAGGAAGAGCATTATACCGATGGCGCCAGCCGCTATCTGGATGGCACACCGTTACGCGCCCCGGCACCGCGATTGGAGGCTGATGGCCGGTGAAAGATATTTCCGCCAAAGAAGAAACCCTGCGCGAGGCCGTCGCCGAGATCACCATCGACATGCCGCCGGAGCTGGTGACGCTCCTGCGCGAGCGCCGCGCGGAGAAAGGCGACGCCCTGGAACTGGCCCGCGCCGCCGCCGCGCTGGCCGCCAAGAAGACCTGGGAGCTGATCCCCTTCTGCCACCCTATCCCGCTGACGTATGTCGGCGTGGACTATGAGTTTGCCGCTACCAGCGTGCGGATCATCACCACCGTACGCACCAGGGCAGGCACCGGTGTGGAAATGGAGGCGCTCACCGCTGGCAGTCTGGCCGCCCTGACCCTCTATGACATGCTCAAGATGTACAGCCAGCGGATGACCATCCGCGATCAGCGTCTGCTCTCCAAATCCGGCGGCAAAAGCGGCGACTACCGCGCCAATACCTGAAGCTATCCGCAGCACCTCCGGGCTATGCCATTGCAGCGCCCCTTCCCCGGTTGGAGAAGGGGCGCTACAGATCATCTGGTGGCTGCTCAGCTGAGGAACGCGACTGTGATGGTGTAGTGGATGGTGTAGCAGCCATCCGGGCAGGTGCTGCGCTCGCTATGCGCGCCCGCGCCCCAGGAGGCAGCCGACGTGTAGCGGCGCGAGACAGTCCCCATGTCGTCGTGATCATCGAAGGTGGGGAAGCCCGGCGCGTCTTCGTCCGTGCCTTTGACAAAGATCGTCAGGTCGGTGCCTTCGGTGAGCGTCAGCGTGAAGGTGCGGTTGATCGTCACCGTATCGCCGCTGTTCACACTGCGCGTGCCGCTGCTGGGGAAGCGACCGGTTTGCCCGCCAACCACGAAGTCCAGCCATAACTCGCCATCGGCCAGAGGATCGGCGTCGTCATGGACAGTGACACTGGTGAAAGTGACGGTGACCCGCGCCTGACGCGGTGGGGCCGGCTGGACCGTGACCTGGCGCGTGACGCTGTTGTTGGCTTCGTTGCTCTCCGGCACCCGGTCGAAAGGATCGACGATCGCCACCGTGTCGAACGTACCGGCGCTGGTATAGGCGAAATCGAAGGTGAAGGACTGCGTCGCGCCGGGATCAAGCTGGCTGACAGTGCGGGTGATGGCCGTAGCGGTATCCGTGGCGCGTGGGCGCCATTGCACGGCGAAGTTCCGCGCCGCCGTTTGCCCCGCATTCTGGATGGTGATGGTTGCCCGCGCGTTATTGCGCTCCACCGGCGAGGCCGGGCTGATGGTGAAGGCGGTGATGCGCAATTCCGCCGGGGTGGGGACAGGTGTTGGCCGCAGCACGCGCACGACGGCGGTCAGCGGGTCGCGCCCGGTGTAGCGCAGCACCAGGTCGGTGCTACCGTCAGGCGCGTCCAGGCCGGCGACATTCAGCACGACCTGCTCGTTGCTGGCAGCATTCACGCTCACGCTCCGGCCACCGATGGTGGCCGTGGGGCGCTCATTGTTCGGAGTCAGGCTACTGCCCCAGACCTGCACTTCCCGCGTGCTTCCCAGCACGATTGTTTCCGGGAAAACTTCCAGGATGCGCGGCTGCAACGTGATCTTCTCCAGCCGTTCGCGCAGGCCCAGACCGGTGGTGGTCATGACGAAGGCGCGCGCCTGTGGCACGAGCACAATCGCGCCAAAGACCACCACGTACAGCGCCATAAAGAGCAGGGCCAGCACGCGGCTGAGTCCTCCCTGGGGCAGCCGACGGGTGAAAAGCAGCCAGACAAAGACCAGCAGGCCGATGCCCAGCAGCACCAGCGCCACGATCAGGATGGCGTTGTAGAAAGCGCGATCCAGGACAAAGGCGGCTGTTTCCCCACCAACGATGATGACCTCCTCCAGGTCGCGGCGCAGTTCATCAGCGACACGACGGGCCTGCAGGCTGGCCTGCCGGATGACCTCCTGCGCTTCCGCGCTAACCAGCCGGATATCCTCCTGAATCTTCTCGTGCACCCCCTCCATCAGGGATTGCAGTTCCAGCAGTTTGTTGCGGGTGGCTGCATCCAGGCTGTTGAGGGTGATATTGAGGTTATCCTGATAAGCGCGTTGCAGGTCAGCCATGATCTGAGCCAGATCGCCCCGCAGTTGTTCCAGCGTAGTCCGGACCTCCTCGCCGGCAATACGGATCGCTTCCTGAATTTCGCGGATGGTGTTGGCTCCCAGGCTCAGAAAATCCGATAGAGTCTCAAGCACACCGGCATGGGCGGGAAATGCGCCGGTCAGGAGCGGGGCCAGCAGAGCTGCCACCAGCAGCAGGCGCAGGACGGTAACGGGGGCTACGATGGACGAACGCCTTGTGTAGAGCATACGCTTTCCCTGTTCGCTACAAGAATCGGGCATTTGTAAGACAAAATGCAATAGCTGCATAGTCTCACTGTAGGTGGACTTAGCACCCGTGTCAACCCAACCGTTGGTCCGGGGGTGGCATCGATGCTGGCTTGCCCGATCCCCGGCTATCTACCGCCCTCATTTCTTCGATTGCGCAATTTCATCACTGATGCGGTAACATAGACCCCTGCCTGGATACTGGGAAACTCTGCAAAGCGTGATTAACGGAGCATGCAATGAACCCCGTGGAACTTCCTGTTCTGACGACCCTGGCCGCTGTGGAAGCGGAATTGAAAGCGCCGGTTCCTGTGCTGTTACTGGTCTGGCACGATCGCCCGCCGCGCCGCGATGCTGAGATCGCCCTGAAGGATGCGGCGGACAAGCACGGGCAGCGGATGCGCGCCTTCATCGTCGACGCCCGCCATGATCCTGCCCTGGTGGAGCGCTTCAGCCTGGGCCAGCACCCGATCCTGGTCGGCTGGTACGCGGGCGAGGAGCGCATCCGCCGCAACCGCCCCTGGAACACTGACGTGATCGGCATCGTTGAGCAGATGCTGGCCCTGGTACCCGTCCCCGCTGGAGCGGAAGAACAGCCCGCCCCTCCCAATGCGGCCAACGATAAGCCCATCCACGTCACCGCGGAGACGTTCGTGGAGAAGGTACTCAAAAGCCCGATCCCGGTTATCGTCGATTTCTGGGCGGACTGGTGCCAGCCCTGCAAGATGGTTGCTCCCATCCTGGACAGGCTGGCCAGGGAGTTCGCTGGCAAGGTGCGCATCGCCAAGGTGGATGTCGACGCCAACCCGGAACTGGCCGGTCAGTTCAATATCCGCAGCATCCCAACACTGATGTTCATCAAGAACGGCAAAATCCTGGGACAATCTGCTGGCGCTGCGCCGGAAGCCGCGTTGCGCGATGTGATCCAGCAGTTGATCGCGCTGCAGGTGTAGATCGCTCAGCCTGCCCAGGAGTCCCGTGTTGTGAGCCATCCCCACCCCCAAACGCCCGGCCCCGCCCCGCTGGCCGCCAGCCGCGGCGAGCCGAGTTACGTCTGGCGTGCCGGTCAGGAGCGGCGGCTGGCCCTGATCAACCGTTACGCTCCGCTGGCCGGGAAGCGCGTGCTGGAGGTCGGCTGCGGGCTGGGCGCGTACACCGCCCAGTACCGCCGCTTTACACCGGATGTGGAAGCCTTCGACGTGGAGTTTGCCCGCGTGGCCCAGGCGCGGATCGCCACGCCACACGCCCTGATCGCGGCGGGTGAAGCCATGCCCTATGCGGCGAACACCTTCGACGTGGTGATCGCCAATGAGGTGATCGAGCACGTGACGGATGACCGGGCGACGGTGGCCGAGATGGTGCGCGTCTGCCGTCCCGGTGGGCGGATCGTCATCTTCTGCCCCAACCGCTGGTACCCGGTCGAGCAGCACGGGCACTACTGGCGCGGGCAGTACCACTTTGGCAACACGCCACTGATCAACTACCTGCCCGATCGCTGGCGCAATCGCCTGGCCCCTCACGTGCGGACGTACACCCGGCGTACCCTGCTGCGCCTGCTGGAGGGCCAGCCGGTGCGCATCGTGCATCACACGCGCATCTTCGGCGGCTACGACAACATCATCGCCCGCACCGGCGCAGCTGGCCGCCTGCTGCGTGCCGTACTTTACGCGCTGGAAAAGACCCCTCTGCGCGTGCTGGGGTTGAGCCATCTGCTGGTGGTGGAAAAACGCTGAGCCGCCGCAAAAGCCAGGCGGCGGAGAAGCCGGTTTGAGGGGGGACAAGATCGACCGGGGGCGCAGCACAGGCGCCCCCGGAGACGTCAGAAGTCAACAGGGATCGGCGCGTAACCCATGCGCCTCCGGCCCGTGTTCATTTGCCGGTCGCACGTTTGAGCAGATCGAACCAGAACGGCGCGCCCTGCATCACGGCAACCGTCGTCAGAATCAGGCCACCGATCTTCTCCAGCCAGATTTGCAGCCAGTATGGGCTGTTGCCCGGCACGAAGTTCCACAGGTTACGCGAATCGCGCAGCGGGTCAAGCATCGCCAGTGGCTGATCGCTGGCATCCACCGCGTCCACCACCCACCCGATCGGCAGCCGCAACTCCAGGAACTGGCTCATCGTCTGCCGGGCAGTGATAAAGGACTGCTCAATGGTCCCAGGCTCAGTGGCAGTCAGATCGGTCTCGGTCAGTGTAGCATCTGCCGCGGCGACCGTCGCCTGGCGCAGCACCGGATCGTTCCACAGGGCGCGGCCCAGGGCCAGCGTGTCAACATTCAGCAGGACAGCCAGCAACGCCCCGACCACCAGCGAGAAGAACTGCATCCGGCGTCTGTACAACTCGCTCATCCGGTTGAGGGTGGTGTTGAACCAGTCGATCAACTTGGCCTTGGCGTCCGGCAGGGAACGCGCTGTTGCCAGCACCTGTTCCAGTCGCCGGCGGAGGGTCGGGTCGCTGATCGGCTCCAGCAGGCGGTCAACCAGAGCGCTGTTGTGCAGTTGCTCCAGATACTCCAGCGCTTCGCCACTACCTGCCAGAATATCCACCAGCACCTCAGCCAGCTTATCGGCGGTGATGTTCTTGACCATATCCCCCTGCATCACAGCCTGGAGGGCCGGATGCGCCAGGACACGGGCGCGGATCTGCGGATCGCTGATCAGCCGCCCCAGTTCGACGGTGAAGTACTCCCCGCGCACATCCAGCAGGTTCTTGATGATGTTATTGATCTGGGAGACGAGCAGGCTCAGCAACATGTAAACCAGGATCAGCCCGACGCCTACCTCAATGATTGACGATCCCATACCCCCTCCATTTTCGTGGCCGGGATACCGACAGCCACTGGCCAGTGTAGGATCGGCCCGGCGAAAAGTCAATCACCCCTCCGACGGATTCCGCCTCCGGAACGAATCTGCTACAATCAGGCCGGTACCGTGCAGGAGAACCCGCCTGATGCCCATCATCCCCGGTGTGCCCGTCTACCAGCATGAGCCGGATTCCGGCAACCTGGCCTTTCTGGCCGCCCAGGCTGCGCTGAGCGCCATCGGTGTGACCCGCAGCGTGGCGCAACTGGCCGGAGCCAGCGGCGACGCCTTCAAGTTCGTCTACGACAACGCGCCGATCCGCGAGCCGCTGCGCGATCTGCGCCCGGTCGATACCCTGGCGCGGGCCTTCGCCGCCTGCGGGCTGCATGCCGAATGGGTGCCGGAAGCCACGCTGGATCACGTACGCGGACAGGTGGAAGCTCAGGCGGCTGTCGGTCGCCCGGTACTGACCAGCGGTCTGCCGAATCAGGGGACGGCCTGCATCCTGCTGGTAGGCTACGACGAGGTTTCCGATACGCTGGCCTATCGCGCGGCAGCATCCCGTCCCACGCCGAACGCTCCCTACGCCACCCTGCCCCTGGACGAGGGCGTTCACTGGGATGGCCCGCTGACTGGCCCGCCGCACTGGGCTGACTTCCCCTTGCTGGTCATCCGCGGGCCACTCTACGACCCGCCGGACGAGCAAGCGCAACGCCGGGCCGCCCTGCAGGCTGCTCTTGAGGCGCTCACCGGAGACCCGATCCCCTACCCGGCTCATCCCGGCGCGGCCCGCCATGCTGCCCTGCCGCTGGCAGGGCGCGCTGCCCGGCAGGGTCTGGCTGCGCTGACATTGCTGGCAGCGGACCTCACAGAGAGCGACCTGAGCGACGGAGCGACCCTCTGGCGCATGGATGCCCAGCTTCGCCAGCTGGCCTGGGATCGCAATCTGGCTGTGCTCTACCTGGAATCGTGGGCAGGCGGTGCTCCCGCTGATCTGATCGCCCGCTACCGGACGATCGCCCACACCGCCCGGACATTGCTCTCGCGGCTATGGGAGCGTCGCAGCGCTACCATGTACAGCCCGGATGAACTCCGAACCTTTATCGCTGGCAGTGCGGCCTGTGTGTACGCCCTGCCGGACGATCCCAAAATCCAGGCTGACCTGGTGCACCACGGACCGGGGCAGGTGGTGACACTACCGCGCGGCGCGGCCCTGATCATCCAGACGGCTGAACGACGGACGAGCGCGGCGCGGCTGGCCGAACGCCTGCTGGCCCTGGAACAGGGTGGCATTCCACTGCTCAAACAGGCCCTGAGCGCGCTATAATCAAAATGCCACACAGCAACCATGGCGGGAATTAGGGCGCAAGGTGCGCGCCGCGGCAGTCAATGCGCCGCTCAAGATAAGGGGGTTGTACGATGTCACGCCCATTCAAGAAGCTGTTCGGTTTTGGTCCATGGCGCAGAGGCGCGGACCTGGTGGACGTGATCCGGAAACAGGGAATCGAGCACTTTAATGCAGCCCGGGCCAAGAATCCAGGCTGGCGGCCGGATTTCAGCGGCGCCTCGCTGGCCGGGCTGGACCTGACTCAGGCCAATCTCAGGGCGGCCAACCTGGTCGGAGCCGACCTCAACGATGTCACGGTAGATAACCTGAAGCTGAACGACGAGCGGGCACGCCGCACACTGGCCCGGCGCGGGGCCATCGTCGAGTAAACAGCCCAGTCGGGGTATTTGTGGCCTTCTGCCAGCGTCGCCTTCCCTGACTCAAAAACCGCCGGGATGCACCGCGGCGGTTTTTGAGTCACTTTCCCGGAGATCGTAATTACTTAATCTCGACCACAGCGCCTTCGGCCTCCAGCTTGGCCTTGGCGTCTTCGGCCACTTCCTTGCTGACCGCTTCCAGAACAGTCGCCGGGGCGCTGTCCACCAGGTCCTTGGCTTCCTTGAGGCCCAGGTCAGTGAAGGAACGGACGGCCTTGATGACGTTGATCTTCTTGGGGCCAACATCCTTGAGGATGACGGTGAACTCGGTCTGCTCTTCCTCAGGCTCGGCTTCCGCGGCGGGGGCAGCGGCCATCATACCGGGCATCATCATGGGCATCCCGGTCGCAGCGGTAACGCCCCACTTTTCCTCGAGCATCTTCTTAAGTTCGGCAGCTTCCAGAAGGGTCAGGCCGCTGAGTTCCTCGACAAGCTTTTCCAGGTTAGCCATTGCAGGATTCCTTTCCTCGTGTTTCGTTCAGGCGTATAAGCGATTGGTGGTAGTTTCCGGCCAGGGAGCCTAAGCTGCCTCGGCCTGGGAGTCTTCTTTCGCCGCGTAGGCAGCGATCACGTTGAGAACCTGGGTCGCACCGCTGTTGATCACACCGACCAGGCCGGAGGCCGGGGCGATGATCAGCCCGATGAGTTGCGCGCGCAGTTCCTCAAGGGTCGGCAGCGTGGAGAGCAGATTGACACCATCCGCATCGTAGATCTGGCCTTCCACCAGCGCGCCCTTGATCTGGAACAGCTCCACACCCTTCTGGAACTCAAGCACGGCTTTGGCCGTCGCCGCCACATTCTGGCGGGCAAACGCCACCGCGACCGGGCCTTTGAGCAGCTCTTCCGGCACCGGCAACCCGACCTGTTCGAGCGCCAGACGGAAGAGGGTGTTCTTGGTCACCAGAAAGGTGCTGTCCAGCTCGCGCAGCTTCTCCCGCAGGGCATTGAAATTAGCCATGATCATCCCGTTATTGGCGGTGATCACGACACCCTGCGATTGCTTGAGCAGCTCAACATACCGCGCGACCAATTCCTCCTTCTTACTCCTGGAGATAGGCATTGATCGGTCCTGCCTCCTTTCAAAGTGGAACTGATCGATCCGGTTACGGCCAAACAAAACGGCCTTTGCAGACGATCTCCTGGCAAAGGCCGGACGTTTCCACCCATGGGGGGAAAAGACAATGCTGTCCAGTGCCTTCACCTCGGCAGGAGATTAAGCGCCCCGCTGGGGAGCGCGCCTGCTGTCTGCGGCAAAGAGCCTTTTGGCTGGCTAACGCGGGCTGATTATAGAGGGCTGGCTGGCCGGAGTCAAGGTCAAAACCGCGGGGCAGCCAGCGGTCAGGCTGTTCCCCCTGCTTCCGCCTGTCACGCCGTCAGAGTCGTCGACGGTACTGCCTGCACCCGCTGCCGGGCACACGCCGCCAGCCGCTGGAATGCCAGATGGCCGTTACTGCTTGATTCGCCTGACCCGCTCCCTGGCCCGTGTGGTCGTGAAGGCATAGCTCTGCTCCACCGGCAGCACGAACATGACCGCGCTGACATTCTGCTTCTCCGCATCAAAACGGGCGAAGATCTGTTCGGTGGCCTGCAACAGGCTCTGTGCCTGCGTTTCATCCTCGACCACGGAGAAAATGGTGCGGTTATGCACCTCCTGCGTGCGCAGGAGTTCGACCAGGCTGGGCATCAGCGGCAGGTCATCGCGGCCTCTGACAGATTCCCGCAGGGTATTCAGGCCGGCGCTTTCCAGGACGGTGATCCCCGGCGCACCCGCCCGATCCCAGGCTTCCATGACCTCCACACACAGATCGGGGTCGGTCAGTATCAACAGCACCATGCGTTTCATGACGCTTCTCCTG